>Ga0265325_10000918_pt1 | contig 21260 bp, 15 predicted proteins | sample 41420metaG_FD_202090 | JGI IMG/M metagenome (GOLD analysis project Ga0265325, IMG submission 202090) | Rhizosphere microbial communities from Carex aquatilis grown in University of Washington, Seatle, WA, United States - 4-14-20 metaG | ecosystem: Host-associated > Plants > Roots > Rhizosphere... | reverse complement strand
CTCGCAAGCGTCGTTATAGGTTTCAATCCGCCCCTGCCGCATGCGGCAGGGGAAATGGCGGTCACGTTGGTGGTCAGTGCGGATTCCAAGGTTTCAATCCGCCCCTGCCGCATGCGGCAGGGGAAATCGTGGCTCATCGCCGGCATCGCCCTTACCCTCTTGTTTCAATCCGCCCCTGCCGCATGCGGCAGGGGAAATGTACATCGGCGTGGCGTTGCCAGCCGGCGCCCAGGTTTCAATCCGCCCCTGCCGCATGCGGCAGGGGAAATGTCAGTGAGCCGTGGGCCAAGCTCCGCGAGCTGGCTGTTTCAATCCGCCCCTGCCGCATGCGGCAGGGGAAATGATGAAGGCCGACATGATCCCGTCGGCGCGTTCCGGTTTCAATCCGCCCCTGCCGCATGCGGCAGGGGAAATACCCAGCACGCGGCCGAAGGTCGCCGCCCCGATGTTTCAATCCGCCCCTGCCGCATGCGGCAGGGGAAATAGCGCCTGCGCTCGACACGGAGCATTTGAAGATCGGTTTCAATCCGCCCCTGCCGCATGCGGCAGGGGAAATGAACAGACGGGATGTTCGAAACGGCCTCGCGCCGTGTTTCAATCCGCCCCTGCCGCATGCGGCAGGGGAAATCTGGCGGCCGCCTCTTTACCGCCGGCGAAGTCGAGTTTCAATCCGCCCCTGCCGCATGCGGCAGGGGAAATATCGCCGCCCCCTTTCGCGCATCTCTTCGTACTTGTTTCAATCCGCCCCTGCCGCATGCGGCAGGGGAAATGCCGCTGCGATGTCGCGAAGCCCCTGGGTCGTAGAGTTTCAATCCGCCCCTGCCGCATGCGGCAGGGGAAATGGCTCCGGCCTGCCAGGCTTCCCATGCGTCATCAGGTTTCAATCCGCCCCTGCCGCATGCGGCAGGGGAAATCGAGCCGCCACCGCCCGCCGACTGGACTCGTTGAGGTTTCAATCCGCCCCTGCCGCATGCGGCAGGGGAAATCCAGCGTACTGGCCAGGGCCTTGAGCACGTCGTTGTTTCAATCCGCCCCTGCCGCATGCGGCAGGGGAAATTCGCAGACTCGGCGGATTCGGCAGCAGATTCATTGTTTCAATCCGCCCCTGCCGCATGCGGCAGGGGAAATGGTCCACGCGCGAGCGAATCTGTCGCGAGTTCTGGTTTCAATCCGCCCCTGCCGCATGCGGCAGGGGAAATAACGCTGCTTTGCGTGTTGCCGGTACCAAAACTGGTTTCAATCCGCCCCTGCCGCATGCGGCAGGGGAAATCTTCTGCCGGGCCGATCACACGCCGCTGGAAGTGTTTCAATCCGCCCCTGCCGCATGCGGCAGGGGAAATCGCCGATGCACAACGTGTTGAGCGAATCGACCTGGTTTCAATCCGCCCCTGCCGCATGCGGCAGGGGAAATAACAATGCCTTCTCGATCGACCATCCAAGACTAAGGTTTCAATCCGCCCCTGCCGCATGCGGCAGGGGAAATTCATTGGTTCGACGCAAAACCCCTACGTCTACGGTGTTTCAATCCGCCCCTGCCGCATGCGGCAGGGGAAATCCCATTACTCTAAGTTCATGCAGCCACGGGCATTGCCGCATACAATCCGCGAACCAGTCGTTGGGAATAGCCAACCAAGCCATCACCCGCGTACTCCAATGCCCCAAGCTACTCCGCGGTTAATACTTGCGAACACCGCGAACCTCCCGAGGAAAATGCCCGCACTTCAGGTTCGCGGCGAATGCCGTCAAGCGATCAGCGGGCCGTCCAAGTCGATCCGCCGGTCCCTGCCGTGCGTTTCCACCAGATCGTGGAGATTACCGGCCAGCCGGTACAGACGCAAGCTATCCTCGGAAGGGTCGATCTCGTCCAAGAGCCGGCCGCGGAGCTGGACCCATTCCGCTTCGCCTACCTGGCATTCAAACACCGAGAGTTGTACCCGTTGGCCGAAGTCCAGGCAAACCCGCGCCACGCGCCGCAGCCGCCGTCGCCCTTCGGCCGTAGTCGTCGCCACGTCGTACGTCACAAGCACGTTCATGCACGGCTCCTTGCTCGTCGTTGCAAATTGGAGAGGCGAGAAGCCGCTTGCAACGTTGCGCCCGTTGAAAAAAAGCGGCGACGAATCGCCGCACTCCAAATGTGTCACTTCAAGACCAACGCCGGATAGCTCGCCAAGTCGCCCCGCAGCGTGCGCGCCAAGAGCCGCGCTTGCACGTGCGGCAGCAGCCCCACCGGCAGCGTCTCGCCCAACAGCGGGTGCTGCACCTCCTCGCGTTTCCGTTCCTGGTACGCCACGAGCACCGCGCGGCGCGTCTTGTCGTCCATGGTCACGCCGCCCGCCGGATCGCTCGCAAAGCCGGCCGGCTGCACCTGGCGGCGGTTGATCAGCGCCAAGACCAGCCGATCGGCCACCAACGCTCGAAACTCCTCCATCAAATCGAGCGCCAACGACGGCCGGCCCGGCCGGTCGACATGCAGGTAACCTACGGCGGGGTCAAGCCCGACCGACTGCAACGCCCCTTCGCAGTCGTGGCGCACCAGCGCGTAAACGAACGACAAGAGCGCATTGACGGGATCGCGCGGGGGCCGCCGGCTGCGGCCGTCGAGCCGAAAGACGTCGCGGTGATGGCGGACCATGTGGGAAAAGGCGCCGAAGTAGGTCTTGGCGGTTTCGCCTTCGATGCCCCGGGCCACGTCGAGCGTGGCCGCGCGCGGCAGCTCCTGCAATACGGCGGCCAAGTGCGCGACGGCGCGCCGCAGGGCCTCGGCATCGTCGTCGGCCGCGCCGTCGCGGGCAGCCCGCAACAGCGTGTTCCGCGCGTTTTGCACCTTCGCGGCGATCATCGGCCGCGCCAGCGCGAGCCTCGCGGCCCCGTCGTCGGCCAACCGGTATTGCTTTCGCCGTAACAGCACGTTGCCGTGGATCGGCGGTTCGACGCGGGCAAGAAACCGTCCCTGCTCGGTCAGAAACGAGACGCCAAGGCGGTGTTCGCCCGCACTTGCGTAGATTGCCGGGCTGACGGTGACGCGGCCGAAGCAGACGATGCCTTCCAGGTGGTGGAAGGGCACAGTCAGTTTGACCTGGCCTTCGACCTTGACGCGCAACGTCTGGTGGTCGCGCGTCAGGTACGCGCCTTGAGTGGTGATGAAGAGCGTGTTGGCGTGGGTGCGCATGGGGCTGGTTGTCAGTTGCCAGTTGCTAGTTGTCAGTTGTTGAGCGACGAAAAGTGAGTGGCGAGGGGGCAGGGGCCAGATTTCCGACCCCACCTCGCTCGACGGGGTTGGTGAAACAGATGGCGGGCTACGCCGCGAGTGCGGCTTACTCCCTTCGACTCCACCCCGCTTGACGGGGTTGGTGAAGGAGTTCGAATGCCTTGCACATGCGAGTGCCGTTTGTAGCATGGCATCTGATTCACCGCCGAGGCGAGCTCGGCGGGGTCTTTGCGGATCATGGTTCTACGCCGAGTAGATAGAGGGAGTCGACGTATTGGCCCGCGCGGCGCGTTTCGGCAAGTGCCTCGGGCATGCACAGCTCGCGCAGCGAACAGCCCTGGCAGCGCGGTTTGACGACGGGGGGCGGCGTGACGCCCGCGGCCAGCAGGTCGTGCAGCCGCCGCGCCGTTTCTTCGGTTTTGGCGCGGAGGCGCGCATCGAATAGCACTTCGCGGCGGCGTCGCGACTTGATGTGAAAAATCGCGCCGGCCTTGACGGCGAGGCCGAGCATCTCCTCGATGCAAAGGGCTTGGGCGCAGAGTTGCACGTCGTCGTTGTCCCATTTTCGCCGCCGGCCGCGCTTGTACTCGATCGGGTAGGGCGTTTCAGTCGGTTGGTTGCCGGGACCAACCTGCTCCCCGTCGGCTCGTCCGCCAGCAACCGAGGGCACATCGTCCCCGATCGCCAAAGGCGATGCGGTTGCGGACGGCACACCGACCCGCTGCGCGGGTGCCCCGGTGCCTGCTACTGAGGGGCGGAACTCGACCAGGTCGGCGACGCCGACGAGCTTGAGGCGCGCCGAGCGCAGGCGCAGGCCGCGCACGATCCGCCCCGCCGCGCCGAGCTCCTCACGCGATGGATCGCCGTGGACTTTGCCGTGTGCCGCGGTCCCTTCGAGCGTGTAGCGGTTTTCGACCCAGATCTGTTCCAGGCGGTGGAGCGCGCACCGCCGCTCGCAGAACAACAGGTCGTTCAGGGCCGAGATCGGTTGCAAGTCGTCGTCGTCAGCAAACGTGCCATCGGCGCTGGCGTCCATGGCTCATGCCGCCGCCAGTGCAGCCAACCCTTCGGGCAACTCGTGGAGAGTCACGCCCGCCGGTAGGGCCGACAAATCAATCTCGATCGTGTAGTCGCGGAAGCTACGAGCCGGACGCTCGGGGCCAAGTGGCTCGACCCGTACGCGGTCGAACAGTAGATGTGCCGGCGCGCTACCCAGCGCATTCGCATGCTCGAAGATCACGATTTTGCGAACGGCCATCAGACCGCGGGACGCCGACCGGTCCAGGTCGAACATGCGCACCATCGCGTCAAAGAATAAGTGGAGATCACCATAAGTGAAGCCCGTGTCCTTGGCCAAAAGCGGGTTGATAAACCCGCTGGCGCGGTACAGCGCGTAAGGCACGGTGCTCTTGCGGCCCATGGTCCCGGTGATTGAACCATCGGATTTAGCCTGCTTCTCCGCCTCTTCCGTCGTCGTCACTGACTTGCGTGTGATCGCGATCTCCATTGGGACGATGGGATCGATGCTCCGCGCAAAGGTCAACTGGACGGGCCCGCGCACCTGTCCGCAGTTCACTCCCGTCGTCATCACCGCACCGAATGCACGAACATCGAAGAACTGGCGGCACATCCATTTACGTGCCAGCGCAGTGTTGTCGGCCTTGGTCTTTGGTGTCTTGTCCTCATCCGGTGAAAGCTTTCCTTCCAGTTTCAAGGCGTCGTAGGCGCTTTGGTGCAGCAGGTTCAAAATCCGTTTCTCGTAGATCGCGTCCTGCGTCTGAAAATAGATGTTGTGCCCCGGTTTGTCGGCGGCAAGCGCCGCGACGGCATTGCGAATCTTGCGCTTGATGCAGACATCAGTCACGAAGCCTTGGAGCGTTTGCGGGTCGAGCCGCGGTAGGTTGCCGGCATCCGGGTCGCCGTTTGGATTGCCGTCGGCAACGTCGAAAAGAAGCACGAAATCAAATCGACGGTCGACGATCGCGTTGGGGTCGTGGTCACTGGGCATAATTGGGCAACTCCGTTAGTACGATAGGATTGGAAGGTAAGAGGTAAACTGACAATTCTGGGGCACTCGCCGCCTCCGGCGACTAACGAGCGGCCTGTTCCTCGGCCGCAGTCGCAGCTTCTGCCGCCTTACGATCGGCCGAAGCCGATCGGTAGGATGCGCGCTGGTGGTAGAACCCGAGGGCAAAGCGTCCTTGCTCCGGAAGGGAGAGGACAGCGGGAAAGTCTGGGGCCGTGCTAGCCGTGCCCCGGAACGGCGCCAATCGCTGCTCAAGATCCTCTTCAAGATTGAAGGCAAACCCCGGCATGTCGTCGCGAATTTTGCGAAGGTGGTGGCGGTTAAGTCGTAGCAAGATCGGGAACACCGCGCGGGGCGCCGTCGACGCCGAGCCAAAGTAACGCTCGAGAATCTGTGCACCAGCACCGAAGTCTCTAGTGCTCTGGCATCGCGCCAAAAGCGCCAATAGTTGCCCGCACGCATATCCGGGTGAACACATCGGCGTGGTGCCGTCGAGCTTCTCGGCCATTTTCGATTCTCCTTCGGTGGTGTTGCGATTGACGATCAACTTGATCAGCCCCATTCTGGCAGCGTTGAATTGTGAGGCCCCGCTCTCGACGTGAATCCTTCGCAAGCAGGCGGCGAGCACATGCCCAGGAACACGCGTCCCTTTGAGCGCAGCCGACATCAGCGTTGCCGGAAGTCCGGGCGGGACGTCGTCGCCGCTGCGGACGGTGGCGTTTGCAAGCATCCACAGCGGAAAATCGGCCTTCGGCTCGCTGGTGAAATGGTCGACGATTCGAAGGTCCGCGAACCATCGACCCAAATTTGCTCGAGCGTCTGCGATAGGTAGCTCGATGTATTCGCGCACGATGGCGCGCGCAGCATTTCCTGAAAGGCAGAGACAATAAAAATCTCGCGACTCGATCGAGTGCCGTTCACGCCCCGCCGTCGCCGACTGGATGAGCCGGGCCACCTCAGTGGAGTCTGGGCGCTCGAGTTGCATGATGTCGCCGGTATCTTGCGGTTCTCGGGTCCAAAAAAGGAAGGCGACGCCGCCGACTTTGAGACAAGTCTGCGGAAAGTGTGGCAGTTTATTTGCCAAAAGAGCGTTGAGGGCCCGCGAGTAGCCCTCCGCGGCGCGATATCCTATCCCGGCGTTTGCAGCTCCATCGAGACCGTAGCTCTCGAACGCGGCCTTGTCGTACGATACCAAGCTGACGCCGGTCGGTAGTCCACCAGGCACGCCGACCAGCTTGGTCGCGTGCGAGCGAGCCAACGGTCCGTCGTCGCCGGTCACCTGGCAGAATCCTTGCGGTCCTGCCTCCTCGCGTGCGGCAGCCAAACCGCCGAATTCCCCGCGATACCAGTGACGGACGGTATCTCGTAGTACAACCACCGCTCCGCCGTCGGGTGCCCACGCAAACGTACAGCGATCACCGGCCGACGCCTTTTGCGACTCAATCTCTCCCCTGATCTGTTGGACCAGTTCTGTATCAGAGGCCAGCCGTTCTCCAAACGTCACGGCGGCCCGCAAGGCGGGATCGTCCGTTTCGGCCGCGGCGCGGCGCATCTGTTCCCAGAACGTCGCACGGCTGTTGGCACTTTTGTCGTCGTCCGTAATCGGGACCACACGGGCCAGGGTGTCCACGAAAAACCGCGCGAACCCACGGTTTGCCGTGTTCCCGTGCGCCTTTGGAACTGGGATCTCGATTCCCTTGTCGGGTTTTGTCTTAGGTGGAGCTTCCTTCTTTCGGCTCGGAATCTGCACCGTTCCACGTCGTTCCTCGATACCCAGAAAACCACCACTGGCATCGAGCTTGATCACGTACGGAACCGGCAACGTTTCGAACGCTGGATCATCCAAGAGCGACTCGCGTTGGGCAAGCTCGTAGAGCCGGTTTACGATCATGCTAGCACCTCCTCGGACTCGTGCTTCGCCCAGCCGTGCACTTCGATCCGTGGTTCGCCGTTGCGGCCAACCGCCAGTGTGTCGCAGTGCAGTGTGCCGTCGCGGACTTCCGCATCGAAAAAGCCAGGCACGTTGCCGCCATCGCCAAATTGAATGTCGTAGAGCACCATCCCAAGGCGCTCGTTCCAATGGAGCGGCTGCTCGGTGCCGTCGGCCGGCGCAAAGTTGCAAGCAAACTCACGGCAGCCAAGGTACGGCCGATGGAAACACTGCCCCTTTTCCACGCGGCGCTGGAACATAGCGACGTACTTGGCTATCGAGTCCGGTCCCTGCGGCTCGTCCTCGTCCTCCGGCCGCTCGCGCATCCGGTTCGCTCGCTCGGTCAAGACGGGCGTAGCTTCGATGAGGTACGCAACGTCGCGAAGGGCAAGAGTATTCCGTTGCGTGCGGTTTTGTCCCCCAGCACTTTCGCGGCCCGCCGAGTCGGTCAAGTAAGGCTCAAATGTTTCGGGCGCCGCGATCCAGCCTGAGACGGTGCGTGGGGCGATCTTCCCCTGTATCTCATTGCGACGCACGCCGACGAGTTGAAACGGTGGGCGACGGGGATCGGGCGGAAGCCACCATGGCTCGAGGGCCGTGATTCGCCGCACGTGCCAGCACATCTGCGGCTTCCACATAATCGCTTCGAGCACTCCCCGTGCCGCCGAAGGGGTCATGATCGGGTACGAAAGGCGCTCGACTTTGAGTTCGGGGCGAGTAAAACAAGCCAATGGCCCCCAGACTTTGACCGAAACTGTTGACGGCATCTCAGGTGGCCTCCAATCTAAGGTGATGAAGTGTCTATGGTGTGCGGATGCGTGTCCATCGTCGAGATTAGGTAAATTAGCCGCTGTGCGATGGCGTCGGGGTCGGGGGCGCCGTAAAGAGAAGGGAGATGTCGTACGACCAAATCGCGAAGGATCGGATCGGTTGCGATTTTGTCAGCCGCGATCCTGAGCGAGATTCGGATGAGATAGTTGTCCGGGGGTAAGGGACTGTACATGGCGAAACCTCTTGTGTTATGATGCTTCCGATACGTGGGCCGAATTTTATCAAACGAGATTCTCGCGTCAAATGTTTTCCTGCACACATTGCAGGCGGATTGAAATCACGTGTCGGAAGCATCTACTATGACCCGACTTGCGCTCAGTGCGTCGAGCGCAGGCCGGGCCATTTTGTTTGCCTAGACAACCAGGCATTCCGGTGCTCCATCAGGACAAACGCCAAGGCGCTCGTCGTACGGACCCCACCATACTTTGATCCCATTGCCGATTTCCGCCACCAGCGAACCCATCAGGTCAAGCTCGTGCGCCCGGAAGTTTACCTGGAACGGACTGAGCTTTCGGTGCGCAGCGCGGCTTGGGCGGCGGTTCGCGCTATCGAGTAACGTCGCGACCTCGAGACGCCTTGGTGCCCACGTTGCAACGACGACGGGTACGGTCAGGTCGTCGATCACGCGATAGCCCTTCGCGACCGCGGCGAAATGCAAGTTCTTCCGGTGCACCTCGAGGCCGTTTTCATCGAGCCTGCCTGTGTTGTACAGGCGGTTGAAATACTCAGTCAGATGGCTTGCATCACCGATATCAGGCGGGCGGCCGGCGCGCAGAAAGTCCTGTTCGAGAATGCAAGCGCCTGCGCGATACCAGCGGTCGGGAGGCAGCGCTCCCGCGACACTACGAAACACGATCACTTGTCCGCCAGGTGACCCGTCGGGAAGGTTCAGCAGCCCCTCGCGGTTGGCGCGCCCCGCCGCCTGGATGATCGCCTCCAGCGGCGCCAACTCGCGGAACACGATTGGAAAATCGACGTCAACCCCCGCCTCGATCAATTGGGTCGAAACGACCTGGCACGCCACGCCGTCGCGCAGACGACGGCGCACGTCGTCGAGCACCTGCAACCGATGGCACGCACACATGGCCGTCGAGAGATGCACGGCGTCATCACACCCGTTGCGGCGGAGTGCCTCGAAAATCTCGCGTGCCGCGGCTTTGGTATTGACCACGCAAAGCACGGCGCGTTCCGCAGCCATCCGCTCGGCGACGTGGGTCCAATCGAGCGGCGCGTCGTCCGGAGCTGGCCAACTGACGTGAACGCGGCGTAGCCTTTCAAAGAGCCGCATATCGGGCGGAGCGATTTCGCGCACGCCCGCCAGACCTTCTGGAAGCTCCTGCCGCTGTGACCATGCGGGCTGAGTCGCCGTGCAGAGCACGATGCTACTTGCCACACACCTGGCGAATGCACCCAACATGGAACAAGTTGGAGCAACGAGTCCCGGTGGTAGCGTTTGACATTCGTCAAGAATGATCACCGCGCGGGCCAGATTGTGCAACTTACGGCAACGGCCCGGCTGATTGGCGAAGAGACTCTCGAAGAATTGCACGTTCGTCGTAATCACGACAGGCGCGTCCCAGGCTTCCGCCTGCCGGGCCGCGGCCTGCGCCGCCGCTTCGTCGGTGTCCACGCCGCCCGGCGGCTCGGCAAGACTGTGGTGCTCGAATACGATATCGGAATCCGCATTAACGTCCAGGGCACGGCGGATTTCGCGCGCGTTCTGTTCGATGATACTCAGATACGGTGCAACGTAGACCACTCGCCGCAACCCGTACCGCTTCGCATGCGCAATCGCAAAAGCCAACGCCGAAAGTGTCTTCGCACCGCCCGTTGGCACGGTCATCGTGAAGAGTCCGGGCGTCATTTCAGCCGCCCGAAGTGAGGCTTGCAGTACTTCGTTGCGGATGGTAGCCATCTTCGAATCGCGGCACCCTTTGGATCGCTTCGCAATGTAGGCGAGGACTCGTCGCAACGCCTCACTCGCATCGAGCGACGGAGCTTCGGGATCCAGCGCTTGCGAGTCGGCCGAACGATAGAAAGCGGTCGTATCTTTCCAGTCCGCATCGACGAGGCAACTGAATACAAGCCGCGTCAGCATGTCCATGCCGAGCGGGTCGGCCCCGTGCGTCCATGGCGGCAATGAAGCAGCGATCTCGGCGCAGTCTTTACAAGCAATTTCCCAAACTGCGGTCGCAACATCGCGTCCACCTGGCCCTTTCACCAACTCCTTCAAATCACCGAAGTCCGGAATTCCGCCGTGGTGCCCTGCGATCGCGAAGGCTAGGTCCAACCGCTTCGCGTCCGCGGCCTTTGCGGCGCCAGCTTGCTTGTGCCGCGTTCGCTCGCTTTTGGGCCTTCCGTTGAGCATTTCCTGGAATTCGGGCCGATACTTTCCAAGATCGTGCAGCAACCCGGCGACAAAAGCGACCTGGGCGAAGTTCTCGTCGTGTGGAATCGCGTCGCGCGCGAATCCGCTCGCCAGTTTCGCGACGTTGCGCAGATGGTCCGCGAGCGGCTGCCACTTGGCGGGCGGCTCTCCCTCGATCGAATGGGCGTAATAGGTCATGGGAAAGGCGATGGGCGTTAGGCACTACGCACTATGCTTTGGGCGTTTGGCGATAGGCGTTTTTGGAAAGTCCACGTCGTCGTTGTCCGTTAGTCGCGTACGTCTTGGCCAGAGTCGCGACTTCCGCCGCGATCTCGGCCCGCAACTCGGCGGGCTCGAGCACCTCGGCCGCCGCGCCGAAGCTGAGGATCAGCGACTTGGCTTCGACCGTACTCGAAAGCGTCCACTCGACGGTCGCGCCGCCGTCGCGGCGGTCGGTGACGCGCTGGCTGGCGTGCATGCGTTTTTCACGCAGGTAGCGCGCCGCCGACGCGGCGAAACGCACGCGCACACGCACATTCGCTTTACCGTGAAAGACGCCCAACGAGCCGGTCAGGTGTTTCTCAAGGTCAAAATCGGCCGGACGCTGGAAAGGGAATTTGGTCACCTCCACCGCCTCGATCCGGTCGACCTTCCAGTGGCGAACTTCATCGTGCTGCTGCGAATGTCCGACCAGGTAGAGCGACCCGCGATGCTCGATCATGCCGTACGGCTCCACAGGGTAGGTCAACGGCTCGCTCGACCGGCTCGAGTGGTACGTGATGAACGTTGCCCGACAATCCTCGATCGCGATCAACAGTTGGTCGATCAACTCCGACTTGCCGGCGTAGGCGCCCCCCGCGTGAGTTTGATACACGCGGCCGAGCATGCGGGCAACGTAGGCCACCACGCGTGGGCCGAGCGAGGCCCTGACCTTGCGAAATGCCGTTTCAGCCGAGTCCCAGAAAAACGTACCGGCCAGCGGCAGCACCGCCTGGCGGCAGAAGAAGAGCGCGAGCGCCTCGTCGTAACAGAGGTCGACGCGCGGCACCACGGCGCCGTCGACGCTGAAAGTTTTGCGCCCAAAATCGCCAGTGCGTTCGACGACCGGGATGCCGGCCTTGCGGAGCAGGACCACGTCGCGTCGAATCGTCTTTTCGCTCTTGCCCGTCTGTTCGACGAGGGTCTTGATGGTCGCCTCGCCACTGGCGGCCGCGATTGCCCGCAAGATCAGCCACTGGCGCAGGAACGGAGATTTGTCGGCCAAAGTGGACCCCTCAAGTACGACGAGAGCCGCAAGCCGAGAGCCATGATAGCACCGTCGATGTCAACGTAAAGCGAATGCCCGGCACTCCCTGGGCAGCGAACATGTGTTCATGGCGTCTTTGGGGCTGCGTGCGAGACGATCTGGAGCAAGGAAGGCGATGGGCGTTAGGCGTCCGGTAAACGACGGGCATGCGGGGGATGAGCTTCTTGTTATGCTCGCTGTCCCAAGGCTCGTCCAAATGGAACTCCTTGTAGAGCTCGTTTTGCTCGACGTAGGGGAGAACGTGTACCCGCCAACTCAACAGCGGCTTGTCGTCGTCATCGTGGCTGGCCGCGGGTGGGAGCGACGCATGCACGTCGTGGTAATTGTGCATCGCTAGGCCGATCTGCTTGAGGTTGTTCGTGGCCTGCGACCGAACGGCCGCCGCCCGTGAGGCGTTTGACGCGGGCAGCAACAAGCCCGCCACCAAAGGGGCGGCCGTCGCCATCGTTCCTAACGGCGCACTTTGCATCGAACGCAGCACGAGCCCCTCGCTCGTTCTGGAAATAGTGGTCACGGCGGGGCGCAGGTGTCGCTCGACAGTCCCCAAGGTGGGCAACAAGCCCGCACTGATGTGGACGCCGCTGGCTCGCAGCCGGGCGGCCAGCACCGGCGCGCCGGCCTCAACGAGCGGGGAAAGCGTGCGGAATACCGCCGGTGTATCTTGATAGACGATCGCCAGCGGCCCGCCCTCTGACTCCAGCGCTGCTCGCAATTGAGGCACTTCCACCAGCGACGAAGAATCGGCCCCACGTGCCAAGTACGACTTGACCGATTGGGGATACGCCGCGAGGATCAACTGCTTCCCCGTCAGGCACAGCGTTGGTGACAAAGGAACGGGTTCGGCCAAGCTCAGCACATAAAGCCGTTCGCCGCGGAACTCCAGCTCATCGAGAATGGGTTGACCAGTTTGTCCTGGTTCGGCGCCCGCGGCCGGCTGAGGGTACGTCCGGCGGAACCAACCCACGAAGGCGTCGAGCGCCGGCTGCACGCCCGCGCGGTCCTGCACCTCAATGATCACGGTCAAGCCGCTAATCAAGAGCCCGCCTTCGCTGGGCGAACTGTGGAGAGTCCAAACGCTGCCCAATGACTTGGCCAGCCGAGGGATGCTGAACCCCAGCACATCGCCGGCGAGAAACGCTCTCGCATTTTGCCGAAGTCCGGGATTCAACTCGTTCCAGATCGGATTCGTTTCTTCGAGTGCCCCGGCCAGGTCGATCCTGACCGCGGCGGCAACCGTGGCGTCGCGCGGGACGGAGCGCAGGTCGGTCACTTGAAGCGGCTCGCCGGAAGCCAACGACATCAGGCCCTTCGCCGCGCCGTCGATCTCAAGCCATCCTTGGCTGAGCAGGCCCTCGCCTTGGAGGCCCGAAACGAATGCCAGCGACTTGATGCTCGATAAGCCCAAGGCCTCCAACATTCGCCCGGCTTCTCTTCCCGAGAAAGGCGCTATCAACTGCTGGATCGCCCGCACATTGACATAGGCCAGCGTGACGGGGCGTTCGACCGCCAACATCTGGCGCGCCCGCGAGAGCCAGACCGGAATCGAGCGCCGGCCCTTCAGTCCCTCGACAATCAGCTCGGCCGATGGCCGGCCGACGGCAACCATGTGGTACTGGCCCTCGACGCCCCAGTAGACGGGCGGTCCGCCGGGGGGTAGCGGGAGCTGCCGCAGTTTGACACCTTCGATGACAATTTCGCGCGCGTCACCAAGTTTCTTCCCGGCGGTAGTCAGCAAGAGCTCAATAGCCTGTTGGACCTGGGCCGTGTCATCGCCAGTGTTTACGACCAGGCCGGCTTCAATATCGGGCGGCGAATCCTGGCTGGCGGTGACCTTCGAGATGAAAGCCGCCGCCGGCCGCGAAAGGGCGGCAGTGGCCAGCTTCCAGACCGCCTCGATCTTCGGGAGGTCGTCGGGGCTGGTCCGGCTCCGGGCGGCCTGGAGCACCGCTGCTTCAACCGCCCGCACGAGATCCTGGATCTCTTTTTCCGCAAGCAACTGCTCGGTCTGGTTGGGACTCTTTGGGTCCGCCTCGCCACTGCCCCCGAGCGCCACGTAGAACAGGCATTCGTCCGGCGCAACCTGCGACAGAACCGGATCCGACGGTAATGGGGGCAGTCCCAAGGGCGCACCGTGAGCGGCCCCCGCGAAGAACAGGGCCGAAAGGAAGAACAAAGCCCAGCGGCGTGTAAGTGTCATAGGGAAAACCTCCGAAGGTTCGTCATTGTTGCGTCGTGGCGGGTGTTGGGCGACCCGTCGTGATTCGATCGGCTTCCGCGGCGTCGATCAGGCCGTCGCCGTTGGTGTCGAGATCGCGGAACCGTTCGGCGCCAGGCAGGAATTCGCGAGGAGAAACGTCGCCGTCGCCGTTACGGTCCATTCTTTGGAACCAGCGCGGCCCGCCACGCCCGATGGCGACGTTCCGCGGGCCAATTACGTTCGGTCCAGCCGGTTGGCCAGGGGGCGGCACATCGAGCGGCATGCCGCGGGCTACAGTGATCCGCACCTGGTGGGGGACCTCATCCTCAGAGAGCCGGCCGTCGCCATTGGCATCCCAAAGCGAAAACTTCACGGCCGCGGCGCGCAGCTCGCGGACACTCAGCCGGCCATCGTGATCAGCATCGATCGCGGAATACAACACGCGGCCCAGGTCGAGGACGGTGATCACAACTTGGCTGCGGGCCAGCGAGGCCTGCTGGTGGAATAAGGGGAGCGATTCCTCTAACGACAACTTGCCGTCGCCATTGCGGTCGAGGAATTCGAGCTCGTCCTTCAGGAATGGCTGCATTTGGCACTCGCCCGCGTCGAGCTCACCATTGGCGTCACGATCGACGGCTCGGAATTGGCCCTCGAGCATCTTGTCATCGGGCGGATGCGGCCATGTCTCGGCCGCGGCGAAATGGAGCCGAAGTCTCTTGAGACTGACAGATTGCGAACCATCGGCATTCTGGTCGGCCGAGTGAGGCAGGCCCTCACGTATCGCCGAAACCGCCAACATATTCGGCTCGCCGCCAAATCGCACCGTGGCGGCAACATTGACCGATGGACTTCGCAACCATTCGATCAGCTCGGCCCGATTGAGCCCGCCGTCGTGGTCGCCATCGGCCTGGTTGAAGACGGACTCCTCAAGCTGTACCTCCTGAGGCTCGAGCTGGCGGTTGCCGACTTTTCCGCCGCGGCCGGCGCGGTCGTAGTGGCGGAACAAGTCGCGGACCAGCAAACGCCTCGCGGCATCGTCGCGCGCGAGAGGCACAACCACCGCCGCGCCCGGCGCGGCCGGGGCATACCCGAACGGAGCCGGCTGGTTCGGGGTCAGCTCTTCGGAGGTGATCATCTCGTCGTCGTCAACATCCAAAGATCCCAGAGTACCCGGGGCCGCTGCCAATTCCTCTGCATTGAGCTTGCCGTCGGCGTCACGATCCAAGCGGCCCCACAAGGGCTGGCTCGAAGTCGCCGCGACCGCCTGGCTGACGAACGATACACTCTCGCCTGCTTCCGCAAAGTCCTTGATCCACTCATCGCGAGAGACTGGTTTATCCGTCGAGGCGCCAGCCGGGGCGCCATTTGTTGGGGCGCTGGTCCGATTGGCTTGTGGGTTTTGGGGCTGGCCCGCCGGCAGCCGAGCACGCCAAGCGTTCGATCGAGTGATCTCCTTTCCAGCCAGCGCGCCGTCGCCGTTTTGATCGAGGTAGACGAACAATTTCTCGACGTATTCCCGCCGCAGCGCGCTGTAGCCTTTGCCCTCGGCGCTGATCTCGAAACGCAGCACGAGCAACTTCGATTCATCGAGCAGAATAGCATGCTCGATGTCGCCGGCCGCCGGCGGTGTCTGAGATATTGGCGGCGACTGGGCCATGACAGCCGAGGCGAGCAGGGCGCAGGCCAGTGCCGAGGAGCACGAGTACGCGATCTGGGCCCGTTTCATGCCAGCAGCTCCCGGATGGGTTTGGCGTCGGGGCTGACGATGCGGATCGGTCGTCCGACGTTCGACATGTTTTGCTCCAGGGGGTCGATCCCCAGGCTGAGACAGATCGTCGAAAGCAGATCGGCCACGGCGATCGGGTGTTCCTCGACGCGCATTCCGTCGGCGCCGGTACGGCCGACCACCTGACCGCCGCGAATGCCTCCGCCGGCCAGGACACTGGTCCAGGCGGCCGGATAATGGTCGCGCCCCTGGTTGCCGTTGATCCGCGGAGTACGACCGAACTCGCCCATCCACACGATCAAGGTCGAATCCAACAGGCCACGGGCCTTGAGATCGGACATGAGCGTGGCCCAAGCGGGGTCGAGCACTTCCGTCAGTCTCTTGACGCTCTCGAAGTTGCTGATGTGCGTGTCCCAGCCGAAGAACTGATTGCCGGCCACGCTATTCAATGAGACTTCGACGAACGGCACGCCCCTCTCGATCAGGCGCCGCGCCAATAGGCACCCTTGGCCAAAGCCGTTGCGGCCGTAGGCGTCGCGGAGTGCTGGCGGTTCCATGTCGAGTTGGAATGCCGTGCGCGCATCGCCGCGCATCATGCGGACTGCCTGCTCGTAGGCGGCCTGGTGACTTTGGGGCGGCACGCCGGGATTGGCGCCCGAAAAATCACGCTCCAGGTCGCCCAACAGCGCCAGCCGCGCGTCGAACTGCTCGCCGGTCACATCGCCCGGCCGGCCCAGGTTGTCCACTTGCAATTGCCTCGCCGCGTCGTCCTGGGCCGGCGGGCCTCCGGGAAACTGGCCTTGGCCAACGTCGAGCGGCGCGTATCGCGGACCCAGAAAGCCCGCGTCGAACGCGCCGGGGCTAATCGCCTTGAACGGTGCGATGCTGACGAAGTTCGGCAACTCGGCGTCGCCGAGACCCAGTTTCTTGCTCACAAGCGAGCCCAACGTCGGGTAATGCACCGGCCCTTGGGGCAGGTACCCGGTCCGCATCATGTAGGTGGCCCGCGTGTGGTCGCCCTCCTTCGTACTCATCGAACGCACGATCGCCATCTCGTCCATACAGCGCGCGACGCGCGGCATGTACTCGCTCACCCGGATGCCGGGCACGCTGGTCTCGATGGCCTTGACCGGGCCGCCGTTTTCGTGGTCCGGCTTCGGGTCAAAAGTTTCGAATTGACTAGGTCCGCCGGACATCCACAGCAGGATGCACGAACGCCGCCGCGCCGGATGCAATGCCGTCTGGGCCGCTAGCCCTTCGAGCCAACCCGACATCGACCCGCCCACAACGCCGGCCGCCGAAAGCCGCACGAAATCGCGCCGCGAGATATGGGAAGTGAACATGTTGGGTTCCTCGTCGGACGACACTCAGTGGTTGAACAAGAATTCGCTCGAATTCAACAACGCCCAAAAAACGTCGGCCAGGGCGGTCGGGGCGTTGTGGTGCGGGCCACCCGAATCGACATAGGCAGCCAGCCGCTCGGTTTCGTCGGGCCGGGGACGGCGGCTGAGCGCGGCCAGATAGAGTGTTTCAATGCGCCCTTTGGTGTCTAACAAGGGGCATTCGGCCACGGCCACCAAGACTTCGCTGCGATCGACGGTGGTGGCGTCGGTGGTGAGCCGGCCGTTCATCAAGGTCAACGCTTGCAAGATCGACGTCTGCCATTGCGTGGGGCCTTCGGCCTGGTCGGCGAACCGCGTCAGGAATTCCTTCCGTGGGGAATTGCTGTAGAAATCATACTGGTTGCGGTTGCCCGGCGGTTCGCGGTGACCGGTGGCCAGCGTCAAACTGTCGAACAATTGTTCACCCGAAAGCCCTCGCGGCGACATGCGGGCAAACACGCGCGGGTCCTCCTGGCTGGGGTGCGTAAGCGTGCTCTTAAGCTGGTATGCGCGGCTGGCGGTGATGGCGCGGATGACGAACCGCAAATCGAAGTCATGGGCAGCGAGCTGCCGAGCCAGTTTGTCGAGCAGTTCCGGGTGACTGGGCGGGTTATGATCGTCGAAATCGTCGGGCGGATCGACCAGCCCCGTGCCGAAAAACCAGGCCCACAGCCGGTTGACCGCAGCGCGCGCAAAGTACGGATTGTCAGGCGAGGTGATCCAATCGGCCAGAAGCTGCCGAGGCGCGACGCGAAAACGCCACTCGGGCACGGCACCATCGAGATAACGGGCCTCGACGACCTGTTCGGTCCCTGGGATATCGAGCTCGGCCCGGTCGAACGCCTCGCGCAGCGCGTCGAAGGCCCCTTGCTCGGCACGCGCTTCCGAGGCGCTGAAAAACGCGGCGTTGCGCCAGAAGTCCTCGCGCTTCCAGTGGCCAAACGGGTGGTCGTGGCATTGCGCGCACTCGACGCGCAATCCCAAGAACAGCCGCGCCGTGGCCGCCCCGAGGTTCTCGGGTTTCTGCTCCTTGGCCTCGAAAAATGCGCCCGGCGCCGGGTCGGCTTGTCCGACATTATTGAACAACTGCTGGCGGTCGCGGGGCGCCGTCAATAGATCGCGGACCATCCGATCATAGGGGATTTTTTCGGCAAGCTGCTTCGTGAGCCAGGCCTCGAAGCCGGGCACGAGGAACCTTACCTGAAAGCTATTTTCGGCCTCGGGTAGGAGGGTCTTGCGCCAGACATTGGTGAAGTGGCGGACATATGCCGGGCCGTCCACCAAGCGGTCGACCAAGGCGCGGCGCTTGTTCGGGGCCGAATCGTCGAGGAACTTACGGGCTTCGCTGACCGTGGGGATCTTGCCCGCCACATCCAGATACACCCGACGCAGGAATTCTTCGTCATTCGCCAATGTAGCCGGCTGGATGCCGTTTTCATCCCAGCGGGCTACAATGAAGTGGTCAATCGCGTCTGCCAGCGTCTGAACATCGTCCGGAGCAACCTCTTGTTGCGCTCGCACACCGGTCGCCAGAGCCACCTCGAGGACCAGGCAGAGCGCCGAAAACCGCCAGGCTTCTCGCATCTCGCCTTCCTCCGACAACGGCGCGCCCGGCCGAATGGCTACGAGTAAATTCAAATGGGAGCGTGAACTCGACGCCGCAATCCATTTATCGTCTTTCCGTCGCGGTTTTGCAACCGTCTAACGAAAGTAGGCCTGCACAATTCCGTGAAGGCGTATCGCAGGAGCCCAGCCGAGGGCGTAAACTTGCACGTGCGTCACGGCCCATCGTAGACACCGTTCGTGACCGTGGAAGCGGCGCACTGATCGCTCTTCACGGCGCTAAATTCGGGGCCGGATCCGCGTCAAAACAAATAGGATGGTCTGCGGCGTGCTATTAGCGGGTGGCCTCTCCAGACGGCGTCAAGGCACGCAGTAAATGCTTCGACTGCACTGAACCGTCGCTACCGGTCCGTTATGGGGATTGGAGGACGGCCGGAGCAGGAAAGGGCATTTCTTGGGCGAATGGAGGCGACAATCGGTGGAGCGGCGATGGGGAGTAGAACCGCCCGCCAACACACATTGAGCATGACGGAGTCGCTGGCCAGGTCAACAAATTCACGCGAGGTGGCCGGTTGAGTACGTACGGCCGCAAACACTGTAACTTCGCCAAAGTGATTGGCCGCCACATCGAGACCGAATTCGCCGGCTGGGGCTTCTTCGTCGTGTCCAACGTGATACCCCGCTTCAACTCGGTTCAAGGGTTGGTTTCGGCCGAGCCAGCACGGCAGGATCAATTGGGCTGCGGCCGTATTGACGCGCATGTGGCCGTCAAGTGTCGCAATGCCGCTTGTCGGCATTCATCGAGCGAATCTCGGCAAGTTGCCGAATCAACTCCCGTCTGTTAGCAGAGTTAGACCGCTTCCGGGCAAGCTAACTCGATGCGCGAATCACCCCTACCCTATCATCTGCCTCATGGGGCAAGCTCCCACCAAGAGGGCGCATTTCCCGAGATAATGCGACAATTTGTCTCATTGTCTCATCGTATTCAGAAGATGCTGATTCACGGCTAGCGACCAACTTTAGGGCCGGTGGGTGGTCTGCAACTGGAAACCGAGGTAAATGAGGGTTCGCAAGAAAACTATGTCCAAGAAAACCACTTTGCCATCACATGCCCTGATTGTCACCGAGTACGGGGAATTCCGCCAGCTCGTGCGAGCGTTCGCGGAAGGTCACCACGAAGTTATGACGGTTATTGGGGATCCAGGCGTCGGGAAAAGCGAAATCGTCCGGCGTATCATGCAACAGGTTCATGGAGGAATCAGATGGGGTATGATCAAGGGCAAGCATTCTCCACTGAAATTGTATGAAAAGCTCTACCGATTTCGGCTCCTGCCTTTGGTCTTGGACGATTTGGACGCTCTCTTCCAAAACGCCGACAACACGACCTTACTAAAGTGCATTGGTGATACGAGTCCGGTCAAGCGAGCCGAGTGGGGGAGCAATCACCCGGCGTTCACGAAACGCGAAAACCCGTTGCCGACCAGTTTTGAATCGATCAGCCAAGTTTGCATTATCGCCAACGCCTGGGAAACCGTGAATAAAAACATTGCGGCAATTCACGACCGAGGTTTGTTGGTGCTTTTCCGACCAACGGCTCTTGAAGTACATATGGAAATCGCTAGGGCAGGCTGGTTCAATGACGAGGAAGTGTTCACGTTCATTGGGCGGAACCTGTTTCTCGTGAGCCAGCCGAGTTTTCGATTTTACAACACTGCAAGGAACCACAAGGCAGCGGGTCTAGATTGGCGAGGGCTGACGCTTCGCACTATGGAAAGCGAGGCGGCCCCGAAGTTGATTCTTGTCGCCCGGCTTCTGGCAAGTTCGGAATACGACGAACATAAGGCTTCGGAGGCCGCGCGCGAGCAAGCGTTCGAAGCCATGGATGGAGGTTCGCGGGCCACGTACCACAGGTACAAGCGTGAACTGCTCAAACGACGGGGCCACCTGAATTTGGCTGACGTGCAAGCAGTCCAACTTCAACCCGCGCGCCCAGACTTGCACTTGCTCGCGGCCATGGACCGTCGCCGACAACTTGAGGAACTCCGGGATCAGGATAGCCCCCAATTAGCGCTTCGTGAATCGGCGCAACTCGACGGAACGTTGTCCGATGCTCTTTCTGACCAAAGCCTGCAGGGCGACGCCAGCGCACGGTTGGACCAATTGCGTAAATCGCTCGAACGTGCAGTGAAGCGTGAAAACTACGAGTTGGCCGCAACGCTACGTGATGAAATTCGTCGTGTTGAAAACAATCGGAAATCGTGACGGCGGTAGGCCCGACCTACACCGCGGAAATGCCTGTGCCAGCGCATGGAAAGGGGGAGCCAACGGATAGCTTGGCCAAATCGCTGGATGACAATTGTGCGAAGATCGCATTCGATTCTTGCGGCCGAGCAATCATTGGGTCATTGCCAAAAACGCAAACCGCCCGGCACTTGGCAAGGCGTGGTCAGCACCGATGGAGTACATGGAATCGGTGGCAGACGACCCAGATTGACTTTGACTTTCGACCGCTGTAGGGTGTCGAGATGTCAGCAAATGGGGTGGACTAATCCTGTTCGTATCCGTCCACCAAAACGGGCAGGGAGTTCGCGGGTCAAGGAATGTGCGTATGGAACCCGATCCAGAAGGCAACTTGAGCGTCGATGGCGAGCAGCAACTTCACGAGGATGCGCAGGGAAAAACGAAAAGGGTCATTTTCTTGGGAGAGCCGATTCTTGCCCTTC
>Ga0265325_10000917_pt1 | contig 21265 bp, 21 predicted proteins | sample 41420metaG_FD_202090 | JGI IMG/M metagenome (GOLD analysis project Ga0265325, IMG submission 202090) | Rhizosphere microbial communities from Carex aquatilis grown in University of Washington, Seatle, WA, United States - 4-14-20 metaG | ecosystem: Host-associated > Plants > Roots > Rhizosphere... | reverse complement strand
ATCCTTTCCGGCTGGAATTTATCTATTTTGACGAGACCATTCCGCCCGGAGCGAACGGCAAATTCGAGGAATTCACTTGTCTGCTGAAACAACCGTGACGTCCGAGCAATGGGCCGCCTTCCACAAACGCTGGCCCCGCATCAAGCCGCCCCAGCGGCCGACCGGCTCGGTTGCGGACGCCATCGCCGGCGCCATCGCCGCACAGGATGCGCGCGTCCTTCTGCTGGGCGTGACGCCGCAGCTCGCCGCCCTGGGGCGCGACCTGACCGCCATCGACAAGAACCCCAGCATGATCGCAATGGCGTGGCCGGGCGACAGCGCCAACCGCCGCGCCCTTTGCGCCGACTGGCGGGCCATGGCGCTGGCGCCGGGTTCGTTCACCAGCGTCATCGGGGACGGCAGCTTCAACTGCCTGGAATATCCTTCCGGCTATCAGGCCGTGTTTGCGCGGCTGATGGCCGGCCTTTGTCGGGGCGCCCGCCTCGCGGTGCGCTTCTTCGTGACGCCGGACCATTGCGAGACCCTGGCGGCGCTGCAGGCGGCGACCCTGGCGGGAAAAGTCGAGAGCATCTATGCCCTGAAGTGGCGCATCGCCATGGCCGATTGCGCCGCCCGCGGCGATCCCCACTCCATGCCGGCGAATATCCTGGCGATCTTCGAAGACCTGTTTGCCGGCCGCGAGGCGCTGGCCGGGGCGACGGGCTGGCCGATCGAGGACATCGCCACCATGGACGATTATCGCGGGGCCAAGGATCTGCTGAGTTTTCCCACCGAGGCGCAGATCAGGGCGGTGATGCCCAGCCAGTTCCGGGATGCGCGCCTGCTGCCTTCCGGCAGCTATGATCTTGCCGGGCGCTGCCCGATCCTGGTGGCGGACCTGCCGCCATGAGGGCGCACAACCGGGCGCTGGCGAATATCCGCACCGATCTTTCCGCCATGCTGTGGCCGCCCGTGTCCCAGGGCCATGCCGCGGCGCTGGCGGTGATGGTCCGCCAGCTCGAGGACAGCCAGTGGCTGGTGCGCGAGGCGCTTGCCGCCCTGCAGTTCCGCCAGCTCGCCCGGCTCGCCGCCCATTGCGAGAAATATTCGCCGCTGTTCCGCCGGCGGTTGCGCCAGGCCGGGCTTGCGGCGGGCGATCTTGCATCTGCCGAAGGCCTGCGCCGGCTGCCGGTGCTGCGCCGCCGCGAGCTGCAGGGCGCGGGCGACCTGTTCTGCGAGGAGGTGCCGGCGGGACATGCCCCGCTCAGCGAGATGCGCACCTCCGGTTCGACCGGCGAGCCGGTGATGGTCCGGCGCACCAGTGTGAGCAATTTCGACTGGCTGGCCATCACCCTGCGCGATTTCTTCTGGGAGGGCTGCGATTTCGCCGGGCGGTTCTGCGCCGTCCGCGGCGCGATCGCGGAGCCGACGAGCCGCAAGGACTGGGGAGTGCCGGTCAGTCTTCTGTTCGACAGCGGGCCGTCGCTGGGCATTCCCGTCACCCTTGCCGTCGAGCGGCAGGCCGCGCTGATCGCGCAATTCGGTCCCGATACTCTTCTGGTCTATCCCAGCACGCTTGCCGCCCTGGCGCAGGCCTGCGCCGCGCGCGGCATCGCGCTGCCGACGCTGCGCCATATCCGTACCTTCGGCGAAACCCTGTCGCCGCAGGTGCGCGCCGACGCCGCCCGCCAGTTCGGCGCCAGGATCCTGGACGGCTATTCCTCGCAGGAAGTGGGCCATGTCGCGTCCGAATGTCCGGACGCGCCGCTCTACCACGTCATGGAGACGGTGCTTGTCGAGATCCTGGACGACAGGGACGCGCCCTGCCCGCCAGGTGAAATCGGCCGCGTCGTCGTCACCGACCTGCGCAATTTCGCCACCCCGCTGATCCGCTATGACATCGGCGATTATGCCGAGGCCGGCGGCGCCTGCCCCTGCGGGCGGGGACTTCCCACCCTGGCGCGCATCCTGGGGCGGGCGCGCAACCTGGTGCGGCTGCCGGACGGGCGGCGCCATTGGCCGCTGATGGGGGCCGATTATTTCCCCCTGCGCGACATCGCGCCGATCCGCCAGTATCAGCTGATCCAGCAGGAGATCGACCTGATCGAGTTCCGGCTGGTGAGCGACGCGCCGCTGTCGCCCGCACAGGAGGAGGAAATCCGCGCCCTGGTCGGAAAGGTCTTCACCTATCCGTTCCGGGTGACCTTCACCTCTTTCGACGGCGAGATTCCCAAAGGCCCCAACGGCAAGTTCGAGATTTTCGTCAGCCGGATCGAATGAGCGCCGGGCTCAGGGCATGTCCTCGCGGAAGGGATGCGCCGGATAGACGCCCATGATGGTGAGAGTCGAAGTGAAGAAGCCCAACTCCTCCAGCGCCCGCGCCACCGGCGGTTCGTCGGGATGGCCCTGGATGTCGGCATAGAACTGGGTGGCGTTGAACGAGCCGCCCAGTTGATAGGATTCCAGCTTGGTCATGTTGACGCCGTTGGTGGCGAAGCCGCCCATTGCCTTGTAGAGCGCGGCGGGCACGTTGCGCACCCGGAACACGAAACTGGTCACGACCTTGCCGCCCAGCGCGGCGCGCTCGGCCGCGCGCGCCATGATGAGGAAGCGGGTCATGTTGTGATGCTCGTCCTCGACATCGGCCTGCAAAATCTTGAGGCCGTAAAATTCCCCCGCCAGGGTCGAGGCGATGGCGGCGGCGCTGACATCGCCCAGTTCCGCGACATGCTTGGCCGAACCCGCCGTGTCGTACCAGTTGTGCGCCACCAGCTTGCGCCCGCGGATGAGGCCGCGGCATTGCGCCAGCGCCGGGCCCTGGCTGTAAACGCTTTTGATGTCTTCAAGTTTGGCGCTCTGCAATGCCAGCAGCTGATGGCGGATGGGCAGGAAATGCTCGCCCACGATATGCAGGCCTGAATCCGGCAGCAGATGGTGGATGTCGGCGATGCGGCCGATCAGCGAATTCTCCACCGGGATGACGACCAGATCGCAGTCGCCGCTCTTGGCCGCCTCGATGGCGTCCTCGAAGGTCGGCTTGGGAATTGCCTGGGCGTGCGGCACCGCCTCGCGCGCCGCCAGATTGGCATAGGCGCCCGGCTCGCCCTGGAAGGCGACACGCTTGGCACTGGCGATGCTCTTGATCATTTGAGAAGTCTGCGGGCGCGTTCAAGGTCGGCGGGAGTATCGACAGACAAAGGCGCGCTGTCCACGCGTGCCACCGCAATGCTCATATTCGCTTCCAGCGCCCGCAACTGCTCCAGCTTTTCGCGCCGCTCCAGCGGCGAAGGCGGCAGGGCGACGAAACAGGCCAAGGCGGCGCGGCGAAAAGCGTAGATGCCGACATGATGGTAAAGCGCCCCCTCGCCGGTGGGGGCGGTGGCCCGGGTGAAGTAAAGCGCCCGGCCCAGGCGCTCCCCGGCGTCCCAGGCGACCACTGCCTTGACCACGGCGGGATTGGTCCGGTCGCCGTCATTGTCGATGGGCGCCGCCAGGGTGGCGATATCGGCCCCCGAATCGGTGAGCGCCCGCACCACGGCCCGGATCTGCAGCGGGTCCAGGGCCGGCAGGTCGCCCTGCAGATTGACCACCACGTCATGGGCGCCGTCCGGGTCGAGCTTGGTCAAGGCGTCGAAGATGCGGTCCGAACCGGACGGCAGGCCGGGATCGGTGAGCACCGCCTGGCCGCCGGCCTTGGCCATCGCCGCCACGATCTCTTCCTCGCCCGCCGCCACCACCGCAGGGCCCAGGCCGGCGGCCACTGCCTGGCGCCACACCCTGACGATCATCGGCTGGCCGGCAATGTCGGCCAGCGGCTTTCCCGGCAACCGCGTCGATGCCATGCGGGCCGGGATCAGGAGGATCGGATTCATGGGGATTGTTTAGGCTGGGATTCCCGCTAAGGCCAGCCAAGGGCTTGAATTTATGCGACGCTTCGCCGCAATGACGGACCGGGGCGGGCGGGTAATGTCGCCCCGTATTCGCCGGTCGCCGGACCCGCTTTCAGGACCGGCTTTGGGAGCAGCCCCGCATGGATTCCTTTGAGTGGAACAAGATCATTGGCGCGGTCCTGGGCAGCGTGCTGTTCATCCTGGTCATCAAGGTGGCGGCGGAAGTCATCTATGAGCCGGAAAAGCCCGCCAAGCCCGGCTATGTCGTCGAAGGCGTGGTCGAAGCGGCGGGCGGCGAAGCGGCGGCGCCAGTGGAAGAGAAGATGCCCGACTGGGGCACCGTGCTGCCCAGCGCCGATGTGGCGGCCGGCAAGACCGTGTCCGTCAAGTGCGAACAGTGCCACGACACCAGCAGCGCCAAGGCGGTCAAGATCGGCCCGCCGCTGTTCGGCGTGGTCGGCCGCGCCCGCGCCTCGGTAGCGGGCTTTGACTATTCCAGCGCGATGAAAGCCAAGGGCGGCAGCTGGACCTTCGACGAGCTGTTCAAATTCATCAAGTCGCCGCAGGGCTATATCACCGGCACCAAGATGAGCTTTGCCGGCGTCCGCAGCGCCAAGGACCGCATCGACCTGATCGCCTTCCTGCGCACCAATGCCGACAGTCCGATTGCGATTCCCGCGCCGGCACCCGCTGCGGCCCCCGCCGCCGCCGCTCCGGCTACCGGCGACAAGCCTGCCGCCGCGCCCAAGCCGGACGGCAAATAGGCATTGGGGTCAAAGCCCAACGTCCTGTTCGGACTGCCGCCGGGCTGGGATGCGCTGAGCAAGGCGCTGTTCGGCAATCCCGATTTCAACAGCTTCCTGCATGGCAAGGACCATTACGTCCCGGCCCAGATCGACTATTTCGTCGGCTTCCGCCCGGCGCATGGTTTCCTGAAAACTCTGCCGCGGCTGAAGGCGATCTTCTCCCTGGGCGCCGGCGTAGACGGTTTCCTGCGCGATCCGGAATTTCCCCGCCATCTGCCGGTGGTGCGCTTTGTCGATGAGACCTTGCAGCGGGAGATGGCGCAGTATGTCACCATGCATGCGCTCATCATCCATCGCCAGCAGCGCGCCTTCGACGCCGCCCAGCGCGAAAGCGCCTGGCGCCAGCGCATGCTGGAGAGGCCCTCGCGCGAATTGCGCATCGGGATTCTGGGCATGGGCGACATCGGCGCGGTGACTGCCGAGCGCCTGTTGCTGTTCGATTTCCAGGTCTTCGGCTGGAGCCGAAGCCGCAAGGAGATTGCCGGCGTCACCAGCTATGCCGGCCAGAAGGAGTTGGGCACCTTCCTCGCCCAATGCGACATCCTGGTCTGCCTGCTGCCGCTGACGCCGGAGACCGAAGGCATTTTGAATGCGGCCCTGTTCGCTGGGCTGCCGCAAGGCGCATGGGTGATCAATGTGGCGCGCGGCGGCCATTGCAACGAGGCCGATCTTCTCGCCGCGCTGGATTCGGGCCAGCTGGCGGGCGCGGTGCTGGACGTCTTCCAGACCGAGCCGCTGCCGCCGGACAGTCCGATCTGGAAACACCCCAGGATCACGGTGACGCCGCACATCGCCGGCATCACCGATCCGCGGAACGCCGCGGCGTTCGTGGCCAATTGCGTGGCGCGGGCGGAGCGGGGCGAACCCTTCGCCAACCGCGTCGATCTGTCCAAGGGTTATTAGAGCCGCTTCACCGCGGTCACCGGACCGACGACCTTGGCGATGCGCGCGATGGCGTCGGCAAGCGGCTCGCTGGCAACCTCCATATGAAACGCATTGGCGTGCAGCAGGGTGGTGGCATCGCGCATCACCCCCATATGGCCCTCCCAGAACACCAGGTCGCCGCGCTTGAGGTCGCCGCCGTCGATCGCCGTGCCCAATCCGGCCTGCATCAGATCGGTATCGCGCGGCGCCGCGATCCCCGCCGCTTCCAGCGACGCCTGGACAAGACCCGAACAATCGCAGCCGGCATGGGTCCTGCCGCCCCACAGATAGGGCGAGCCGAGAAAGCGCTCCGCCACTGCCACCCAGTCGGGCGCCGCGAAGCCAAGCGGCGCCAGATGGCGCGCGGCAACAAATCCTCCGTCAATGCGGACGAAATTGCCGGTTTCCTTTTCCACCTTCAGCTTGGCGTTGAGCGGCAGGAGATCATGGGCGGCGGATTTCACATCCGGCGCGGTGAGCAGCGGCGTTGCCAGCCCGATGACCCGATGGGTCGGCGTCACCACATCGCCCAGCGACGTCATATGGGCATAGCCGACATAGCCGTCGAACGCCGCCTGCCCCCAGCCCCAGCCGTTCTTTTCCTCATAGACGGTGAAGCGTTCGCCGCGCAGAAGCTCGGTCTCCAGGGTGGCATTGCTGTCGGGCGCGGCGCGCAGCGAACAGCGGCCGCGCACCAGGTTGTAGACCGTGCCCTCGACGAATCGCGCCGCCTCGACCTTGCCCTTGAGATGCGCGGCGGCGAGATCGGGCCGCGCCGGGGTCAGCCGTCTATCGGCCATAGCGCGACTTCAGCAGGGCATAGAGCGCCCGGGCGCTGTTGGCTTCGCCGCCCAGGGGGCGGCCGGGCTTGGCACGGTCGGTCCAGGCGGGAATGTCCAGATGCACCCAGCTTTTGGCCTTCTGCACAAAACGGTTCAGGAACAGCGCGGCAGTGATCGCCCCGGCATAGCCATAGGCCGGATTGTTGTTGAGATCGGCGATGCGGCTCAGAAGCGAGAACTCATAACCGCGCCACAGCGGCAGCCGCCACAAGGGATCGTTGGTCTGCCGCGCCGCTTCGGCCAGGTCGGCGGCGAGCTTTTCGTCGTCGGTGAAAAAAGGCGGCAGCTCCATGCCGGTGGCGGCCCGCGCCGCGCCGGTCAAGGTGGCGATGTCGATCAGCAGCGCCGGGGCCTCGTCATCGGCGTCGCTCAGCGCATCGGCCAGGATAAGGCGGCCTTCGGCATCGGTGTTGCCGATCTCCACGGTGAGGCCCTTGCGGCTTTTGAAAATGTCGCCGGGACGCATGGCACGGCCTGACACGGAATTCTCCACCGCCGGGATGAGCACGCGCAGGCGCAGGTTCAATTTCGCGCCCATCGCCATCGCCGCGACCGCCAGCGCCACCGCCGCCCCGCCCATGTCTTTCTTCATCGTGAGCATGCCCGAGGACGGCTTGAGGTCGTAACCGCCAGTGTCGAAGCACACGCCCTTGCCGACCAGCGTCACCTTGGGTGCGCCCGGTTTGCCCCAGACAAGTTCGATCAAGCGCGGCAGACGCTCCGAGCCCTGCCCCACGGCCTGGATAAGGGGATAGTTCTTCGCCAGCGCCGCGCCCGCGGTCACCGTCACTTTGGCGCCATGAGATTTGGCGAGCACCCGAGCCGCCGCCTCCAGTTCGGCGGGGCCGAGGTCATTTGCTGGGGTGTTGATGAGATCGCGGGCCAGGAACACGGCCTCCGCGATGCGGCTGATCTCTTCGCCGTCCACACCCTTGGGCAGTACCAGGCGCGGGCTTTTGCGCGACGATTTCTTGTAGCGCGCAAAGGCATAGCCGCCCATCGCCCAGGCCAGGGCGGCATTGGCGCCGCCGCAAGAGTCCGGCACCTCGCCCAGGCGATAAACCCCGTCGGGCAGCTTTTCGGCGAAGGCGGCAAGCGCGAAGGGATCACTGCCATCGCCCAGACCCAGCACCCAGAAGCTGACCTTGCCTTTGGCGTCCGGCTGGGCGCGCAGCTCGCCTTCCGCGCCGGAAAAACCATCCAGAACCCCGCCCCGCCCATGCGCCTTGATCCAGGCCGCGGCGTTCCTGGCGGTCACCGCGTGAAGGGCAATGGCGCCGCGGGCGCCGGTCGCAAAGCTCGCATGCATGAAGCGGTCTTACTCCGGATTGGAAAGGACTTTATGAATCGAGGGGGAGCGAAGCAAGGAACCCGCATGGCCTACACGCTTGTCATCGGCACTCGCAACTGGTCGAGCTGGAGCCTGCGGCCCTATGTGGCGCTGGCCGCCATCGGCCAGCCCTTTGAAACCGTGCTGATCCGGCTGCGCATCGCCCAGAGCCCCTCCACGCGCGAGACCATCCTGCCCCATTCGCCGGCCGGCAAGGTGCCGGTGCTGAAAATCACCGAAGGGGGCCGCACCCTGACGGTGTGGGACAGCCTGGCCATCATCGAGACCCTGGCCGAGCGCCATCCGCACGCCGGGCTGCTGCCGCAGGACGCCGAGGCGCGGCTGCTGGCGCGTTCCTATGCCGCCGAGATGCATTCCGGCTTTCCCGACCTGCGCGATCAGTTGCCGATGGAATTCGCGCGGCGCCTGCCGATGCCGGAACTGCGCGAGGCGACGAAACAGCAGATCGCCCGCATCATCGAAGCGTGGAGCGGGGCGCTGGCGGTCTATGGCAAGGATGGCGGCTTTTTGTTTGGGCCGCTGTCGATCGCCGACTGCATGTATGCGCCAGTGGTGTCGCGCTTCGAGACCTATGGGGTCAAGGTGCCGCCGGCCGTCCGCGCTTATATGGACAGGATCATGGCCCTGCCGGCGATGCATGAGTGGCGCAGAGGCGCGCAGGAGGAAATCGATGCGGGCTTGGGTACGCTCAACGATTAGCTTCGCGGCAGCTTTCCCGCTTCGCGATAATAGCGCGCGGCGCCGGAATGAAGCGGCGCCGGCGGATCCTTGGCGGCGTTGTCGAGCGTGATGTCGCGGGCGGCGAGATGGCTCGCCGACAGCGCGGCGCGATTGGCCGGATTGAACAGCGCCCGTGTGATGCCATAGACCAGCGCATCCGGAACGCTGTCGCGGGTGATCCAGTAGGCGCGCGCCGCCACGGTTTCGACCGGCGCGGCGCCGGGATAGGCGCCGGCAATCACGGACGGCGACAACAGCGGTTCGGCCTTGACCAGGCGGTCACGGCCAGCGCCCTCGATCGGCACCAGATGGGCGCCATGCGCGAGCAATCCCCTGACGGAATCCAGCGGCACGCCGCCCACCGCGAAATAGGCGTCGATCTTGCCGCTTTCCAGCAAATCCGTCTCGCTGCCGCTTTCCGCCTTTACTTGTTTCAGACTGTGTTCGGGCACCCGGAAAGCCGTCAGCACTTGGCGTGCCACGACATTGGTGCCGGAGCCTTCGACCCCCAGCAGCACACGCCTGCCCTTGAGATCGGCAACGCTTTTGATGCCCGGCTTCATCGCCACCAGATGCACCTGTTCGGTGAAGAGCGCGGCGATCACCCGGACATGGCTTTGCGGCGCGCCGCGGAACACGCCCTTCCCGGCGACGGCCTGGGCGATGGCGTCGCCCTGGGCGATGGCCGAATCGACCAGCCCGTCATTGACCATGCGCAGATTGTCGAGCGAGCCCGAACTGGTGCGGGCCGAGAGGATCACTCCGGCAGGGCCGCACACCGTCGCGGTCTCGCAGCGCCCGACGCCGGGCGGATGGCTGATGAGCCCGGCAATGGCCTGACCGATGGGAAAATTGGTTCCGGCGGTGGAACCGGTGGCGATCTGGAAGGAGACGCGGCCCGGGATCGCGGATTGCGCCCGCACCAGGTCGCCGTTCGACAGCATGATCCCCAGGACCAGAAGGCCGATCAGGGCGGCAAGGGCTGCGAAACGCTGCGACATCAATGGTTAACCAACTCTTGTTTTGCGTCAGGATTTGGACGGAATCGCGTCCCTGTTCCGGTTCCCGCGCGCGCGATGCCGGCGGCAGCGCGTTGAGGCGGCGGGCCCGCAACCTGGCGCAACAAACAAGACGGCCAACAGCAAAGCGCGCTCGGAGGCTTTTTATACATATAACACAACATACTTAAGGGTTTGTTGACCCGCCGCGATGCATGCTGAGCGGGTAGCTGTCGAGGCCCACATCATGGCGCGCATTCTTCCTTCGCTGGCCACCCTTCTTTTGTGCAGCACCGCGCTTGCCGGTTGCGACACCCTGGGCGTCACATCGTCCAGTACTCCGGCGTCCGACAAGGCGGCGATGGAAAAGCATGTGCACGAAGCCCCGCCCACCGATGTCGCCGGCGGCGTGCGCCAGGCCCATGACCTCAGACTGGCCGGCAATTATGACGATGCGACCCGCATCCTGTCGCAGATGATGCTGGTGGCGTCGGACGACCCGCGCGTGGTCGGCGAATATGGCAAGACCCTGCTGCAGCGCGGCCGCACCCAGGACGCGGTACAGTTCCTCAGCCGCGCGGTGCAGCTCGATGCCACCGACTGGTCAACCTATTCGGCGCTGGGCGTGGCCGATGACCAGCTCGGCGACCAGCGGTCGGCCAGGGACGCCTATGAGCACGCCTTGTCGCTGCAACCCAACGAAGCAAGCGTGCTGAGCAACTATGCCCTGTCGCGCATGCTGGCCAACGATCTGCCCGCCGCCCGCCTGCTGGCGGCCCGGGCCCAGAAAGCCGGCGGCGACGCCGATCCCAAGATCGCCCGCAATATCGCCATGATCGCAGCCACCGCACCGGCCCAGCCGGTGGCGATGGCGCCCAGCCCGGTGGCGCCGACATTGGCCAGCGCCGCGCCCGCGCCGGCGCCGGTGCCGGTGCAGAAGGTGGCGGCGGCTGACGCCCCGGTTCACATCGTGCCGGCCACCGGTCCTGTTCCCACCAGCGCGCCGCGGGTCCTGATGCCTGCAAGCGCCAGCAATACGCTTCCCGCCGGCACCCAGCCCTATAGCGGCGTGGTGATGCAGGCCGTGCCGTTCGATCCGCTGGCGGGCCCGGTCAAGAGACCCGCCAACGCGGGACCGGCCAAGAGCGTCGCCAGCGCTGCAACCGTGCAGAACTCCGTCAAGGCTCCGGCCAAGTCGGCCTGGTCGAAACACACCGTCAAGCCGACGCATGCGCCCCAGGCGGTCGCCAAGGCCGCAACAACGGCCGATGAGGCCAAGGCAGCCGGCAAGAACGAAACCGCCGGGAGCGACATCGCCAAGACCCAAACCGTGACAACCGGCGTCGAAAAGACCGTCGCGTCGACACCGGCCAAGCCAGCCGCTGACAAGGCTCAGTCGGTCGCCGTCAAGACCTCTGCGCCTGTGAAGGCCGCCGCCGTCACGACACCGGTCAAGCCGGCTGCCGACAAGGCTTCTGAGACGGTCAAGGCCGCTGCCGCTGCTACACCCGTGAAGGCCGTTGCCGTCACGACACCGGTCAAGCCGGTTGCGGACAAGACTTCTGAGACGGTCAAGGCCGCTGCCGCCGCTGCACCCGTGAAGGCCGTTGCCGTCACGACACCGGTCAAGCCGGTTGCGGACAAGACTTCTGAGACGGTCAAGGCTGCTGCCGCCGCTGCACCCGTGAAGGCCGTTGCCGTTACGGCTCCGGTCAAGCCGGTTGCCGATAAGACTTCTGAGACGGTCAAGGCCGCTGCCGCCGCCACGCCTGTGAAGGCTGCAGCGGTAACGGCTCCGGCCAAGCCCGGCGCCGACAAGGCCGCCCCGGTCAAAGTCGCAGCGGCTGTCCCGGTCAAGGGCGTCGCCGACAAGACGCCCGCGGCAGTGAAGGCGGTCGCCTCAAAGCAGGACGGCGTGCCCGCCCTGCGCCTGGCGGCCGACGCCAGCACGCCATAAATGGCCAACGGTAAATAGCCAAAGGCGCGGCTTTGGCCGCGCTTTTTTTTGCCCCTGCTGGCAGGCGCCTTGCATCACCCAGTCCAAGTGTCTCTTTCTGGAGCGCCTGGACATGAGCCTTTCCCGTCATGACTCGCACCACAACAAGGTGGATCGCCGCTATCGCGCCAAGGTGATGATCATCCTGGCCGCCAGCTGCCTCGGCTTCTGGGGTGCGATCGGATTCCTGGCCCTGCGCATCCTCTGACGCCCGCCGTGCCGGCGTCCCAGAACGGGCGAGACCAGCCGGATATCCAAGCAGAATTCTATCCCGAATCTAACGGCAATATTTCCAATCTGTAATCAAGAATGTGGATCGCTGTAAAAAGAAATTACACATTGCCAATGTTGCGCTTGAAAACCCGCGGCAATCCTGCCTTTCAGGAGCTGGCATGCTGATTGCGTGTCGAGGATCACCATTTCATTGGGGAACCTCTCCATGCGCGCAACGCATCTGGCTTGGGCCGCCGCCCTTCTGATCCCACTCTCAGTCGCCCCCGCTCAGGCAAACCTGCTGACCGACGGCGACTTTTCCAGCAACACCATCGATTTCACCACCGGCTATCCGTTCGTCGCCACCAACCACACGGTATTTACCGCCCCCCCGGCCACCGCGCTGGTCACCGATCCCGACGCCGCCTTCACCAACGGCTACGACTCCTACACCGATCACACAGGCGATGCTAAGGCGCTCATGTTGTTCGTCGACGGTCAATCGACGACGTCTTTCTGGGGCCAAACCGTCGCGCTCGCGCCCAACACCGGCTACACATTTTCCTATTGGGCCACCGGCGCCGACGGGGCCAACCAGGCCACGCTGCAGTTGCTGGTGAACAGCGTCGCCAATGATCTCGGCAATCCCCTGACCACCGTTGGACAATGGGTCCAGTACAGCGAGACTTTCACCACGGGCGCATCAGGCAGCACCGACCTATCGCTGATCGACCTGGTCGGCATTGACTACGGAAACGATTTCACGGTGGACGATCTGGACCTGGAGGCGAACCCGCCCCCGCCGCCGGGGGGGGGTGCCCGAGCCGGTCACGCTTTCATTGTTCGGAGCGGGGCTTGCCGGCCTGGCGCGGCTGCGGCGCAGGAAAAAGGCATAAGCCGACCCATTAAAAAAACGGCGCCTGCGGGCGCCGTTTTTGTTTGAGCAGGCCCTGCTATGCGCCCCTTAACGCATATGGGAGATCTGCATGATCGCGGGTCCCAGAATGACCACGAACAGACAGGGCAGGAAGAAGATGATCATCGGCACGGTGAGCTTGGCGGGCAGCGAGGCCGCCTTCTTCTCGGCGTCCTGCATGCGCATTTCGCGATTCTCGTTGGCGGTCACGCGCAGCGCCTGGCCCATCGGGGTGCCGTATTTCTCGGCCTGGTTGAGCGCGGTCGCCACCGCCTTGACGCCGGAATGGCCGCAGCGCTTGGCGAGATTGTCGAAGGCCTGGCGGCGGTCGGGCAGATAGCTGAGTTCGGCGGTGGTGAGCGCCAGTTCCTCGGCAAGCTCGCCGGACTGGGTGCCGATCTCGTCCGCGACCCGGCTGAAGGACGCCTCGATCGACATGCCCGACTCGACGCAGATCAGCATCAGGTCGAGGGCGTCGGGAAAGGCGTGCATGATCGATTGCTGGCGGCGGGAAATCTGGTTGTTGACCCACAGGTCGGGCAGATAGAAGCCGACAATGCCGCCCCCGAACGCCACCAGGCCCTTGGTGAGGTTGCTCCAGGCGAAATGCGTCATCACGAACAGATAGAACAGCGTGCCGGCGAACACCACGAAGGGCATCACGAAGCGGAAGAACATGAAGGCGATCAGCGGCGCCTGGCCGCGATAGCCGGCAGAGGCCAGCTTGTCCTTGGAGTCTTCGCCTTCCAGGATGTTGCCCAGCTTGAAGCGTTCCAGGGTCGCTTTCATGTAGCTGGTGGGCTCGATGCGCAGCGAACCGCGCTTGGCATTGAGCTGGGCATGATGGCGGGCGCGCAATTCCTCGCGGCGCCGCGCCACCGATTTGAGCCGGTCGTCCAACCCGCTGCGCTCCAGCAGCGGCAGGCCCAGCGTCACCACCGTGGCGAAGGCCAGGATCGCCACCACCAGGGTGGCAAGGAAGGACTTGTCGAACAGGATATTGAGGATGCCGACATCTACCATAGGGCGCTCAATGCTTGAAGTTGATCATCTTGCGCATCACCGCGATGCCGGAGGCCATCCAGATGGCGCAGCCCGCCAGCATCAGATTGCCGGCACGTTCGGTGAAGAGCAGCGAGATATAGGCCGGAGTGGTGACATAGACGATGCCCATCACCCCGGGCGGCAGCGAACCGATGATCATCGCCGAGGCCTTGGCCTCCGACGACATCGCCTTGATCTTGCCCTGCAAGCGCTTGCGGTCGCGCAGCACGCCCGACAGGTTGGACAGGGCCTCGGACAGGTTGCCGCCCGACTTGGCCTGGATCGTCATGACGATGGAAAAGAAGCCGACTTCCGCGGTCGGCATGGATTCGTACATCCGCTTGAGCGCCTGTTCGAGGGTGACGCCCACCTTCAGGCTTTCGACCAGCTGATGGAATTCCGAGCCCACCGGATCGGGGGATTCGCGCGCCACGATGCGCAACGCCTCGTTGGTGGGCAGGCCCGATTTGACCGAGCGCACGATCACGTCGATGGCATTGGCGAATTCGGTGGTGAACTTCTTGCGCCGGCGGGCGGTCAGGAAGCCCAACACCCAGCGCGGCAGGCCGAAGCCCATGGCAAAGGTGGCTAGCGCCAGCACCAGCGGTTTCTGGCCGCTGACAAGGCAGAAAATGGCGGTCGCCGCGGCCACCCCGCCGCAGATCATCCAATAGACCTTGGGACTGGCCTTGGGAAAGCCGGCCTGCTCCAGCCGGCGGCGCATGGTCGGCTTTTCCTTTTTCGCCGCCTGGTTCTTTTCGATGTCCTTGAGCAGGGTGGCGACATTCTTGCGCCGCGCCGCCGCCTCCTGCATCGGGGTTCGCCCGCCACGCCCGCCGGCGGTCTTGCCGCCCACTGCACTGATGCGCTTCTTGGTGGCGGCGTCACCGCCAGTGAAGGCGAATCCGACACCGCCAAGGGCGAGCGCGAACAGGATTGCGACCGCGATAATCATGCGTTGACCTTGTCGAGCGCGTCGGCCAGTTCGCGCTCCAGATTGTAATAACGCGCCCGCTCCCAGAAATGCGGCCGCACGATGCCCGAGCCGACATGCTTGCCCTTGAGGCGGCCGGTCTCGTCCTCGCCCTGGATCTCGTAGGAAACCAGGTCCTGGGTGATGACGACATCGCCTTCGGTGCCGATCACCTCGGTGATCTTGGTGATGCGGCGCGAGCCGTCGCGCATGCGCTCGGCCTGGATGATGATGTCGATCGAGCCGACGATCATCTCGCGGATAGTCTTCATCGGAAGGGCATAGCCGCCCATGGTGATCATCGATTCCAGACGCCCCATCGCCTCGCGCGGGGAGTTGGCGTGCAGGGTGCCCATCGAGCCGTCATGGCCGGTGTTCATGGCTTGCAGCAGATCGAAGGCTTCGGGTCCGCGCACCTCGCCCACGATGATGCGTTCGGGGCGCATACGCAGGCAGTTCTTGACCAGGTCGCGCATCGAGATCATGCCTTGGCCTTCAAGATTGGGCGGGCGGGTTTCCAGGCGCACGACATGGGGCTGCTGGAGCTGAAGCTCGGCGGCGTCCTCGCAGGTGATGACGCGCTCTTCGGTGTCGATATAGGCGGTCATGCAATTCAACAGCGTGGTCTTGCCCGAGCCGGTGCCGCCGGAGATCAGGATGTTGCAGCGGCAGCGGCCGATCACCTGCAGCACTCTTGCGGCGTCGGGGCTGATCGAGCCGAACTTGACCAGGTCGTCGAGCTTGAGCTTGTCCTTCTTGAACTTACGAATGGTGAGGGTCGGGCCGTCCAGGGACAGCGGCGGGCCGATCACGTTGACGCGGGAGCCGTCCAGCAGGCGGGCGTCGCAGATCGGCGAGGATTCATCGACGCGGCGGCCGACCTGGCTGACGATGCGCTGGCAGATGTTCATCAGCTGGGCATTGTCGCGGAAGCGGATATTGGTGAGCTGCACCTTGCCGGCGACTTCGATGAAGACCCGGTTGGCGCCGTTGACCATGATGTCGGCGATGTCGTCGCGGGCCAGCAGCGGCTCCAGCGGGCCATAGCCCAGCACGTCGTTGCAGATGTCCTGGAGCAGATGTTCCTGCTCGGCGATGGACATCACCACCGCCTTGATCGAGATGATCTCGTTGACGATGTCGCGGATTTCCTCGCGCGCCGAATCCGGATCGAGCTGGGCAAGCTGGGCCAGATCGATGGTGTCGATCAGGGCATTAAAGATGGTCGATTTGATCTGGTAATAGTCTTCCGAACGGCTTTCGGCCGCCCAGGCGGCGGCCTTGGCCTGCTGGGCGGCTACGTCGCTCTTCTGGGCCGCGACCGGGGAGACGGCAGTGCCGCTCGTCACCCGCGGCGGCGCGTCCGCGGCCTTGCCTCCCGCCACGGGCGGCTTGGGCGCTGGCGGTGCGGCCTGCTCAGACGCGCGCTTTCCAAACATGATGCACTAGGCCTGTTTCTTGCTCTTGCTGAAGAAGGAAAGCAGCGGAGCATTATTCTTGACCTCCGGCACGGCGCGGCCGGTGATGGTGCGCGCCAGGCGGCGCACCGCCTCGGCGACCGGCGCCTTGGCGGCGACCTCGATCAGCATCTGGCCGTTGTTGGCGGCCTGGCCGAACAGGGCCGGATCGAAGGGCACGATCGCCGCCGGATCGGAGCCCATGGTCTCGGCAAAGTCCTTGGCGGGGATCTCGGGCCGCTTGGGGGTTCCGACCTGGTTGATGACCAGGCGCGGATGGGCGTCGTTGGGGCGGGCGGTCTTGATCACTTCCATGATGTTCTTGGCGTTGCGCAGGGAGGTGAGGTCCGGCGTCGCCACCACCACGATGTCGTCGGCGGCGAGCAATGCGGCCTTGATCCAGGGCGTCCAGCCATGCGGCAGGTCGAGAATGACGCAAGGGGTGGACTGGCGCACCGCGTCGATCACCGATTCGAACGCCTCGGCCTGGGATTCATATTCGCGGTCCAGAGTGGCGGGGGCGGTGAACAGCGACAGATGCTCGCCGCGCTTGACCAGCAGGCGGTCGAGCAGCACATCGTCCAGGCGTTCGGGGGCGCTCAGCGCATCGGCGACGCCCTGGCTGGATTCCTCGTTGAAATCCAGGCCCATGGTGCCGAACGGCAGGTCGAAATCGACCACCGTGGTGTTGATGTGAAGTTCCTCGGCGATGCACCAGCCGACATTGTGCGACAGGGTGGAAGACCCCGCGCCGCCGCGAGCGCCGACAAAGGCCACCACCCGGCCGATGGGATTGGCGCCGGGATCGAGATAAAGGCCGGAGATGGTCTCGATGATCTGCAGCGGCTCCAGCGGCGCCACCAGATATTCCGACGCACCGCGGCGCATCAGCTCGCGATACAGTTCCACGTCGTTGGAGCGGCCGATCACCACCACCTTGGTGGCGGGATCGCACACTTCGGCGAGACGGTCGAGTTCGCCCAGCGCCTCCTGGCCCTGCAGCTTGGTCTCGACGATCAGGAGATTGGGCGTGACCTGGCCGGTGTAATGCTCCACCGCGGCATTGATGCCGCCCAGCTGCACCGCCAGATGCGCCTTGGACAGGCGCCGGTCGCTCCCGATGCGCTGCAGGGCGGCGCCGGTGTCGGGAAACTCGCAGAAGGCGTGGATGGAAATGCGCGGCACCGGGCGCTCGTGCGGCGCGGCGCCGAAGGCTTCCGTGGGAGGTGGCGGTTTTGCCATTGAGAAGGGCCCCTATTGCTTGTTGGCGACGTCTGACACGGCGCCCGATTGTCCCGCAGGCTTTTCGGCCGGAGTCGGTTTGCCTTGCTCGTAATTGCCGATGACGGTGGCGGTGCGGGCCGCGTCGCCGCCATCCAGCGGCCGCGGTCCCTGAAGATCGCGCGGATCGGCGACCATGGCGGCGACATTGTGCTGCACCGAACAGCCGAAATTCTTCGGCGTCAGGTTGCCGGCGGTTTCGGAGAGGCTTTCAGACCAGTCGCCGCACGGCGCGGTCGAGGCGCGGTAGGAGATGAAGCTGAGCTCGATCCTGAAATCGCCCGGCGCCTCGCGGGTGGCGACCAGGATGCGGTCGCGCGACACGCCGAAGGCGGCGATGCGTTCGGCGAACCAGCCGATGGCGGCATGGCTGGCCTGGCCCTGCGGCGCATTGATGACGATCGAGCCATTGCCGTGCAGGCGGTAATCGGCAAGGAAGCTTTCCAGCCGCGCCGCATCGTCGGGCATCAGCCCCTGGTCGGCGGCGGAGTAGGACAGCCTGAGCGACTGCATGCCGGGCTCGACCGCGATGGGATGATTGACCACCGGATCGGCGCTGGGGCTGTCGCCGCCATTCATCGGCGCGGCGCAACTGCCGGCAAGCAAAACGCAACCGGCGGCGGCGGCGCGCAGGACGATCTGGAGCTTGGTCATGGGCTGCTCTCCTAGCGGACCACAAACCCGGACGAAGCCGAGGCTTCGGGGGTCTGGGGCTTGCTGTCTTTGCTGTCGGGACCGTGGATCGCGTTGAGGCGGCCCAGCAGAAGCGTCTCGGCGTCGGCGGGCGGCACGAAGCCGTCGCTCGGCATGGCGAGCTTGTTCTCGGAAGTGGGATTGACCAGATAGGCGGCCACCGTCACCACCAGTTCCGTCTCGTCATTCTGGAAGTCGCGGCTGCGGAACAGCGCCCCCAGCACCGGCAGATCCTTCACGCCGGGAAAGGCGTCGATCATCTGCTTGGTGGTGTGCTGCATCATGCCGGCGATGGCGAAAGCGCCGCCGGAAGGAAGCTCGACCGTGGTTTCGGCGCGCCGCACCGCCAGCGCAGGAATGGTCAGGCCCGGGGTGGTGACGGTCTGGCCGTTGGCGGCAACCGTGGCGCCGCCCTGCAGGGTAAAGGCGCCGGTATTGGTCAGCTCGCTCACTTCGGTGGACACCTGCAGCGAGATGCGCCCGTCGCTCAGCACCACCGGGGTGAAGGCCAGGCCGACGCCGAACTGCTTGAACTGGATCGACACATTGCCCTGCTGGTCGCGGCCCGACGGCACCGGGAATTCGCCGCCGGCGAGAAATTTGGCGGTTTCACCCGACACCGCGGTGAGGTTGGGCTCGGCCAGGGTATGCAGCAGGCCAACCTGCTCAAGCGCCTTGAACACGCCCTGGACATTGTTGGGGCTGGCGCAGGGGGTGTTGGAGGAGGTGGTGGCCGTGGTCGACGGCACACCGTTGGTCGTGACCGAGGTCAGGCTGCTTGTCACGGTGGGGACAAAAGCGTTGGCGCAGACCGAGCCGACCTGGCCGCCCGAAATGTCGCTCAGGGCGCGGCCCAGAAGGCCGAACTGGTTGTCGGTGGCCAGGGTGATCGGCACGCCGCCGGCAACGGCGGCGGCGGTGGCGTCGATGCCGAACTGCTTGGCGATCTGGCGCTGCATTTCCGACACGCGCACCCGCAGCATCACCTGCTGGCCGCCCACCACCCGCAGCAGATTGACGACTTTCTTGGGATCACCGGCGAAGCGGCCGGCGATATCGAGGGCGCGGGTCGCTTCCAGGGGGCTGGCGACATTGCCAGTGAGCACGACATTGTCATTGACCACCGACGCCTGGATGTCGGAATTGGGCAGGCTGGTCCGCATCAGGGTGGCGAGGTCAGTGGTGTCCTTCTCGACATGGATGTCGAGCGACAGAATCTGGCGGCCGGCGGCGTCGAAGAAGAAGGCGTTGGTATCGCCGATCTTGCTGGCGAGCAGATAGATGCGGCGGGGGCTGCGCACCACGGCATCGACGATGTCGGGACTGGAGACGAGGACATCGCGCGCATCGCTGTCGAGCTGCACGATGGTCGCCTTGTTGAGCGACAGCGCCATGCGCTGATGCACCTGCTGGCTGCCCCGGGTCGAGATCGCCACGATGCGGGCATCGGCGTCGGAGGCAGGCTTGGCCGCTTGGGTGCGGGATTTGACGTGCACTGCCGGCGCCGCGACGGCAGGCGCCGCCAGGCAGAGTGCAAGCACGCCAAGAAGACAATTGCGCATCTGCATCATTGGCTCTTTCCGCCTCCCGTCGCATCGGCCTTGCCGATGCCATAGCGATATACCGTCACAGGCTCGTTATCCTGGGGATCGGAGCCGCTCTTCCTGCCGCCGCCATTGCTGCCGGTGATCGGAGCCGGCGTGTTCTGCGCCACCGAATCGTCCAGCGCCCGCAATGACAGGGCCAGAACGCCCATGCCCGCAGCGCGGGCGACGATCTCGGCCTGGTCGGGCGTGAGTTCCAGGGTCGCGGTCTTGCCCAGAACCGTCTTGGTGTCCTTCTCCTGCTTGAAGGTCTGGTCCACCGCGAGCACGCGAATGTCGCTGAGCACGGTGGTGACCCGCACGCGCGGCGGCGAACCGTCGAGCTTCTGGGTGAGCAGCAGATCGACGCGGTCGTTGGGCAGGATGAAACCGCCGGCGCCGGAATCGGTGCTGATGGCGATGGAGACGGCGCGCATGCCCGCGCCCAGCATCGCCGCCATGAAGCCGGAGGCGTCGCCATGCACGATCGCGTTATTGACGATGGGCTGGCCGGAGAGAACGGGGCTGCGCACCACCGTGCCCTTGGTCACGTCGTCGATCGTGGTGCCGCCGTTGCTGATGAAGCTGGAGTCGACCGCGCTTGACGGCCATTTCTGCCAGCGCACCTGATCGCGCGTGAGCTTTTGTCCGGGCTGCAGATTGGTGTTGGCCACCAGCACCTCGCTCATCGCGATGGGCGGCGGGGCGGTACGGGCCTGGCTTTGGGAAGTCCCGCCGCCGATCAGACCGCGCACCATGAAGGCGGCGGCAATGGCGGCGACAAGCGCAAGTCCGAGCACGATAATGCGTTGTGTGTTCATGAAGGCCAGCTCCTCCGGCGATAATTCAGCACGCAACCCTTTAGAATTTGCTTAATAAGAAGCTGCTGAATTGTTATATGCGGCGGGAACTTAGCGTCTGCCCCGGGATTTAGCCGAAAACCGGCATAAAATTTTCGCTGAATCGGCGTCAGGCAGCGGCGAGATGAAAAATCTGGCTCTGCGGCAGGATCCAGAAGGCGCCCAGCGCCAGCGCGACGCCATAAGGAATGCCGGACTTTTCATCATGCAGGCGGACGATCCATCCCTGGCGCGCCAGCAATGACGGGAGCGGCAAGTTGCGCAGGAACAGAAGGCCCAGCGTCAGCGCGCCCCCGAACAGCGAAGCGAACAGCGCGTAGGCAAGAATGTCGCCAAAGCCGAGCCACAGCATCAGAACGGCGAACAGCTTGGCGTCGCCGCCGCCGATATAACCCAATGCGAACAGGGCAAATCCGATCGCCAGGCCGGCAACACCGGCCAGCAGATGATAGCCGATCGCCGGCAGCGACAGGCCGACTGCGATGGCGAAGGCGACGAACGCCGCGAGCAGCGCGGCCTGGAGGAAATTGGGAATCGTGAAGCTCGCCAGATCCCAGCCCGCCGCAACGGCAAGCAAGGCCGGCAGCGCGAAGATCACAAGCCATTCGGCGATCATGGGCGAGCTCTTGAAGAAGAACGGCCGCCTTTTGAGGGGCGGCCGCTTTTTGCAATCGGGGAAAACCCGGATTTATTTCAGGTTGCCCGACACATTGGTGAAGGTGGTGGACAGCTTGGTGCC
>Ga0265325_10000916_pt1 | contig 21268 bp, 21 predicted proteins | sample 41420metaG_FD_202090 | JGI IMG/M metagenome (GOLD analysis project Ga0265325, IMG submission 202090) | Rhizosphere microbial communities from Carex aquatilis grown in University of Washington, Seatle, WA, United States - 4-14-20 metaG | ecosystem: Host-associated > Plants > Roots > Rhizosphere... | reverse complement strand
TATGCCCGCGCCGTGCCCTCGAAAAGGCGGTTGGGCGATGTCTGGCTCTGGCTGTTCGTTGCCGCCATGGCCGCTGTCGAGGTCTATGCCATGTTGGGGCCGGCGCCGGAATCGGGTGCGGCCGAGGCCCGCACCGCGCTGCTCGCCTATGGGCTCCTGGCGCTGCTGGCCGGGCTGGTGGATTGGGCGCGCGGCACGCTCAAGGGCTAAATAGCTGAGGATAAAGCGCTTTCTCTCTTAGCCTTGTCGCGCAATAGCGATTGATGCGGCGGTGGCCCCCCGCTATAACCCCCGCCCGTCAAGTCACGCGTCTCACCGTCGAAGGGAGTATGCATGGGTACCCAACTTCCGGCCGGCTACCGGCCGTCGGAAAGCGAACCCTTCATGAATGAGCGGCAGCGCGAATATTTTCGCCGCAAGCTCAACAGCTGGAAAGACGAAATCCTGCGCGAAAGCCGCGAGACCATCCAGAACCTGCAGGCCGAAACCGTGCCGCATGCCGATCTCGCGGACCGCGCCTCGACCGAGGCTGAGCGTCAGCTCGAGCTTCGCACCCGCGACCGCCAGCGCAAGCTGATCGCCAAGATCGATTCGGCGCTGCGCCGGATCGAGGACGGCTCCTACGGCTTCTGCGAGGAGACCGGCGAGCCGATCTCCCTCAAGCGGCTGGACGCACGCCCGATCGCCACTCTGTCGATTGAAGCGCAGGAACGCCATGAACGGCGCGAAAAAGTCTACCGCGACGATTAGGGAGCATCGGCCAGGAAAAGTGCGGCGGCGGCGTGGAGACACAATGACGTCCGCGGTTTTCCGTCCGGCCGTGCGACCAATAAATAATAATTGAAAGGCCGGAGTCGAACTCCGGCCTTCCAGAACCCCACCTCAAAATAGAATTACCAGGGCAGGATGGCGTCGAGGAATTCCGAGCCATAGCGCGGCGCCTGCACGTCGGTGACCACGCCCTTGCCGCCATAGGAAATGCGCGCCTCGGCGATCTGGGCGAGATCGACGGTGTTGTCGCTGGTGATGTCCTCGGTGCGCACGATGCCGTCCACCTGCAGGTCGCGCAGCTCGCCATTGACCCGCACCTGCTGATGGCCGTCGATCACCAGATTGCCGTTGGGCAGTACCTGCGCCACCAGGGCGGCCAGGGTCAGGTTGATGGTTTCCGAACGGTTGACCGAGCCGCTGCCGACATTGGAAGTGTCCGAGCCCATCTTGATCAGGTTTGCCGGGTCCATGCCGGCGGGCAGCACGGTCTCCAGCCCGAAGAAATTGGTCAGGTTGGAATCCTCCGAATTGGCCCGGGAACGCGCCGTCGAATTGGAAATCTTGGCGGCGTCGGCGACCGTCACATTCACGGTGATGACATCGCCGACATGGTTGGCCCTGGGATCGTGGAAGAAGCTGTGCGCGCCGGGCTGCCACAGCGAATTGTCGGCATGGCTGATCGGGGCCGGCGCCGGAATATTGGCCACCAGCTGGCTGCCCGCGGGATTGCCAAGCGGCTCCAGCTTGGGCTGCTGGCCGATATGCTCGATGCGGTCCACCGCGAAGCAGCCGGACAGGGCCAATGGCGTCAGCGCGGCGGCGGCGAACTTGAAGACGGTCTTCAACATTTTCAAATCCTATTGACGGGCGCTGAGGCGGGTGAGGGGCTGGGCGATGCCGCCATTGGCGCGCACCGTGCCGGGGCCGCTGACCGTGGCGGTGATCATGCGATAGGAGGCCGGGTTCTGGATGGTGACGGTGTCGCCGACGCCGCCTTCGCTCATCGCCCGGCCCATCGCGGTCAGCTCCACGCCCGGGGCCGAGAAGATCATGGTCACGGTCTGGCCCTTGGCCACGACAACGGGATGGCGCACATCGTCGCCGCGCAGGCTTTCGCCGGCATGCAGCATGCGGCGGGTCTGCATCCCGGTCAGCGTGGCCATCGAGGTCACAACCCCCGACATCAGGGTCGAGCCATCGACCTGGATATAAGTCAGATCGGATTCGGCGATGGTGTCGCCGCGGGCGATGTCGTGCGCCGGCACCACGATGCGCACGCCGGGATTTGCGGCTTGCGCAAAAACAGGAGTGGCGATCAGGACGAAAGTGATAAGCGCGAAGGCCTTCATGACTTAACTCCCCAGCCTTGACGTGTCCTGCAGCATCTGGTCGGCGGCGGACACGACTTTGGAATTCATTTCATAGGCGCGCTGGGCGGTGATGAGGGCGGTGATCTCGTCCACCGAATTGACATTGGAGGTTTCCAGGAAGCCCTGCTGGATGGTGCCGTAACCGACCGAACCCGGCACCCCGGCCTGGGGACTGCCCGAAGCAGGCGTCTCCAGATAAAGATTGCTGCCGATGGAATTGAGGCCGCCTTCGTTGGGAAAGCGGGTCAGTTCAAGCTGGCCCACCGTTTGCGGCGTGCTGTTGCCCGCCACCGTGGCGTTGACCTGGCCCTGGGCATTGATGTCCACCTTGATGGTGTTCTGCGGAATGGCGATGCCCGGCTGCACCACCAGGCCGTCCTGGGTGACGAGCTGGCCCTGGGGCGACAGGCCGAAATTGCCGGCGCGGGTATAGGCGTCGGTGCCGTCGGCCTGCTGGATGCGGAAGAAGCCGGGGCCTTCCACCGCCACGTCATAGGGATTGCTGGTGCTGGTGAGATCGCCCTGGGTGGTGATGCGATAGACTGCCGAAGTCTTCACCCCGGCCCCGAGCTGGATGCCGCTGGGGGCATAGGTGCCCTGGTCCGAGGTCTGGGCGCCGGGGGTCTGCACATTCTGGTAGAGCAGGTCCTGGAATTCGGCGCGCTGCTGCTTGAAACCCGTCGTGTTCATGTTCGCCAGATTGTTGGCGATCACTTCGACATTGGTCTGCTGGGCGAGCATGCCGGTGGAGGCGATGGAAAGGGCGCGCATTCTTCAAGTCTCCTAATTCGGCTGCTGGCCAAGCTTATCGATGGCGTTGCGCAGCAATTCTTCCTGGCTGGAGGTCAGGCTGGCGGTCGCCTCATAGGCCCGCATCACTTCGATCATGTGGGATATCTCGATCACCGGCGCGACATTGGAGCCTTCCAGCATGCCCTGGGCGACGCTGGCGTCGGGCGCGGCGACGGGGACCTGGGACGGCGGCGCCGAATAGAGATTGGCGCCTTCCTTTTGCAGCAGGCGTTCGTTGGGAAAGCCGACAATGCGCAGCTTGCCGACCTGGTTGCCGCGGCCGTTGACGGTGCTGGAGATGGTGCCATCGGGGCCGAACTGGACGTCGCTGTCGTCGGGGGTGATGGTGATGGCGCCGCCATCGCCCAGCAGCGGCTGGCCGGCCGAGGTGACGATCTGGCCGTTATTGTCCAGGGTGAAATGGCCGTCGCGGGTATAGCGCTCGCCCTGTGGGGTCTGGATGGCGAAATAGCCCTTGCCGTTGATGGCCAGATCGAAGGTGGCGCCGGTGTGCTCGACATTGCCCTGGGAGAGATCGCGCAGGATGCCGGCGTCCTTGACGAAGCTCACGCTCTGAACCCCGGTCTGGCCTTCGGCGGGCCGCACATGGGCGACATATTCCTCGAACTTCGCCGCCTCGCGCTTGAAGCCGGGGGTGGAGACGTTGGCGAGATTGTTGGCGATCACGTCCATCGCACGGAAGGACGCGAGCTGCTGGGAAAGGCTAACGAGAAGTGAATTATCCATCTGGCCAACGGATCCTTTCTGGTCCGCGAACGATCCGTTGCAGCCCCTGTGCCAGCGGGAAAGCCCCGTATTTGCTGGCTTCCGCGTACACGCGATATTGCGCGGCGGAAATTATTGCCGGGCGAAAGCGCGCCGACCCGGCAATTTGAACCTCTCCTTAACCACGTTTGCTTAGGTTCAAACGCGAAGGTCGGGCGAACATCTCATGGCGAAAAAGGAAAAGGCTCCGGAAGGCGACGCGGACGGCGAAAATCCCGCCGCCGAAGGCGACGCCGCGCAGGCGGCGCCGAAGAAAGGCCTTGGCAAGATCTTCGGCCTTTTGAAGAACAAGAAGGTGCTGCTGATCGGCGCGCCGGTGCTGCTGCTGCTGATCGGCGGCGGTGGTGGCGCGGCCTATTTCTTCCTGCTCAAGCCGCATGGCGACGCCGCCAAGACCGCCAAGGCGGAAGAGGCGCCGCTGACCCCGCCCCTGGTCGCCTTCACCGACATGCAGGACATCCTGGTCAATATCCAGTCCAATGACGGCACCCCCGCCTATCTCAAGCTGGCGGTGTCGCTGGAGCTGGACGACGACAAGGCCAAGGCCGCGTTCCAGCCGCTGATGCCGCGCGTCACCGACCAGTTCCAGGCTTACTTGCGCGAATTGCGCGTCGATGACCTCAAGGGATCGGCCGGCGTGCTGCGGCTGAAGGAAGAATTGTTGCGCCGGGTCAATGTCGCCGCCGCGCCGTATCACGTGCGCGATGTGCTGCTCAAAGAGATGATTGTCCAGTAATCATGGCTGACGAAACTCCCCAGACCGAAACCCCGGCCGCCGAGACCGTGGAAACCGCGGCGCCCGCCACCGAGGCCGGTGGTGAGGCCGGGGGCAATGCCGAGCGGGTGCTGAATCAAGAAGAGATCGACTCGCTTCTCGGCTTCGATGTCAACAACGACCAGGTCCAGGACAAGTCCGGCGTGCGCGCCATCGTCAACAGCGCGCTGGTGTCCTATGAACGCCTGCCGATGCTGGAGATCGTGTTCGACCGCCTGGTGCGGCTGATGACCACCTCCCTGCGCAATTTCACCTCCGACAATGTCGAGGTGAGCCTGGATTCCATCACCTCCATCCGCTTCGGCGACTATCTCAATTCCATTCCCCTGCCGGCGATCCTGGCGGTGTTCCATGCCGAGCAGCTCGACAATTACGGGCTGTTCACCGTCGATTCCAACCTCATCTACTCGATCGTCGATGTGCTGCTGGGCGGCCGCCGCGGCTCCAGCGCCATGCGCATCGAAGGCCGGCCCTACACCACCATCGAGCGCACCCTGGTTCAGCGCATGATCGAAGTGATCCTGGCCGACATGTGCGCCGCCTTCGAGCCGCTGGCGCCGGTGCGCTTTTCCCTGGACCGGCTGGAAACCAATCCGCGCTTCGCCGCCATCGCCCGTCCCGCCAATGCCGCCATCCTGGTCAAGCTGCGCATCGACATGGAAGACCGCGGCGGGCGCACCGAATTGCTGCTGCCCTATGCCACCCTGGAGCCGATCCGCAAATTGCTGCTGCAGCAATTCATGGGCGAGAAGTTTGGCCGCGACTCGATCTGGGAAAGCCATCTCGCCACGGAACTATGGTCAACCAAGATCGATATCGAGGCGATCCTGGACGAACAAACCATGCCGCTGGGCCGTATCATGAATCTGGAAGTGGGCGAGACCGTGATGCTGAACGCTTCGCCCGATTCCAAGATCGAATTGCGCTGCCGCGGCGTGCCGCTGCTCACCGGACGCATGGGCCGGGTCGGCGGCATGGTCGCGGTCCGGGTCGATGACGCCATCGAACGCACCGACGCCTCCAAAGCGCTGTAAGGACCCGCCATGACCCTCACTTTCTATGTCGAAATCGTCCTGGAAGTGTTGCTGGCCGCCACCCTGGGCTATTGCATCGTGCTGGAACGCCGCCTCGCGGCGGTGCGCCGCGGCCAGGAAGGCCTGTCGCGCATTGTCGGCGAGCTCAACATGGCGATCTCGGGCGCGGGTGCATCACTGCGCGCCCTCAAATCCGCTGCCAATGAGGCGGCCCAGACCCTGGATGGGCGCCTCAAGCGCGCCCAATTGCATGCCGACGAATTGTCGGTGCTGGTCGGCTCGGCTGAGCGCATCGCGAACCGTATTGAAGGCGCGGCTGTGCCGCGTGAAGTCCGGGAAAGCGATCCCGCCCCGTCAAGCCTGCCCTCCACCAGCATCATGAGCCGGCTGGAAGCCCTGAGGATTTCGCCGTGAAGCATCCCCGTTTCCTGCGCCTGTTGCCGGGCGTCATGCTGCTGGGCGCCAGCCTTCTGGCATTGAAGACCTCGGGCCTGGTCCATGGCGCCTATGCCCAGGACAGCGCGCCTCCCGCCCCGGCATCTGCCGCCATCGCCCCGGTGCCCGTCGCCGCCAACCCCGATTTCGCCGGCGGCGACGATGCGATCGCCAGCGCCGCCGAGGTCGATGTGCTGACCAGCCTTTCCAAGCGCCGCGGCGAACTCGATGCCCGCGAGCGCCAGCTTGCCATGCAGGCCAATATCCTGGCCGCCGCCGAACAGCGGATCGATGCCAAGATCGCCCAGCTCAAGCAGCTTCAGGACCAGATGACGAAGATGCTGGCCCAGCGCGACAGCGCCCAGGACAAGCAGGTCGCCTCCCTGGTCAAGACCTATTCGGCGATGAAGCCCAAGGATGCCGCCCGCATCTTCAACAGCCTGTCCGACGATGTGCTGGTGCCGGTGGCCCAGGAAATGAAATCCGATGTCCTGGCGCCGGTGCTGGCCAGCATGGAGTCCAACGCCGCCCAGAAACTGACCGTGAAGCTGGCCAACCGGCTGGCGGTGCCCGAGGTGGCGCTGCCGCCCGTGCCCGCCGGCCCGCAGGCGCCCCTGGCCGCGCCCGCTCCGGGCACTCCGGCACCCGCTCCTGCGGCGCCGGCCCAGGCCGCCGCCGCGCCCAAGCTCAAGCCGGGCGGCTGAACCGCAAATTTACAGTTTACCAAGGGTTAACGCAGCCCAAGCGATCATCCCGCCGGGAAGGACTGACGTGACCATCATCACCCGCCTGAGGAGATCGGGACCGGCTCTGCTATGCGCCGCGCAGCTTTGCTTGGCTGCATCGGCGGCGCATGCCGATTCCGTGTCGGGCAGCCTTGCGGGCGGCTATGGCCGGCTTGCCTTCCAGCTTCCCTCGGGCGCCCAGGTCTCGGCCAGTGCCACCGGCGGCGTGTTCGCCATCGTCTTCGACCGCAAAACCGATCTCGATCCCGCCACCGTGGCGGGCGCGCTGCCGCGGCTCCTCTCCAGCGGGCATGCCGACGCCGACGGCAAGACCCTGCGCTTTGTCTTGAGCCAGCCGGTGCGCCTGCATGTGAGCCAGGCCGGGGAACGGGCGGTGGTCGATCTCGCCGATCCGAATTTCGCCGGCACCATGCCGGACCTCAAGCTCCCCGCCCCGCCCGCACCCAAGCCGGTCGACGCCGCCAGCTTGCCGGAAGTGCGGCTGCGGGCCGGGACCTATGCCAATTTCACCCGCCTGGTGTTCGACTGGCCCAAAAACGTTCCGTACACGGTGTTTCCCGGCGCCGGCAAGATCACGGTGCGCTTCGCCACCCTGGCGCGGCCCGACCTGTCGGTGATCGCGCGCTTCCCACCGCCCTGGGTCAAGAACGCCGCCTGGCATATCGAAGGCCAGGGCATCGTGGTCGAGTTCGAGACCGATTCCGATTCCGGCTATCACGATTTCCGCGACGGCAGCCATGTGGTGGTCGACATCCTGGCGCCGAAGACCGATGTGGCGGCCTATGCGCCGCCCGGCACCGGCAAGCCGCAAGTCACCCCGATTGCCGCCGGCGCCAGCAGCGCGCAGCTCCAGGCGATCACGCAAGCCGCAGCCCAAGCCAATCCCAAGCCGCCGGCCGATGCCAAGGCCGCGAGCGCGCCGGCAAAACCCGCAGAGCCTGAAAAAACAGCCGCCGCAAAACCTGCCGACGCCAAGCCCGCAGAAACCAAGGCGGCGGAGGCAAAACCAGCGGATATCAAAATCGCCACCGGCCCGCCCACTCCGCTGGCGCCGCAGGCCGCCGCATCGGCGCTGCCGTTGCCGCCGGTCGCACCGGCGCCGCAAGTCACCGCCGGCGGCCAGCGCACCGGGGACGGCGCCATTCTCACTTTCAATGGCGCGGGCGGCCATGCCTCCGCCGTGTTCGTGCGCGGCCTCACCGCCTGGATCGTGCTGGAGAACGCGCCAAGCTTCGACGCCAAGGCGCTGGAAGCTTCGCTGAAGGATTTCGCGGCCGGGCTGGAAGCATCGTCCTCGGGCGGCCTTTCCATCCTGCGCATCGCCCTCAAGGCGCCCGCCGCCATCGCCGCGCGCGGCCAGGGGCCGGTGCTGAAGGTGGTGATCGCGCCGCATGTGCCCGACCAGCCCATTCCGATCGGCTTTGCCCGCAACCAGCTCGACCCCAGGCGCAGTTCGCTCAGCACGCTTTTGCCCGCCGCCGATAAAAGCTTTGTCTTGCTCGACCCGGCCAGCGGTGACCTGCTCACCATCATTCCCGCCGCGCCCGGCCGCGCCATGCCGCAGCAGCGCGACTTTGCCGAGTTCGCCGCCCTCGCCACCGCCTCGGGCCTGGTGCTGACGCCCTATGTCGATGACCTGACCATCACTGTGGCCGATGCCCGCGTCACTATCGGCCGCAGCGGCGGCCTTGCCCTCACGCCGCCCCAGATGCCGGTGGCGCAATCGCCCACCGCCCTCGCCCATCCCGGCGAAGGCCCGTCCTATCTCGACTTTCCGATGTGGGCGGGCCTGCGCGGCGGCAGCTTCCTCGCCACCGAGCGCAACATGATGGCCGCCATCGCCCGGCTGAAACCGGGAGAGGCGGGTCAGGCGCGGCTGACCCTGGCGCGCTTCTATCTTGCCAATGGCTTTGCCGCCGAGACACTGGGGCTGCTCAATCTGGTGCAGGCCCATGATCCGGGACTTGCCGGCGATGCCCAGCTTACCACCATGCGCGCCGCCGCCGACTATCTGATGGGCCGCTACCGCGACGCCCATAACGATCTGGCCGGGCCGCAATTCGACGCCGACCGCCATGCCGCGCTGTGGCGCGGACTGACCGACGCCGCAATGGAAAACTGGAAAGACGCCCACGCCCATCTGGAACAGGCCTATCCGGTGATGAACCGCTACGATGCCGACTGGCAGGCCCGCGCCGATCTGGCCGACACCGAGGCGGCGCTGGGGCTGGGGCGGCTGGACCTGGCCGACGCGGCGCTGGTGCGGCTGCCGAAAAATCTCTCGCCCCGTTTTGCCCTGGAGGCGGAATTGGCGCAGGCCCGGGTCACCGCCGCCGAAAGCCGCTACCGCGTCGCCGCGCCGCATTTCGTGGCGCTGGAAAACAGCGGCCAGGAGGATCTGGCGGCCAAGGCGATCTTCTATCACGCCAACGCGGCGCTCAGCGCCGGCGCCATCACCGCCCCCCAGGCCGTCGAGACACTGGAAAGACTGCGCTTCCGCTGGCGCGGCGACAGCCTTGAGATGAAGACCCTGCGCAAGCTGGCCGCGCTCTATTTCGGCCTGGGCCAGTGGCGCGAGGGGCTCAAGTCGCTGCGGGTGGCGCAGCAGAATTTTTCCGGCGACGCCTCGCGCCAGGCGCTGGATGACATGCGCGCCGCCTTCGTGAATCTGTATCTGAAGGGCGCTGCCGACAAGATGAAGCCGGTCGACGCGCTGGCGATGTTCTATGACAATATCGACCTGACCCCGATCGGACCGGACGGCGACGAGATGATCCGCCGCATGGCCGACCGGCTGGTGGCGGTCGATCTCCTGGGCCCCGCCGCCAGCCTGCTCGCCTATCAGGTGGACAAGCGCCTGGACGGCGTGGCGAAAGCACAGGTTTCGGCCCGCCTGGCCGCGGTCTATCTGATGGACCACAAGCCCGAACTGGCGGTGAAGACCATCCGCGATTCCCAGATCACCGGCCTGCCCGACAGCGACATGCATGACCGCCTGCTGCTGGAGGCGCGCGCCTTCGCCGCCCTCAAGCAATGGGACAATGCGCTCGACCTCATCGCCGTGGACAATTCCCCCGATACGCGGCGGCTGCGCGCCGACATCTATTGGGAAAGCGGCAACTGGCCGATTGCCGGGCAGAAGAGCGAGGAGATGCTCGACACCGCCTGGAGCGATCCCGCCCCGCTCAGCGAGGCCCAGCGCGGCGAGGCGCTGCGCGCCGCCGTCGCCTATTCGCTGGCCAATGACGCGGCCAGCCTGGCGCGCATCCGCGACCGTTTCGGGCCCAAGATGAAAGGCACGCCCGACGCCACCCTGTTCACGGTGCTGGCCGCCGACATCGACGCCCACGGCCTCGCCTTCCGCAATGCCGCCGCCCAGATCGCCCAGGTCGATACGCTGGAGAGTTTCATGAAGGATTTCTCCAGGCGGCACCAGGTGGTGGCGACCAACTGAGACACGCCGATGCAGACCGCACTTCAAAACTCCGAATATGACCGCCTGATGGCGCAGGCGCCGGGATTGTGCCTGATCCTGGACCCCGCCTTCACCATTCTGGCGCAGAATGACGCGCATTGCCGCGCCACCATGACAAGGCGCGAAGACACCATCGGGCGGCTGTTGTTCGAAGTGTTTCCCGACAATCCCAATGATCCCAGGGCCGATGGATTGTCCGACCTGCGCCGCTCCTTCATCACGGTATTGAAGACGCGCAAGCCCGACACGATGCCGCTGCTCAAATACGACATTGCGCGCGCCCAGGGCGGCGGTTACGAGACACGCTACTGGCGGGTGGTGAACACGCCGGTGCTGGATGAGAACGGCTTTGTGCGCCTGATCGTCAATCGCGTCGAGGACGTGACGGCGTCTCTATAGTCTCCAGCCATTCCAGGGCGCGGGCCGCCAGCTTCTGCCAGCCCGGCTCGCCGATCAGCCAATGGCCCATGCCGGAAGCGATTTCATGAGTGGCGCGATCCTTGTAGAGCGCGGCGGTGCGCGCCACGGTGGTCGGCGGATTGATGCGATCCTCGCTGCCCGAGAGAAACAGCAAGGGGCAGTCCACCTTGCTGACATCCACTTCGCTGGCCCGCCCCATGTCCAGGCCCCAGTGCAGGATTTCAAAGGTGGCGCGGCCTGATTCCGGCACCAGCCGGTCAAGCACCGCGTCGTGCAGGTCGGGTGGCAACTGCTCCAGCGAATGGGCGATCGCCACCTCGCGGTCCGGCTTCAGCACCGTGTTCCAGAAGCCGACATTGAGCAGCATCGCCTGGGCGGTGCCGATCTCGAACAGGGTGGAAGGTGGAACGCCCCAAGGCGCAGAAGGCGCCAATAGTATAAGTGCGGCGACATCCCTCCGCGCTGCGATCATCTGCGCCAGCAGGCCGCCCATGGAATGGGCCAGCAATATGGGGGGTGCCTTGAGCGCCGCGATCTCGCCTTCCAGATCGGAGACGAAATCAGCCAGGCTGGTGGTGGCGAGCGCTTCCGGCGGCTTGCCCCCGTCATGGAAGCGCAAGGCGGGCGCGCTGACCTTGTAGCCCGCCGCTTCGAATTTCTGCTTGAAGCCGTCCAGGGTCCAGGGACCGCAGAACGCGCCATGGATCATCACCACCGGCGGTTTGGCTTTTTCCCTGGCCTTGCGCGCCGCCATCAGGACGTCTTTGTCTTATTGGCGCCATCCGGCGCCGGCGCATATTTGCGGAAGGCCGCGATCACCGCGGCATAGGTATCGCGCTTGAAGGGCACGATCATCGCCGGCAGTTCGTCCAGCGCCAGCCATTTCCAGGCGGAGAATTCCGGTTCATGGGCAGTGAGGTCGATGTCGGAATCCTTGCCTGTGAAGCGCAGCGCGAACCATTTCTGGCGCTGGCCGCGATACTTGCCGTGGAACGCCAGACCCACCAGATGGGCGGGCAGGTCATAGGTGACCCAGTCCTCCATCTCGCCGATGATTTCGGCCTTGCCGGTGCCGACTTCTTCCTTCAGCTCGCGCAGCGCCGCCTGGCACGGGGTTTCGCCCTTGTCGATGCCGCCCTGGGGCATCTGCCAGCCTTCCACCGTCTGGTCGATGCGCTTGCCCACGAACACCTGGCCGTGGCGGTTGAACAGCATGATCCCGACACAAGGCCGGTAAGGCAGATCGGAATGCGGCATTGCCCCCGCGCTTATTGTTTTGGCGCGGTTACTATGGCGGAGACGGGCACCAGAACAAACCCCCGCGATTCAAGTCCCTTCGCCCACGCAGCAATGCGCGCCACCGAGACGGGATAGAGATGCGCCGAGCCGACCGCGCTGCCTTTCTGCCGCGCCTCGGCTTCCAGGGCGGAAAGCTGGCGGTCGATTTCCAGGGCCGTGCCGATGGTGTCCAGCACCGCGCTGCCCCGCGCGAAGGCCATGCCGGCCTGCGTCCCCACGGTCGGCGCCACCGATTGCGGCGCGGCATCGTCGTCATAGAAATAAAGCCCGCGCCGGGCCAGGAAAGTGAGCGCGGGCGCCAGCGCATCGGCGTCGGACAGGAAGCGCTGGCCCAGCAGATTGGTGACCCCGGCATAGCCGGTGAAGCGGGTCATCGCCCAGGCCAGGCGCTGGCGGTTGGCGTCCTCGTCCTGGCCGGCCCGCAAGGTATGGGGACCGGGATCGCTTTCGGGAAAATCGAACGGCTCCATCGGAACCTGCAGCACCACTTCGTGGCCGCGGGCGCGGGCCAAGGCCACCCAATGGCCGACATCGCCGGCATAAGGCAGAAAGCCCAGGGTGATGGCGGCGGGCAACCCGTCCAGCGCGCCCTGGGTGGCGCGGGCGGAAAGGCCCAGCCCGCTCATCACGATGGCGATCTTCAATTTACCCGCCGCGGCGGGCGCGGCATAGGCGGTCATCGGCTTGCGGCCGTCATCGGCGATGCGCGGCATCGGCCCTTGGGCCGTGTTCTCGATCAGGGCTGGATCGGCCAGCAGCGCGGTGCCGGCATAGACCGGCCTGGTGATGGGAACGCCGGCCGGCGGCAGTGCGATCTCGCCATGCCGGACCGGCGGCGCAGGCGCCTTGATTGGCGATGGGTTGGCGAGGTCAAGCGTGACGGTCGGTTCGCCGCTTCTGCCGAGCAGGGTGATCGCCAAGGCGCCGACCGCCAGGGCGCAGACCACAAAAGAGCCGGCAAAAGCCAGCGCACTGAGGGCGCGGGCATGAACGGCTTTCGTCGGGCCGGGTTCGGCAGAGACGGTCATAAGCGCAAATATTAACGCTTATGGTTACGTCTCAGTTAATGCCCCGCGTCAACGGTTGGTGGCGTCCGGCTTGTCCTGGGGCGTCGCCGCCGCGGCCTGCTGGTTGGCCGAGGCCACCGTCATCTTGCCGTGCAGCAGATCCTCGGCATAGGAAAGCTGGAAGTCGTCATACTTCTTGCCCGGCGCCGGATGGACGACCGGGGCATTGACCTTCTTCACCGCCTCGCCGTTTTCCAGATGTCCGCGCAGATCGGCTTCCGACGGCCGCACCAGCTTGGGGATGTTGGTCTCGTCGCCCTGCGCCACCTGGATGTCGGGGATGATGCCCTGGGCCTGGATCGAATGACCCGACGGTGTGTAGTAGCGCGCCGTGGTCAGGCGCAGCGCCCCGCCGCCGTCCAGCGGCAGGATGGTCTGCACCGAGCCCTTGCCGAAGCTGGTCATGCCGATGACGGTGGCGCGCTTGTGATCCTGCAGCGCGCCGGAAACGATTTCCGAGGCGCTGGCGGTGCCAGCATTGATCAGCACCACCACCGGCTTGCCATCGGTGACGTCGCCATTCTTGGCGTCATAGCGGGTGGTGTCTTCGGTATGGCGGCCGCGGGTGGAAACGATCTCGCCCGAATTGAGGAAATCGTCGGACACCTGGATCGCCTGGTCGAGCAATCCGCCGGGATTGTTGCGCAGGTCGAGCACATAGCCCTTGATGCCGGGGCCGATCTGTTTCTTCAGCTCGCGCACGGCTTTCTCAAGCCCGTCGGCGGTCTGCTCGTTGAAGCCCGGCAGGCGGATATAACCGATATCGCCTTCGCGCCGCCAGGTCGCCGCGTCCACCGAAACGATGGCGCGCACCAGGGTGACGTCGAACGGCTTCTTCTCGCCATCGCGCAGGATGGTGAGGGTGATCTTGCTGCCGGCGGGGCCGCGCATCTTGTCGATCGCTTCGTTGAGCGCCAGGCCCGCGATGGGATTGCCGTCGATCGCGCCGATGCGGTCGCCCGACTTGATGCCGGCGCGCGAGGCGGGCGTGCCGTCGATCGGCGAGATCACCTTGATGAGGCCGTCCTCCTGCGTCACCTCGATACCGACGCCGCCAAACTGGCCCTTGGTCTGGATCGCGAAGTCGCCGTTGAACGCCTTGGGGTCCATATAGGCGGAATGGGGATCGAGGCTGGAGACCATGCCCTGGATGGCGGCGGTCACCAGTTCGCTGTCGGTGACGGGACGCACATAGCTGGAACGCACCCGCTCGAAGGCTTCGCCGAACAGGCTGATCTGACTGTAGGCATCCGGGCCGTTGGCGCCATGGGCCGCGCCCAGCACGCCCATCGCCAGGGCGAACCCTGAAACTCCGCCCAAGGCAACCAACGCGATCCGTTTCATGTTCTGCTCGCTTTCCGCAATTCCACACTGAGCCAAGGCGCCGGATTGAGGCCATGACCATCCCGGCGCAATTCGAAATAAAGCCTGTTTTCGTTTCCGGAGTCTGCCGGAATGTTGCCGCCGGGCATGTTTCCTACCGGCTCGCCCGCCAGCACTTCGTCATTTGGCTTTACTGTGACACGACCCAGTCCCGCCAGGACCAGATCGTAGCCAGTGGTGATCTCCAGGATCAAGACCTGTCCGGACTTATGGTAAGGACCGGCGAACAGGACCTTGCCGTCGGCGGGCGCGATCACCTGGGCGCCCGGCCTTGTGGCAAAGGTCAGGCCGGGGGTCTGGCCGCCGGTGACCGCGGTCCCAACCACCGGAATCAACAGGGAGTTCCGCGCCAATCCCCCCTCGCCGCCGGCATTGGCGGCGGTAACGGTAACGATGCTGGCCTCCGCCGCGCCGCCCTGGCCCTTGCGCAGGATTGCGATGCGGCCCAGCAAAGCCTCGAAATCCGCTGCCTCGCGGGCCACGGTGTCGAGTTCCGTCTTTAAGCTTCCGTAATCATTGGCGGCCCCTTCCGCCTCGCGTTCCTTCTGCGCCAGCAGCCCGTCCAGATCGTTGCGGGCGCTGGCCAGCTTGTCCGCCGTGGCGCGGGCTTCGGCGCGGCGCGCCACCAGCGCCAAGCGGGTGCGGCCCAGCGCGTCGATACGCCGCGACAGGGCGGCAGCCTGGGAATAGAGCGGCGGCAGCGAGGCGCCGATCAGCATCGCCCCCCGCGCTGCGCCCAAAGCATCGTCGGGGCGCATCGCCAGGGCCGGCGGCATGTCATGCTGCAGCCGTTCCAGCACCGCCAGCAGCCGCGTCACCGACACCCGGTCATGGACAAAGCCGGTGCTGAGCCGCGCATAATCCGCCGTCAGCCGGTCGATCTGTATTGCGTCGGCGGCGGCCTGGCGCTCCAGGTCTTCGATCCGCGCCGCCGTGTCGATCAGCTTGCGCTTGAGCGCGGCGGCCTGTGCGGCCAGCGCCTCACTCTTTTCTTTGGCGGCGCCCAGTTCGGGGGCGCCCTGCTTCAAGGCAGTGTTGAGCGACTTCAGTTGCTGCGCGCTGGACGGCAGCCTGGCCAGCGCCTTGCCGGGCAGGGCATGGGAAAGATCGATCGCGGGTTCGGGTGCCACCGCTTCGCCAGGCGGCGTGGGGCGCGGCGTCGGCACGATCATGTTGACGGTTTTTTGCGACAGCTTGGCCTCGCCGGCGCGGCCCTGGAATTTTCCTTCGGATTTGTGGGCCGCGAATTGCGGCAGGATCAGAGCATGCCGCTTCGCCGCCGCCGGCAGCGCGGTGGCGACAGCAAGAAGGAACAGAACCGCGCTGCGTTTCACGTTTTTCGCGCCAGCAGGGAATGGCCGGTCATCAGCGCGGGCTTGGACAGGCCCATCAGATCGAGCAGGGTCGGCGCGACATCGGCAAGGCGGCCATTCTGCAGGCCCGCGCCCGCCGCGCCGCCGACAAGAATAATCGGCACATCCAAGGTGGTGTGGGCGGTGTGCGGCTCGCCGGTCACCGGGTCCTTCATCATTTCAATATTGCCGTGATCGGCGGTGACCAGCATCACTCCGCCCGCCTTCTCGATCGCGGTGCGCAGGCGGCCGAGAGAGTCGTCAATCACGCCCACCGCCTCCACCGCCGCCTTCATCACGCCGGTATGGCCGACCATGTCGGGATTGGCGTAGTTGCAGACGATGAGATCGTACTGGCCGCTGCCGATCGCCGCTTCCAGTTTGGCGGTCACTTCCGGGGCGCTCATTTCCGGCTTCTGGTCATAGGTCGCCACCTTCGGGCTGGGCACCAGGATGCGGTCCTCGCCTTCGAACTTGTCCTCGCGCCCGCCATTCAGGAAGAATGTGACATGGGCATATTTCTCGGTCTCGGCGATGCGCAATTGCTTCAGATGGCGCGCGGCAATCACTTCGCCCAATGTTTCGCGTACATCCTCGGGCGGGAATATCGCGGTCATCAGCGGCTTCAGGGCCTCGGAATATTCGGTGAGGCCCGTCGCCACGGCGAAGACGGGCAGACGCGCCCGCACAAAACCTTCAAAGCCCTTGTCGAGCAGGGCGGTGGAAATCTCCCGCGCCCGGTCGGCGCGGAAATTGGCGAACAGCAGGCCGTCGCCATCTTCCACCCCGGCATAGTCGCCCAGCACGCAGGGCAGGACGAATTCATCGCTGACGTCGCCGGCATAGGACGCGTCCAGCGCTGCGAACACATCCTCGAAGCGGCGGCCTTGCGCCTCGGCGATGGCGGCAAACGCCTTCTCCACCCGGTCCCAGCGCTTGTCGCGGTCCATCGCATAATAGCGCCCGGATAGAGTCGCGAGGCGCACGCCGGCCAGACCGTCAATGTCCTTGAGGAATTTTTCCAGGAAGCCCCGCGCGCTGCGCGGCGGCGTGTCGCGCCCGTCGAGAAACGGATGCACGAACACCGGCAGGTCGGCGCCAGAGATAATCTTTACTAGCGCCGCGATGTGATCCTGGTGCGAGTGCACCCCGCCGGGCGAGAGCAAGCCCATCACATGCACCGCGCCTTTGGTCGATCCGATCTTGTCGATCAGGGCCAGCAGCGCCGGGCGCAGAGCCAACGAGCCATCCTCGATGGCGACATCGATGCGCGGCAGGTCCTGGGCGACGATCCGCCCCGCCCCGATATTCATGTGACCGACTTCGGAATTGCCCATCTGCCCGCGTGGCAAACCCACCGCGCCGCCCGAGGTCTGCAGCAGCGCGTGGGGACAGTCGGCGAGCATTTTCGCGTAATTGGGCGCCTTCGCCGCGGCGATGGCATTGTCCTCGGCATGGTCCGGCCGCCAGCCCCAGCCATCGAGAATACATAACAAGGCGGGTCGCGGCACGGTCATCGCAAATCCTAAATCGGCCCTCATTTAAACTTCGGACCGGCGGCCCACACAACCAGCGATTTGCGGGTTCCCGACGTCGCCGGCGTGACCCGGTGGGTGATGTAGGAGGGAAAGGCGATCAGCGTACCCCGTTCGCGTGGCGCGTTCTCGACGGAGCCTCCAGCGATGAATTGCAGGTCGCAGCCTTCATAGCCCGAAGGATCGCTCAGTTGCAGCGACAGCGACATTTTGCGATCGCCCCGCGCATGGGGGATCATGTCGATATGCCAGTTATAATGGCCGCCGCTGCTGCCATGATAGACCGCATACTGGAAATTGTCGGAAAAGCCGCGCAGGTCATATTGAAAGGCCTGGGCGTTCAGCTGCTGGGTAAGGCGCTCGATCCGGTCATAGAGCCATTCCGAGTCCGGTGTGCGATGGATCCATGCGGTCTGGGTGATGCGGGTCCGGTTCACCGCATTGCCGCCGCTGTTGTCGGCGACCGACGCGACGATCGGGGCCAGAGCGTCCCCCAGCACTTCGATGGCATCCAGCTCGGCGGGCGTGAAGCCCCCCAGGAGAGCGACATAGGGATAGCGGGCGGTGATCTCCGGTTCCGGCATCAGCGGAACCTGGGGCCGGTCGCCCAGACCACCAGCGATTTGCGTGTCCCCGAGGTGACCGGCGTCACCCGGTGCAGGATGAAGGAGGGAAACACGATCACCGCGCCGCGATCCCTGGGCGCGGTTTCGATCTGCCGCATGCCCTGGAACTGGAGGTCGCAGCCTTCATAGCCGGCGGGATCGCTCAGTTGCAGCGACAGGGACAGTTTGCGCTGAACATTCTTCAGGCCCCAGTCGATATGCCAGTCGTAATGGCCCCCTTCGGTGCCGTGATAGACGGTGTACTGGAAATTCTCGGAAAACCCCCGCACATCGAACTGGTAGACCTGCTCGTTGACCTTGCGGATCACCGCTTGCATGCGGTCGTAAAGCCATTTGGTGTCGGGCGACGCGGCGATCGCCGCCGTCCTTGTGATGCGGACGCGCTCGCCGCCACCCTCCGCCCAGCCTTCGCCGGCAAGGGCGGCCTTTTGCGGGAGCATCGCCTCGCCGTGACTTTCGATACGGTCCAGCTCGGCGGGCGTGAAGACATTCTCGCAAACCACGCAAGTCGAGGTGAAATCGGGCGTTGTGTCGGACATTGCAGGCTTTCGGGACAGCGGCGGGAAAATAGGGTTTTGGCGCTTGCCAGTCCATGCGTTTCCGGGCCATGCATTTTCGGGATTGGCATATGCGCGCCCTGCAAGGCGATTTCCGCCGCCTTGATGCTAGGCTGGCCGCGTGCGCGCAAAGACAATCTTCGGGCGGCATTACGCCTTCGCGGTGGTCGCCCTGGTCTTCGTCACCCTGGTGACGACAGCGGGGCTGCGTTCGACGCCGGGGGTGCTGATGGTGCCCTGGGGGGCGGCATTCGGCTGGTCGCGGGCCAGTATCGGATTTGCGGCCGCGACCGGCATCTTCCTGTTCGGCATGACCGGACCCTTCGCCGCCGCCGCGATGCAGCGTTTCGGGGTGCGCGCCACGGTGCTGACGGCGCTGGCGATGATGAGCCTGTCCTCCGCCGCCAGCCTGGCAATGACCCGGCCCTGGCAGCTGGTGCTGACCTGGGGCGTGGTGTCGGGCATCGGTTCGGGCTGCATCGCCAATGTGCTGGCGGCGATCATTGTCAATCGCTGGTTCGTCTCCCAGCGCGGATTGGTGATGGGTATGCTGGCCGCTGCGACTTCGACCGGCACCCTGGTGTTCATTCCCGCCCTGGCGGCTATCGCCGAAAGCGGCGGCTGGAAGCCGGTGGTGATCTCGGTGGCGGCGGCGATGGCGCTGCTGATTCCGCTCTTGTACATTTTTCTGCCCGAATGGCCGGCCGATGTCGGGCAAACACCGTTCGGAGCGGACGCGACCCATCCCCCGGAAATCCCAGAAAAGAAGAACCCGCTCAGAACAGCGTTCGGCGCGCTGGGCGAAGGCGCCAGAAGCCGGGATTTCTGGCTGCTGGCGGCGACTTTTTTTGTCTGCGGCTTCACCACCAACGGCCTGGTCGGCACCCACATGATCGCGCTGTGCCAGGACCATGGCCTGGCCCCGGTCGCGGCGGGCGGGCTGCTGGCCATCATGGGGCTGTTCGACCTGGTCGGCACCACCGCCTCGGGCTGGCTGACCGACCGGGTCGATCCGCGCAAATTGCTGTTCGCCTATTACGGCCTGCGCGGTCTGTCCCTGATCTACCTGCCCTTCGCCAATTTCACCTTCTTCGGTCTGTCGCTGTTCGCGGTGTTTTATGGCCTGGACTGGATCGCCACCGTGCCGCCGACCCTGGCCATCGCCAACCGCGTCTTCGGCCACAACAAGGCCCCCGTGATGTTCGGCTGGATTGCGGCCAGCCACCAGATCGGCGCCGCCAGCGCCGCCTTTTTCGCCGGCGCCTCGCGCACCGTCACGGGCTCCTATCTCGATGCCTTCGTCACCGCCGGCTTCGTGGCGATCGTGGCGGCCTTCCTGTCCCTCACCATCGGCATGAAAGACCGCCAGGCGGCTCCCCAGGCTGTTTAGACCCGGCAAATGCTGCCGGGGGCGACCGAACAGCGTTCATGTTTCCGCCAATCCATTGAAATCGCAGCAAATTCTTGCGCGGGGTGGCGGCATGAATCTGGCAAGGGACGCCTGGCAACAAGGCAGAAGCCCGTACATGCGCCGCGCACTTATTATTGGCTCCATCATCAGGCGCTTCAGCACGCGCCTCATCGCCATCATCACTGCCGCCACCTTGGCGGCGACCCCCGCCTTTGCCTTTTCCCGGGTCAAGGACCTAGTCGAGATACAGGGCATCCGCGACAACATGCTGGTCGGCTATGGCCTGGTGGTCGGCCTCAACGGCACCGGCGATTCCCTCAAGAACGCGCCGTTCACCCAGCAATCGATCCAGACCATGCTGGAGCGGCTGGGGGTCAATACCCGCGGCCAGACCATGCAGACCAAGAACACCGCCGCGGTAATGGTGACCGCCAACCTGCCCGCCTTCGCCTCCTCGGGCTCGCGGGTGGACGTGACCGTGTCGGCGATGGGCGACGCCAAGAATCTGCAGGGCGGCACCCTGCTGGTGACCCCCCTGTTTGGTGCCGATGGTCAAATCTACGCGGTCGGCCAGGGCCCCGTCGCGGTCGGCGGCTTCTCCGCCCAGGGCGACGCCGCCAGCGTGACGCGCGGCGTGCCCACTGCCGGGCGCATCGCCAATGGCGCCATCGTGGAAAAGGAAACCGGCTTCAAGCTCGCCAGCCTCACGACTTTGAAACTGGCGCTGCACAATCCCGATCTCACCACTGCCTCGCGGATCGCCAAGGCGGTCAACGCCTATCTGGGCGGCAATCTGGCGGCGGCGTCCGATCCGTCCAACATCCAGCTTGCGGTTCCGGCCAATTACCCCGGCGGGGTGATGGCGCTGCTCACCGATATCGAGCAGGTGAAAGTCGATCCCGACCAGTCCGCCAAGGTGGTGATCGACCAGACTTCCGGTGTCATCGTGATGGGTTCGGATGTGCGCATCTCCACCGTCGCCATCGCCCAGGGCAATCTCACCATCAAGGTCACCGAGACGCCGCAGGTCAGCCAGCCCTCGCCCTTCTCCAACACCGGCACCACCGAAGTCGTGCCCCGCACCAAGATCGACATCGACGAAGGCAAGGGCAACAAGGTCGCGGTGATGCCGGACGGCGTGTCGCTGCAGCACCTGGTCGACGGGCTGAACGCGCTGGGGGTGGGGCCGCGCGACATCATCTCCATCCTGCAGGCGATCAAGGCGGCGGGCGCGCTGCAGGCCGATATCTCGGTGATCGGCTGATGGACGCGAATATCCAATCCGCGATGATGCTGGCGCAGAACAAGCCGCTGCTTGCTCCGCAAGCGACCGGCAACGCCGCCCGCGCCGACAAGGCCTCAAAGGATTTCGAGAGCGTGTTCATCGGCCAGTTCCTCGGCTCGATGTATGCCGACATCCCCACCGACGGATTG
>Ga0265325_10000910_pt1 | contig 21373 bp, 23 predicted proteins | sample 41420metaG_FD_202090 | JGI IMG/M metagenome (GOLD analysis project Ga0265325, IMG submission 202090) | Rhizosphere microbial communities from Carex aquatilis grown in University of Washington, Seatle, WA, United States - 4-14-20 metaG | ecosystem: Host-associated > Plants > Roots > Rhizosphere... | reverse complement strand
ACCTTCGTTGGCATAGACCCCATACAAAGAATCTTACCGGATCAGAAAAACTCGTGCTGCATCAATTTCTTATGCAGTCCGGATGGACCGATGCCATCCCATCGCAACCGGCCAAGCACCCCGTGCCCGCCGCTCTTGATCTCGTCGTCGTTTTGGATCGCCATGGCACCAAGATCTTCCAGATCAATGTCGCATCCGACGATGCTTCGAGAGATGTTATAAGGCCATACGATCCCCATCACTTGCTGCACCACCTCATTCACAAACAGCTGGCGCGCGTAAGCGATGCGTCGGAAACACTCAAATACTATGAGCGCATTGGCGAAGCAGTGGCGCTGGGTGGAAAAATCGTTGTGGTTGGCCATGGAGCGGGAATGGGTGATGCGGCGCACAATCTCGCCGAGTATCTGGGATCGCATCACCGCAAGAGCTATCGGCGTACCGTGTATGTTACTGTTTCTGACATCAGGAACATTGGAGCGCCGCAACTCGTTGAGATAGCTCAAGATGCGTTGCTTGGATGACATCTTGCCCTCTTCGCCCTAACGAAAGCCTCGGGAGAGATCAGGACAAGCTCGCACTCTTGACCCCAACCCAGATGGGTGACGTAGACCGGGCGGCTCAAGACGCCGGGATTGACGCGACCAGCCTCATGGAGGCGGCAGGCAGCGCGGTAGCGGTCGCAGTCGGTGCGCGATGGCAGATGCGGCCAGTTACTGTCCTGTGTGGCCCGGGAAACAATGGCGGCGATGGATTCGTTGCAGCGCGTCATTTAGCGGACGCAGGTTGGCCAGTTAAGCTGGCTTTGCTCGGTTCACGCGAGAAGCTCCGCGGAGCGGCAGCGGACGCGTCGAGAAAATGGAACGGCCCAGTCGCTCCGTTTTCAGTCGACATTCTCGACAGTGCGAGCATCGTGATTGATGCGATCTTCGGTGCCGGTCTTTCTCGACCGTTGACCGGGAACGCCCTTGAACTGATCGAGGCCCTGAAGGTGCGCCGCATAGTCACGTGCGCGATTGATGTCCCCAGCGGTCTTGATGGAAAGTCCGGCATGGTTCTGGGGGCGGCGGCGCCGGCCGATTTGACAGTCACATTCTTTCACAAGAAGCCCGGCCACTTGCTCTACCCTGGTCGAAGGCTTTGCGGCGAAGTCGTGTTGGCCGATATCGGTATTCCTACTTCTCTGCTCGCGAACATCGCCCCTGCGACATGGGAGAATGGCCCCGACTTTTGGCTGAATCACTACCCCTGGCCAGGTCCGGAAACCTACAAGTACAAACGGGGCGAAGTCCTCGTCCTTGGTGGCGAATCAATTACAGGTGCCAGCCGAATGACGGCCCAAGCTGCGTCGCGTGCCGGCGCCGGAATGGTGACGCTCGCGGCACCAGGAAATGTATGGAATATTTATGCAACGTCGCTGATCAACGCGATCGTTCGCAGGTTCGACGGCTTGAAAGATTTTCAGACCCTGCTCGCTGACGTGCGCCGTAACGTCATCGCGATCGGGCCCGGCGCGGGAGTAAATTCCGCGACAAGGCAGTTTGTTCTTGCCGCGCTCGCGACGAAGCGGGCCGTAGTACTCGATGCCGACGCCCTTACCGCTTTTGCCGAGGCGCCCCAGGATTTGTTTGGCGCGATCGCTGGTCCGTGCGTGATGACTCCCCACGCGGGTGAGTTCATGCGTCTCTTCCATTTTGAGGGCGACAAACTACAGCGTGCTCGCAACGCAGCTAGGCTTTCCAACGCAGTTATCGTGTTTAAAGGTCCTGACACGGTGATTGCATCGCCGGATGGACGCGCGATCATCAACGCAAATGCCCCTGCACAGCTCGCAACAGGTGGAACCGGCGACGTCCTTACCGGCTTTGTCGCCGCGCTCCTTGCCCAGGGCATGGCGCCCTTCGAGGCCGCCGCGGCAGCGGTCTGGTTACACGGCGCTGCGGCGTCAGAGTTTGGCCTCGGTCTGGTAGCGGAGGACCTGCCAAACGTATTGCCACTAGTACTCCAAAGGCTGAAACGGCTGCTGGATTGCTAGCAAGTCGCGGTACGTCACCGACAAAAATTACATCCCGACGCCTGCTTCGAAGCGTCTAAATTATTCAACGTGACAAGGACAAGAACATGAAGGCGATGGTGCTTCACAAATCCAAGGCGCCTCTGGTATGGACCGAACTGCCCGATCGGCAGCCGGGAGTCGGCGAAATCCGAGTAAAAGTCCTAGCCTGTGGGGTCTGCCGCACAGACTTGCATGTCCTGGACGGAGAGTTACCAGATCCCAAGTCGCCCATTATACCAGGTCACGAGATCGTCGGCCGGATCGATGCGCTCGGCGCAGGCGTTGGCGGCCTCAGCTTGGGCGAACGGATTGGTATCCCGTGGCTTGGCCACACATGCGGCGTTTGCCCATACTGCCACGAACACCGGGAAAATCTGTGTGATGCTCCGTTGTTCACTGGCTACACGCGGGACGGTGGATTCGCGACTGCAGCGATCGCAGATGCGCGCTTCGCATTTCCATTGGGCGAGACCGGTAGTGACGTGTCTGTGGCGCCACTGCTCTGTGCTGGACTGATCGGTTGGCGTTCACTGGTAATGGCGGGCGAGGGTAAGAAGCTTGGCCTCTATGGTTTCGGAGCCGCGGGCCATATCGTGGCCCAGGTTGCCAAATGGCAAGGAAAGAAGGTGTTCGCCTTTACGCGACCCGGCGATACGCGGACGCAGGCTTTCGCCAAAGAACTGGGCGCGGTTTGGGCGGGCGGCTCAGATGAGGCGCCGCCAGAGTTACTCGACGCTGCAATCATCTACGCAACTGTTGGTGACCTGATACCCTTGGCGCTTAAGGCGGTCTCCAAGGGTGGGCGCGTCGTATGCGCGGGCATTCACATGAGTGACATACCAAGCTTTCCGTATCACATTCTTTGGGAAGAACGACAGCTCCTGTCCGTCGCAAATCTCACGCGCGAGGACGGAATTGATTTTCTTGGGTTGATTCCGAAGATTGGTGTGGTCGTCAAAACCACAACATACCCTCTCCAGAAGGCCAACCAGGCTCTAGCTGACCTACGTGCGGGGAAGTTCGATGGCGCCGCCGTTCTCGTACCGTAAAGTAGGACGCAAGTTGGCGAAGTGGAATGTACATGAGCAGGGCAGAGTACCATCAGACAGGAAAATCTGGCTGGTTGCGCGCAGCGGTCTTAGGCGCAAATGACGGAATTCTTTCCACGGCAAGTCTTTTGTTGGGAGTTGCAGCCGCACACGGTAGCCACAACAACGTTGTCGTCGCCGGTATTGCAGGTCTGGTATCGGGGGCAATGTCCATGGCAGCGGGTGAGTATGTGTCAGTACACTCTCAACAGGACACTGAACAGGCAGATCTTAAGCGCGAGCGCATCGAGCTCCGAACGGACAGCCGGGGAGAACATGAAGAACTAGCTGCAATCTATCGAGAGCGCGGGCTCGAGCCGGCTCTCGCCAAGCAGGTTGCGCAACAGCTCATGGCTCACGATGCCCTCGGCGCCCATGCCCGCGATGAACTCGGTATCTCAGAGTCTTTGCGAGCACGTCCAGTCCAAGCGGCGATTGCGTCTGCTGCGAGCTTCGCGGCTGGGGCAGCTCTGCCTTTGACAGTCGCAAGTATCGTTCCAGCTGTCAGCTTAACACTATGCATCTCGGCAGCTTCGTTGCTTTTTCTCGCACTCTTGGGCGCCGTCGCTGCGCGAGCGGGAGGAGCGAGCGCACCTGTCGGTGCTCTGCGCGTCGTATTCTGGGGCGCGGCGGCTATGGCTGCAACTTCTGGTGTCGGAATGTTGTTTGGAGCGTTGGTGTGAACTGATCCGACGTAAGCGGTCAGCCTCGTTGATCGTGTCCCGAAAGACCCCGCGCAAAGTGCGCGCCTATCTCAAAACTCGATATAAACCAAGCGCGGGCGGACTGCCTCGAGACGCATCCGCGTATGTGTTCGTCGCGCGGGGTCCGCAATCAGTAGATGCTATCGGCGTTCAGTCCTCCGCTGAAGCACGTGAGTAGTTTCCGAGCCTGTCGGTACGTTCTCGCGATCAATATCGTAGGGAGGATTTCGCAACTAATCCAATTAAGCGCCCGACTCTATGAAGTTCGGACAACGCAAGGGACAAACAAGATGATGAAACATGAATCTGAAATCATCGGGTATGCAATACACGCTAGTGACGGCCTGATTGGCACCGTCAGCGACTGTCTATTTGATGACGCCACGTGGTTGATTCGCTGGTTCGTGGTTGATACCAGCAGCTGGCTTCCTGGCCGGAAAGTCCTTCTTCCTCCGTCCGTCTTGGGACACGTCAATCACATCGGTCATGAATTTACGGTTCGATTGACCAAGCAGCAGGTGAAGGCCAGCCCGGACGTTGATACCGATCTGCCGGTCTCACGGCAGATCGAAACAGACATTTACGACTATTACGGGTGGAACCCATATTGGACGACTGACTTTTATACCGGTGGATATAGCTACTCGGGCGACGACGCCATGGAAGCGCGGCGGGCAGTGCGGGCGATAAAGCGCTCAGCGGACGACGTTGCACGGGTTGACAGGAACGATCCCTATTTGCGCAGCGTTCGCGAAATTACTGGGTATCACATCAGCGCACGTGATGGCGAGATTGGCCATATCGGAGATATTCTTGTGGAAGACGCTGACTGGAGCATTCATTACCTTGTGATTGACACAAAGAACTGGTGGCCGGGAAAGAAGGTAATTATCTCGCCTCGTTCAGTAAAAGCGATAGATTGGTTGGACAAACAGGTGAAGCTCAATATCGATCGGAAGCATGTTAAAGATAGTCCTCCATACGACTCATCGGCGACGATCGATCGAGTCTATGAGAATCAATTTCATCGCTACTATGGAGCGAGCGACGTTGAGAGGCGGGCATAGTTTGCAAAAGTTGTTCTCAGTGCTGTGCCGACCGACGCGGGCGTTTTGACGGGCGCAACTGCTTCACAAAACGATTCTTACACTATCCACCTGAGGGTAATTGGATGATTCATAATTACTGGAACGATTGGTACTTTGGCTGGGGTTGGGTACTGTCGTTCGGGGTCGTCCTCCTAATGTTTTCGAGCTTTGGAAACTGGGGCTATACCTATCGAGCCCACCGGAAATTCGACGTCCAGCCTCACAAAGAAGCCTTCGATATTCTCAATGTAAGGTATGCGCGTGGGGAAGTTACGCGAGAGCAATACGGTCAGTTAAAAGCTGATATCTCCGCCACATAGCGCCGTTTGCGCCTAGTGAGTGGTCACCTGCGCGATGCTGCGCAGGGCTGAGCAATTTTGAACAGTCACTAGCGTCTATTGTGTGAAAGATGTCGACCAAATTCCATCGCGTTCGGGCCAGATAAATGGATCCAATAGAAATTCGTCTTTTTACACCGCGCGGAAGAGTGTCTGTTATTTATAAGATAGACTGTCCGGATGAGGATGTCGCGATGGCCAGGCTCTCGGCCATCGAGCGAAATGTGCACGGTCGGTTTGAAATTTGGTGCGGTGAGGATTTGCTTGCATACAGTCGGCGTCATGTCGGCATGTTGGGGGTTTCGGAAATCGACTGAGTAGTTTCCGAGTCTGCCGGAGCTCGATTGCCGACTGCTATAGTTACTTTGGCTGGTCGACGCGCTCATCAAGCGCACCCTTCGAACTAGGCTGACTATTGACGAAACGGCCATTTGAGCGTGAGGCGTCACCAGGCCACAACTTCTGCTCAAAAAATCGTCACGTCGAGATTGTGAATGGCGCATAACATCGATTTCGGTCGATTGACAAAAATGAAGCCGCCAGCAATGACGCGTATACATTCGATGGGCTTCGACTTCACCTGCGATTTGGCGAATTTTCAGAACTTAAATAAAGTACATCGTTGCCGCGCTTAACAATGTCGGAGTCGAATTCTAATGCGATCTTATCAGCCCCGTTCATTGAGAGCTTTGTTCGAGCCTGTTCAGGTTGGGGCTCTGAAGCTGTCCAACAGAATCGTGATGGCGCCACTAACCAGAAATCGTGCGGGTGCGGGACTAGTGCCAAGCAAATTCGCTACGGAGTACTATGCACAACGCGCAACGGCCGGTCTCATCATTACCGAAGCCACTCAAATGTCTGCGCAGGCACAGGGTTACGCTGACACGCCTGGCTGCTACACAGATGATCAAGTCGCTGGCTGGAAGGTTGTTACGGACGCAGTGCACGCTCAGGGCGGAACGATTGTAGTGCAACTTTGGCATACAGGCCGGGTCTCACATACGAGCTTCCAAAAGAACCATCTGGCGCCGGTTGGCCCGTCTGCCATCCAGGCCAAGACAAAAACCTTTTTAGCTGGCCAGGGGTTCGTCGACGTCTCAATCCCGCGCGCACTCAGTTTGGACGAGATTCCGGGAATCATCGAGGACTTCCGCTATGCCTCCGTTCGGGCCATCGAGGCCGGGTTCGACGGCGTTGAACTTCACGGAGCCCATGGCTACCTGCTCGATGCGTTCCTCCGTGACGGAACCAACCGCCGCACAGACGCGTACGGCGGCTCCATTGCCAACCGGGCTCGTCTCCTCCTTGAGGTTGCCGAAATTTGTGCGAAAGCAATTGGTGCTGATCGCGTGGGTGTGCGGATTTCTCCGGTCTCTTCAGCAGGTGACTCGCGGGACAGCAAGCCTCAAGATCTGTTTAACCACGTAGTGGCAGGTCTTAGCCTCTTGCGTTTGGCCTACGTTCATGTGGTGGAGGGTGAGACTGGCGGGCCGAGGGACAGCATTCCATTTGACTACAGTGCGTTACGCGACCGCTTCGACGGTGTCTGGATGGTCAACAACGGTTATGACCGCGAGATGGCCATCAATGCTATCGCAAGCGGCCGAGTCGACCTGGTGTCATTTGGACGCCTCTTTATCGCCAATCCTGATCTGGTTGCCCGTCTTTCGGAGAATACCGAGTTGAATGCGTTGATGGACCCGAAGACATTCTATGGTGGAGGCGCCCATGGCTATACCGACTATCCCACTCTGGATGAAATGCGCACGTCTCCAAAATCAATGAAGTCGATCACGGTTTGAGTGCCAGCCGCGTACGTCGCTCTAAAGCCGCGCTCGAGACTGAAAGGGCCAGCTAAGTCGTGAGCGGCGGCGAATCCATTTGGAGCGAGCTCGCCGCTTGGGTAGAGGCCATCGGCGCCATTGCGGCCGTGATTGGCTCGGGGTGGGTTGCTGCGAGCGGCTCGCGTGCAGCGTTGCGTCGCGAGGAAAGAGCGGAAGCAGCTGCGCTTCGCAAAGAAGCCCGAACGGTACTTGCCACCAAGACCGCCGCGCTGAATCTGGCAATTTTGGCGGCAACACAGATTGCAGATCTGCATGTCCTGTTGAAGGATGAAGCATGGCGTGGACGAGTCACCAGAGTGTCGACAAGTCGCAGCGTGCTCGCGACCCAACAGATGCTGACAGCATTTCCGATCCAATCGCTCGGCGACGCGCCAGCTATGGTCGAATTTTCACGGTTTCCGGCGTCGTTGTCGATCGCGGCAGAGATATACTCAAATCTTGAAACAGCAGTGCGCGCCGCTAGCGAGGCCGACCGAGCAGCGATATTCGACGCAAGCAACAAACAAATGGAACGACTGGACAATTCTACCAAGCACCAACTGAGCGCGCTTCGAAAGTCTCTGGGGCTCGAAATTCACGAACGGACAATAAGATCCAAAATCGAACCCGCTCATCGCTAAAGCTCTTAGCGAACTGGCAAAGCCCCTTTCGAAGTTCGTTTTGAACTCTTCTCTTGGTCCAAAGGCTGCCGATTGGTTCGAGTTTCTATCCGTTCAGGCCCCGGAGTTACTCTACTTTGACAGTCTGTCATTTGCGGGCGCACGATCTGTGAAAGCGCCGCTAAGTACCAACCTGAGAGACTCTGCTTTGTCAGCACATTTGGTAATCCGCATCTTTTCACAACAGATTGCCGGACGTAACCCGAAGTTATTCGAGCAGTGCCTGCGCGAGCACGCGCGATGCAGAACAGCATCCAGCGAGAGTGGCACCCTCGGCGAGCCGAGATCTCGGAGACACAGATGCCATCGACAAGACTAGAGCCACGGGGAGGAAAAAGATGAAGATCCATTCAAAGAATTTCCGCGTTGCTGAGGGCGACAATGTCGATCTCAAGAAGTGGCCGACGTTGATCGATCCAGTATATAAATCGAAGGATCAATATAAGGAACTTCTTGCTGCGCACGTTGGTCAACTGAGCACCTTGCAGCAACTGCTCTATGCCGATAATCGCCATGCAATTTTGCTGATCTTTCAGGCGATGGACGCCGCCGGAAAGGACGGCGCCATAAAACATGTGATGTCTGGCGTGAATCCTCAGGGCTGCCAGGTATTCAGCTTCAAACATCCCAGCATGGCCGAACTGCAGCACGATTTTCTATGGCGTACCACGCGCGAACTGCCGGAGCGAGGGAAGATCGGCATCTTCAACCGATCGTATTATGAAGAAGTGCTGATTGTGCGCGTGCATCCCGAACTTTTGCGTAGCGAGGGCCTCCCAGACTCGCGGCGCAATGAGACGAACGTCTGGCACGACCGTTACCGCTCCATTGTGGACTTGGAGGAGCACCTTCACGCCAATGGAACGCGCATCATAAAAATCTTTCTTCACCTCTCAAAAAATGAACAGCGGAAGCGTTTCCTCCTGCGCATCGACGAGCCGGAAAAGAACTGGAAATTCAGCCTTGCAGACATCGAAGAGAGAAAATTCTGGAAGAAATACATGAATGCTTATGAGAAATGCCTCAGTGCGACAAGCACAACAGACGCCCCTTGGTACGTCGTCCCCGCCGATGACAAGAACAACGCCCGTCTGATCGTTTCGCAAATATTGCTCGATACACTCGAAGGACTTCAAATGGCCTATCCAAAAATGGACGCAGAGCGTCGAAAGGAAGTGTCCGCGATCCGCAAGCAGCTGGCAAAGTGAGACCTCGGAAGGTGAAGTCTGACAATCCGCGAGAGATTGAACTGAAGTTTCAGCTTCGGCCTGGAAGCAGAAAAGCGATCGAAGCGAGCCCCATATTTGCCAATGCCGACACAAAACGAAGTCACCTAGTCACAACCTATTTTGACACGCCCGAGGGCATACTCGACCGGGCAGGCCTGACATTGCGGGTTCGTCGCATTGGCAAGCACCATGTTCAGACAGTCAAGTCCCGGGCGAACGGCCGAGGAGTCGCCAGCAACCGCAACGAATGGGAGTGGGAGATCGAGGGCACCACGCCAGATCTGGGCCGGCTCGCAAGGATACCGGCTCTTGCAATGGCGGTTCGGAACATTAATCGCGGCGTGCGGCCAGTATTTGTCACGGATATTCGCCGGACGACGCGTCTTCTGCGGCTCGACAGCAACACGCTCGTGGAAGTCGCACTCGATGAGGGGGCCATCAAGGCAGATGATGCCCGCGAGCTTGTGAACGAGCTGGAGCTGGAACTGAAAGCAGGTAGCGCTGGACCAATGTACCGACTTGCGCTCCAGTTGCACGCTTTGGCGCCGATCTGGATCTCGTCCGACAGCAAAGCGGCGCGTGGCTGGCACTTGCGCACCGGCCAAGCTGAAGGTGCGCGGTTCGCGCAAATGCCGAAGGTTTCCCGCCGCATCGAGGCCGCAGCCGCGCTCCGCGAGATTCTGAGTGGAACGCTGGGCCATTTGACAGCCAACATTGGATCGACGCTGCGCGGCGATCCCGAGGCATTGCACCAGATGCGTATCGCCATCCGTGAAACTCGCGCCACACTACAACTGTTCGAGCGGCATCTTGATGCTTCTGCCGTGGGACGTTTCAGCTTAGAATTGCGGCGCTTCGGCGAGGTCTTTGGAGCTGCGCGCGACTGGGACGTATTTTGCCTGGAGACGCTGTCGCGGGCGATGGCGGATTTGTCGGGTGAAAGGCTGGAAGACCTGAACCTGGCGGGCGAGGTTGAACGCCAGTTTGCGCATGCCGCTATGGCGAACGCCGTGCGAGGCCGCGACTTTACCGCACTCCTGCTGGGCGTAGCCGTCTGGGCCGAAGCCGGGTTGACCGACCCCTCAATGCTTGGCGACCGCCACATGGGCGAACGCCTCCTAATTCTGGCGCCCTCACTGCTGAAACGTGTTGAGCGCAAAGCGAAGCGGCGCGCAAAGCGCGCTGAAACGTGTTCGGCGATCGGCCGCCACCGCTTGCGAAAGGCACTTAAGAAGCTCTGCTTTGATGTCGAATCTCTTAGCGGATTGTACCGGTCCCACGCAGTTAAGAACTACCGGATCCGGAGCGAGGCGCTGGAAGGAGTACTGGGTGCGGCCAATGACGCCGCGGTGACGCAACGCCTGGTTTCGACGCTGGCAACCGTGAAAAGGCCAGACCTGGCAAAGCCAGCCGCCGCCTTGAGGCACTGGAACAAGCGACGAAGCCAAATTGCATTGGACGCATTGGACTCAGCGGTCAAAGACTTCCGCGCCGCGTCGGTGTTTTGGGCTTAGAGTTATTTGCTTGTTAGCTGGTCAATTTGCTTGTTCAACAAAGCTTGCGTTCGAACGGTCTCACTTGCGTCGAACATTGTGCGCTTCTGTCTCGTCATCTAGCCGCAACACAAAATCCGCGATGGTACCTGCAATGTCGTCGATCCGCTTTTCGATTTCTGCCTTCAAGTTCTGTCGAAAACCCGGGCCCTCGCTATTGAGCTGTTGCAGCTGTTCCTCGAGGCCTTCGTAGCGTCGGTCCAATTGCTCGACTTCTCCCAAAGCCCTAATCTTCTCGGAGGCCTCGGCGGTACTTATTTTCTGCTTTAGCTGCTCAATGCGCTTCGCCAGAGCAGTCAGACGCTGCTCCAATCCGGGATGCAAGCTCGAGCGTTCCATTTTAGTTACTGCCGCTAGATATTCGTGGTCGGTTTAGACATTTCGTCGCGATTCGTCTTCTCAGCTTGGAAGACACTAACATCAACGTTGGCATTCACTGGGTAACTTTACGACATCCACTTTGGTTCTCTGAGCTGTCCCCGGTTTTGAAGACACCGAGTTAGGTGTTTTTATGGAACCGGAGGTGGGTCATGGAAAGACGGAAGTTTACACGCGAGTTTAAGCTTGAGGCCGTGAAGCTGATCAAGGAACGCGGTGTGTCGGTGGCGCAGGCGTCACTGGATTTGGGCGTGCATCAGACACAGTTGCGCCAGTGGGTGAAGGATTTTGAGTCCGATCCGCTACAGGCGTTTCCGGGCCAGGGGCAGATGAAGCCGGAACAGCTGGAGATCGAGCGGCTGCGCCGCGAAGTCATCAAGCTCAAAGCCGAACGAGACATCCTAAAAAAAGCCGCGGCCTACTTCGCGAAGGAGAGTCTGTGAAGTTCTCCTTCATCGCGAAGCACCGAGCGGTATGGCCGGCGGGATGGATGTGCGGGGCGCTCGGGGTCTCGCGTGGCGGCTTCTATGCCTGGCTGACGCGACCGCGCAGTCAACGCAGCCGAAGCGACGAGGTATTGGGTGCGAAGGTGCGGGCGAGCTTCCTGGCCAGCGATCGAACCTACGGTGCTCGGCGGGTGTGGCGCGACGTTCTCGAAGATGGGATCTCCTGCGGGCTGCATCGGATCGAGCGGCTCATGCGGCAACAGGCTTTGAGAGCAAGGCCGAGGCGGCGGCGCTTGCCACCGGACACTGGAGATCGGTCAACAAGTGCGATCTCGCCGAACGTGCTCGATCGTACCTTCCAAGCCCCTTCAGCGAACTGCAAATGGGTGGCGGACTTCACGTACATCTGGACCGCAGAAGGCTGGCTGTATGTGGCGGCTGTCATCGATCTGTTCTCCCGCCGCGTCGTCGGCTGGTCGATGAGCGCCACGATGACTGCTCAACTCGTCACGGATGCGCTGGTGATGGCGATCTGGCGCAGGGGCAAGCCCGACGCACTGCTGCACCACTCAGATCGGGGCAGCCAGTACACCAGCGAGCAGTTCCAGCGGCTGATGGCGGATCATGGCGTCACCTGTTCCATGAGCCGGGCAGGCAATTGTTGGGACAATGCCGCAATGGAGAGCTTCTTCTCATCGCTGAAGACCGAACGAACAGCACACAAGACATATCGATCGCGGAACCAGGCGAAAGCAGATGTGTTCGACTACATCGAACGCTTCTACAACCCCAAGCGGAGGCACTCGACGCTTGGTTATCTCAGCCCAATGGAGTTCGAGAAGCGGATGGTATTAACTTAGGATGGTGTCAACCGAACCGGGGACAGCTCAGACTTCCACGGCTTAGGCTTCTTGTTGTTGAGTTTAATGCGTTCAACCCTTTTGCCTTCCAACAAATCAGCAATGGCCCTTTTAAGATCAAGCTTGACCATTCCATTGCGGCGCAAATGCCGGATCACTTCTAACTTGAAAGCGTCAGCATCAATGTCTTCAAAATTAATCACAATTGCACCTTGGCTTTCATAAGAACAACATTTCCGCGTTCGCTGTTGGCGCACCACGAAGACCAAGCCTCCATAAGCTTGCGGCGCTTTTCCAATAGGTCGCCTCGGTTGTAAGCAGCTTCAACCGCATCGCCCACAGCGTGAGCGAGCGAGACTTCCACAACCTCCCGCTGGAAATTCGTTTTTTCCGATGCAAAAGTTTTGAAGGCGGCGCGCATGCCATGAACCGTAATATCGTTGCGGCCCATGCTCTTTAGGAAGCGCAACAGATGGCTATCTGTAAGCTCGCCGCCCTTCTCAAGGGGAAATACGAAATCGGCGTCAGCCCCTTGCGGTAGGGCACTAAGCAGCTTCACAGCGGCGGTCGACAGCGGGACGCGGTGCAGCTTGCCAGCCTTCATACGATTTCCCGGCAGGGTCCACGTCTTCGCCTCCAGGTCGATTTCTGCCCACACAGCCCCACACACTTCGCCCGATCTGGCGGCGGTCAGAACCAAAAATTCGACAGCGCGCGCTTTGATGCCTTTGGCTTCACGCAACGCCGCCATGAACGGACCAACTTCCGTAACCGGCAAAGCGGCGTGGTGCTTGACGGTTTTTATCTTGCTTGGCTTCTCCAACAGAGATTTCAACAAATCCCACTTGGCCGGATTGTCGCCTTTGCGGTAGCCCTTTGCCGTTGCGTAATCGAGAACACTTTCAACTCGATTTTGAACGCGCGTTGCCGTTACCGTTTTCAGCTTCCAAATTGGTTCTAGAACGTTGACAACATGCGCTAGCTCAATATCGCCAACGAGCATATTGCCAATTGCAGGATAGGCGTAAGTCTCCAACGTGGTCGCGTATTGGTTGGCGTGTTTCGCGCTCCACTCAGCTTCGTGGGCTTTGATGTAACCTTCGGCGCAATGTTTAAACGTTTTTTCCTTGGCCTGTGCAGCGATCACCGCGCTTCGCAGAGCCCTGCGTTCTCCGATAGGGTCCATGCCCGCCTTGATCTTCGCGCGGGCGTCACGCGCCGCCTCTCGCGCTCCTGACAGTGTTACATCGCCAACGCATCCAAGTCCCATCGCGCGGCGCTTTGTGCCGACGCTATACCGGAGAAGCCACGACTTACTTCCGGATGGAAGAACTTGAAGTGTAAGACCTGACACGCCACCAACGGCCCACCACCCCGACTTGCTCAATTTTGAAACTGCCAACGCTCCAAGCTCTTTTGCTTTTTTGCCCATTGTCCGCCGCGCTCCGCTATTGGTTTCACTTACTCAGCCACTAGCCTATAACTGCGCGATTGAGAGAGGTGTCAAGCGAGAGCATGAGATTGTTGATTGCGTTTAAACGCTTAAAATAAGGGTTTCTGACGCAGCATGAGTGAGTATGAAGTGACGAACTTCGGAGATAGACTCCGCCGCGTTTCGCTTTTGGGGACGGCATGGATCAGAAAACGAAGGACGCTCATGTCGAGCGCGTGAAGCGCGAAGGCTTCACGATTGTGGAAAATGTGTTCGATGCGTCACTGGCTGACACGCTGAACGAGTCGCTCGAGCGGCTGGAGCGCGAGAACAACGTCAAGCCCGCCATGAACGGGTTCGAGGGCCACAGGACCGTTCGTATCTACAATCTGCTCGCCTATGGCGCGCCATTTACGCTCGTGCCCGTGCACGAAAACGTTCTTCCCATCGTCGAGAGCGTGCTCGATCCGGGCTGCCTGATCTCTTCGCTGTCCTCGATCGCGATCGATCCGGGCGAGACGGCGCAACCGATCCACTCGGATGATCAGGTCATTCCGCTAGAAAAGCCGCATCGCGCGATCGTCTGCAATTCGATGTGGGCGCTGACCGAATTCACGGAAGCCAATGGCGCGACGCGTCTTGTCCCCGGCAGCCACAAGAAGCCCAGTCCCGAGTATGGCGGCGAGTACGACACGATTGCCGGCGAGATGAAGAAGGGCAGCGTTCTGATCTGGGACGGTTCGCTCTGGCACGGCGGCGGCGCGAACAAGACGGACAAGCGCCGGATGGGCATTGCGATGAACTACTGCGCCGGATTCATCCGCCAGCAGGAGAATCAGCAGCTTGGACTCTCGCCCGAACTCGTGAAATCGTTTTCGCCGCGTCTTCAGGAACTGGTGGGCTATGGCGTCTATCAGGGTTTGATCGGCCACATCGACAAGAAGAGCCCCGCCCAACTTTTGAACGGTGGCGGTGAATTCGAATCCATCTGGAACAGGACATAGACGATGAAGAAGTCTCCCTTCGGCGCCTTGGGCGAGGTTAGCAGGCTGACGCTCGGCGGCGGCGGCATCGGGCAGGGCTGGGGACCAACCAGCCGCGAGGAAGCGATTGCCACGATTCATGCTGCCGTCGACGCGGGCATCAATCTTCTCGACACCGCCCCGATGTACCGAAACTGCGAAGCCATCGTCGGCGAAGCCTTTAACGGCCGATTGCCGAAGGGATTGCGTGTGACAACCAAATACGGTCTCGGCTCGCCGGCCCCGCGCGAAGTCGAGGGCCTGCTCACGGCATCGCTCGAAAACAGCCTGCGAACGATGAAGATCGATCATGCCGACATCTTCTTCCTGCATTCGAATATCTGCGCGGACGACTATGTCTATGCGATCCGCCCCGACATGCAGGACAGTTTTGCGACGCGCTGGTCGATCTACGCTGAACTCGTGATCCCCGCGTTCGAGAAGCTGAAGGCAGCCGGCAAGATCAAGTCGTGGGGCATCACGGGGTCCGGCGTTCCGGATGCGATTATCCGCGCGCTCAGGCACTCGCAAAAACCGAACTATGTGCAGGCCGTGACGAACCTGATCGACAGCGCGGGCAGCCTGCGCCGCTATGCCGAGCCGGCGCGCCCGCGCGAGATCATCGCCGCCGCTGTCGAGAATGGCGTCGGCGTACTCGGCATTCGCGCTGTGCAGGCGGGCGCACTCACCGCTCAGATCGACCGCGAGCTTTCTGCCAACAATCCGGACCGCAAGGATTACGACCGCGCCGCGCCGTTCCGCGCTCTATGTGAGGAAATCGGTGAAGACCCTGCCGTGATAGCCCACCGCTACGCACTGTCGATGCCCGGCGTCGCCACGGTGATCCTTGGCGTGAAGAACCGGGACGAACTGAAGCAATGCGTCGACGGCGAAGCCGCCGGGCCGCTTGCGCCCGCGCTCATGGCCAGGATCGATGCGTCGGGCGTCCGCGTCTAGAGGCCGCCTGCGAACAGGTCGACTTTTCCGATCGGAACGCCGCGCGCGCGCAGAATTCCGTAGGCGGTCGAGAGGTGGAAATAGAGATTGGTCGTGGCAAACACGGTGAGCCACTGCGCCGCCGGCAATGTCGGCTCCATGCCGTTGCCGATCATCACGGTGAGCGGAACATCGTCGCGGCCCGCAAACTGCTCGGGCTTAAGTCCCGCCAGGTAATCCTTCGAAGCGGCGATCTCTTTCTTGAATTGCGCGAGCGTCAGGCTGTCCGCGATGTCCGCCGGCACGGGGAGACCGGCTACGCGCGCCGGCCACTGCTTGGAGAAGTTGCAGAGGACCATGAGCTGAAAACGCAATGGCTGCATGTCGTCGATCAGCCGCCAGTCCAACATGCCTGTTTCGCTTGCGCCGGTGGCCGCCGCGTGCGCGACGCCCTTGGTCAGAATGTGCTCTGCGGTCGTCAGCAGGCGCGCATAGAGTCCGACAAAGGTGAAAAGGTCGACTTTCATGTTGCTCGATCGTCCTTGCTATTGGGCTCGCGATACATCCAGGGGAGCATCAGCCCGATGGGAATGATCCAGAGCGTGCCTGCGATCGCGTAGAACAGGAACGCGGCATACCAGCTCGCGTGCGGCAGCAGATGCAACGCGATCCCCATGGCGATCAGGGAGTAGATCGGGACCCAGATCAGGATAATGATCGTGCCGATGAGTTTTTTGATACGCGGACTCATTTTGCGATGACGCGCTCGATCCAGTTCCTGAGGTTGGTCACAACCTCGTCGCGGTTCGTTTCGTTGAGCATCTCATGGCGGCCGCCGGCGTAGAAGTCCGTCGCGACATCCTTGATGCCGGCCGTCTTGTAGCGCTCGACCAGCGGCCACATGCGGGTCATGCCGGCGTTCACCGGATCCTGGTCGCCCGCGAATATGTAGAACGGCAGGTTCTTGCGGATTGTGGCGATTGCTTTCGGATCGGCGGCGGATGCACCGGCCGCGAACATGGACTTGAGCGAAGCTTCGGAAACCGTGAATCCGCAGAGCGGATCGGCAATGTAGGCGTCCACTTCCTTTTCGTCGCGGCTCAGCCAGTCGAACGGCGTTCTGGGTTTTCCCAAACCTTCGCCCATCGCCGCGAGGCCGCCGCGCGGCGCCTGCAGCATGTCGATGGCCGCGGAGCCCGACAGGATAAAGCCGTCGATCAGATCGCTGTGCTTCACGACATAGATCTGCGCCGCGAACGAGCCCATGCTGTGACCCATCAGGATCAGCTTCTTGCCCGGATTTTCGCGCCGCGCAATGCCGCTGAGCTGCGCCATGTCGTCGACCAGAGCCGCGAACCCGCCAGGACCGAATTCGCCAAGCGCTTCCTTGGTCGGCGCTGTCCTTCCATGTCCGCGATGGTCGTTGGAATAGATAGCGATGCCGGCATCGAGGAGAGGCTGAAGCGGTTTTCGGTAACGCAACGAATGCTCGCCCATGCCGTGCGCGATTTGCAGAACGCCGCGCACCGGACCAGAGGGAAGCCAGCGGTAGGTGAAGATCTTCGTTCCGTCTGCGGCGTCGAAGGTGAATGTTTCGCCGTTGCTCATGTCAGAACCGCGAAGAAGTGAGTTTCACGTCGGCCAACTGCCAGACGGTAGCGAATTCCTTGCGCGTTGCCTCTGCGTCGGCGTGACGTCCCTGGGCGTCCTGGGCCAGAGCCAGACCATAGAGCGCCCAACCATCCAGTCGATAGGTCATCAAACTCTCACGGTAGACGGCTTCTGCCGCCTGGGCGCGTCCAGCCTGCAGAAGCGCCGCACCGAGTAGCTGGCTGACCGGCTGATGCCAGTAGGGCGGCTCTGTATAGGGCAGGGCATGCTCACGTACGGACGCAGCAGTGAAATGGGTGATCGCTCCATCCAGGTCGCCGGACGTGCGCGCGATCTCTCCGTCGAGCTCGTCGAGCGAAATCAGCGTCATCTCCTTGGCCGGAATCTGATCCTTCGTCGAGAGGGTCGCGATGTCGGGATCATCGACAAGTTGCGCGAGCGCCATGCGCTCCGCAGCTGCGGTTTTCTCGTCGCCCTTGTTCGCATAGGCGAACCCACGGGCCAGATGTGCGATCACGAGATCGAGTTTGAGATTGGCCGCGGGCATTGGTTCGGCGAGTACGTCATCCCATTTTCCGAAGCGCATGAGCGTCGCGACCGGCGTGAAGTAATAGAGCTGCGCTCCCGGGTTTAATTTCGTCGCGTCGGCGCCGATGGCTTTCACCAGGCGGCGCGCGGCGTCGATCGACGCCTGGTAGCGGCCTTCCATCTCCGACGAGGTCCACAGGAAGTGGATGTTATGGGCGTAGTAGCCGACGGGATAAAAGCCCTGCGCCTTGCATGCGGCGATATACTGCTCGTCCACGAGGGCGGCCTGCGTATTGACCTTGGCTGCATCGGCATAGCGCCCAACTCGATAATAGATATGTGACGGCATGTGCACGATATGTCCGGCGCCAGGCATCAATGTTTCAAGACGGTCGGCCGCTGCTTCGGCGCGCTCCGGGGTCGTCGTTGCTTCTACGGAGTGAATGTAGAGATGAAGCGCCCCGGGATGATTTGGAGCGCGCTTGATAATGGACTCCAGCGTCGCGACGATTTCCAGCGCATGGCCCTTCGGCGTTACGCCGTCATTCTGCCAATAGTCCCACGGCTGGGTGTCCATCATCGCCTCGGCATAAAACGTGCCGGCGTCGAGATCGTCTGGGTATTTCTTCCAAACGGCACCCATCGCCTCGGCAAATGCTTCGTCGAGCTTGGCACGGTCCGTCTTGGTGTCCGGCGCATAGCGCTGCGCGAGTGCGTCGATCCAGTCACGCTCTTCTGCCGACGCGTAGCGCTTGAGCGCAATGGCGTTCTGCAATGCCTGCCACGCCGGTTTCACGGCGTCGTCGGGCATGGGAAGGTTGATGTTCGAGCCGAGGGCGAACGCAACGCCCCACCAGCACATCGCGCAATGGCGATCGAGCCGAGCGGCCTCGCGGAAGGAACGGATCGCTTCCGCATGATTGAAGCCGAAGCTCAGCCTGATACCCTGGTCGAAGAGGAGTTGGGTACGCGCGTTCTTCGTCGAAATCTTGTGATGATGATTGCCCAGCCCTTTGAAGATCGGCGCGCCGGGCCGGTCAGCCTGACCCATGTAGACCGAGGGCATCGGATCGATCATTTTCATGACCATGCCACCCGACATCGGCATCGAGGCCGGCATGTCCTCCGCCTGTGCAGCAAGCACCACCGACAAAACACCGGCACCGGCCAGTAGAACGATACTGCGCTTCATGGTTTTCTCCCCTGGGACGCGCGAGCATGCTGGTATGCGCGCTCGGCGACAAGATGCAGGCGAGACCACCGCCCGCAAGAGCTTTATCGAGGGGATATGACGTTGCCAATGACGGCCCCACAGACTTTTGCCCAAAGCCGCAAAGCCGTCGGATTCTGGCTGCTCTCGGTCGCGGCTGTGATTCTGGCCATGATTACCGTCGGCGGGCTGACGCGCATCACCGGCTCGGGGCTCTCGATCACCGAATGGGACCCGATCATGGGCGCGGTTCCACCCATCAGCGACGCGCAGTGGCACGACGCCTTCGCCAAGTACCAGCACATCCCGCAATATGTCCGCGAAAACCGCGGCATGAGCCTTGAGGACTTCAAGGGCATTTTCTGGTGGGAGTGGGCGCACCGCTTCCTCGGCCGGCTGCTTGGCGTCTTGTTCTTTGTTCCCTTCATCTGGTTCGCATGGATGGGTGCAATCAAGCGGACTGAATGGCCGCGCTTGCTCGTGCTGTTTGCACTTGGCGGACTGCAAGGTTTTGTCGGCTGGTGGATGGTGGAAAGCGGCCTCGAAACGCGCGTCAGCGTTTCGCAATATCGCCTCGCGATCCATCTTGGCGTCGCATTGATTCTCTTGGTGGCGATCCTTTGGACCGCGCTTGAATATCTGCGCGGTGTGGGAAGGCAGGTGCGCGCTCTGCCCGTCGCCATGCGGCCGGTTGGCATCGCTGTTCTCGTCTATCTTCAGATGCTGCTCGGCGCGCTCGTCGCCGGATTGCATGCGGGTCTGATCTACAACACATGGCCAGACATGGATGGCCGCTTCATTCCGGACGACGCGTTGGCGCGGTCTCCATGGTGGATCAATGTCTTCGAAAACCCCGGGACGGCGCAATTCGATCACCGCATCGGCGCGTACATTGTTTTGGCCGCAGTGGGATCGCTGTGGTGGGCGGAACGCAGGACAAAACTCGCCCCCCTTGCACGGCGCAGCGGAAACGCGCTGCTACACCTCACACTGTTTCAGATCGTGCTCGGCATCGCGACGCTGCTGATGCAGGCGCCGGAATTCCTCGCCGCGGCGCACCAGCTCACGGCGGCGCTCCTGCTTTGCACCGCCGTCTGGCACGCATACGAGTTACGTCACGCCGACAGCGCCTGATCCAGGTCCGCGATGATGTCCTCGACGCTCTCGATTCCGATCGAGACGCGCACAACGTCGTTGCCTGCTCCCGCGGCTGTGCGTTGCGCGTCGTCGAGTTGGCGATGCGTTGTGGACGCCGGGTGGATGATGAGGCTGCGCGTGTCGCCGACATTGGCGAGATGACTGAGGAGCTTCACATTGTTGACGATCTTGACGCCCGCGTCGTAGCCGCCCTTGACGCCGAAGGTAAACACGGCGCCGGCACCCTTGGGACAGTAGGTGCGATGCAGGCCGTAGGACGGATCGCCCTCGAGTCCGGCATAGTTCACCCACGAGATCTTCGGGTGCTTCTTCAGCCATTGGGCGACCGCCAGAGCGTTGTCGCAATGCTTCTGCATGCGCAGCGGCAGTGTTTCGATTCCTGTCAGAACCAGGAACGCGTTCATCGGCGAAAGCGCAGGGCCGAGATCGCGCAGTCCGAGAACGCGGCACGCGATGGCGAACGCCATGTCGCCGAACGTCTCCCACATCTTCATGCCGTGATAGGACGGGCAGGGTTCGCTGAGCGTCGGAAACTTGCCGCTGCCCCAGTCGAACTTGCCGGAGTCGACGATGATGCCGGCCATCGAATTGCCGTGGCCGCCGAGAAATTTCGTCGCCGAGTGCAGGACGATGTCCGCGCCCCATTCAATCGGCCGGATGAGGTAGGGCGAGGCGAGCGTGTTGTCGACGATCAGCGGCACGCCGGCGGCATGTGCGATGCCGGCGATGGCTTCGATGTCGCTGACGATGCCGCCGGGATTGGCTAGACTTTCGATGAACACCGCCTTGGTGCGCGGCGTGATCGCTTTCTTGAACGATTCAGGGTCGCGCGTGTCGGCCCACTTCACATGCCAGTCGAACTTGGCGAACGACTGGCCGAACTGCGTGACGGAGCCGCCATAGAGCTGCCGCGCGGCAACGAATTCATCGCCGGGGCCCATCAGCGTATGCATTGCGATGAGTTGCGCGGCGTGGCCGGACGACACGGCGAGCGCGGCGCGGCCTCCTTCCAGCGCGGCGACACGTTCTTCGAGCACCGCATTCGTGGGATTCATGATGCGCGAGTATATGTTCCCGAACACCTGCAGATTGAACAACGCGGCTGCGTGATCCGCGTCTTCGAATACAAAGGCGGTGGTTTGGTAGATCGGTGTCGCGCGCGCGCCAGTGGCCGGGTCCGGCTGGGCACCGGCATGAACGCTGAGAGTATTGAATCCGTAATCGGACATTCGC
>Ga0265325_10000909_pt1 | contig 21374 bp, 8 predicted proteins | sample 41420metaG_FD_202090 | JGI IMG/M metagenome (GOLD analysis project Ga0265325, IMG submission 202090) | Rhizosphere microbial communities from Carex aquatilis grown in University of Washington, Seatle, WA, United States - 4-14-20 metaG | ecosystem: Host-associated > Plants > Roots > Rhizosphere >... | reverse complement strand
TAATGTGAGAGCGACAACACCGCCTTTTGACGCTGCGTAAGCTGCCTGGCCGACCTGGCCGTCGTAGGCCGCGATGGAGGCGGAGTTGACGATGACGCCACGCTCTCCGTCGGGGCCGGGCGCTTCCTTTGCGATTGCGGTGGCGGCGAGGCGAATCATATTGAAGGCACCGACGAGATTGATGTTGATGGTTTTGGCAAAAGTGTCGAGGTGATGCGGGCCTTCACGGCCGACGACACGTTCGGAGGGGGCAACTCCGGCGCAGTTGACGAGCGCTTGGAGATGGCCGAAGGCACTGAGCGCGAGATCGACGGCGGCCTGGGCGTCTTGCTCGCTTGTGACGTCAGTGAGCGCGAACCGTGCGGCCGCGCCCAGCTCAATAGCCAGGGCCTCGCCGGCAATGCGATTGGTGTCGGCAATGACGACGAATGCGCCCTCAGCGACGAGCAGCCGCGCTGTGGCTGCACCGAGCCCCGACGCGCCGCCGGTGATGAGGAAGATGTGGTTCGCAATCTGCATTGAACGAGCGGAATCGGATGGTGGTGCGGTTTGGGAGAGGCCATCCCTCAGGGGCTAAAGCCCGCGAATCAATTTCGGCATTTAGCGGCACGACTGAAGTCGTGCCCTTTCAAAACAAACCCAAACTTCACCACCACGCGAAATAGTACCCTTCCCGAGCGCAGCATATCATTCAAAAGAGCATCCGTGGTCAGAGGCAGCGGATCTTCAGAGGAGTGCGGCGATGGAACCAGCGGCATCACTCACGCAATTGAGCGAGGAAGAGACGCTCTTCCTCGAGACCGTGCGGCGGTTTGCCGCAGACGAAGTTGCGCCCCTGGTGCGCCAAATGGACGAAGAGCAGCATCTGGATGAGGGGCTGTTGCGCAAGCTCTTTGAACTCGGACTGATGGGGATCGAAATTCCGGAGGAGTTTGGCGGGAGCGCGGGATCGTTTTTCGATTCTGTGGTGGCAGTGGAGATGCTTTCGGTTGTCGATCCGGCGGTAGCGCTCGTTGTGGATGTGCAGAACACGCTCGTGGCAAGCGCGGTGCTGCGCTGGGGCACGCCGGAACAAAAGAGGAAGTATCTGCCGCGGCTCGTGGCGGACACGGTGGGCGCCTATGCGCTGAGCGAGGCTGGCTCGGGGTCAGATGCGTTCGCGCTGCAGACGCGCGCAGAAAGGCGTGGAGGCGAATATGTGCTGAGCGGGCGCAAGCTTTGGATCAGCAACGCCAAGGAAGCAGGACTGTTCATTGTGTTCGCGACGGTGGATGCGAACGCGGGCTACAAGGGCATTACGGCGTTCGTAGTGGAGAAAGGTGCGCCGGGATTCACTGTCGGCAGGAAAGAGGACAAGCTGGGGATCCGCGCTTCAAGCACGTGCGAGCTGATTCTGGAGGAATGCGTAATTCCGGCCGGACAAGTGCTGGGCGAGACGGGCAGCGGCTACAAGATTGCCATGGAGACGCTGAACGGCGGGCGGATCGGGATTGGCGCGCAGATGCTTGGGCTGGCCGAAGGCGCATGGGGACACGCCGTGAAGCATGCCAAAGAACGCAAGCAGTTCGGTAAAGCGCTCGCGGAGTTCCAGGCGATGCAGTTTCAACTGGCGGAGATGGCGACGGATATTGAGGCGGCGCGCTTGATGGTCTATAACGCGGCGCGTCTGAAGGACGGGGGACAGGAATTCCGCAAAGATGCGGCGATGTGCAAGTACTTCGCGTCGCAGGTTGCCGAGCGCGTAGCAAGCCTTGCTGTGGAGGTTCTGGGCGGGGCGGGCTTCGTGAAGGAGTCGCCGGTGGAAAAGCTCTATCGGGATGCGAAGATCGGAACGATCTATGAGGGCACATCTTTCATGCAATTAGCGGCAATTGCGAAGGCCGTTCTGTAAAACCGAAAACGAAAAGCGAGTCTAGATTTCCCAAAAACGGTGGATGTGGCGCCCGTCACACCATTTTGAGCCGGTCAGGTCCGAGAAAAGGCTCGAGTCCGTTTCATGAAGCACGCGGACCTCATAAGGCCTTATCTGCCAGATTCTGAACAACCTACCCACTAAAAAGCAGCCATTCTGTCGAGACAAATCGCTCGGATTGGTGTGCCCGCACGACCCGATAACACGATAGCGTGATGGCCGCAATGTTACCCGCCTCCACAAAAGTAACGTATAGTAACGTTCAAACGTACCCATATTTGTGGATATACTTAGCCACATTAGTAATCATCACTGATTACCTGAGTTTGCCTTGGCGATAAATCTCGCACGTGCGCCGATATAGATTTTGCGCCCGTCCGGAGGAAAGAATGCGCCACTTGAAGTCCGGCATAATCGGCCTGCTAACTTTTACTTGCGGCCTCGTCCTGAGCGGCTGTTCAGGATCGTTTGTAAGAAATAGTTCGGCGGCAGGAACCCTCACGGTATCGTCCAGCAAGGTCAATTTTGGACAAGTGGCTGTCGGCAAGACCGTCAGCAGCGTCATCACCGTTACAAACAGCGGGTCGGCGGCGGTTTCGATCTCGGATTTGAATCTGACGGGGCAGTCGTTCTCGATGATCCAGAGCAACGCCGTGCCGATGACTGTCGGCGCCAACGCCAGCGTAACGATTACCCTCCAGTTCGGCCCCTCAGCGTCAGGATCGGCAAGCGGCCAGCTGACGATTGCCAGCAACGCATCGAATGGAAGCTCGACGTCAGTCAGCTTGAGCGGCACTGGCGTGCCGATGCTGACGGAGCTGACGTGCGTGAATGGATCCATCACAGGATCGGCAAACGACATTTGCACGGTGACATTGAATGCAGCAGCGGCGAGCAGCGGCCTGGCGGTGAGCCTGACCAGCAACGACAGCGCGGTGACCGTGCCCGCCTCAGTAACCGTGCCCGCTGGAGCAACCAGCGCACAGTTTTCGGCGAGCGCATCCGCGGTCACCTCAACGCAAGCGGCGATGTTGACCGCCAGCGTGGGTGGCGTAGCACAGACCTTCAGTGTTCAGCTGGATGCAGCGACAGCAATCCTGGGGATCAGCGCCCCGAGCGTGGCCTTCGGCAATGTTTCAGTAGGCACGGCTGCCACGCATCCCCTGGTTCTTTCCTCAACGGGTACCATGCCGGTGACGGTCAGCAATGTGTCTCTGACGGGTACGGGTTTTTCGATCCCAGGCGAAGGTCTGCCGGCGACGCTGTCTCCCGGCCAAACGCTCACGCTCAGCGTGGAGTTCGATCCGGCCGCGGCAGGTGGGCAGGCCGGTCAATTGTCGATTGCCAGCAATTCCTCGAATGGAAGTTTGATGGTCGTCGGCCTGAGCGGCACGGGAGTGCCGGTGCTGAGCGGAATTAGTTGCGCCAACCTTTCAATCACGGGTTCGGCCACGGATAGCTGCACGGTAACGTTGAACGCCGCCGCGGCCACTGGCGGATTCTCAATCAGTCTCGCCAGCAACAACTCGTTGGTGAGTGTGCCAGGTTCAGTAACTGTGCCTGCGGGCGCGAGCAGCGCGAATTTTACAGCCAGTATCTCTCCTGCCAATTCGGCTGAGACGGCAACACTAACGGCGAGCGCGGGAGGAACGTCGCAAGCCATAAGCCTGCAACTGAACGCGGGAGCGGCTACGCTGAACGTCAGCACCACGAGCGTCGACTTCGGCGACGCGGTTACGAGCATTCCGGCGACGGCGACGCTGGTGCTTTCTTCAACAGGGAGCTCAGCAGTGACGGTGAGCGCGGCATCGGTGTCGGGAAGCGAATTTGCTGCTTCCGGGGCTACATTCCCACTTACTCTGAATCCGAATCAAACTGCGACAGTCACTTTGCAATTCGACCCCGCGGTAACGGGGTCAACGACGGGCGAGTTCGACCTGACCAGCAACGCATCGAACGGAGCATTCCGGAGGATCGGGCTGCAAGGGCGAGGTGTGCCGAGACTGACCCAATTAAGCTGCACAAGCAAGACAATGACGGGGGCGGGCAGCGACAACTGCACGGTGACAACCAACCTGGCTGTGCCGAGTGGCGGCCTGAATGTAAGCCTGGCCAGCAATAATTCGTCCTTCGTGGTGCCAGCCTCAATGACACTGGCAGCCGGCACTACGAGCGGGAGCTTTTCCGCAACTGTCTCTGCCGTAAACGTGGCGCAAGCGGTGACAGTTTCGGCGACCTCAACAGGCGTTTCCACGTCAGCCGGCGTACAGTTGCAAGCGGCCTCAATCTCACTTGCTGTCAGCTCGTCCAGCCTGTCGTTCGGAAATGTCAACGTGAATACTGCATCGAGCCAGACACTCACTCTAACTTCGACCGGGACGTCAGCCGTGACGGTCACTGCGGCGAGCGTAGCGGGAACGGGATTCACGGTTTCGGGAACCAGCTTCCCATTGACCTTGAACCCAAATCAGACGGCGACGCTGACGGTCCAATTCGATCCAGGCACAGCAGGAGCGGCCACGGGGCAATTGACACTGACCAGCAACGCTGCGAGCGGTTCATCGACCCTGATCGGTTTAAGCGGCACGGGAGTGCCCGTATTGAGCGGGTTCAGCTGCAGCACAGGGTCGTTTAGCGGCGCGGGAACCGATGCTTGCACAGTGACGCTGAATGCAGCGTCGGCCGCCGGAGGATTCGCGGTCGGGCTGGCGAGCAACAACTCTGCAGTCACCGTGCCGGCCTCAGTAACTGTCGCCCCCGGGGCCACCACCGCAAACTTCACAGCGAACGTCACCGCGGTCAGCACGGCTCAAACTGTGACCCTGACGGCGAGCGCCAACAGCGTGGCTCAGACCTTCGGCATCCAGTTGAACGGCGGCGGACCCTCGCTGAGCGCGCTAAGCTGCACCACAGGATCGTTCAGCGGCGCGGGAACTGACAACTGTACAGTGACGATAAGCTCAGCGGCAGGCAGCGGCGGATTCACGGTCGGTCTGGCGAGCAACAACCCGGCAGTTTCGCTGCCCGCTTCAGTGACGGTGGCCAGCGGAGCTACCACAGCCAGCTTCACCGCGACGGTTTCTACCGTCAGCACAGCGGTAACGGTGACCCTGACTGCGAGCGCCAGCGGCATTGCGAAAACATTTGCGCTGCAACTGGGTGGCGGCACGGCGACTCTTGCCGTGAGCGCCGGGAGCATCGGATTTGGCAGCGTGAATGTTCAGACAGCCGTGACGCAGACCTTGACGCTTTCATCGACCGGAACCGCGGCTGTAACCGTCAGCGCAGGTGTGGTGACCGGAAGCGGGTTTACGATCTCCGGAGTCAGTTTTCCGTTGACCTTGAATCCGAATCAAACGGCAACCCTGACGGTGCAGTTCGATCCCACCAAGGCCGGAGCGGCTTCCGGCTCGTTGACGCTGACCAGCAACTCCTCCAGCGGAACATCGACGGTAGTGAGCCTGACCGGCAACGGCGTGCCGGTGCTGAGCGCGTTGAGCTGCGCGAGCGGGTCAATGACTGGAGCGGGCACCGATAGTTGCACGGTGACTTTGAACGCTGCTGCGGCCAGCGGCGGGTTCGCCGTCAGCCTGGCCAGCAATAACTCCGCGGTCACGATTCCGGCCAGCGTGACCGTCGCTTCCGGAGCAACGACGGGCAGCTTTACGGCGACAGTCAACGCCGTCAGCACGGCTCAGACGGCAACTTTGACCGCGAGCGCGGGCAGCGTAGCGCAGACTTTTTCCCTGCAACTTGGCGTGGGCGTGCCCACGCTGAGCATCAACGCCACGACCGTAGCGTTCGGAAATGTGAATCTCAATACACCCGCGACACAGTCAGTGACGCTGTCCTCGACCGGAACATCGGCAGTGACGATCACCGCGGCGACGGTGAGTGGAAGCGGCTTCTCGGTGTCTGGAGCCAGCTTCCCATTGACCTTGAACCCAAATCAGACAGCAACGCTCAACGTGCAGTTTGACCCGACCGTTGCCGGAGCCGTGACGGGAAACCTCACCATCACCAGCAACTCCTCGACGGGGTCTTCTGCGGTCGTCAGCCTAAGCGGAACCGGAGTGACGACTGCCTATGAGGTGATTTTGACTTGGGATGCGCCAACGAGCTCTCCTGACCCGGTGGCGGGATATAACGTTTATCGCGCACTGAGCGGCAGCTCTTCGTACACACAGTTGAATACAGCCGCCATGACCCAGACGACCTATACGGACACGAACGTTCAGAACGGCCAGACTTACGACTACATTGTCGAGAGCGTGGACGCTTCCGGAGTCCAGAGCGTGCCATCGAATACTGCTGTCATTCCGATTCCATAGCTGCCAAGCACGCTGATCGAAGTCAAAGAGGGCCAGATCCTCCGGAGTACGGCGGACTGGCCCTCGATTTTTTGGGCGACGGAAGTACGAATCATCTCAGTGTTTCGAGAGGGCCCATGCTGTGCGACGAGAAACAGCAGGAGTAGCTAAGCTCCACCCGGCACCGAGCAAAGTTATACAGAGCAAACTTATACAGCAACTTATACACAGTAGGGATAATTTACATGCTAGGCAGCCGCTCAGAGTGAGAACAATATCCAGCCCTGAACGGCTCGCAAGCGATAACACCGCTTGTATAAAGAAGATAGAAAAATCTGACATGAAGCGATTAGTTTGGCGCGGAAATTGCAACCATAAGTTACAAACTCATGTGGAGAAGCTGTGCCACTCATCCGCAATGCGGATAGATATCTGCTCTCATGATGGATATCTGCTCTTATTGCAGGCGAAGGTTTTCTGCAAGAAGGGATGACCGCGTCAACGAACGGGTCATGCCGATTAAGCCATATAACCGAAGTGTACGACGCATATTTGAAAGCTGCGGAGTTCGGAAACGGGAGCTTCGCAATGTCGTTCGCACAAATTAGAAAGTACCGCCCTTGACGATTGCGACCGGTAGGCAGGAAGTTTACTTACCCCGCTGAAAACCAGTCCTGAGCGAGTTCTTCAGGATTCAACTGCAAATCTAATGCCTCGGGGCACAAAGGCGTAGTTGCCCAAGGCAGAGCTTTGGTTCCGAAAGTCGGCGCCAAAAGAGCGCGCTGGTTGCTTCAACATGAGCATCCAGGCGCCAGCAGACCCATGGCTGCAAGCCATGGAACCACGCGATTCACAGAGGGCTCTACAAATGAAACATCTGCGCGATATTCTTATTTGCGCGCCGCTGAGGGATGGATTTTCAACGGCAAGGGCAGCTTGTGGCCGTTCTTCACGGCCGAATTGCGACGAGACGCACATGCGTGCTCGCATCGCACTGCAGCGCCGGGGCATCCCAGCTCTTCCATACCGCATTTTTATTTGGCTCTCGTGCTGCGTAGCGCTGGCATTCTGCGGTCGCGTCGGTAACGCGACGACAATAGCAGCAGGCGTCATCACCAGCCCGGCGCCGGGCAGCACGCTGACGTCGGCATCGACGACGTTCTCATGGTCTGCAGGCACCGGCGGAGCGACAGGATACTACCTCTGGGTTGGCACATCGGCGGGCACCGCCAATCTGGTCAACATTGGTCCTTTGAGCGGCACCAGCGTGACCGTGAATCTGCCCACCAACGGGACTAAGGTCTATGTGCAGCTCTACACAAACTTCAGTGGCGGAAGCCAACTGTCCAACAGCTATACCTACACCGAGTTCGCAAAGTCCGCAGCCGCGATCAGCAGCCCGACTAACGGCAGCACGCTAACTGGCGCGTCGACGACCTTCACGTGGACGGCCGGCGCCGGTGGAGCGACAGGCTACTACCTCTGGGTCGGCACATCGCCGGGCACCGCCAATCTGGTCAACATTGGTCCTTTGAGCGGCACCAGCGTGACCGTGAATCTGCCCACCAACGGGGCCACCGTTTACGTGCAGCTCTACACAAACTTCAGTGGCGGAAGCCTACTGTCCAACAGCTATACCTACACCGAGTTCGCAAAGTCCGCAGCCGCGATCAGCAGCCCGACCAACGGCAGCACGCTAACTGGCGCGTCGACGACCTTCACCTGGACGGCAGGTGCCGGCGGGGTGACAGGCTACTACCTCTGGGTCGGCACATCGCCGGGAACCGCCAATCTGGTCAACATCGGTCCTTTGAGCGGCACCAGCGCAACCGTGAATCTGCCCACCAACGGGGCCACCGTTTACGTGCAGCTCTACACAAACTTCAGTGCTGGAAACCAGCTGTCCAACAGCTATACCTATAGAGCGGCTTCCTCGTCGCCGACCTTGAGCGGGGTGAGCTGCACGAACGCATCAATGACTGCAGCCGGGACGGACAGTTGTGCCGTGACCCTTAGCGCAGCAGCGCCGAGCGGCGGGTATGCGGTCAGCCTGGCCAGCAACAACTCAGCCGTTACCGTCCCCGCCAGCGTAACCATCGCAGCGGGAGCCACAACCGCCAGCTTCACGGCCACGGTATCCGCGGTAAGCGCGGCCCAGACCGTTACACTGACCGCAAGCGCGAACAGTGTTACCAAGACCTTCACCCTGCAGCTGAGCGCCGCGGTGGCGACGCTCAACGTGAACGCCACAACGATTGCCTTTGGCAATGTGAATTTGAACTCTCCGGCGACACAGACACTGATCCTGACGTCGACGGGCAGTGCGGCGGTGACCGTCAGCAAAGCCACCGTGACGGGAAGCGGCTTCACTATTTCGGGAGTTACCTTCCCAATCACGCTGAACCCGAATCAAACGGCAACGCTCAACGTGCAGTTCGATCCCACAGTGGCTGGGGCAGTGACCGGCAAGCTAACCATCACCAGCAACTCCTCCACGGGATCTTCGACGGTAGTCAATCTGAGCGGAACCGGTACGGCGGTTACACACCAGGTCGATTTGACGTGGAATGCGCCGGCCAGTTCGCCGGACCCCGTCGCGGGATATAGCGTTTATCGAGCACTGAGCGGCACCTCTTCGTACACGCAGTTGAATTCGGCTGTCATGACTGTGACGACCTACACGGACGCGAGCGTTCAGAACGGCCAGACTTACGACTACATTGTCGAAAGCGTCGACGCCTCCGGAGTCACAAGCGCGCCGTCGAACACGGCAGTCGTGTCGATTCCGTAGACGCAATACGAGCCGAAGAGCGGGACCGAGGCGGCCCGAAAAGTCCGCCTGACTCGGGGGGTGTAACTTGCCCCCCGACTTGCCCGCAAGAAGCAAACGGAGCAGGGAGCCTCTCAATCCTATGCGCAAGGCTGGTTTCTAAAGCTGCGCACTTACCGTGAGCGGGGGCGGACACAACGATCCCTTGCAGCGTCGATGCGCTCGAGTGGGGCTTTCACAAATTTCCATCTTGTTTTTGGGCGGCCCCGTCGCGTGAAGGATCGCGTGGACGATCGCGCGGCTTGGGCTCCGTCGGGACGGGCAATGCTGCATTATGAGGAGTTTTTCCACAGGGAAATTAATACGCGGCTGTGAATAAGTTACATGCGTGAAGGCGGCTAACTGCGTGAGCGCGTCGCTCGCGGTTTCGGGCTAGCTGGCGTGAACACCCATTCTATGAAGGGAATGGGGAAATCCACAGCCGACGAGACTGCTTTGGCCCCACGATTGCCAGCAAGAAGAGTTCAATTTAAATAGGAAACCACACCGGCTCTTCGAATCCGGGTTACATATGCTTCGTTCGCCGGCGGAGTTTTCACAACAAGGGAAAAGCCTGTTCAGCGAGCTGCGTCTGTCATGGCGAAAGTCGCCAAGCAACGAAGCCGCTCTTGATCGCGGTGAATCCTTGCGTTCTTGGCGGCCAGCACCGGGCAGAGACGTTTTCCCGGGGCATTGATGAGGAATTGGCGGGTTTTCCACAGCAACGCGGAACTGATCTTCAGAAATTCATCCGCAATTACAACCCTGTTTGTAACTCGACTCTGCGAGGATGATTTCAGGAACGGTTGACGAGACTCGCGGCGGGCCCTTGAAGCAGCGCAGAACATGAGTCGTAACTTCCATAAACCGTGAAGCACAGATTCCAATCGCTTCGCCGTATTCCCCATACGGCAGGATTGGATTCGTCCTTGACGATAATAACCGGGACGTGAGAGTTTAACTTACCCCCGCTGAAATGACTTATGAGCGAGTTCCTCAGTGACTCGCTCGCAGAGTAACGCCTTTGGGACGCAGGAGTGTAGTGACCTGCGGCACTGATTATTCATAGCTGCCGGAGCCAAATAAGCTTGCCGGTCGGCACACATGCATCTGTACGTCACAGCGGATGCAGGATTGCGGACCAGGACATTCTCGATAAAGGTCTTTTCCATTGATGATGTTGCACTACATCTCATCTGCCTTTATAGATGCAGGCGCGAGAGCGCGAACTGTCTCGGATTCTATTCCGCGCGAAGGCTTGCGGGAAGCAAACTTGCAAGTTTGCTTCGGAAGGCTGGGCCGCTTTCGCTCATATCCTCTGTACTTTGTTTGTGCCCTGATTTCATTTTGCCTTCCGCTCGAACTGTGCGGCTGCTTGGGCGGGCAGATTATCGGTGCGAATGCGAATGTAAGTTCAGGATCGCTCAAGGCGTCTCCGAATAACGTCAGTTTTGGAAGCGTACCTCTTGGACAAACGACAAGCGCGAGCGTTTCTCTTGTGAATCAGGGATCGGCGGCAGTGAAGGTTTCTCAAGTGACTCTGTCTGGACAGTCATTTGCCATCAGCGGCGCGGGCGACCTGCCCATCACCGTGGCCGCGGGGCACACGTTCAACTTGAGCGTGAGTTTTGCACCTTCGGCGGTAGGAACTTCGAGCGGTGAGCTCACGATCGCAAGCGATGCCGCGGCGAATGGAACGCTTGTAGTCGAGTTGAGCGGCTCCGGAACTGCAGCAGATACGCCAAACCCGCCGGCATTGAGCTCATTCAGCTGCGTGGACGCCGCCGTGAATGGACCCGCCAGCGACAGCTGCACAGTTGCGCTGAGCGCGGCGGCGCCGAGCGGCGGCTTTACTGTGAGCCTGACCAGCAACAATGCTGCATTGAGCTTGCCGGCTTCAGTGACCGTGGCACAGGGGTCAACGGCCGTGAGTTTCACAGCCAATGTCTCCGCAGTGAGCGCGACGGAAACCGCGACGCTGACCGCAAGCGCAGGGGGCGTGGCAGAGACATTTAACGTACAGCTCAATGCCACCAACGAGGTAAGCGCGAATCCGCCGGCGCTAAGCGGACTCACTTGCGGCAGTTTGTCGATAATGGGAGCGGGGACTGATAACTGCGCGATCACTTTAAACGCGCCAGCGCCGAGCTTAGGTTTTGCGGTCAGCATGGCCAGCAACAACTCCGCGGTCGGTGTGCCGGCCAGCATAACCGTTGCCGCAGGGGCCACGAGCGGCAGTTTCACAGCCACAATCGCCGCTGTGAGCACGACTCAGACCGCGACATTGACAGCGAGTGCCGGCGGAGTGACAGAGACGTTTGCCTTGCAGCTCAATGCTGTGAGCCAGGCGGGAACGACTCCGCCGCAGTTAAGTGGGTTCAGCTGCGGCAACTCGTCGATGACGGGGGCGGGAACGGACAACTGCACAGTTACTCTGAACGCGCCGGCGCCCGGCGGAGGATTTGCGGTCAACATGGCCAGCAACAATTCGGCGGTCACCGTTCCGGCAAGCGTCACAGTTGCTGCCGGCGCCACAAATGGCAGTTTCAATGCCACAATCGCCGCGGTTAGTACGGCTCAGACGGCGACACTGACGGCCAGTGCCGGCGGTGTGGTGGAAACCTTTGCGCTTCAATTAGGCGTGGGTGTGCCCGGGCTGAGCATCAATGCCACCAGCATTGCCTTTGGGAACGTGGGCCTCAACACTCCCGCAACACAGTCGGTGAATTTGTCCTCGACCGGAACTGCGGGAGTGACCATTAGCTTAGCCACCGTCATCGGAAGCGGATTTACAATCTCCGGCGCAACCTTCCCGCTGACGCTAAGCTTAGGCAAGAGCGCGACAATCAGCGTGCAGTTCGATCCAACCGTGGCCGGGGCTGCGACGGGCACACTGACAATCGTGAGCACGTCACTCACGAACCCCACAGTAACAATCGGCCTGAGCGGGACTGGAGTTGCGGCGGTCGCGTATGAGGTCAACGTGACCTGGGATGCGCCACCGAATTCCCCGGACCCCGTCGCCGGATATAACGTGTATCGGTCGTCAAGCGGCGCATCTTCGTACGTGCAGCTGAATTCGACCGTCGTAACCGACACGGCCTTTGTGGACAGCAGCGTCCAGAACGGACAAACCTACGACTACATTGTCGAGAGCGTTGACGCCGCCGGAATTGAAAGTACTCCGTCAAATGCGGCCGTGGTGCCAATCCCGTAGACATTGCCGGTGCGGGAAATAAGCCGAGCGCGTGAATGCAATAAAAAAGGCTGCAGTCCAGGGACTGCAGCCTTTTGCGTGGCACAGAAGTCTGCTGATGATTCTGAGTCGCGCTCACCAGAACAAGCGAGCGATACTTCCCATGAGCGCGCTTTGGCTCGCAGACTCCTGCTTAGTTTTGCGTCGACTTACTTCCAGAGGGACGTTTGCTGGCGATGAGCGAAGGCAGAAGCAGGACCTCCATCAGGAATGGCAGAGGGTCGCTCCAGCGGAAGACGGACTCCACGCGCGTTGCGAGCAACGATTTCACATAAGCGACAGGGCTGAGGAATCCGTGCGCGATGTCGGAGAGGGCGGTGGGGACGTCGGTCAAGAGCCTGAGCCATCCGACTCCGGCTCGAGCGCGAACCGGCTCGACCGGCAGCCCGGTCCGATCGGCATACAAAAGCCATGGGAAGTCAACGCCAGAAGCAGCGCCGAGCGCGTGAAATCCCCACGCGCGAGCGTTTACGTCGAGCAGTTTGTAGCGGCCGTCCCGCGGATCGCGCTTATATTCGATCTCAACCAAGCCGTGATAGTGAATCGCCTGAACAAAACGCTCGGATAGTTCCGCGATCACCGGCGCATCCGCCGTTTCAACATAAGTGGCGGCACGGCCAAACTCGCGCGGATGCTGGCGAAGGCGGAGCGCCGTCAGCGTGCTGTGCGGCTTCCCGTGACGAACGAATGCGCACCATGAGAATTGATCGGCGCCGCTTCCAGGAATGATCTCCTGAATCAGGATCTCTTCCGGCCGGATCTGGCGGGCTGCGCGTTCGTAATTCTGATGAAGTTGCTCGATGGAATCGCAGCGCCAGGCCTTGGCGCCAGTGGCGTAGAAGAAGTTTTCCTTGACTGTGGGCTTGATCGCGAGCGGCAACCGATCATAGAGCGAAGAGAGCTCATCGGCACTGCTTAGAGTAAATGACTTCGGACAGGGGATGTCCAGCTTCTCAGCCAGATCGTAGGTCTTCCGCTTGTCCCAGGCCCACTGAACGCTGTCCCATTCTCCAGTGGTGACGCTGAAGAATTCGGCGAGTTCATCCCGGTATCGCGAGAAAGCGGCAACCGTCTCATCGCGAGTAGGGATCAGCACCCAATTGCGAAGGTTGAAGCGCCGGCCAACATCGAGGACACTGGCCACAGTTTTGCGCTCATCAAGGATGTCGGGCACTTGAATGACGCGCGTTGCGTAGCGGGAGAAACGGGAGATGCAAGGCTGATCGTCGACCACATATACGGGAACACCGCGGCGGCCCAGACTGCGCACGACCGCGAGGCCTGGGTGGTCGCCCCCTACAACCAGCGCGCCCAAGAGCGAGGCGGATGCGGTCGACGGAGTGGTGCTGACCGAAACTTCATCCTCCACGGGTTCGTCGACGGTATTCAAGCGGGAAATAGACCTTCCGAATTAGTTGCGTTCACGACGGAGCCCAGAGGTGAGCTCCTTTGAGGCAAACTCAGTTCCCGTGACAAAGTACATCAGCGGGCCAAATTTGCGCGTCGATGTGGCGCCAATAAAGTGGAGACCGGGCACGGAGGTGGCGAACCCGGCGGTCACATCCGGATACCCATCTAACTGACGGACCTCCTGGACCAGCTCGGGCGCGAGAAATTTGTACTTCGCGATGTCCACCCGATAGCCGGTGGCCATTAGAACGTGATCCACGCGCCTTTCGGAACCATCATCGAGCAGAAGCTGGACTTCGCCGTCGACCTCTTTGGCTGAAGTAACCGTTCGCCCAGTCGATATCTTCACATCTTGAAGACGCGGAATCAGCCATGGAGCGCCGGCCGATCGGACCGCGCGAGTACGGATGCGGTCCTTAAGCCCCATGGGAACGTGGTAAACGAGGTTGGGATAGGCAACGAGGCGGCTGACCCCGATGGGGCCGACGTCGTGTTTGGAATAGAGAACGTTCGAGATCGGGCCAAGATGATGCAACCGGGGATGCATACCTATCCAGCGAAGAACCGGAATCCTGGCAATGACCTCGACATCGATTCCCATTTCGTGGAAGATGGCGGCTGATTCGAGAGCGCTCTGGCCCGCTCCGATGACTGCGACCCGTTTGCCCATCTCACTAAACTTTCGGCCCTCGTAGCAATGCGAAGCACTTTTGGGCGAGAGATTCGCAAAGACCTCGGGAGTCTTCCTGAAAGGCCCAATTCCCGCCGCAACAACAACACGCCGGCTCTTGATTACTTCGCCATCAGCGAGAGTGAGCTTAAAGCCAGTGCCATTGCGGCGAACCTCGGATATGCCACGCTGGTCCAGATTGCAACCGATCTGCTCTTGAAACCACTTCCCATAGGCAACAAAAGTCTCCCACGCAACGCGCTTGACCGGCTTCGTTCCGCTTGCGGCCTCGTACGCTTCAAGCGTGAACGCCGCGTGAGGATCTGAGATTGTGGATGCTGGCCTGGGCGATCTGAGGAGCATCCCCGACGGCATACCGTTGGCCCAGAAGTTCATCGGGTCGCCAAAGACTACGGGTTCCATACCCGCGTCGCGCAGATGAGCTGCGGCGGAAAGACCATAGGGCCCGGCCCCTACGATGGCGATTTGACAATCGAACGAGTTTCCAGTCATTGTCCTAAGTCCTTTTTTTGAAGTTGGAGAGCATTTCCGGCAGCATTGAGCTTTTAGAGTGGCTTAGAGACGCGGGCCGTCGTTGCGTGGAGAAGCGGCGACGGTTCTTTGGCAGGGTCAATGCGAGTCCGACGCGCTGTATCCGCGAGCGAATTATCAGGCAATGGTGCTTCCACAGGGGAATTGTCGAAACTGAAAACAAGCCGACCGTCCACTTCGCTGGCCCAGGCGATTCGGGCTGCCTCAGCGCCTTCGCCTTCGATGTGCCAGCCATCCCGATCCTTAACTAGAGTCATGGCGGCTCTTTGGCGCCACCACCGATTCAATTGACCTGGAGTAGTGATCCACACGCCGCAATCGTTTCGGAGTGAATCAATATAAGCCAGCAACTCCTTGTAGATGCCGCGTTCCCGGGAACCCAATACGTAGTCAGGATGGACAATGAAACTCATGCACCCATGGTTTTCCATGACGATTTTGGCCTGCTGTTGCCAGAGGGATGTAGAGTAATCGCGCAGAATATTGTAGAGCGTGTAGTCCTGTGCCATCGTGACCGGAATTTCAAGGATGCCGTTCTGAAAGAAATATGGCTTGACCGCGCAGCATCCGCCGCGCTGAGGATCTAAATGCGCGACATTGGGAACCGACATATCGAATGAGAACTTCAATGCGTCGTACCATAACTGTTTGCGGTAGAGCACCGCGGCGCGGAAACCTTCCGCGTCGAATTCTTTTCCGTACTCGTTAATCCGGACAGCCCGCTGGAGAAACTGCTCACGGTTCTTGTAGAGGTGGCCATCGTGGTTAAGGTCGTGGACGCAGACCTCAAAACCGCGCCGGCGAATCTCCGACAACATCTCACGATGAACCGCATAACGTTCTTCAGGAATGATTTGAAACGAGGCTTTAATGCCAAACTCATCATCCAAATCCATGAGGGCCGGACAGAAATCGTAACCAGCTTGCGTCTCGACGTCGTGCGTCATGATGGCGCAACTCGACTTGGCATCGGGCCAGAACCAGATGAATGGAATGCGATTGGCCCCGCTGGCGCGGAGAGATAGCAGCAAGAGCCGGTTCATCAACTTGTCAGCCGAGCAGTCTACCGGCCAAGAGGGGAAGGTGATTTTCTTCCAGTCTTTCAGGTAGAGCTTTTGCAAGTGCCGCCGCACAGCGACAGGTAACACCGGCCGCAGGAAGTAGTAGATCTTCGACAAGACCGACAAGGAACCTTCGCGCCACTCGCCGACATAGGTTTCGTGATTCAGATTGTCCAGCACCTGCGACGGGTCGAAAGACAAGGAAGCCTTGCCAGCGTCGATCACAACGTCGTTGAGCGCGTCATGAAGCGCAGCGGCAGGAGAAGGCGACGGCCGTTGAGCAGCGTGGCTCCCAAAGCAGGTGGCGTCATTGCCGAAAAGGAAATAACCGCATGAAGAGGAGTTTGTTTCCTTCGACACGATGCGGTCGAATTCCCGGGGGCACCGAAACCACTGAGTCAGAGAACCGGACATGATTGGACCCAATCTTGCCATTGCATAAGTTCGCACTGGCGAGACTCGATTATGGTTGAGTTGAGATACGAACGACGGGGAATTTTACGGCCAGGACAGCAGATCAATCGCAAACCAACGGCTGCGCAGAGCATTGCGCTGCGCAGCCGGCAAGGATACTAATTAGAACCCTCTCGCCAATTCATTGCGTGAATTCGGTGTAGTTGTTAATGGCGGAGGACATCAGGGAGTCCCCGCTGTAGGCCGTCCAGAGCTGCACGTAGATCGGGGCTCCGTTGGTAGGCAGAGTCACGGTCGCGCTGGTGCTAGAGCTGCTGAGAGGGCCGATGTTCACCAGATCGGTTCCGCCGGGCGACGTGCCGACCCAGAGATAGTAGCCGGTTACTCCGCCGGCGCCCGCGCTCCAGTTGAAGGTCGTCGATGCGCCAGTCAACGTGCTGCCGTTGGTTGGGCTGGTGATGGCGGCTGCAGTGACGGTGTACTCGGTGTAGGTATAGCTGTTTGATAGTTGGCTTCCGCCACTGAAGTTTGTGTAGAGCTGCACGTAGATCGTGGCTCCGTCGGTGGGCAGATTCACGGTCGCGCTCGTGCCGCTCAGAGGACCGATGTTGACCAGATTGGCGGTGCCCGGCGATGTGCCGACCCAGAGGTAGTAGCCGGTCACCCCGCCAGAGCCCGCCGACCAGTTGAAGGTCGTCGATGCCCCGGTCAACGTGCCGCTGTTTGTGGGACTGGTGATGGCGGCTGCAGTGACGGTGTACTCGGTGTAGGTATAGCTGTTGGACAGTTGGCTTCCGCCACTGAAGTTTGTGTAGAGCTGCACGAAGATCGTGGCTCCGTCGGTGGGCAGATTTACGGTCGCGCTGGTGCCCACAAGAGGACCGATGTTCGCCAGATTGGATCCGCCGGACGATGTGCCGATGTGGAGATAGTAGCCAGTTACTCCTCCGGCGCCCGCACTCCAGTTGAAAGTCGTCGATGCGCCATTCAACGTGCTGCCGTTTGTGGGACTGGTTATGGTGGCTGCAGAGACGGTGTACTCGGTGTAGGTATAGCTGTTGGATAGTTGGCTTCCGCCACTGAAGTTTGTGTAGAGCTGCACGTAGATCGTGGCTCCGTCGGTGGGCAGATTCACGGTCGCGCTCGTGCCGCTCAGAGGACCGATGTTGACCAGATTGGCGGTGCCGGGCGACGTGCCGACCCAGAGATAGTAGCCCGTTACTCCGCCAGCGCCTGCCGACCAGTTGAAGGTCGTCGATGCGCCAGTCAACGTGCTGCTGTTGGTTGGGCTGGTGATGGCGGCGGCAGAGACAGTGAATTCGGTGTAGTTGTTGATGCTGGACAGCATGGAGGAGCCGCCGCTGAAGCTTGTCTGGAGCTGCACGTAGATCGTGGCCCCGTCGGTGGGCAGATCCACGGTCGCGCTGGTGCCCACAAGAGGACCGATGTTCACCAGATTGGATCCTCCGGACGTTGTGCCGATGTGGAGGTAGTATCCGGTCACTCCGCCGGCGCCCGCCGACCAGGTGAAGGTCGTCGATGCGCCAGTCAACGTGCTGCCGTTGGTTGGGCTGGTGATGGCGGCTGCGGAGACGGTGTACTCAGTGTAGTTGTAGGTGTTGGACATTTGGCCGCCGCCACTGAAGTTTGTGTAGAGCTGCACGTAGATCGTGGCTCCGTTGGTGGGCAGATTCACGGTCGCGGTGGTGCCGCTCAGCGGGCCGATGTTGGCCAGATCGGCGGCGCCCGGCGATGTGCCGACCCAAAGATAGTAGCCTGTTACCCCGCCAGAGCCTGCACTCCAGGTGAAGGTCGTCGATGCGCCCGTCAATGTGCCGCTGGGAGTGGGGGTGGTCATTTTCGCGGAGATTGCGGCGGTGCCGCTAAGCGCGATCTGCTGAGTTGCGGAAGTTGAATTGAGGGTATTGTCAGTCACCGAGAGATTGTCAGTAAGCGTGCCTGAAAGTGTAGGAGTGAAGTCGACAGCCGCACTGCAGCTGGCGCCTTCCGCGAGAGTGAACGCGGTCGAAGAGCTCGGCGTGGTCTGAGTGCAAGTGGAGGAGGGATCGTCCCAAGCAAAATTCGCAGTCGAAAGGCTGGGATTGTCTCCCGTTGAGGGCAGGTTGAAGGTCAGCGTGGCGTTGCCGTTATTCGCGATGGTTGCGGAAAGAGGGCCGTCCGTATTGTCGGTTGTGCCCTGTTCCGTGATTGCGGAGAAGGCAAGCGAAGGCGGCGAAGCCAGCGGCATCTCCGTCACCCCACTATTACTTTCATTGGCGAAATTCAGATCGGCGACAAAAACGTCGCCGCCGGCGTCCAGGGCAACGCCAGCTGGGGAGACGAATCCCCAACCCAGAGTCACAACGGTCGAGCCGGACGAGACCTGGCCGCCGACTGCGACAATCTCCTTCACAGCGTTATTACCCTGGTCCGCGACGAAGACGTCGCCAGCTGCGTCCAGGGCCAAGCCGGTGGGCCCGGTCAATCCGCTGCCTACGGTATTGACGGTCGAGTTGGAAGAAACCTGGCCGTCGACGGCAACAATTTCTTTCACTGCGTTATTGCCGCTATCCGCGACGAAGACGTCGCCGCTGCCGTCCACCACAACGGCAGATGGTCCGGAGAATCCGCTACCGACCGTGACCACAGTCGAATTTGAGCAGACCTGACCATTGACCGCGAGAATCTCTTTCACTTCGTTGTTGCCCTTGTCAGCGACGAAGACGTCGCCACTGCCGTCCACCGCAACACCGTCGGGGCCGTTGAATCCGCTACCCACCGTATTCACAGTCGAGGTGGCGGAGACCTGCCCTCCGATCGCGACAATCTCTTTCACTTCGTTGTTGCCCTTGTCAGCGACGAAGATGTCACCGCTGCCATCCAGAGCGACACCACCGGGGTTGCTGAATCCGCTTCCAACCGTGTTCACGACGGAGCCGGAGGAGACGTGGCCCGCCACGGCGACGATTTCTTTTACGGCGCTATTGCCTGAGTCCGCAATGAAGACATCGCCGCTGCCGTCCACTGCTGCGCCGGCGGGGCTGCTGAACCCGCTGCCCACGATACTGGGATCCGAGTTGCTGGGAAAGACGACTTGTGGTCCGATTCCGGTTCCAAAGATATTCGCTGTGGCCAGGACGTTGCCGGAGGAATCTTCGAGCTGAACAGCACCGGTGCGCAAGCCTGGCGCCGCGGGTGCGAACTGGACGGTGACGGTGCAGATGGTGAAAGCAGAGACGGTACCCGAGCAAGTTGTGGCAGTCTGGGAGAAGTCGAGGCCGGTCGCACCCTGTGTAAGGACAACATTAGGGTTGAGGGTCTCCGTGGTCGTGAAAACGAAGGGGAGGTCGAGTGACGGAGGTGAGGCCGCCCCGACGTTCACTGCACCGAAGTTCGCGCTGGAAGGGAGGAGTTCCTTCACGGTAAAGCTCCCCGGATCAGAGACGAACAGGCGGCCACTGTTATCGATGGCCGCTCCATTCGCATTCGTGAATTCTCCTTCACCCAAAATCAAAACAGTCGGGTTGGAGGTCGGAATGCTGCCAGACACGGCAAGGACCTCCTCCACGAAAAACGGCGAATCGTCGATAATGTAAAGATTCCCGCTACGGTCGAAAACCAAGCTGGAGGGAAGAGGAAATCCAGTCCCCACAGTCAACTCGGTTGTGTATCCGCTCGATTTTGTAATTTCGTAGACTTCATTCCCAAAGTCGTCGGCAACGAAGACGTTGCCGGCACCGTCCAGAGCGACGTCTGCCGCATGAACAAAACTTAAACCGGGCGTTGTGCCGAGCGCAGTTGCCGCGCCGTAGCTGCCGCCACTGTTGATCAATTCGTAAACCATGCTCGTCCCTGACGTAGCGTAATCGGCAACAAAGAGGTTACCGGAGGCGTCGAGTTTGACACCCGTAGGAGAAACAAAGGAGCTTCCGCCGATTTGGGAGGGTGTGCCCCAACTGCCGGCGCTGTAAACCAGTTCGTATACGTTGCCGGCCCCGAAATCAGCGACAAAAAGGTCATCGCTACTATCGACCGCGACGCCAACGGGGTCATTGAAGGTAGCGATTGCAATGGGCGTTCCGTAGCCGCTGGAGGTCAGCGGGACTTCGTATACTTCGTGATCGCCGCCGTAGTCGGCGTAGAACAAGTTGCCTTGCTGATCAATAGCGAGGCCAGCCGCCGCGTTCGGATTACCGGTATTCAAGAGAGTCGATACCACCCCGGTGAAGTAGGCCGCCTGCGCAGCCAGAGGAGTGCTCGCCGCACATAAAAACGCGAACGCACAAAACGCTGAAGGTAGAACTGCCCGGGTAACGCGATGAAGAATCCTCAAAGTAGCGGAGTTCGGATACCGGTCGACAGACATAATCGTAGCGCTGAGGGAGGTTGTGGATTGCATGAGCTGCTTCTCCTGGTCGTGCGTGGAAGACGGTTTGACATAGATGGGTTGAAAGAGAGCGAGTCCGGGTGCGACCGCCGAAGGATCGCATGTTCACTTTGTCTGATCGAGTCAAAGTTAGTGTGAGCGCCCTCGGAGCGCACTCTGATCTAGTAAGTCTTTATTTAATCCGCTGAATCAACAATACCCACTTTGCGTGATGCGGTGGAAAACTCCAAATCCTTCCGCAGTACAGCAGTAACTGGCTCGGAGTTACTTACGTAAATGCGATTGGAAACCAGAGTCAATAATCATACGCCTAAAGCCAACAATTCGTTATTTTGCCGTCAGCACTGTCTCAACCTGACACTGTTCGGCCGAAGGCACGACTCTTTCCAACCAGATCTCTCGCCAATACGGATAAATGGCTCTCGGGCAGAACATGCGGCAGTTGCTGTAGCGGGATTCGCACACCACCGAATCGAGAATGACGCATGGGCTTTTGAAAAGCTGCATCTTACCCGTTTTTTCATCGATGATCTGAGTGACACGGGTCCGCACACGATAGGTCTTTCCGCAGTAGGGAACCATCTCCGCATCCC
>Ga0265325_10000908_pt1 | contig 21380 bp, 23 predicted proteins | sample 41420metaG_FD_202090 | JGI IMG/M metagenome (GOLD analysis project Ga0265325, IMG submission 202090) | Rhizosphere microbial communities from Carex aquatilis grown in University of Washington, Seatle, WA, United States - 4-14-20 metaG | ecosystem: Host-associated > Plants > Roots > Rhizosphere... | reverse complement strand
GCTCCCGTGGGCATCGAGATTGGCGCGCTGACTCCCGAAGAGATCGCCGTCAGCATCACCGCGGAATTGATCGCCGTGCGCCGGAATGCGAGCCAGAATCTCGCGCACAAAGCTGTGAAGCGCGCCGAAGTCCCCGCCCTGCACCACGACTAGCCGCAGATGCTCGCCGCCGCGATTCTCTCCGCCGGTGAATCCAGGCGGATGGGCACTCCCAAGGCCCTACTGCCGTACCAAGGCTCGACCTTCCTCCAACACCTCATCGAAGTAACCCGACATCCGAGCGTGGGCCTAACCAAAATCGTCCTGGGCGCGGGCGCACAGGTAATCCGCGACACGCTGCACCTGGATGAAGCGTCGGTAGTTATCAACAACGAATGGGAAAAAGGCCAGCTGTCGTCGATTCAAGCAGCAGTAAGAAGCCTCGCCGCCGCTGCAACCGAGGGCATGATTCTGTGTCCCGTGGATCATCCCCTCGTCTCCGCGAACCTGGTAGCACGACTGATCGAGCAGTTCGATTCCACCGGCAAGCTCATTGTCCTTCCAACTTACAAAGGGCGGAGGGGGCATCCGCTGATATTTCGCGCGTCGCTTTATGATGAATTGCTGCAGGCTTCGGCAACGGTAGGGGCGAGACAAGTCGTGTGGGCGCATCGGGATGAGGTTTTGGAGGTTCCTACCGATGAAGAAGGAATTATCCTCAACTTGAACGATCCGGAGACTTTGCGGAAGGCTCTCGAAGGCAAATCAGTCTAGGGAAGCTTCTTCGTGAGAGCCGCTAACGCATCCGCACAGAGTTGAGCGGCGTGAAAGGTGGCGGGAGGAAGGCCTCCCAGCGCCTCGGAGACTTGGTTCGCCGTAATACCCCGGAGCTGGTCAGGAGTTTTACCGATCACGAGTTCGGTGAGCACCGAACTGCAGGCAATCGCCGCCACGCACCCTTGCGTCTTGAACCTGGCCGCCGCGATCACCCCGCTCTCCTCGCGGACCGAGAGCCTCAAAACGTCCCCGCAGACGGGATTCGTCACCTCCACGACCACTGTGGCTTCTGACAGTTTCCCTGAGTTGCGCGGGTTCCGAAAATGGTCGAGGACGGCTTCGTTGAACATCGGTTCAAGTATAAAGAGGCTCCGCTTGGTTGACTATGCCCCATGCAAGGAGCTTTCGAGTTTTATTGCAACCCTGGGCTTTTGTTTGAATCTCATTGACAGAAGAGGGCTTAGGACGTTACTTTAATTTCGACCAGCTAAAGTTCTCTCGTCAGGGCGCGAGAGAGCCCGCCTTTTAACCGCCTACCGACATTCAGGAGAGAAAGATGCAGACGCGACGACTCGGATACCTCCTCACCCTGGCATTGGCAACAATCTTTTGCGCCACCAGCGGCTTCGCGCAGGACGGAAAGCTCAAAGTTAAGGTTACTCCCAAGCAGGCATATGTATTTGTAGACGGGCAAGCTATTCGTGAAGGGAGCCAATCCATATCGCTCGCTCCCGGCAAGCACACCGTGGTAGTCGTAAACTATGGCTACAAGATGGAATCCCGCGATGTCGACATCACGGCGGGCAAGTCCACTCCTCTGGAAGTCACCTTGCAAGCTTACGGCAGCCCGGTCGCCGGTCCCTATGGGAAGGTGATCATCGAAGGAGATCCCCGCGCGGCGGTGCTCTCCAACGGCACCAAGCCCGATTATTTCGTGGGCCATGTGGATGAGTTTAACCATGACTGGTCGTGGCTTCAGAATCTTCTGCTGCCACCCGGTACGCACCACCTCACCATCACCCACAAGGGCATGACGGTTTGGTCGGGCGACGTAACCGTGGTCGCGAACAAAAAGACCGTCATTCACACCACGAAGAACAAGGTGGATACCATGGACTGGCCGCGCGGCGAAAGGATGAAGGACCTCGCCCGGTTTAAGGCCGGAATCGCCAGCGCCTTGGTTGTGGTTGCGCCGGTGACGGGCAGCTTCAGCGTTTCGAACGCCAACATCAATTGCGGACAGACCTCCACGCTCAACTGGCAGAGCACCGATTCCGTCGACACCACGATCAGCGGCATCGGCGCGGTGCAGCCCAGCGGATCGCAGACCGTCGAACCGCATGCAACCACTTCGTATGACTTCTCGACGACCGGCCCTGGCGGAACCGTCAAGGGAAATGGCTCCGTGAACGTGAACACCGCCGTGCAAGCGAGCCTCACGGCAAACCCGACCGAATTGCACTATCGCAAAATCGGCGACAAGCTCATGACGCAGGATTCCTCCACGCTCACATGGAGCACGTCGAACGCGAGCACCATCACCCTAGACGGGATGACCGTTCAGCCCAGCGGGTCGGAGACCGTGAAGCCGGATCCGTCGAACACCGCGCAGGTGCCGGAAGGTCAGCCCGCTCGCACGATCGACGAAACCAAGACCTATACCCTCAATGCCAGCAACGTTTGCGGTGGCACCGGCACACAGACGGCTTCTCTGCACATCACCGGTACGGTGGAACCGATTGCCACCGTTACCCTCCAGAGCATCTTCTATCCCACGGATTACCCGGATAAGAAGAATCCGCAGGTTGGACTCGTCAAGAGCCAGCAACTGGAGCTCGCCACCACGGCGGACGGGTTCAAGAAGTATCTGGAGTACGATCCCGATGCGAAGATCTCCGTCGAGGCCTACGCCGACATTCGCGGCTCCAAGCCGTTTAACCAGGACCTGAGCGAACGCCGCGTCGAGCGGATCAAGCAGTATCTGGTCGAACAGGGCGTCTCCGCCGACAAGGTGGAAACTGCCGCTTACGGCAAGGACCGCCCGCTGGCGAAGGATCAGGTGACGCAGATGGAAAGCTCGAATCCGCAGATGCCGCCGAAGGCTCGCCTGAAAAACAAGCAGGCCGATTGGCTGGCTTACAACCGCCGCGCCGATATCATCCTGCTGCCGTCGGGAAAGAAGTCCGCGCAATACTTCCCGCACGGAGCTGACGATTCCGGCATCATCTGGCAAATGCCAAAACCGCCACTCAAGAAGGTTCAAGCAGCGCAGTAAACCGCAACTCTACGACTGGGAGCGCCGGAGAGACAACTTCTCCGGCGCTTTTTCTTTTGGCTTACTGTTACTGCCCTGGATAACTCTGTCGCTTGATTAGGCGTTTGTATTCGTCGTGCGTGCCGATCCAGACCCAAATGAAGTCAGGACCATCCTCGACCGCCAACGCGCGGTAATTGATTCCAGCCCTCGCCGACCAGACATTTCCAATCTTTTTGAAATGAAGTGAAGGATGTGAGGGATCCTCTCGAAGCAGTTCGAAATTCTTGCGGGCAACTCGCTGAATACTCTCAGGAAGGCTCGCAAAGAGCTTCCAGAAACGAGCGCTGGCGCGATGCATTCACAGGTCCTTAAGCGTCCCCTTGGATTTCTCTTCACAGGCTTCCCGCATGAGAAAGTCAAGTTTGCCGGCCTGAGAGTCGGAGCCGATTTCGCTATCCCATCTTTCCCAATCCTTCTCTGACAACCAGCGAAAAATCTCGGCGACTTGCTCCACAGGAAGATTCTCGATCTCCGCCTTGAGTTCATCCATTCTAGACATCGCGCTCCTCTCCGGGCCCGGTCAACTTCGCTGAGACCCAGCCGCCCAACGCAACTTGTTCCGCAGATTCACTGCTATTATAACGCCTTTGGTGACGGCCACTCCGCGTTTCTGTGTGCGAAGGGAACAAACGAGAAAGATGTTAACAGTAGTAGCAGCCATCATTGAAAGCGGCGGCAAAATTCTCGCGTGCAAGAGAAAGGCCGGAGGTGCTTTCGGACTGATGTGGGAATTCCCCGGCGGAAAGAAGGAACCCGGCGAGAGCCCGTCAGAGGCGCTGATGCGGGAACTGCGCGAAGAACTTGGAATCGAGGCCCGCATTGGAGCCGAGGTGTACCGGGCGGTTCACCAGTACGCGGAAATGACGGAGCCCATCGAGATCATATTCTTCGCAGCGAACGCCCATCCCGAGCAAATGCGAAATCTCATTTTCGAAAAGATCGAATGGCGCGCGCCTGAATCGCTCCCCGAACTCAATTTTCTGCCCGCCGACCGCGAACTGATCGCGAAGATCGCCAACGGCACACTCCACATCAAATCGAATTCCCCTGCAGGTTGATTTTCTGCCGCCGAAAGCGATAGTTTGGACTACGTCGTCTGTGGGAGGACCTATGTGGACAAAAGCGCTGCTCCTCGTCGCGAGCGCTGCCCTGTTCGCTTCCGCCGTTTCGGCGCAAGCGCCTGCTGCGCCAGATCAGGTTCAGCTTCCCGACGGTCCCGGCAAGGAAACGGTGGAAGCCGTCTGCAGCAGATGCCACGCGCTTGACCGCGTCGCCGCCGCGGGCTACACCCGCGATGGCTGGCGGCTGATGGTCAATCAAATGATCTCGAACGGCGCGCCGCTGCATCCGGATCAGATCCCTGCGGTGGTCGACTACCTCGCCAAAAATTTTCCCGAAAAGCCCATGCCGGCAGCCGTGATTATCCCCGGCTCCGTGGACGCTTCCATCAAGGAATGGACGGTGCCCACGCCCGGCTCGCGGCCGCACGATCCGATGTACGCACCGGACGGTTCTGTGTGGTACACGGGCAATGCCTCCAACCTGCTGGGCCGCTTCGATCCCGCGACGGGCGAGTTCAAGGAATATCATTTGAAGGTTCCGCATTCCGGGCCGCACGGCCTGGTTGCCGACAAAGACGGCAATATCTGGTTCACCGCGAATCAGGCAGCATACGTCGGCAAACTCGATCCCAAAACGGGCAGCATCACCGAATACAAGATGCCCGATCCCGACGCGCGCGATCCACACACGCCCATCTTCGACCATAACGGCGTCCTCTGGTTCACGCTTCAGGGCGCGGACATGATCGGCCGGCTCACGCCCGGCACCGGCGAAGTGAAACTCGCCAAGGTGCCCACCGCGAAAGCGCTCCCCTACGGAATGGCGGTGGACTCCAAGGGCACCGTGTACTTCGACGAGTTCGGCTCCAATAAACTTGGCAGCATCGACCCCGCCACGATGGAAATCCGCGAATACGTTCTGCCCGACGCCGCAGCCCGCCCGCGCCGGATCGCCGTCGCCCGCGATGACATGGTTTGGTATACCGACTACGCAAGCGGCCATCTCGGGCGATTCAATCCCCAAACGCGCCAGTTCACCGAATGGCCCTCTCCCGGCGGCGCAAAATCGCGGCCCTACGGCATCACCATCGTCGACGGCATCGTGTGGTACAGCGAATCCGGAACGCGCCCGAACACGGTGGTGCGCTTCGATCCAGCCAGCGAAAAATTCCAAACATGGGGTATCCCTTCCGGCGGAGGAGTGGTCCGCAACATGGTCCACACACCCGCCGGCGATCTGTGGCTGGCCTGCAGCGGCGTCAACGGCATCGCGGAAGTTACGATAAGGAAAGCGGAAAAGTCGCCCGGACTCTAGCCGCACTGTGACTCAGAGATCGAGCGGTTCTGAACGATCGCGGCTGGCTTTCTTGATTTATATCTCTTTCAAAGGATCGAATGATGGCTGCGAAGATCGAGGTTACTGGCGTTCGCGAGGGTGAATTTCAGGTCGTCGTGGTGGAAGGGGCGAGCCGCTCGAAACATCAGGTTACGCTGAAGGAGCGAGACTATGCGCGGCTGTCGGAAAGGAAAGTATCGCAGGAGGATTTAATCGCCAAGTCTTTTGAATTTCTGCTGGAGCGCGAACCCAAGGAATCGATCCTGGCGCGATTCGATCTGCTCGACATTGCGCGGTACTTCCCCGGCTTTGAGCGCGACGTGCGGCAGAACATGGGGCTGGAATAGTCAGTCGTCCAGCGGCTGGAGAGCGTCCGTGATAACTGAGGGGAATGGCGCGCCACATGGTGTCGACGCGCCTCGGTTGGCCCTCGTTGGCAGTGCTATAAGTATTAGCGTTTGATGTAGATTCCGACGTCGAATCGGTCGTGATCCCATTCGGAGTGATGATCGCGGCACCACTGGCGGTCCGCTTCCAGCTTGTCCACATCGCGGCCAACCTGGCTGCTGTGCTCGCCATGCCGCGCGCTGTCGCGATCGATCCTGGCGCGGTCCGCCTCCAAACGCTTGTGGCAGTCGTTGGACCAATCTCTGTCGCCAAAAGTTGCTGTGCCCACCGGCAGTGTGAACATAATTGCTATACATGTGCCCAGTGCCAGCCGAATCGCATTCGTTTTCATTATTCCCTCCAAAATTTCAAATTGAGTACTTCATGAGCAACCGTTCGTGCAGCCACGATAAGAGTTCTACCGCTCGTCTGCCATACAGGGAATGCCGGAGGTTCCTTGCAGCGTTGATGTAGCCCATTCTGGAAACCGCCGCTGGAAGGAAACGGACTTCTCTCTCATTTTAAAGACAGATGCCGCCGTTTGGGTTATCTCGCCGGTGCTGTCGCTTCTATCAGAATTCCGAAATAGAGTTTATGCATCATCGGTGAGCCGAGGTCCGCTGCGCCGATCCATTGCAGAACATCCGCGATCCGATGCGTGCGCCCGGCGGGGACCTCCACGAGCATCATCAGGTCGAATAGCGCCTCGACTGGGTTGCTGTGGCCTTCTTCGGGGACGAGCACGTCGAGGATCACGAGTTTGCCGCCCGGACGCACGAGGCGGGCCGCGCGGCTCACGATGGCTGAGGCAGTGGGCGCGTCGAAATCGTGCAGAATATGCGACAGGAAAACGCAATCGAACGTCCTGCCGACAAGACCGCAGCGGTCACTCAAGAAGTCTGCTGGAACGAACTCGACGCGATCCCCGAGTCCCTTCTCCCTTAAATATTCCTTCGCGATGGGAAGCACTGCCTCCATATCCGCGATCGTCACTTTGGCGCCCGGAAGCGCGGATGCCAGCGCGGCAGCGTAACCGCCGCCACCCCCGCCTAGATCGAGAATGGTTCCGAAGCCTTGGAAGGCGTGCGTTCCAATCACTCCCGGGGCCGCCAGCTGCGCAAGGTCGTTGAGCGCGAGCAGAAATTTCTTAACAGACTCAAAATCATTTGTCAGGCGGTCGGCATAGGACGGGAAAAGTGCGTTGCCCGAGGAAACCGCTTCGGCGAGGCGGCTCCATGCCGTGTAAAACAGATGCTCCTTCCAGGCCAGCCGCGCCATTCCGCCAGCGCCATCGCGCACGAAAGCTTGCGAGAAATCGTTGAGCGCGAAGCGCTCGCCATCCCTCGACACATAATCCAGCGCAGCGAGCGCACCCAGCAGCCTCGCCAATGAATCAGCAGGGGCCGACACGCTGGCGGCCACCTCTTGCGGCGTCGCGGGCCCCTTCGCCAGGGCTGCAAACAATCCCAGTTTCGCGGCCGCCATCAGCGCAGCCGATCTTTGATAGAGAGTTAGCTCCTGGTAGGGATCCATGTTCTATTGAGGTTCAGTTCAAAATGCTTCGCAGCCGCCATGCGGCTTTCGCCAAAGTCACGAAGGAAGGCTTGGTCGCGGCGGCTTTCTCGCCACGCCCGTCCGCCAGCACCGCCGCGGCGGCCAATTTTCCGGGCATTCCGTGGACGCCGCCGCCCGGATGGGTTCCCGCTCCCGAAAGGTAGAGCCCTGGAATGGGCGTTCTATAGCGCGAAAAGCCTGCGGCGGGCCGGAGGCTGAATAGCTGGTCGATCGTCATATCCAGGTGATTGGGATTGCCCGCAGGATTGCCCAATCTCTTCTCCCAGTCGGACGGGCCCGTAACCTTCCGCTCCACGATCGACGCGGTAATGCCAGGAGCGAATTGCTCGAGCGTTTCGAAGACGGCGTCCGCGGCTTTTTCGTTCGCCGCTGGCCAAGTTTGACCGTCCGTAAAAATTGCGGGGACGAAGGCCGACGCCCACAGCGTCGCTTTTCCGGGCGGACATTGCGAAGGATCGTCCGCGGAAGGAATGGCAACCATCAGCGGAAGATGCGCGGGGATTCGTCCGCCAGTTACGATTCTCATGGCCGACGCGTATGCGTCCGGCGTGTGCATCAGATACTTTAGCGATCCCGCGAACTCCGGCGTCTCGCCAGCAAATACGGGCGGACGATCCAGCGCTGCGTCCACCTTGATCTCGCCCATATTGAACAATCCGGAATGGCTGCCCGCCAATGCCTTGCGCCATGGCGCTGTCAATAATTCCGGCGGTAAAAGCTTGGCCACGCGCTTCAGGTCGACCGTCGAAACCACCGCATCCGCTTCTATTTCCGCGCCGGAATCGAGCGAGACGCCTCGCACCCGGCCGGAGCGAACGAGAATCTCGCGCACTGAAGAGCCGCACTTCACTTCGCCTCCATTCGCAGCGAGCGCCCGGACAAGCGCTTGAATCAGCTCTCCCGTTCCGCCCAAGGGCCGCGCACCCTGCCGTCCATGCGAAGAAGGAAGGAGGCAGGCGAGAATTCCGCTTCCGGGCACCCACGGTGGCATTTGCGGATGGCTCGAGAAAGCGGCGGCGGCGGCGCGCATCTCCGGGCAACTGAGCCACTCGTCGATCACCGCGCACGAAGGTGCAAGCACCGTGCGGATCAGACCCTCCACATCGCCTTCGAAATCGCCCAGCCTGCCTGCCATATCGGCAAGGCCGCCGATGTTCGGCGATTTCACATGCTGCAGCGACCCGACTGCGGACATCACGGTGTTTGCGAACGCCGCAAAGCGCTCCCATTCTCCGGCCGCACCGGCACCGAAATCGCGCCGGAATCCTTCCAGAGTTGCCGAAAGGTCGCGATGGAACAGGGCTGCCCGGTCGCCGACATGCGCTGCGAGAAGGTGATTGGTGCGGACCCACTTCAGTCCGTGATTTTCGAGCCCGAGGTCGCGGTCGATTCCGCTGTGGACAAAACCTTCGAGTTCGATCGCGCCGGTATTGAACTTATATCCGGGAACAACTTCTTCGGTAAAAGCGCAGCCTCCCGGAATCGGGGCGCGCTCCACCACAGTGACCTGATGCTTTGCGGCTGCCAAATACGCCGCGCAGACTAAGCCGTTGTGTCCCGCCCCAATGATCACCGTGCGAGGCATGAAAATTCCGTCAGGCGGCCCGCTTTCGCCAGTACGCGCGCCAGCTCACGCACCTCGGGAACAATGGACCGCGGCTCGAAGCCCTGAAACGCTCCGTCCGCCAACAATCTGTTTCCATCTACCCACACATCCGCCACCGACTCGGGCCCTGCCCCGTAGACGATCTGCTGAAACGGATCGTGTACCACCGCGGCGCCGAACGAGCCGCCGTCGAAGCGGACGACGTCGGCACGCTTGCCCGGCTCCAGCGAACCGGTGATGGCATCGAGACCCAGCGCGCGTGCTCCATCGATCGTGGCCATCTTCAGAAGCTGGCGAGCGCTCGACACTTCAGGGTCGTGCCAGTGAACCTTCTGCAGCAACGCGCCGACTTTCATCACCTCGATCATGTTCTGGCTGTCGTTGCTGGCCATGCCGTCGGTGCCTATCCCGAGCGGAACTTGCCGATGATCAAGCGCCTCGATCCGGCACACACCGGAACCGAGGATCATGTTGGCGGTGGGATTGTAAATTATAGCGGTCTTTCTTCCCGCGAGCACTTCCATCTCCGCCGCCGACAGCCAGACGCCGTGCCCAGCCACACAGCCAGCGGCCAGAATGCCGGCGGCCTCGGCGCGCAGCACAGTGCTGTTTCCCCAACGTAACTGCGCGGCGGTCTTTTCTTCGCGCACTTCCGCGAGATGGGTGTGAATACCGCGGCCCAGCGAGCAAGCCAGTTCGCTTGAAGCCTCCAGCAGTTCATCCGTCTGGCCAATGATTGTTCCCACTCCCACGCGAAAGCTCACGCGCTTTGCGGACGCGCAGCGTTCGGCAAGAGCGCGGTGCTCTTCGATGATGCGCGTCACCGGCAGTGCGGTGGATGTTCCCCAGGCGATATCCTCGGCTCCGAAACACGACACTCCCCGCAAGCCAAGCTCCTCGAGTCCATCGACGACACCCAGGCTTGCAAAGTCAGAGGGATTCGAATGGCAGAACATGTCGTTGAACGTGGTGACGCCGGAACGGATCAGCTCCGAGCCGCGAAACAACGTGCCGATGCGGGCCATCTCTCGCGTCAGGTGCGGCATGGTAGGTGCGAGAAGCCTCGCGCCCCACACCCAAATCGAAAGCTTCTCGGCCATCCCCGGGAGCAGCGCCTCGGACATGTGCGTGTGCGCATTCACGAGGCCTGGAATCACAATCCCGTAAGCGTCGCCGACGACGCGTGCTTCGGGATATCTGCGGCTGAGATCGGCGAATGTGCCCACGCCGACGATCAGCTCGTCCGCGATCGCTACAGCGCCGTCGGCGATCTCACCGAGCGGGCCCATGGTCAGCACATGGCCTCCGCAGACAAGCGTGATTGCCGCGCTTGCGGTGGTAGCGCTCACAGCGTCTCCTTGGCGTAACGACGCCACGAAATCGTTCTGTCTTCCACCCAGCCTACGAGGAAAAACAGGATTATTCCCATGGCGGTCAGCACGGCAACCGTCGCAAACAGCCCCGCCGTCTCGCCGCGATTTTCAAAGTGAAGCATCAGATAGCCGAGTCCCTTGGTTGCGCCGACCCACTCGCCCACCACCGCGCCCACCACGCTGAGAGCCATTGCCACTCGCACGCCGGAAAAAATTCTCGGCAGCGCCGACGGAAGCGCCGCCATCTTCATCACATCCCACGGCCCGGCGCCGAAGGTACGCAGCAACCGGATCAATTCGGGATTCACCGAACTGAGTCCGTCAACCGTGTTGACGGCCACCGGGAAAAAGCACATGAGCGCCACCGTCGCCGCCTTGGGCACGATGGTGAAGCCGAACCACAAAACCAGAATGGGCGCCACCGCCGGTATCGGAACCATTTGCGTGGCCACCAGCCAGGGGTAAGCCGCCTCGCGAAACCAGTGCCACACCTGCATCAAAATCCCCAGCGACAAGCCGATGATCACGCCGCTCGCAAAGCCCACCAGAAGCTCCAGGAGCGTTGCGGCGCCATTCCTCACGAAGATTCCGGCGTTCTCGACGAGGTATTTCGCCACGGCGCTGGGCGGCGGCAGAAGCAGCGGGTCGATGCCCGCCGCGCGAACATAGATTTCCCAAACGGCGATGATTCCCGCACCGAGCAGCAGCGGAGGCCAGATTCCCGCTTTCATTGCGGCCTGCCCAAACTTTCGAGCAGCCGAGCCTTGAGCTCGTTGAAGTGAACCGAGGTAACCACCTCGCCATAGTTCCGCGGCCTGGGAACATCCACGTCGAGCGACAGGACTATGCGGCCGGGGCGGGGGCTCATCAGGTGAACCACGTCGGAAAGAAACAATGCTTCGTCAATGTCGTGGGTGACAAACACGATTGTACAACGGTTCTCCTGCCAGTAATCGAGCAGCCAGGATTGCATCGACGCGCGCGTAATCGCATCCAGCTTTCCGAAGGGCTCATCGAGCAAGTTGATTCTTCTCTCGCACAGGAACGTCCGGAGCATTGCCACGCGCTGCCGCATTCCGCCGGAAAGCTGGCCCGGATAAGACAACTCAAATCCATCAAGCCCGAAGCGGGCCATATGCTCGCGCGCACGCTTGCGAGCTTCGGTGCGATCGCATCCCAGGCATTCGAGGCCGACCGCCGCGTTGTCGGTGACGGTCCTCCAGGGCATCAGCGTGTCCTGCTGGGGCATGTAGCCCACGCGGCCGAGCAATTCGCCCGATCCCAGCGCGGGAGTTTCGATCGAGCCCGCGTCCGGCTTGTCGAGCCCGCAGAAAAGATTGAGCAGCGTCGATTTTCCGCAGGCGCTGGGCCCGACGATGGTCACAAAAGTTCCATCCGGAATGTCGATATCGGTGCCCTCGAGTGCCTGGACCGCGCGCGCACCGTCGCGGTAGGTTCTGCTGACGCCGCGCACCTTCATGGCCGTCGCCTCAGGCGTCATGGCTTTTTTCCCAGATCGGCAGAAACTGGCGGCAAGAACTCGTTGGTGGCAAACTTTGACGGATCCTCGCGGACATCCAGCACTCCCATGTCTCTGATCCAGTCCAAGTAGTCTTTGAGTACGGCAAGATTCAGCCGGCCGAACGCGGGCGCATCCGCGCGCAGTACGGGCCTCAGCGCATCGAAGTATGGCCGCAATCCTTCTGCGGTTTCGCCCTCAACGCGCCCCGCCATCGCGGCGCAAGCTGCGTCCGGATTCGCAATGGCGTCATCATATCCTCTCACGACGGCTCGCAGAAACCCTCGCACGGCGGCAGGCTGCCGCGCCAGAAAATCCTCGCGCGCAAAAACGATGAGTTCCGGATATGCGGGCGCGCCGTAATCGTAGAGACGCATCACGTTCGCCGGATAATGCGCGGAAACCTGCACGCCCTCCTGATTCCAGAACCCAAAAGCTGCGTCAACATTTCCCGCGATCACTTCCTGCGCGGTGTTAAATCCGATGTTGATGAGCCGCACGGATGCGGGATCGCCGCCGTCATGCTTGACCATCCATTTCACACCGGCGTCATCGCTGAGCACGCCGGTGGTCCCCAGGAGACGCCCCTTGAGGTCGCGCGGGCGCGCAATACCGGATTTTTTCAAGGCGATCAGGGCCGCCAAAGGACGCTGCTCCACGGCCATGATGATCTTGAGCGGCTCTCCCTTCGCACGCACGCTCATGAAATCCAGCAGCGACACCAATCCAAATTCCGCCTGTCCCGCGGCCATCAACCGAAGCGTGTCGGAAGATGAAGTCGGGGCATCAATTCTTACGCTAAGACCCTCGTCGCGAAAATACCCTGCCGCATCCGCTTGATAGAAGCCGGCGTGTACGGCGTTTGGCAGGTAATCGAGGATTACGCGAAGTTGCGGGGCAGCCTCGGAAGGCGTGCGGGTGTTTCCCTTGCAGCCTGTGAGTGCCAGGGCCGCCGCAGCCACAGCGATAAATTTGACTCTGCGTGTCATGCGCTCCGCCTGGCGTTTCGTACGAAAACATCATCGAGACAAAATCGGAAGTTCAATTGTCGCCGTTACGCTGCAGCCGGGAAACCAGAAACTTCAGCAATTCTGGCAACGCCAGCGGCGTGGCATCACCCCCGCCCCGCGAATAGTATCCGCCAATGGCAGAGACCGGGCGGCCGAGCCGCTTGGCCAGGCGTGTTTTCGCCTGCTCACACTGCCGTGGAGTGGGCAAACACTCGATGCACTCGCCCGGTGGCAACAAGGCATTCGCTCCCCGCAGAGGCAAACTTTCGCCACCGACCCGCCGCGACGCGGCAACGCCGTTGGCGCTGCGCTGTGCAGCGTCGAGAATGAAACTCCTATGTGTCAACCCGGGCGCCACCCACGCAATCACCTCGCTGTAATATGGCTTCAGCCTCCCGATTACGTGGGCCAGCGTTTTTGACATCTCGTTGTGCATCGTCACGTAAGCGCGGCTCTCCTCGACGCCCCATCGCCACTTCGTTGGCGAAACGCGAATACCGGTGAAATCCTTTCGCCAAGGCGAAACTGCATTCCCTCGACCCTCGAATAGACCAGGATCATCGTAGGAGCTGGCCGGGGACGGTCTTTTTCGATACGAAAGAACGTGCTCGTATGGGACAAACCCGAGCGGCTCCGATATCACGGTGCGGTGAACGACGGTGTTTCCTTTTCGGAGCGGCGCAATGGACAAAGCCTCCGGCGCAAAACCAGCAGGGAGATGAACCGAAAAGCCCTCTGGCAGCGCTTCCTTCGTCGTCGGACGAAAGCCGGCGTCCAGCAGGCTGGCATTGATGCTCAGATGCTCCGGGCTCAGCAGGTAAGGCTTCGTTTTCGTGCAGGGCAAAAGAAGCAGGATCGAATGCAATTTCTTTCCGCGCCTTTCAAAGGCCGGGGGAACATACTCCTCACGCACAAATTTGAGCCACCGGCGAACGCGAGGATGTTGCAGGGCTTCGAGATTTTCCTGCGGGCAGTAAAAGCAAAGTTCGTCGTCAAGGCGCGCAGGCGGCCGAATCTTTTTTCTGGATTCCAGGATTCGAGCCTGCCGGTCGGTGGTCGCTACCATTCGGACGATCCGAGATGCTTGAGCCACAGCCAGACGCGCTCCACCTCGGCCGGATACCACCGCGCCCGTGCAGCCAGCTCTTGCGCGCTGAAGGACACTTGCTGCGCTCCCTGGCGACCGGCCTGCGCGAAGCGTTCTTCCAGGCTCCACATCCGCGCCGCAGCCTCGCCGATGTTGCGCCCGACCGTGAGCACTCCATTGCCCCGCAATAGCAGCGCATCTGCCTCGCCGAGACGTCTTGCAGCCCGTCCGCCAAGTTCCGCATCGTGGATCAGATCGCATCCTTCGTAAATTGCAACGTCGCGAGCGATACCTCCGAATCCGTGCTGGATTGCCGGAATTTTTCCCTGTGCGGGCCAGATCGAGGCAGAAGGAGCGTGCGTGCGGCAAATGGCCCGCACATCGTCGCGCGACGCGTAAATCCCGATGTGAAGAAACACTTCGATGGGCCGGGCCGCCGCTTCGCCATCGACAACGCGACCGTCGAAATCCACCTCGATCACGTCGGCGGCCTGCTGCGTTGCGAGCGGAGGCCGAGTCGGCGTAATCAACAAGGAATCCCCCACACGCTGGCTGACGTGGCCAAACGCGTGGACGTAACCGATACGGCTGAAAGCGCGCGCCGCCGTCGCGATATCGTTTCGCAGCTCGTGATTGTTTTGCTGCTCGTGACGGTCCTGAGGCATTTTCTATCGGCCCTGCTAACTCGAAAAATCCTGCGGCAAGCGGCATTCGGCCACGCGGACGCGCTGCATCCCCGCGGGCGTGTTGCGGCTTTTCCCGACGAAACGCGGCACGCCGTCGGTAATCACGGCGCTCACGGCGGCGATATCGCCGTTCTTGATCGCGTCAAGCGCATCGGACTTAGAGCCGCCGCTGGGCGCATCCATCAAAACAATATCGGCGTCCCGCCCGGCGCCAAGCAACCCGGAGTTAAGACGATACACACGCGCGTTCGAACCTGTGGCGGCGCAGATGAACCACTCCGGCGGCAGGGCGGTCAAGCTGGCACAGTGCGCGATCGTGTAAAGCATGCCGAGCGGCATCACGCCGCTGCCGGTAGGCGTGTCGGTGGCAATAATGAAGCGGTCGAACACACCCAGTTCGTGCGCGAGATTGGCGCACAGAAGCGCCGTGCGCAAATTCCCCGCGGTGCACACCTGCAGCGCCACCTCGGTCTGCTCGATGATCACGCGATAATCCTCGTCCGGCACAGCCGTCGGGCCGCCATTCACGTGGAATGACACATGCGGCTGCATCGCAACGAGATGCTCGGCGCGAATCGCGCTCGACCCGGGAATCGATGAGCCGCCGGTATGCACCGTCGTGATCATCCCGGCGGCCTTGGCCCAGCCAATCATCGGCGCATAGTCGAAAGGTGTCTTTACAGCGCCAAAACCTGCCTTGGCCAGCCACACACCTTGCGCGGCAACTTCCCGGAAATCGCCTTCGGTAAGTCCCGGCTCGAGGATAATCGAGCCTCCATGCACGCGCATCCCGCCGGGGCGGAAGCGTTCAAAGCTCTTGAAGGCCGCCACCGCCAAAGCTTTGACGCCCGCAGGATCGGTAGGGCGGCCGGGAACGTGAACTTCCGATGCAGAAATAGCGGTCGTCACACCTCCATGCACATAGCTTTCGAGAAAGCCGACCGTTCGCTGGCGCGGCGTGTAGTCGCCGAAAGTGGTGTGTACGTGGCTATCGATCAGTCCCGGTATCGCGGTGGTGCCGCCGGCGTCGATCACCACGTCGGCGCTGGACACCTCGTTCGAGGAGGCGGTCCCCACCGAAAGAATCCGTCCGGCTTCCGCAATGATCGTATCGCCGCCGGCGAACGGATTGCGCCAGTCGCCACTGACGATGCGCCCGATGTTGACGATCGCGACGCGCATCCGCGTGGCCGGCGCTGATGCGTTAGACAAGACCGTCCTCGCCTTTGATCTCGTGCACGGCCAATCCGCCGACGCGGTGATTGAGTCGTCCCCGATTGGCAAAGGCGGCGATGATGGCAATTTCATCGGGCAGCGGAGCATCGTGGAGGGTCACGGTAATCCCGTCATAGTGCGAACGCACGTAGAGCGCGTCCTTGTGCGCCAGCGGGATGTCGATGGTTTGTCCCGGCGCGACACGCTTGGTCATCGAAGAGATCCAGGCCTTGCCCCCGCCCACCGCCTCGCGCATCACGTTGCCATAAACGGTGGTGAGCATGGCCACTGCGTGCTCCTGCTCGCCTGCCAGTCCCACCAAGCCAGCCTTGCCGTAACTTTCCACCGCCAGATCGCCCATCGCGGCGACTCCAAGTGCGGAGATGCGCCGGCCAAGTTCAAAGCTCGCCTGAGTTAGCGGCGCCAGGTCCTGAACGTAGCGCCCGGTAAACGGATTTTTCACCACCGCCACCACAGCGACTTTGCGCAACGGTGGATCAGCCGGCTGGCCCGCCTCGGCGAAAGTGTCCTCGGCAAACGTCACGATTTTGCGGACTTCCAAATGAGCCTCCTGATCTTGGCGAGTCCCGCGTTGATTCTCAGCCCTCGCGCACCACGAGCTTCATCGGCGTGGGATTGAAATCGTTGCACGGGGTCAGGTCCTGCGGGCACGCCGACAGCAGCGCCACCGCGTCCATTTCTGCGCGCAGGGTAATCGTCGCGCCCGCCGGGTGTGCCGCGGGATCGGTCACCACTTTCCCCTCGGGCGTCATGCGATTGTGCATAAAAACGTTCCAGGCCTGCTCGCCGCGGATATCGAACGATTCGCCAAGCAGGTCGCGCGCCTGTTCGAGATTGCGCAGGCAACTGGGATGATCGTGTTTCCCGAAATCGCGCGAATAGCGCTCCGGATCGCAACACGGCACGACAATGTCGTGCTTGCCGACATCGTCGCGCAGAATGGTGAAGATCGGATTACGCCGGTTGGTGAACAGCTGCGAACCCGCGCCCAACCGGATCGACGCGTTACACGACACGGTATGCGCCGGGGACATGAATTCGCGCGCGTCGCCACGACGCCAGGCCACCAGATCGCCTACCTGATGGCCTTCGAGATCGATAATGTCAAGAAGCTCCCCGGCCCGCAGGATAACGCCGCGTCCTTCGCGTGCCGGAACCACGATTTCGCTTACGGTACGCATAGCGCGCGCCTACCGGCTGCCCTCGCGCGCGGCGCGAGCCGAGGGCGGATAGCGCTCGTCGAATAATCCCGCTTCGAGCGTTTCGAGATAGACAAGCACCTCAGCCAGTTCGGTGACGTCCACGTATTTCATATGCAGGTCGAACAGCGCGATCTTGTGGGAAAGTTCGCCGCGGTCGAACACCGCCTCCTCGGGAATCGTGACGCGCAGATCGTAGCTCAGCGCATCGACGGCCGAAGCGCGCACGCAACCGCTCGTGGTGGTGCCGGTGAGGATCAGGGAATCGGCTCCCATGTTGGTAAGGTAGCTCATCAGCGGCGTTCCGAAGAACGCCGAGGGTTTGCGCTTCTCGATGAGCAGGTCGTCCGCGAGCGGCGCCACCTCCGCAACAATGTCGTTCCCTTTGTGCCCGAGCACATCCACCTGCTCATCCGAGCGCGTGCCTTTGAGCGACCAGATGCCCAGGTCGAAACCATCCGCGCGGCGCGGATTCGTGGTGTAAATCACCGGCAGCCGCTTGCGGCGCGCCACGGTGAGAATCTTGCGGATGGCGTCGATAGCATCCCACGCGCGTTCGCCGCAAGAAAAGTGCCAGCGCTTGATCGACTCGAGAATCGGCTCGCGCCTGTCGCCGCAGAAATTGTAGTTGACGTCGATCACCATGATCGCCGGACGCTTGCCGAACCCCGCCCGGCGTCCCCAGCCGGCGGCGGCGAAAATCTGGCGGTCGCTTTCGCCGATCACATCGTCCCAGACGGCCATTATTTTCCCCGCGGCTTGGTGTATTTCAGCGTTTCGGGACTGAAGCCGGGCCGCTGATACGGATCGGCGAGCCAACGGTCGGTGCGGCTCACGCGCACCGGGCTGTTCACTTCCATGCTGCCCGGCCTTGGCGCACCGAGTTCGCGGCGCAGATAACGCCCGCGCGGATCTCCCACCGGCCGCATGCCCGGGCTGTCTTTCGCCCACTCCGCGGTCACCTTGCCGCGCAGGATCGTCTTCACCGGCCAGCCCTGGAACGTGTGGCCCTCCATCAAAGACCAGCCCGAGCGCGTGTTGATGTGGCCCTTGTTGACCTTCACCTCGCGGGCAAGATCGACGATCACCACGTCCGCGTCAAAGCCCGGCAGCAGCGATCCCTTGCGGCCCCAGATGCCGCTAGTTTTGGCCGGATTCTCGCAGGCTACCTGCACCACGCGCTCAATCGAAAGCCGGCCTTTGTTCACGCCCTCCGACAGCAGCGCGGGCAGCATCATTTCCACGCGCGAGAAGCCCGTGCGGCAGGACCAGATATTCGGGTTGTACATCTCTTCGTAGGACGAAGGCTCCCACGCCACCACGTGATCCGAGCCCACCACGTCTACGGTGCCGTCCGCCAGCGCCACCCACAGCGCCTCGATATTGTCGCGGCGGCGCAGCGGCACATTGATGCGCCAGCCGTACTGGGGTTCCATCCAGAGCCAGGCTGGGCCTGTCTGCGCGTAGACTTCGAGCCCTTCCGCGCGCGCGCGTGCAATCTCGTCAAATGTCAATTTCGTCGTGGCGTGCTGCAGATAAAGCCGCACATGGCCGGGCGTTTGCCGCGCGATGTAGCTATACGCGTGTACGTGCTGCGCTTCCAGGAAATCGGGCGAACGGTCGGTCCACGCGCCAAAATCGTTGCGGCCCGCCTGCCGGAGGCGCTCTTCGAAAATGCGCGCGATTTCCCAATTCTCCGGGTGGATATGGCAGATCGCGGGGTAGCCGAGATGCGCCACATTCTCCATCACCAGGTACACCGTGCCATCATCGATCCCCGTGCCCAGCCCCGCGCGGCGGGACGGCCAGTTGTTGTCCTGATCGGCGCGCAGGCCCTTCATGCCGCGCGTCTGCATGTACAGTTTGTATGAGGTCACGCCGTGCTCTTCGGCGTATTGCGGGATTTGGTTGGCCTGCTCGTCGGTCTCGAGCATGTAGGTGAGATAGCAATCCACCATCGAAACCGATTCGATGATCTCGACCGCCGTGTGGAAGCACTTGTTGAACGAAACCACATCGGCGCCGGTGACCACTTCCTTGAAAGGCTCCGTGCCGAGGCGCGTCGAAGGCGCCTGAATGCCCCAGCTGGTGATACCGGCGCACGCGGCAGCGCGCGACTCAGTGGTCATGTCGTATTTAAAAGGAACGTAGCATCCGGGATGCGCTTCGCTATCGACGATCCCCGGCAGCACGTGCAGCCCGGTGGCGTCAATTTCCTCTTTAGCAGGCGGCAGAAATTCTTCGCGCCCCAGGACGGCCACCTTGCCGTCCTGGATGCCCACCGCCATCCGGTAGCTTCCGCCGCCCAGCACCAGTGTGCCGTTCTTGATCACCAGATCAAGGCGTTCCGTCATTCCTCAGCTCCAATTGTTCAACTCCGTTGACACCCAGGTCCGCCGGCCCGTATTCTGTCTCTTGTCTGAGACACTATAACAGAGGCCAATTCCGCCGCAAACGCGGAAAATCGGAGCATCGGTTGCCGATCCAATCGTACTGGCCGGCGCATACGCCCGCACTTCACAAGCAGCCGTTGCTACAACGGGACGCCGAGAATCCAGTCGATGCGCGCCGCTGCACGGTTCAACTCTCTACGGGACGCCTCTATCTCGATGCGCTCGCGACACCCGCGACTGCCCTGCTCGGCCACGATTTGCCTCCCACACCCGCAGTCGACCCAGCAACTGTTCTGCGAATGCTGTCGTCGCTGGCCCCTGGTTACGTTTGTGTGGCGATGACGCAAAGCTTTTCGGCTGCGGCTGATCTGGCGGAGCAGCTTGGCGACAACGGCTCCCTTGTCGAGATTAACGCGACGGCCGGAGAACCGGCGATTGCCGGCCGTTCGCTCGTAGCGCTTGAAAACGAGACGCTCGGTCGCACCGGCCGGTGGCTCGCAAGCTCTGCCTGGAAACACGCGCCCGATATGATCGTCGTGGGCGAAGCCCTCGCGCTCGGCTCACCCTTCGGTGCGGTGCTGGCGCGCGAAGGCGTCGCTGCAAGTCTCGACCTCGCGAACCGTGCGTCTGCGCTGGCATACCAACCGGCATCCTCCAAATCGTTGGCTCGCGTATGCGCAGCGATCCATGCAGTCGAAAACGAAGGATTGTTGCAGCAAGGGCGCGACGTTGCGAACTATCTGATGGCGCGCCTCGCGGCGGTGCGCGAAAGCTGCCCGCAGATTGAAAGTGTCGAGGGCGCGGGGCTATCCATCCGTGTCGCGCTGGCCTCGCCGCACACAGCTGCGCAAATCCGTCGCGGGATGTGCGAGCGCGGCGTTCTCGCCGGCGTGGACGGGCCGCGGCGTCTGGCCATCAATCCCCCGCTGCCGCTGCGGATCGCCGAAGCCGACGTGATCACCGGAGCCCTGCGCGGCGCGCTTCTCGGCCTGCCCTTGCCCAGTGCCCCGGTTTGCTGCGCGGCATGCGACCGCGAGAGCTAGCGCGATTTCTCCGCCGCCGACACTCCCCACTTCAGTTTTGCGCCCAGCGATGTATCGAGCGCAAACCGCACGACGATCACGCGTTTCACTCCCCGCACCGCTGCGGCTGCCTCCGCCGCGGACCACACGGCGAACACCACATCGAACTGCGGCGCCAGCTTGCGCAGCTTTTCTTTTTCGCCTTCCGTAATCGCCGTGATCTTCGCCTCCACGTAGTCCCGCACCATTCCGGAAAGCCGCGTCACCGATCGCTTGTTGTGCCCCACCACCAGGACTTTCGAGCGCGGTTTGATCGTCAGAAGTGCGTCGAGCGTCTCAGCGCTCGGCGAAGTATGAACCGGCACAATGGAAACCTCCTGCCCCACGATTTCCTTCACCTCCGCGTAGTGGTAGTAAGGCACCAGAATCACCGATTTGTTCTGGCGGAGGCGCGGCAGGTTGAGATCTTCAATCAAGGTGCGCGCAATCGAAAGGCTGGAAAGTTCGCTCGCCAGTTGCTTGCCGAGGTGGTTGAGATCATGGACGTTGCATTCGGTGAACACGAACTGTGCTTCGTCCTCGAAGACCCCGGCGACGATTTCCTTGATGTCATGAAGCAACTCCTTCTCGCCGCCGCCCCAAAGCTTCCACTTGTGCGCGATCGACTTGATGGCCCGCTGAATCTCCGCGTTGCGCACCGGCTTGTACGGAAGATGGCTCCGCACGCGCACGAATTGCCGCTCCTGCACTTCCAGCCAGCCATTGCGAATCATTTCCTGCACGGCGCGGCTCACCGTCGAAGGGCTCGTCCCAAGCT
>Ga0265325_10000907_pt1 | contig 21382 bp, 21 predicted proteins | sample 41420metaG_FD_202090 | JGI IMG/M metagenome (GOLD analysis project Ga0265325, IMG submission 202090) | Rhizosphere microbial communities from Carex aquatilis grown in University of Washington, Seatle, WA, United States - 4-14-20 metaG | ecosystem: Host-associated > Plants > Roots > Rhizosphere... | reverse complement strand
CGTTCGCTCCTGCCCTTGGCGGCTGCAACGAGCGGCGGTCAACGGCTGCGACCAGGTCGCGACGTAGTCGCGACCTGGTCGCAGTTGTAAGCCTCTCGCCCTTCCCCACTCCTACGGCTCGTGGATGTAGCTCTCGAGGAGCACGTCCTGGCCGACTTTGGTTGCGCGCAGGTCCGACAGTTCGATGGGGACGATCTCGCCGAACGCGCGGGGACCGTCGCCGCCGAGGATCGGGGCGACGAAGAGGAGGAGCTTGTCGACGAGGGCCGCGTTCAGGAACGCGGTTGCCAGCGTAGGGCCGCCCTCGAGCAGCAGCGACTGCACGCCTTCCGCCGCCAGCGCGCGGAGCTCTGCTTCCAACGGGCCGGTGCGCAGCTCCAGCTCCGACTCCTCAGGCAGGGGGCCGCGGCCGAACGCCAGCCGGCGCGGTTGCGTCGTCGCGCCGACGTCGCGGGCGTCGAGACGCGGTGCGTCCGCGCGCACCGTGCCCATGCCGACGGCGACCGCGTCCGACGCGGCGCGCAGCTCGTGCACGAGCCGGCGCGACTCCTCGCCCGTGACCCAGCGCCGTCCCGGCACCGTGACGCGACCGTCGAGCGTCACCGCGAGCTTCAGCGTCACGAATGGACGGCCGAGCGCCTTCCACGTCCGCCACGCCTCGTTCTGCCGCCTTGCCGAGACGCTGTCGAGCAGCTCGACCTCGACCCCCGCGGCGCGCAGCCGCTCGAGCCCGCCCGCAGCCTTCGGGTTCGGATCGAGCGCGCCGACGACGACGCGAGCGACGCCGGCCGCGATCACCGCGTCGGCGCACGGCGGCGTGCGTCCGTGGTGCGCGCACGGCTCGAGCGTCACGTAGAGCGTCGCGCCGCGCGCCCGCTCGCCCGCCTGCGCAAGCGCCACCGTCTCCGCGTGGTCGACAGCGTCGTACTCGTACCAGCCTTCGCCGACGACCTCGGCGCCGTCGACGACGACGGCGCCGACGAGCGGATGGTCCTCGACCTTGCCGCGACCGCGCTCTGCCAGTTCGAGAGCGCGAGTCATGTACACGGAGCCAGACTGAAGTCTGGCACCGACGCGTTCGTCGTTCACGCGAGTGCTTGTACCAGGCGGCGGTACGCGCGGGGGAGATCCTCCCGGTGGAAGATCGCCGTGCCCGCGACGATCAGGGTCGCGCCCGCGTCGTAGACCGAGCGCACGTTGTCGTTGTCGATGCCGCCGTCGACCTGGACGTACACGGACTCGGAGAGCGCGGCGCGCGTCCGGGCGATGCGATCGAGCGCCTCCGGCATGAACTCCTGGCCGCCGTAGCCTGGATGGATGCTCATGCAGAGGACGAGGTCGGCGTCGCCCGCGACGGCGGCGACGTCCTCGGGCTCCGACTCCGGGTTGAAAGCGATGCCGACCTCGAGCCCGTGCTCGCGCGCGAGCGCGATCGTCGCCGGCACGTCGTCCACCACCTCGTAGTGGAAGGTGACGCTGTCGCCACCCGCTTCCGCGATCTGCGGGAAATGGCGCGCCGGGTTGTCGACCATCAGATGGCAGTCCACCGCGCCGCCGTGCGCGTGCACGAGCGGGGCGACCGCCTGCAGGACGACCGGGCCCATGGTGATCGGCTCGACGAAGTGGCCGTCGCCGACGTCGAAGTGGAAGACGCGCGCTCCGGTGCGGAGCAGGATCTCGGTCTGCTCTCCGAGGTTGGCAAAGTCAGCCGCGTAAAACGACGGCTCGATCTCGACCGTCCGGATCCAGTCATTCCACGCCACGCCGCACAAGGGAGGTTATTCCCCGGGGCGGCTAGCTGGTCTACGACTGCGACCAGGTCGCGCAGCGACCTGGTCGCCGCCGTTCACGGGCTCAGCCGGGCAATGAAGAAGCCGCTCGTGCCGTGGACGTGCGGGAGCGTCTGCAGGAACTCCGGGCGGCGCGGATGGGCGAACTGGGGCCACTCCGGGCCAAGTGGGAGCACCCGCAGGCCGCTCGCCGCCACCACCTCCTCGCTCTCGGCGGCGTTGATCGTGCAGACCGAGTAGACGATCGTCCCGCCGGGTTGCACGCGCGCCGCCGCCGACCGCAGCAGCGCGAGCTGGAGCTCGGGGAGCGGCTCGGCGCGCCAGCGCAGGTCGGGCCGCTGCGAGAGCACGCCCAGGCCGGAGCAGGGAGCGTCGACGAGCGCCCGGTCGAAGCCGTCCAGTTCGGGCGGCAGCTGCGTGCCGTCGGCCTCCACGACGGTGACGTTCGTCGCACCGACCTGGGCGACATTCGCGCGCAGCTCGCTCGCGCGGTGCGGGTCGATCTCCACCGCGGTCACCTCGCCGCGGAGCTGCGTCGTCTTGCCGCCCGGCGCGGCGCAGAGGTCGAGCACGCGCTCGCCGTCCTGCGAGCCGACGACGAGCCCGACGAGCTGGGAGCCGCGGCTCTGCGGCCAGATCCGTCCCTCCGCGACCGCGAGGTCGTCTACGCGCTGCACGCGGTAGGCGCCCGGGACGTCGGTCGGCTCACCCGGCGGCTCGCCCTTCACGAGCCGGACGACGGTCTCGAGCGGCTCGTTGCCGGCCCGCATCAGCGCGAGTGCGTCGTCCGCGCCGAGCTCGCGCATCCAGGTCTCGTAGATCCAGTCCGGATAGGACTCCTTCAGCGCGCCCTCCGGCAGCGCGTCCAGCAGCGGCCGCATCCCGTCGGCGAGCCGGCGCATCACCGCGTTCGTGAACGGCACCGCGCGCTCGAGCCGCGCGCGCCGCACGAGCTCGACCGACTCGTTCGCCGCAGCGTGCGGCGCCGTGTCGGTGTACCCGAGCTGGTACGCGCCGAGGCGCAGCGCGGCACGCACGGGCGGGTCGAGCTTGCGCACAGGCCGCTTCCCGAGCGTCTCGATCGCGTGGTCGAGCGTGCGCACGCGCTGCACGGCGCCGTACGCGAGCCGTTGCGCGAACGCGCGCTCGCGCTCGTCGAGGTTGCGCGCCGCGCTCCGAAACACGCGGTCCGCGTACGCGTCCTGCTCGAACACGCGCAGCAGCACCTCGTACGCCGTGCGGCGCGCGGCGGAGACGGCCATCAGCGCAGCCCGCGGAGATAGGCGTCGTACCGCATGCGGCGTCCGCCCTCCGGCTGCACCTCGAGCAGCTCGAGCGAGCCGTCGACGGCGACACGCGCCTTCCAGATCACGAGCGACCTGCCCTCGACGACGGCGCGCGCGCCGATGTTCGGCGAGAGCGCGCGGATCCGGTTCACGAGTTCGCGCGACGGTTGCGCGAGGTCGAGCTCACGGTCCGCGGCGGTGATCTTCTCCGCGTACGTCGCGCCCTCGTCCGACTGCGGCTCGAACTGCGGGTGCGCGAGCGCTGAGTCGAGGAGCCGCGCAGCCGCTTCCGCGGCGCGGGCGTAGACGGTGCCCGCGTCGTCCTCCGGGCCGATGTCGAACGCCTCCTGCGCCGCGATCGGGCCCGCGTCGAGCTCCGCCGTCGTGCGGTGGATCGTCACGCCGGTGCGCGCGTCGCCGGCCATGAGCGCGCGCTCGACCGGCGCCGCGCCGCGCCAGCGCGGCAGCAGCGACGGATGCACGTTCAGCCAGAGGGCGCGGGCAAGCAGCGGCTCCGGAATGAGCAGGCCGTACGCGCAGACGACGACGGTGTCCGCCGGCAGCTCGACGCTCTCGTCGAGCCGCGCCGGCTGCGCGACGGCGATGCCGAGCCGCTCGGCCGTCTCCTTCGCCGGCGTCGGCGCGAGCTTGCGGCCGCGGCCGCGCGGCTTGTCGGGGCGCGTCAGGAGCAGCGCGATCTCGTGCGAGGCTGCGAGCCGCTCGAGGACGTCGGCGCCGAAGGGCGCGGTCGCTGCGACCGCGATGCGCACGACTAGTTCAGGACGATGCGCGGGCGGAGAGTCGCGAGCGCCTCGCGCCGCGCCTCGGGCGTGGTGCGGTCGAGCGTCAGGATCCCGTCGAGGTGGTCGCACTCGTGCTGCGCGGCGCGCGCGTGGACGTCCTCCAGCTCGTAGCGCACCTCCTCGCCGTCCTCGTCGAGCCCGGCGATCGTGACCGTCGCCGCGCGTTCCACCGGCACGAGCACGCCCTGGATCGAGAGGCAGCCCTCGTCGGCGACCTCGCTCTCCTCGCTGCGCTCGACGATCTCGGGGTTGACGACGGCGGCGACCTCGTCCTGGGCCGGCTGGAAGACGAACACGCGCCGCAGAACGCCCACCTGGGTCGCAGCGAGCCCGATCCCGTTGGCGTCCTCCATCAGTCGCATCATCCGCTCGACCAGGCCGCGGAGCTCGTCGTCGAACTCCTCCACCGGCCGCGCCTTCAGCTTCAGGGCGGCGTCCGGATACTGGCGGATCTGGGCGAGCGCGAGCCGCCGGCGCGCCTCGCGCTCGGGGTCGAGCTCTTCCTCGCGAACCTGTCCTTCGATCTCCGCCATGCAGTCGGCAGACTACCCACGAGTGGACCCTCGAGAGCTCAAGGCGATCATGAGCCAGGGCGCGACCCGCCCGGAGACGCCGCGCGACCGCGAGGAGCGTCGCGTGCTCGAGACGGACCTCGCCGAGAGCCCGGTGAAGGGGCGGCCGCTCGAGCAGAGGTTGCGGAACTTCAGGCCGGACGCGGACGCGGCCGTGCGCGCGCTCGGCGGCCCCACGCTCTGGATGCGCCGGCTGCGTGCGATCGAGGACGCGCTACGGCAGCACGAGCAGCAGCTGGACGAGGCCTGGCGCGAGCTGGCGGCGGAAACCGAGGACGAGGCCGCGTTCGCGCGTGCGTGGCGGCGGACAGCGCGGCGCTGGAGCTTCGTGGAGGTGAACGAGCTGATCGCCCGGCACAACCGCTACTTCCCGGCGGAGGCGAGGCTGCCGATGGATCCGCGCACCCGGGACTTCGTGCGGATCAACGGGCGTGCCTACAAGCGGGAACCCTTGGACGAGCAGTGGATCCTCGCGCGGTGGCCCGCTGATCTGGCGGCTGCGCAGCACGCGGCGTAACGGCCGTTGGGACCGGCGGCGGCCTATACTCGCCGGATGAACAGGGACCGTGCCGTTGCACTCGGGGTGCTCTGCATCGCATTCGCGTCCGGCTCATTGATGATCGCAGGCGGCGAGCAGTGGCAGCGCCAGCTCGGCTGGGCGCTCTGGCCTCTGCTGATCGTCCTACCGGTCGTCTACGGCCGGGTCCGGCAGCGCCGCAGCGCGTAGTTCGCCTCAGACGCTCTGCGGATCCACGTCCACGACGGCCGTTAGTCCCGCGCGGCGCATCGCCGGCGCGGCGGCGGCGAGGAGCGCGGCGACGTGCGTGGCGAGCGTGCGCGGCCGCTCCGTCTTGCCGACGAGCTGGGCGCGATGCCGGTTGCGCAGCCGCAGCAGCGGCGCGGGCCCGAGCAGCTCGTCGCCGCCGAGCCGCGCCTTCAGCTCCTCGAGCACGCGCAGCGCGTCGGCCTGCTCCGGGCCGGAGACGACGATCCGCACGAGGTGGCGGAACGGCGGGTAGCCCAGCGCGCGCCGGCGCTCGAGCTCGCCGTCCAGGAAGCCCTTCACGTCGTGGCGCGCCGCGTACGTGATCGCGCGCGCGTCCGGCTGGAACGTCTGCACGATCACGCGCCCCGGCGCGTCGCGGCCGCTGCGGCCGGCAAGCTGCGTCAACAACTGGAAGGTGCGCTCCTCGGCGCGAAAGTCCGGCAGCCCGAGGGCGGTGTCCGCGTCGACCACCGCCGCCAGCTCGACGCCGGGGAAGTGATGGCCCTTCGCGACCATCTGCGTGCCGACGAGCACCGCCCGCTTCGACTGCGAGAAGCGCCGGAGCGCGTCGCGCAGCTGCTCCGGCTTCTTGATCGCGTCGGCGTCGAGGCGGATCCGCTCCAGCTCGGGAACGTGCTTCGCGAGCTCGCGCTCGAGCTTCTGCGTGCCCGCGCCGATGCGTGCGAGCTCGGCCGAGCCGCAGGCGGGGCACGTCTCCCCCATCCGCTCGGCGCGCCCGCAGTGATGGCAGCGCAGCGAGTGATCGTCGTGCAGCGTCAGCGCGACGTCGCAGTTCGGGCAGCGGCGCGTCACGCCGCACGCGCGGCAGTGCACGGCCGGCGCGAGGCCGCGCCGGTTGAGCAGCAGGATCGCCTTGCCGCCGCGCTCCGCGACTCCGCCAAGCGCGGCCAGAAGTGGCGCCGAGAGCGGATAGCCCGCCTCGCGGCGCAGGTCGACGACGCGCACCGACGGCATCGGCGCCGCGATCCGGCCGCCGAGCTCGAGCCGCTCCAGCCGCTCCCACGACTCCGGGCGCGGCGTGGCCGAGCCGAACACCGCGACCGCGCCCTCGAGCGACGCGCGTTTCGCAGCGACCGTGCGCGCGTCGTAGCGCGGATCCGACTCCTGCTTGTACGACGCGTCGTGCTCCTCGTCGACGCAGATCACGCCGAGCGACGGGATCGGCGCGAACACCGCCGAGCGCGCACCGACGACGACCGGCGCCTCGCCCGAGGCGATCCGCTCGCGCTCGTCGCGGCGCTCCGCCTCCGTCAGCGCCGAGTGGAGCACGGCGACCCGGTCGCCGAAGCGCTCGCGGAAGCGGCCGAGCGTCTGCGGCGTGAGCGCGATCTCCGGCACGAGCACGATCGCGCCGCGGCCGCGCGCCAGCGCGGCGTCGCAGGCCCGGATGTACACCTCCGTCTTGCCGCTTCCGGTCGCGCCGGAGAGCAGCACGTGGCCGCCGCCGCCGTCGAGCAGCGCCTCGATCCGCTGCAGCGCCTGCTCCTGCGACTGCGACAGCCGCTCCGGCGCGGGCTCCGCCGTGAGCGCGCCGTCCACGGAGGCGTGCCGCCGCTCGCCGCGCCGCTTCCGCTCGAACGGCGCGATGAGCGCGAGCGCACGGGCAGGTGTCGAACCGTAGTAGTCGGCGAGCCAGAGCGCGAGGTCGACGAGCGCCGGCGGCAGCGTCTCCGCGACCCGCTCGACGGCCGCGGCCTCGACCCCCTCGGGCAGCTCGACGCCCACCTCGGTGATGACGCCGCGGCGGCGCGCGTTGCCGAAGCGCACCTCGACCACCGCCCCTTTTCCCGCTTCGTCCGGCACCTCGTACGTGAACGGGCGCGCGACCGCACGGGCGGTCACGAGCGGATAGACGGACGCGAGCTTCACCGACCGAGCCTAGCGACGGCTATGGTCGGTGCCGTGAGCGACTTCGAGTTCACGCCGGAGCACTTCCTCGACCTCATGCGCCACGAGATTCCGCGCTACGAGGAGCTCGAGGACGAGACGGCGGGCGCGACCGAGGGCGTCGAGGCGGCGCGCATCCTCGAGCTCGGCTTCGGCACCGGCGAGACGACACGACGGGTGCTCGCGCTCCATCCGGGAGCGCACCTCGTCGGGATCGACGGCAGCACGCGGATGCTCGCCGCGACGCAGGTCGAGGGCGCCGAGCTCCGCCTCGGCGAGCTCGTCGACCCGCTGCCGGAAGGGCCGTTCGACCTCGTCGTCTCCTGCCTGACGATCCACCACCTCGACGGCCACGGCAAGCGCGACCTCTTCCGCCGCATCGCCGCGGTGCTCTCCCCCGGCGGCTCGTTCGTGTTCGGCGACGTGATCGTCCCCGAGGATCCCGCCGACGCGGCCATCCCGCTGACGCCGGACTACGACCTGCCCGACCGGCTCGAGGACCTGCTCGACTGGCTGCGCGCGGAGGACTTCGACGCTGCGGCGACGTGGGTTCGCGGCGACCTCGCGGTCGTGCGCGCTAGACGCCTGCCGCCGTCACGACGAAGTCGGTGGCGAATCCGAGGGCGATCCCGGTGAGCACGAGCCACGTCACGACCCGCGGGTGGTCGTACCGGCGGTTGACCGCGAACAGCTCCTGTACGACGTAGAGGATCGACCCGGCCGCGACGGCGAAGAAGGCGACCGACACCGCCTCGCTCGCCCAGGCCTGGCCGAGCACGGTGCCGAGGAACGTCGGCCCGCCGCCGATCAGCCCCATCAGGCCGAGGAACGACCAGCTCGGCTGCGACCCTTCGCTGCTCAGCGGCCCGCAGATCCCGAAGCCCTCGGTGGCGTTGTGCAGGCCGAAGCCGATGATCAGCGTCACCGCGAGACTGATCTGGCTCGCCGCGGCCGCCTGGCCGATGGCGAGACCCTCGCCGAAGTTGTGCACGCCGATCCCGATCGCGATCAGCAGCGCCAGCTGCTTCCCGGGGGTCAGGTTGTCGAGCCAGGTGCGGTGCTCGAACTCGTCGGCGGCGGCGGCGCCGGGGCCGACGAGCAGCGTCGCGCGGCGGCCGGAGCGCTCCTTCATCCACTCCGAGTAGTGGACAAGGCTCATCAGGCCGAGCGTGAAGCCGCCGAGGCCGAGTGCGGCCAGCCAGGAGAAGCGGCCCCAGTGCCGGGCGTCGAGCGCCGCCGTGATCGGGTCGACCGCGCCGGTGAGGACGTCCCAGAGCAGGAAGACGAGGATTCCCGTCGCGAGGGCGCTCAGACCGGCCCGGGCGGGCGACCGGAGACCCTGCATGCGCCCGATCGGCAGGCCGATGAAGATCGTCGCGCCCGCGATCGCGCCCAGCAGCAGGATGTGGCCCGTGGACATGTGAGAGGTTCGACTCCTTCGGTGTAAGGGTGGCCTTACACCGGCGACTTGGGCAATATAGCCCAATGGCGCAGGGCCATTCCGTCGACGAGTACCTGGAGACGATCTACTTTCTCGCCTTCCCGATCGGCGAGTACACGCCGCGGATCGCCGGCTCGCCGCCGCTCGCGTCACGCGTGGCCGAGATGCTCCACGTCTCGCGCGCCTCGGCCGGGGAGATGCTGAAGCGGCTCGAAGGCGAGGGGCTGATCGAGCGCGGGGCGCGCAAAGAGGCGCTCCTCACCGCGTCGGGGCAGGTGCGGGCCGAGCGGGTCGTCCGCAAGCACCGGCTGATCGAGCGGCTGCTCACCGACTTCATGGGCTACACGGGCGCGGAGGCGCACGAGCGGGCCGACGAGCTCGGCGACACGTTCAGCGACGAGATGATCGACCGCATCGACGAGCGGCTCGGCCGTCCCGAGCGCTGCCCGCACGGCTGGCCGGTCGATCCGGCGCTCGAGCAGGCGGAGAACCGCGACCTCGCGCCGCTCGCCGCGCTCGAGCCCGGCACGCGCGCCACGATCGTCCGCCTCGCCGAGCACGACGGCGAGCTCCTGCACTGGTTCTACGACCACGGCCTCGTCCCCGGCCAGGAGATCGTCGTGCGCAAGGCGGAGCCGGCGGCGGATCAATTCACTCTTGACGCGAACGGCACCGAACTCGCGATCAGCGAAAAGGCCGCAAGTGGGCTGTTCGTCCGTCCGACGTAGCCCTTGAACGACCGCAACCTGGTTTAAACCAGGTTGCGGTCTCTCGGCTATATCGCGAGCCCCCGCTTCTTCAGCTCACCGGCGGCCGCCTCGACCCGATCCACCGCCACCTGCCCCTCGAGCCACGAGGCCAGATCGCGCATGCCGTCCTCGAGCGAAACCTGCGGCTCGTAGCCGAGCGTCTCGCGCGCGAGCGCGATGTCGGCGAAGCAGTGGCGGATGTCGCCGGCGCGGTACTCGCCGGTGAGCTCCGGCTCGATCTCCTTGCCCACGGTGGCGGCGAGCTGCAGCGCCACGTCGCGCACGGTGACGCTCGTGCCGCTGCCGACGTTCAGCACCTGCCCGTCGGCGCCGTCTCGTTCGAGCGCGAGCGCGAACGCGCGCGCGACGTCGCTCACCGCGACGAAGTCCCGTCGCTGCAGCCCGTCCTCGAACACGCGCGGCTGCCGGTCGTTCAGCAGCCGCGACGCGAAGATCGCGAGCACGCCCGTGTACGGATTCGAGAGCGCCTGCCGCGTGCCGTACGTGTTGAAGAGGCGCAGGGCGACGGCCGGGATGCCGTACGCCGCGCCGCAGACGAGGGCGGCGCGCTCCTGGTCGTACTTCGTCAGCGCGTAGATCGAGCGGAGCGACGGACGTTTCGTCTCGGGCGTCGGCACCGGCACGAGGCCGGGCAGCTCCCATTCGTCCCGCTCGAGCTGCTCGCGCGTCCGCTCCTCCGGCTCGGCGTCGCGGCCGCCGGCCGTCCGGTACAGCCCCTCGCCGTAGACGCTCATGCTCGACGCAACCAGAACCTTCCCGACCGGTGCCTCCGCCAGCGCCTCGAACAGCACCGCCGTGCCGAGCGAGTTCACCGCCGTGTACTCCGCGATCTCGTACATCGACTGGCCGACGCCGACGCGCGCGGCGAGGTGGACGACGGCGTCGACGCCGGTGAGCGCGCGGCGCACCGCGTCGCGGTCGCGCACATCGCCGACCTGGAGCTCGACGTCGGCCGCGAGATAGTCCGGGCGTCCACCGAGCTCGTGCACCTGCGGCGTCAGGTTGTCGAGAGCGCGCACGCGATGGCCGCGCGCGAGCAGCTCGTCGGCGAGATGCGAGCCGATGAAGCCGGCCCCGCCGGTGATGAGAACCGTGCTAGGCGTCGGCGGCGGCGGCGACGGCCGCTTCAGCGAAAGGGGCGTCGCCGTTCAGGCCCGCCGCGCGCCGCAGGTCTGCGGCCTTGTCCGTCCGCTCCCACGTGAACTCGCGCTCGCTGCGGCCGAAGTGGCCGTACGCCGCCGTCTTCGCGTAGATCGGACGGCGCAGGTCGAGGTCGCGGAGGATCGCGGCCGGGCGCAGGTCGAAGTGCTCGTGGACGAGCTCCTCGATCCGGGGCACGGGCACGGCCTCGGTGCCGAACGTCTCGACGAGCACGGAGAGCGGATGCGCGACGCCGATCGCGTACGCGACCTGGATCTGGCAGCGCTCGGCGAGTCCGGCGGCGACGATGTTCTTCGCGACGTAGCGGGCCGCGTACGCGGCCGAGCGGTCGACCTTCGTCGGGTCCTTGCCGGAGAAGGCACCGCCGCCGTGCGGCGCGGAACCACCGTACGTGTCGACGATGATCTTGCGCCCGGTGAGGCCCGTGTCGCCCATCGGGCCGCCGATCACGAACTTGCCCGTCGGGTTGCAGTAGAAGAAGTCCTTGTCGTGCTCGAGCCGGTGCGCGTCGTAGAGATCGTGCGGCAGGATCGGGTACAGCACGTGCTCGACGAGATCCGGCTTGAGCAGAGTCTCGATGTCGAGACCGTCGCGGTGCTGCGTCGAGACGAGCACCTGCTCGATCTCGACCGGGCGCCGCCGGCCGTGCTCGTCCTCCTCGTAGCGCACCGTCACCTGCGACTTGCCGTCCGGGCGCAGATACGGGAGCACTTCCGCCTTCCGCACCTCCGCCAGCCGCCGCACGAGCCGGTGCGCGAGCATGATCGGGAGGGGCATCAGCTCGTCGGTCTCGTTCGACGCGTAGCCGAACATCATTCCCTGGTCGCCGGCTCCCTCGCGGTCGAGCGGGTCCGCAACTCCGTGCTGCTCTTCGAACGAGTGGCTGACGCCCTGCGCGATGTCGGGCGACTGCTCGTCGATCGCGACGACCACGCCGCACGTGTCTGCGTCGAAGCCGAACTTTGCGCGCGTGTAGCCGATCTCGGCGATCTTCCTGCGCACGATCCGCGGGATGTCGACGTAGGTCGAGGTGGTGATCTCGCCGGCGACGACGACGAGGCCGGTGGTGATCAGCGTCTCGCAGGCGACGCGGCCCTCGGGGTCGTCGGTGAGGACGGCGTCGAGGACCGAGTCCGAGATCTGGTCGGCGATCTTGTCCGGATGGCCCTCGGTGACGGACTCGGACGTGAACGAGAAGGAGCGGGCGGGCACGGCGGCCAGAGTATCGAAGGCGCCGGGCGGTCGCGCTACTTGACCGCGAGGAAGACCGTAAAACTCGACTCGTCGCGCGTCCGGTCGGCGAAGGCCGTGAGCGTCTGCAGCGGCTTCAGGCCGTCGCCCTGCAGGGCCGGCGGCAGCGTCACGCCCGCCAGGGCGGCGATCCCGGTCACGAGCGGCAGCGTCGCCTCGAGGTTCACGTAGACGAAGCCGGTCGTCTGCTGCGGGACCCCAGCCGCCTGCATCGCCCCGGTGAAGACCGGGTCGCCGGACAGCCTCGGGCCGGCCGAGCGGAAGTCCGCGATTCCCTGCTGGGAGGTCGAGACGACGAGCTCGCCGCCGAGCAGCGCGTGGTAGACCTGCACGCTGCTGCCGAGGGTGCCGAGCGGGCCGGCGGCGCCGGCGGCCGCGCCCTTGAGGGCGGCGACGACGGAGTCGAGCGCGACCACGGCCGCCTGCGTGTCGGCCGGCTGCGTCACGAGCGTCACCTCGGGCACGGGCAGCGACGGCCGCACGTAGATCGCAGTCTCGCCGCCGAGGATCGAGTCGAGCTGGCCGGAGAGCTGAGGCGCCGCCTGCAGCAGCTGCTGGACCGGCTTCGGCAGCTTGGACGGGTCGCCGAGCTCGAACTCGCCCTGGGCGACCTGGAAGTCGGCGACGAACAGCGCGCCGGCGGGGATCTCGTCGACGAGATGGGCCGTGTACGGCGGGATCGGCGTCTGCGCGAGCGAGGACTTCTGGAGGATCGCGGCCACGGGCGCCGCCGAGCGTGCGAACGCCTCGACCTTGAGGCCGCCGCCGACGGCCACGACGTCGGCCGCGCCCCACTGGAACGCCTGCGGCTCGATCACCGGAATGTTCGGCCCGCCGGCCACGGGCTTCGCGCGCCGCGAGGCGCCGGTCGCGGCCACCTGGCTCTGGCCCGGCAGCGATCCGAGCAGCTGCTGCGCCTCGGCGCCGTTGGCGTAGGCGCGCGCGAGCGAGTCGCCCGCGAGGTGCCCGTTCGCGTCCTGGTACGTGTTGTCGGCCGCAAGGGTCGCGGTCGCGTTCTGGACGGCGTCGAGCGCCGCGCTGCTCTCCGAGGCGACCGTCCAGCCGCCGATCTGCCGGTAGAAGCCGCCGCCGTTCGAGCTGCCCTCGAGCTTGGCCACCAGCAGCCCGAACTTCGCCTGGTCTGCCGGCCGGGTGAGGACGACGAGCTGCGGCGTGGCGCCGGGAAGCACCGCGAGGTCGAGCTCGTTCCCGAGCGCGGGCTTCACGTCGTTGTTCCAGCTCAGGCTCGTCTTCTGCTCGAAGCTCTTCTGCAGCTGCGTGAGCAGCTGGTCGTGCGCCGGGAACTTCTGGAGGAGCTGGTCGACGGCCTGCCACTGCCCGGACGAGACGTCGGTGTCGAGCGCGACGAAGGCGACCGTGTTCGCCGGGACGACCGACGCGCCGCCGCCCAGGTCGGCGCCGGAGCCGGGCGCGCCTGCACCGCCGCAACCTGCCGCCGTGAGCACGATGGCCGCCGCCACGGCCGCCGCCGAGATCATCGCGCGCATGTCACTCCTCCGTGGGCTGACGCCCCATCAGCCTCGACGCAAGCTCTCCGAGGCTCTGTCCAGAGAGTACCGCGCAGACCCCTTCCGTGATGGGCAGTTCCACGCCGGTCCGCTGGGAGAGCTCGTGGAGCACGGGCGCCGTGGTGATCCCCTCGACCGTCTGGCCGATCCGGACGATCGCCTGCTCAGGGCTGAGCCCCTGCGCGATCAGCTCGCCGGCGTGGCGGTTGCGGCCGTGGCGGCTCCAGCAGGTGACGATCAGGTCGCCCATTCCGGCCAGGCCGGAGAAGGTCTCGGGGCGGGCGCCGAAGGCGTCGCCCAGGCGCGCCATCTCGACGAGGCCGCGGGTGATCAGCGCCGCCTTCGCGTTGTCGCCGAGGTCGAGGCCGTCGACGGCGCCGGCGGCCAGGCCGATCACGTTCTTCGCGGCGGCGCACAGCTCGACCCCGACGAGGTCGGGGTTGACGTAGGCGCGGAAGACGCTGGAGTTGATCGCGTGCTGGAGCTGGCCGGCGAGGAAGCCGTCCTCGCTCGCGATCACGGCGGCGGTCGGCAGGCCGACGGCGATCTCCTCGGCCATGTTCGGGCCGGAGAGGACGGCGACGGAGCGGCCGCGGACGCGGGTCGAGAGCCGCTCCCCCGTCGCGGGGTCGAGGCCTTTGGTCAGGCTGAGCACCGGCGCCGTTCCGGGAAGGCCGGCGGCGACCGCGGCGAAGACGGTGCTCGGAACGGCGAGGACGATCGCGTCGACGTCGCCGGGCGCGTCCGCGAGCGGGACGGGCGTGACGGCGCGCAGGTCGACGCCGGGCATCGAGCGGGGATTGCGCCCGGTCTCGGCGATCGCGCGCGCCTGCTCGGCGGAGTGGCAGGCGAGGACGACGGTGTGCCCGCGGTCGAGCAGCACGCGCGTGAAGGACGTTCCCCAGGCTCCTGCGCCGGCGACGAGGAAGCGCACGCGTGGAGCTTACGCGCGGCGCACGAAGTCGATCGAGACCGGCACGCCGTCGAGGCCGAAGCGCTCGCGCAGCTCGTTCTCGACCCAGAAGCCGTAGTCCCGGGTCACGAGGCTCGGGTCGTTGACGAAGATGCGGATGCGCGGCGGCCGCACGTGAACCTGCGCCCCGTAGAGGACGTTCAGCCTCTTGCCCTTGCGTGAGGGCGTCTCGCGCTGCTCGCCCAGCTCCTCGAGCGCGCGGTTCAGCTCGGGCGTCGGGATGCGCGCGGTGTGCCGGTCGTAGAGCTTGACGACGGTGTCGAGCAGCCGCTCGAGGCCGCGGCCGGTCTGGGCGGAGACGGCGAGGAACGGCGGGCGCTGGCGCAGGCGGCGGCGCAGGTGGCCGCGCACGTCCTCGATCCTCACGGTCGTGATGTCCCACTTGGAGAGCACGATCAGCGTGGAGCAGCCCGCCTTGCGCGCGACGTCGGCGACGGAGAGGTCCTGGTCGACGACGCCCTGCGAGGCGTCGATCAGGACGAGCGCGACATCGGCGCGCTCCGCGGCCTCGAGCGCGCGCAGCTCCGAGTAGTACTCGATCCCCTGGCGGTGGCGGCGCTTGCGGCGCAGGCCGGCGGTGTCGACGAGGACGAAGGTGCGCCCGTCGCGCTCGAGGACGGTGTCGATCGAGTCGCGCGTCGTGCCGGGGACCTCGGAGACGATGACGCGCTCGCGGCCGAGCAGCGCGTTGACGAGGCTCGACTTGCCGACGTTCGGGCGGCCGAGGATGGCGACGCGGATCGCTTCCTCCGGCGCCTCGGCGGGGGCTGCGGTTCCGTGCGCCTCGAGGGAGCCGACGATCTCGTCGAGGAGGTCGCCGGTGCCGAGCCCGTGCAGGCCGGAGATGGGCAGCGGGTTGCCGAGGCCGAGCCGGTGCAGCTCGAGTGCGAGCGTCTCGTGGCGCTGGTCGTCGATCTTGTTCGCGAGCACGAGCACCGGCTTGTGGGCCTCGCGCAGGATCTGGGCGACCTCCTCGTCGCCGGGCGTGATCCCGAGCTGGGCGTCGACGACGAACAGGACGAGGTCGGCGTCGGCGACCGCCTCGCGCGCCTGGTCGGCGATCGAGACGGTGATCGGCGTCTGGTCGGCGATGTCGACGCCGCCGGTGTCGACGAGCAGGAAGCGCTTGCCGTTCCATTCGCAGACGATCTCCTTGCGGTCGCGCGTGACGCCGGGCGTCTCGTGCACGACCGCCTGGCGCGTGCCGCTCAGCCGGTTGACGAGCGTCGACTTGCCGACGTTCGGAAAGCCGACGATCGCGACCGTCCCGATCAGGGGGTTCTCCGCCATAGGGGGTTAGCGTAGGGCCCAAGACCGCAACCTGGTTGAAACCAGGTTGCACGACTCAAGGGAGCGTGACGGGTGCCCGGCGGGCGGCGGGGGCTCGCGGCGGGACCGCATTCCGCGGGCGGCCGGCCTTGTGCAGGTCGACGAGCCACTGCCAGAGGCGGTAGAGCTCCGCCTGGATCTCCTCCGACGCCGCGCGGTAGCCCCTCGCGCCGGACGGGAAGCCGTCGAAGCGCATCGGCTCGCCCCACGCGATCGTCACCGGCTTGAAGTTCCCCGGCTTCCAGATCTGCGAGCCGTGGATCGCCGCGCACACCACCGGCACGCCCTCGGCCAGCGCGACCATCGCCGCGCCCGGCTGCGCCGTGCCGGGGACGCCCGACCGCTGGCGCGTGCCCTCGACGAAGACGCCGAGCGCCTCGCCGGAGCGCACCACCTCGCGCATCCGCCGCACCGCCTCACGGTCGGACTCGCCCCGGCGCACGCTGAACGAGCCGAACAGACGCAGGTACGCCCCCACCACCGGCACCGCGTGCGCCTCCGCCTTGGCGAGGAAGTACAGCGTCCGCGGCGACGACCAGCCGAACGCCGGGATGTCGATCCACGAGAAATGGTTGAACGCGATCACGACACCGCCGGTGCGCGGCACGCGCTCCCGCCCGTAGCTGCGCAGCCGCGTCGCCAACGCCGTCGGCCCGCCCATCAACGGGCGGCCCCACGCCCAGGAGGCATCGACGCGGTTCACACCGCGCTGCGTTCGCGGACCAGCGCCTCGATCCGCTCGACGACGTCCTCGACGCGGAGGCTCGTCGTGTCGATCTCGTGCGCGTCCGCCGCCGGCTGCATGCGCTCCGCGTCCTTCTCGTCGCGCGTCTTCAGGTCGGTGGCGAGCGCGTCCGTGCCGATCCCGGGCCGCTCCGCGCTGCGCCGGCGCGCCCGCTCGTCCCGGTCGGCGACGAGATACACCTTCACCTCGGCTCCGGGCGCGACGACGGTGCCGATGTCGCGGCCTTCGATCACGACGTCGCCCTCCTGCCCCAGCTCGCGCTGGCGGTCGCGCATCACCTCGCGCACGGCCGGGTGGCGCGCGACGACCGGCACCATCCGGTCGATCCGCTGGTCGCGGATCGAGAACGTGACGTCGGTGCCGGCAATCCACACGCGGCCGGAGTCGTCGAAGAGCACGGGCTCCGCCTGGGCGAGGCGCGCAAGCGCGTCCGCGTCGCTGAGCACGACGCCGCGCAGCATCGCGAGCCACGTCAGCGCGCGGTACATCGCACCCGTGTCGAGGTAGCGGAACCGCAGCCGCTCGGCGAGCGCGCGCGCGACCGTGCTCTTGCCGGCCCCCGCGGGGCCGTCGATGGCCACGATCATCGTCTTACCAGGGAGTCCAGCAGGTCATAGAAGCCGGGGAAGCTTACAGCGACCGTCTCGGCGCCCTCGACCTCGACTCCCTCGACCGACGCCAACCCGGCAACGGCGCCCAGCATCGCGATCCGGTGGTCGCCGCGGGCCTCCACGCGGCCGCCGCGGAACCGCGTCGGGACGCCGGTAACCGTCCAGCCGTCCTCCCGCGAGCGGATGTGCGCGCCGCTCGCGCGCAGCCCGTCCGTGACCGCCTCGATGCGGTCGCTCTCCTTCACGCGCAGCTCGGCGGCGCCGCGGACGACCGTCTCGCCGTGCGCCTGCGAGCCGAGCAGCGCGACGAGCGGCAGCTCGTCGACGAGCAGCGGCACCTCGGGGGCGTCGACCCTGGTCGCGACAAGCTGGGCGTACTGCACCTGCACGTCGCCGATCGCCTCGCCGGCGGAACGGCGGCGGTTGAAGACGGAGACGCGGGCCCCCATCCGCTCGAGCACGTCGAGCAGGCCCGTGCGGCGCGGGTTGAGACCGATCCCGTGCACGGTCACGTCGCTCCCGGGGACAAGGGCGGCCGCGGCCAGCAGCGGCGCCGCCGAGGAGAAGTCCCCGGGGACGTCGACCTCGCCGAGCCGGAGCGCCGCCGGCGGCTCGACCGTCACCGCGTTCCGGCGCCGGCGCACGCGCACGCCCGCCGCCTCGAGCATCAACTCGGTGTGGTCGCGCGTCGGCGCCGGCTCGAAGACCGTCGTCGGGCCGGTCGCGTTCAGCCCCGCGAGCAGCACCGCCGACTTCACCTGCGCGCTCGCCACCGGCAGCTCGTACTCGATCCCGCGCAGCGAGCCCGAGCCCTCGACGACGACCGGCGCGTGGCCCTCCTCCGTCTCGACGCTCGCGCCCATCAGCCGCAGCGGCGCCGCGATCCGCTCCATCGGCCGCCCGCGCAGCGACTCGTCCCCGGTCAGCTCGAAGCGCCCGTCCTGCCCGGCGAGGATCCCGGTCAGCAGGCGGATCAGGGTCCCCGCGTTGGCGCAATCCACCGGACTCTCCACTGCGCGAAGTCCGCGCAAGCCGACCCCCGTGACAATGAGCTCGTCGTCGGCCAGATCGCGAATGTCTACTCCTAGTGCGCGCATCGCGCGCACACCGGCTTCGGTATCGGCCGAGCGACCGAACCCGCGCACGTGCGTCTCCCCCTCGCCAAGCGCACCCAGCAGCACCGCCCGGTGCGAGATCGACTTGTCACCCGGCACGCGAACGTGCCCGACGACCGCGACGGCCGGCTCGGTCCTCAACCGATCGTGCGTCCCATGAGGGACGCGAGCGCGCGGATCTCGCTGGCGAACTCGTGGAACTCGGACACCGGAATCTGCTGCGCCGCGTCGCAGAGCGCTTCCTCGGGATGCGGATGCACCTCGACGATGATCCCGTCGGCGCCCGCGGCAACGGCGGCGCGCGCGAGCGGCAGCACGAGCTCGCGCCGCCCAGCCGGATGGGACGGGTCGACGATCACCGGCAGGTGGGTCTCCATCTTCAGGACGGGGATCGCGCTGATGTCGAGCGTGAACCGGGTCGACGTCTCGAACGTCTTGATCCCGCGCTCGCAGAGGATGACCTCGGAGTTGCCCTCCTTGACGATGTACTCGGCGGCCATCAGCAGGTCCTCGACGGTGGACGAGAGGCCGCGCTTCAGCAGCACCGGCTTCGTCGCCCGCCCGACCTCGGACAGGAGCGAGAAGTTCGACATGTTGCGCGCGCCGATCTGGATCACGTCCGCCACCTCGACCACCTGTTCGACGTGGCGGGGGTCCATCAGCTCGGTCACGAGCGGCAGGCCGGTCAGCTCGCGCGCCTCGACGAGGATCTCGAGCGCGCGGCTGCCGAGGCCCTGGAAGGCGTACGGTGACGTCCGCGGCTTGAAGGCGCCGCCGCGCAGCATCGTCACGCCCTCGGCGGCGACCGCCCGGGCCGTCTCGAGCGTCTGCTCCCGGGTCTCCACCGTGCACGGGCCGGCGATGAAGCCGAAATAGCCGTCGCCGATGCGGCGGCCGCGCGCCTCGATCACGGTCGGGTCGGGCGAAAGCTCCCGCGAGACGAGCTTGTACGGCTTGAGGATCGGCAGCACCTGCTCGACCCCGGCGTACCCCTCGAGCGGCAGGGCGGCGAGCATCTCCCGCTCGCCGATCGCGCCGATCACGGTCGCCTCGCGCCCCGGGGTGACGAGCGCGGCGCAGCCTGCCTCCTCGAGGCGGGCGACCACCTCGTCCACCTGCTCGGGCGTCGCGTGCCCGCTCATCACGATGAGCAGCTCTGGTGCGCCGGTCACGGCCATGGCGCAAAGTGTAGACGCACGTTTACGGCCGACCCGGTAGTTTCGTACCAATGGCGACCGAGCCCAGACCCCGCGTGTTCTCCGGCATCCAGCCGACCGGCCGCAAGACGCTCGGCAACTACAGCGGCGGCTTCCGCCAGTACGTCCAGACGCAGGAGCAGGGCGACGGCTTCTTCTGCATCGTCGACCTGCACTCGATCACCGTCGACTACGACCCGGCGGAGCTGAAGCGCTCGACGCTCGACCTCGCCGCAATGCTGTTCGCGGCCGGCCTCGACGCGGAGCGCTCGACGGTCTTCTGCCAGAGCCACGTGACCGCGCACGCCGAGGCGGCTTGGCTGCTGGCGGCGGTGACGAGCTACGGCCAGCTCGGCCGGATGACGCAGTTCAAGGACAAGTCCGAGGGCCGCGAGTTCGTGTCCGCGGGCCTGTTCACGTACCCCGTCCTGATGGCCGGCGACATCCTGCTCTACCAGACCGACCTCGTCCCGATCGGCGACGACCAGCGCCAGCACCTCGAGCTCGCACGCGACGTCGCGGAGCGCTTCAACTTCCGCTACGGCGAGACCTTCCGCGTGCCCGGCGGCGTGTTCCCGGAGATCGGGGGCCGGATCATGGACCTGCAGGAGCCGACGAACAAGATGTCGACGTCGACGAGCAGCGAGCAGGGCGCCGTCTACGTCGGCGACCCGCCCGACGCGATCCGCAAGAAGTTCAAGTCGGCGGTGACCGACTCCGGACGCGAGGTCCGCTACGACCCGCAGGAGAAGCCGGGCGTCTCGAACCTGCTCGAGATCATGAGCGTCGCCACCGGCGAGGCGATCGACGCGCTCGAGCGCCGCTTCGAGGGCTCGGGCTACGGCGACCTCAAGGAGGCCGTCGGCGAATCCGTCGTCACGCTGCTGACGCCGATCCGCGAGCGCTTCGAGGCGCTGCGGGCGGACGAGCGGGAGCTGCAGCGGCTGCTCGGCGTCGGCGCCGAGAAGGCGCGGCGGGCGTCCGAGCCGACACTCGAGCTGATGTACGACCGGATGGGTTTCGTGCGCGCCGAGGCGGGCCGCTTCTTCGGCGCGGCGCGGCCGCGCGGGCTGTAGTCACCCGCTCGACGCGAGACGCCCGCCATCTCGCAACCGCCTCGCCGCCCACGCGCAGAGCTGGATCGATCAGGCAAACGCGCTGATCACGCAGGCCCAGGCCCTGTCCTGAGCCGTTCCACCTCGTGGGGCTCGAGCTCGCGCCAGGCGCCGGGCTCGAGCCCCGCAAGGGTCAGCCCCGCGTACGCGCTGCGCTGCAGGCGTAGGACCGGGTGGCCGACCGCGGCGCACATCCGCTTCACCTGGTGCTTGCGGCCCTCGTGCAGGACGAGCTCGATCCGGCCGGGGCCGAGCCGCGCGACGCGCGCAGGAGCCGTGCGGCCGTCCTCGAGCTCGACGCCGTCGCGCAGGCGCCGGAGCGCCGCCTCGTCCGGGTCGCCCTCGACCTCCGCAACGTACGTCTTCTCGACGCCGTAGCGCGGGTGCGCGAGCCGGTGCGCGAGCGGGCCGTCGTTCGTGAGCAGGAGCGCCCCGGTCGTGTCGGCGTCGAGCCGGCCGACCGGAACGACGCGCGGCGCCCGGGGCACGAGCTCGACGACCGTCGGGCGGCGCTGCGGGTCGCGTGCGGTCGTGACGACGCCGGCGGGCTTGTGCAGGAGCACGTACGCGAGCCGCTGCGGTGCGACCTCGCGTCCGTCCACCTCGACCCGGTCTGCCGCGCCGACGAAGGTGTTGAGCTGGCCCGGCTCCCCGTTCACGAGCACGCGGCCCGCGACGATCAGCTCGTCGGCGGCGCGGCGGGAGGCGATGCCCGCCCGGGCGAGGTAGGCGTTGAGGCGCACGGCTTGCAAAGATATGGCCGCGTGCCCCACTACATCTCGCTGATGCGCTGGACCACGCAGGGCCGGATGGGCCTCCCCGCCTGGCGCGACCGCGTGGAAGAAGGCGAGCGGGCGATCGAGGAGGCGGGGGGAACGCTCGTCGGCGTCTGGGTGACGCTCGGCCGCTATGACGTCGTCGAGGTGTTCGAAGCGCCGGACGACGAGATCGCGCTCGAGATCGTGACGAAGCTCCAGCACTTCGGCGGCGACCACACCGAGACGCTGCGCGCGTTCACGCG
>Ga0265325_10000906_pt1 | contig 21384 bp, 18 predicted proteins | sample 41420metaG_FD_202090 | JGI IMG/M metagenome (GOLD analysis project Ga0265325, IMG submission 202090) | Rhizosphere microbial communities from Carex aquatilis grown in University of Washington, Seatle, WA, United States - 4-14-20 metaG | ecosystem: Host-associated > Plants > Roots > Rhizosphere... | reverse complement strand
GCTCCCGTCATGCCCGCCGCCGCCCGGTTTGGTGCCATTGACGGTGATGGGTGGCAGGAACGGAAAATCCCTGCCCGGCAATATCTTTTCAGGCTTCGCGGCCGGCTGGAGCAGCGTCAAGGAATGCGGCATCGGGGCAACCTCAACCACATTGACTTCGACCCCCGGTGCGCCGGTGAGATCGACATTCGACCAGAAACACTGCCGCGCCAAGCGCAGCATTTTCCAGAAATCTAGTGAACCCCATCTCTGCCACTTCCCGCGATGGTCGGAAGCACCCCTAGACTTGGAGCGCGCCCTGGTCAACTCATGGTGTCCCTGCCCGATAAATTGGCTTGCTGTGAAATATGCTCCAACCACGACTCTGCCGAGAAGCGCTGCCCCCACCTTCATCGCAAAACGGATGGACCTCAAGAACCGAGGCGAGCCTGCGGAATATCTCGCCGATATTTCAGATGGCATCGTCGGCCGAAAGGCCCGAGCCGGTTTGCGCCATCGGTTTGCGACGGGAACCCATGATGCGGGGTTTATCGAGGGGATGGGAAGGCTCAACACGCTATACCCTCGCAGGTGCACAATTCTGCGATCAGGCGATTTCACTTCCGCAACGCTAGCGTTAGGTTGTCGGCCACCGAGCACATCGATTTGCGGAGCAACGCCCATGTGTGTCTCCTTTCGCATTTCCATCGCCATGGCCTGTCTTGCTGGCCTTTCCTTCAGCGGAGCTTGGGCGCGTAACATTACCGGCGAGGCCTGGGGAACCACTGAAAGAGGCGAGAAGGCCAGCCTGTTCACACTGAAAGGTGCGGAGGGGCTGGAAGCGCGCATCACCAATTATGGCGGCAGAATTGTGAGCCTGTATGTGCCGAACCGGCAGGGCACGAAGACCGATGTTCAGCTGGGCTTCGACGACCTCGCCTCCTATGAGAAGGACGGATTCTATGGCGCTCTGGTGGGCCGCTATGTCGGCCGGATCAGTCACGGCGGCAGCTTCACGCTGGACGGCAAGACCTATCAGCTGGAGAAAACTGATCCCGCGGCCCCATTCGTCATCCATGGCGGCACCGCCGGCTTCCAGCGCAAGCTCTGGAAAGCACAGATGCATGATGGTCCCGAGCCCAGCTTGACCCTCACGCTGATCAGCCCCGATGGCGATGGCGGATTCCCCGGAAAACTGACTACGACCGTCACCTACACGGTCACCAGGGAGAACGCGCTCCGGCTGGATTATCGCGCAACCTCCGATCGGCCGACCGTCGTCAGTCTCACCAACCATGCCTATTTCGCGCTGCAGGGCGAAGGCAATGGCGACATCTCCGACGAGATGATGCAGGTCTTCGCCGACCGCTACACCCCCGCCGATGCGGGCAATCTGGTGACGGGAGAAATCGCGCCGGTCGATGGTACGCCCGCTGATTTCAGAAAGCCCGTGCGGGTCGGTGATGTGCGGACCTCCGACTTTCCGCAGATTGCGATGCGCAAGGGCATTGAACTGGAGATGGTCATCAACGGAAGTTCCGGCACCCTGCGCCCGGCGGCGCGAATGACCGATCCCCACACCGGCATCGTGATGGACGTGTCTACAACGCAGCCCTGCATGGTCGTGTACGGCGACAGTATCGACGACCGTACCGTCACCGGAAAGGGTGGGAAGATCTACCGCAACTTTTACGCCATGAGTTTTGAAACCGAAGGTTATCTGGATGCGGTCAATCATCCGAACTTCGCGTCTACCGTGGTGACGCCGAAAAAGCCGATGCACGAAGTTACGGTCTTCAAATTTAGCACTGAGTGAGCAGGATTGCCCTCCACCTATCCGAGCACGATTGCCCCATCGTCGTGGGTCCAGATATGGCTTTTCCGCTTGTCGAACCCTTCACCATGAGTGATTGAGGGACCAAGAGCGACGCGAGGATAGATCGCCAAGGTCCGTTCGATTTCATAGGCTTCAATGAGCGCAGGACCAAAGACCCCGCCGTCCGAATGGCAGACGTCGCCCATCGCGACACCGCCGCGAACCAGCGTTCCATGCGATGAAGCCGACCAAAGTTTGAAGGAAAATAACCACCATACCGACGTCGAGCCCGTGCTCCGCCAACCGGTCGAGCGGGTACGAGATCACAATGTTGTCGGAAAACGCGGAAATGGCAGGCCTGACAAACGATTGGTGGCCATGCTTATTCTTCTTCGATTCGGCGTAAAAATTGCCTTGGAAAGCCGCCAGTTTGCCGAGTGACGCCAAGATGGAATCTGCGCGGTTGCGGTCGCTCATTGCCTTTCTAAAGCCGAGGATGTCGATAAAGGCTACGAGGTGTTGGCTGTAGTTGGGCAAAGTTCAATTTATTCCGGGCGACTTACAAGCCGGCATGCGATTGGAATGTTTTCGTCCTTGTACCAGCTCGCGCAAATCCGGTGATAGCCGTCCGCAATGATCAACAGAAGCCCCTTCTCGGCATCGCCGCGCACTATCAGAACGGGTGATAGCGCCTGACCCTTCTTGAGCTTTCTCAGGTCGCTCGCCACATGCGGATTGTCCTTTCCAAGGACTGGAAGGGCGCTGGCGCGCAACAGGTCCTTGGCTTTTCTTCTGATGGTCGGCGCATGACGGAATCCGGCTACCAGTTTGCGGGCGGGCTTTTCCTCAAAAAGGAGGGTTAGGTATTCGTGTGCGGCCGGATAGTCATGCTTTTCTGGATGATTTTTCCAAATATCGGCCTGCTTGCCCATGCGAGCCCCCAGTCGCTGACCCTATAATCCTACGCGAACGCCACTTTTCAATTAGCTGTTTTCTTTCTCTGTGCAACCCCACTGCAACCCCAGCCCCCAGAATTGCCTTCGACGGCAATCCTCGTTGCATTTGCAAAATGGGAAAAACTTAGGCGAACCGCGGTTTTACGGGCCTTTCGAGATGGTGCCGCCTGCGTGACTCGAACACGCGCCCCCCGCATTACGAATGCATAAATTTGGCAGTCCCAACAATGTTTTAGAATAAGCGATAATACACCAAAATGCACGGCGACGCGATTTCGTGGTGGCTGTAAATGTGCGTTGGAGCACATTTTGGAGCATTAGAGCGAAATATAGTGAAACGCAGAATCTGCAACCGCGATGTAACCCGCCTGGGTCAAATCGTGATACCGCCGTCAATGATGAAATTCTGGCCGGTGCAGAAGGCGCCCTCGTCACTGGCCAGGTACAGCACCACGCCGGCGATCTCTTGGGCCGTGCCGATGCGGCCCATGGGCTGGCGGGCGGTGAAAGCCTTGCGGGTGGCATCATAGTCGCCGGTATCCCTCAGCCGTTGCTGCAACGATGGCGAATCCACCGTACCCGGACATACCGAATTGCAGCGGATGCCGCGGCTGACGAAATCCACCGCTACCGACTTGGTCAGTCCGATCACAGCGGCCTTGCTGGCGCCGTAGATGCAGCGATTGGGAATGCCCTTGATCGAACCCGACACTGACGCAACATTGATGATGTTTCCGCCACCGCTTTCGATCATGGCCGGGAGGAAAGCGCGAATCATCCGCGCCATGGCGAAAACGTTGATCTCGAACGACTTGCGCCATTGCGCCTCGTCATTGTCCAGGACAGTGCCGCTTTCCACAAAGCCGGCGCAGTTGAACAGGATATCCACCCGCCCCAGTTCCGCAGCGAGCGCCGACACCGCCTCGGCATCGGTGACATCCAGCGGGCGGCAGTCGGCCTTCAGCCCTCGCAGCGCGTCAAAATCGCGATCGGTGGCGATGACCTTCGCACCTTCTTCCGCGAATAGCTCGCTCACCGCCCGGCCGATGCCCGCGGCTGCTGCGGTGATCAGAACTGTCTTTCCATCCAATCTATTGCGCATGGCGGTGTCCGCTGGGGTGCGAAGACGGAGGGATCAACCGAGTACGTCTTGAGGCTGCCACGACGCGGTATTGCAAGAGCTTCTTCCGGGGAAATACGGCTGTTTCCGCCGCCGTTCCTGTCTCCGCATGTGACTGCCATGGCAAGATGAACGTCAATCCCCGGTTGACGCCTTGTTTCGCTCCATGAAACGGCGTGGGTCCCCGGGGACTAATGACTCAGAGCGGCGCGGATGGCATTCTGCGGTGTCCGGGCTCGTTCGGTGGGAATCTGCAGCGTCAGCCCCGGGGGCAGATGTGGAGTCAGGCGTTCGCGCAGGGTGCATACCAGGAACTGTTCACGCGCCCGGTCGATCCGTTCTGTCGGCCCGGTGACGCTGATGGCGGCGATGGGCTTGTAGCCGCGCAGCACTGCCACCGACAGGCAACTTGTACCCACAACATACTCGTTGATCTCGCGCGAGAAACCGCGCTTCCTGGACTTTACCAGCTCTTGCCAGATGTCCTTCAAGCTGACGATGGTGTGACGGGTGCGCTGGAACACCGGCGTGGGGAAATCCCGGGCGAAACTGTCGAAATCGACATACTTCTGGCAGACGATGGCACGCCCCAACGCCGTGGTCAGCGCCGGATTGCGGAAGCCCACCGTCGACCAGGTGTTGATGGCGGTCTTGGGCACCACCTTATGGACATAAACGATATCCTCGCCCGTCAGGATACCCAGATGGCAGATTTCGTTGATGGAGATCGACAGCTGCTTCAGCGCCGCATGCATCTGGCAGAAGCTGTCGTCATGCAGGTAGGAATCCGCCAGCGACAGCGCCGACCGGCCCAGCCGGTAATTGCCGTTGCGGTCCTGTTCCACGAAGCCACGATGGCGCAGCCCCGACAAGGTGTGATGCAGCGTGGCCTTGTTGAGGCCCAGATCGGCCGCCAGCCGGTTGAGGGCGCGCCCTTCCGCGCCCACTTCGCCCAATCGCTGCAACGTCAGCAGCGCCTTGTCGACGCTGGCGATCAACCGATCCGCCATGTAATGTCCCCCACGTCCGCCCCCAACGAACAATACCATGGCCGCGGGACATTTCGAGCTAATAGCGGCGCGCCGTCAAAATCTCCGCGCGATTTCGCGCGCGCAAAAACAGGCACGGAACCGATCCGTGGCTGCTGCGTCTCACGGCGTCAGATTTGCCTGAGCAGCCAGCGGATCGAACGCCGCTGGATTTCCAGATATTGCGGCTGCCACAGCACATGGATGTTGTGGCCGGGCATGGTGTGCACCACCCGGCCTTTGCCGAAATCATAGGCCCAGCCCGCGACCGACTTGGTGCCCTTGTCCTCGTATTTCAGGCCGTCGATGTTTTCCGCTTCCAGAATCTGGTATTTGGGATCCTTGTCGTAGATCGGATAGTGCTGCTCGTCATTCACCATGAAGGGCGGGATGCCGTCCGTGATCGGGTGCCTGTTCGCGGTGGCGCGCACCTGGAACGGACGCTGCGGCGGATGGCCGTCATAGGCCCCGCCCATCACCTCGCGGAAATTCTTCGAAGTGAGCGAGATATGGGCGCTGTTGTGCATCGGATAGAAACCGCCGCCGGCATTGACCCAATCGCGCACCGCCGCGCCCTGATCCTCCGTCATCCAGAACACCGGCTTGGGATCGGGGAAGGTCTTGGGGGTTTCCAGGTCGGCTTCATAGGCCGTGTAGGCGTCGGGACCGAGATAGCCATCCGGCCAGATCATGCCGTCGCGCAGGATGACGAACAGCTGATAGTCCTTCAGCAGCTTCGCCGAGATCGTCTCGTACGCGATGGTGTAGTCGATCGGGATGGCGAGGTCCTTGAACACCTTGTCCAGGCTCACCCGGATGTAATCGGAGTTGTGATAGCGGTCGCCGATCAGCGCCAGCGCGCGGGGACCCGCGGGACTTTTGGCGGCGCCGCCCACCAGCATGCCGGCCGATGTCAGGCCGGCGCTCTGGATAATGCCGCGGCGCGAAAGCATGCCGGAAAAGCGTTTCATCATTCACTCCTTGATCTCACCGTTCTAATTATTCCGCCCGGTGCCAGGCGCGCTGCACCCCGCAATAAAGCCGCGGGACGCATTCCTGTCAGAACTTGGTGGTGAGGCCGACCGTGACCAGGCGGCCAACCGGCGAGGCGATGGTGGCGTTATATCCGGCCGCCGACGAGTCATAAGGCGGCCTTTGGTCAAACATATTGCGCATGCTCAGCGAAAACTCGTCGTTACCCACATAACCATCCACGAAATCATAGGTCAGATTCAGGTCGAAGGTCGTATTGGGCGAGACCCTGTCGCCACCACTGCTGGGATTCAGCGCCGCGTTGAGGATGACCGGATTGTCAGGCGAATTCCAGTTCTGGTAGCCGCCGGTATAGTTCAAGAACAACTGGGCCCCGAAGTTCTCGTAGTTCCACCCGGCATGGCCGCGCATCTGGAACGCGATCGAGCCGTGCGCGCCGGACTTGTTCAGTACACTGAAGGGCACCCCGTCCGGGCCATTCGACTGCACATAGTGAGTGAACTTGCTGATCGCATCGCCAATGGAGAACACCCCCCAATTGTCAGTCGGTATAGTGTACTCGAAGTCAGTATCGATGCCCTGGGCGTCGAGATTCAGCAAGCCGTCATTCTGCTGGACATAGATATAGCTCGTACATGGCGGCACCGCGCCCACCAGAGGCAGGTTGCCGGTGATGGCCTTGATCTGGGCGGGTGTCGCGCAGTTCGGATACAGGGTCATCAGATGCGCCAGCGATGCGCTGGTGGTGACGGTGGCGAAGGGGGCGCCCTGCGAGCCGCCCTTGAATTTGGCGTTCCACAAGGTGAGGCTCCACTTGAAGCCTTCCAGCCAGCTGGGCGTGAAATCAAAGCCCACCGTCCAGCCGCGGCCATGACTTGGGCCCTGGTTGGGATTGGAGTTGACCGCCTGGATGCCTTGCAGGGATGCGATGTTGCAGCTCGTCGCGGTGCAGGGAATTAGCGCTCCCGTTCCGTTCTGTTGCAGCAGGGTTGCCTGCGGGAACAACGCGATCGGCAACGACGCATTCTGCGTGGTCGCGGTGTAGTTGGTGTTGTTCCAGGTGCCGTCGCCGCCGATTTCATCTTCGGGCGGCGCCACGAAGGATGTCGACCAGTCGGCGCGCAGCTTCAGGTCGTCATACACTCGCCAGTCCATGGCGATCTTGGGATTGGTGGTGGTGCCGAAATCGTTGTAGTCGTCCAGGCGGCCGGACACGTCCAGGGTCAGCTCCTGCACCAGAGTAATGCCCTGATCCCGCCCGATCAGCGGGAGATTGGCTTCCAGATAAGCGGACTGGACGTTGCGCGAGAAATGCCACTGGCGATAGACCGCAGCGTTGGAAGTCGGGCCGGCACCCTGCGCCTGGGCAAGAAATTCGTACAGGCTGACCCGGTACGCCTCGCCGCCGATCGCGAGCTTGACGGGACCGGCGGGCATATCGAACAGCGTGCCCTGGGCCTGCAGGCGCGCCTGTGTCATGCCGCTGACGAGATGGGAATTCTGCGCATCATCGGTCAGCGACTTGATCAGCGCTGCAGAAGTCTTGTTGCTGGACGCGGGATCCCACACGTCCAGCGCGTTGGCCGTGGTCAGGGGAAGCTGGGTGTAGACGATATTGGTGTTGGGAACCACCTGGGTCAGGTTGCCGCCGGTGTTGGTCGTGCCGTTCAGCGCCAGAGTGGCGGTAGATGCGCTCAGCCCGCCATTGTAGCCGACGGCGCTGTCGTCGCGGCCCACCAGGGTCAGAAGGTCGACGGTCCAGTCCCCGAACAGTTTATATTCGATATTGACGTCGCCGTACACGGTCTGGTCGGTGGAGAAGTTATATGCGCCCGGTCCCAGAAGGGCATTGGAGTCCCAGCCGATGGTTTCGGTGGTCGCCGTGCCGGTATAGCCGACGGGATTTTGATAGAATGGGTTGGCCTGGGTGCCGGTCTGGAAGGCCGTGGCGCTCAGGGTGCCGCGCGACCGGCGGCCCCGCACATCGCGGGTGGCATAAAGCAGCTCGCTATCCACTTTCCACTTGTCGCCGAAATTCTGCTCAAGCTTCAACATCGCATTGTTGCGGGCGGTCTTGGGAATCAAGTCGGCATACTTCCAGTCCGAACACTGGAAGTTGCTGCTGGCTAGGCCGGTCGTTGCTGACGCATTGAGAAAGATCAGGCTCTGGCCGGCCGGCTTCAGCGATGCGGGCTCGCAGTTGAAGGTGGCGCGGTTCTTGGCGAGCGGAGTAACGCCGGTGTGGTCTGGATAGGTCCAGGGACGTGCGGTATCCGCGAGCGCGCCCTGGCGGGTGTAGCTGTATGCGAACAGGGCGCTGCCCGTATCCCAGGCCGAGCCGGTGAGGATACCGAGATTGACGTCCTGCTTGCCGTCGGCGAAGCCGGCATTGGCGGTGATCTCGATGCCATCGTAGCGCTTGCGGGTGATGAAGTTGACCACGCCGGCGATCGCGTCGGAGCCGTACACGGCCGACACGCCATCGGCCAGCACTTCCACGCGCTCGACCATGTTGATCGGGATCATGTTGGGATCGACAAAGGAGTGGTTGGTGCCGGAGGTCGGCGCACGGTGGCCGTCGATCAGGGTCAGGGTCGAAGTCGAAGCACTCTGGCCGAGCTGATGGATGAGTGCCTGCTGCGCGCCCTGTCCGGTTGTGCCGCTGTCCACCTGGCCCATGCCCATCAGCTGGGGCACACTGGCCAGGATGCCCGTCACGCTGGTCGCTGCCGTCGCCTTGATGTCGGCCTGTGTGACCGTGGTGACGGAGGCGCCGACCGGCGCGGTGCCACGGATGCTGGTGCCGGTGACAGTGACCGTCTCGGCAGGCTCCGTCGCCTGGTTGGCCGCTTGTGCCTGCGCGGGCAGGACCCAGGCGCTGGATGCCGACAGCGCGATGACCGATGCAGCGAGATGGAAACGATAGACCCGTTGACGCATGGCGATCCCCTCTGTGCCAGTGGCTTTTGTTGCCGATATTTTGCCACACGATACGTCACCTGGACCTTCAACAGTCAATTCGCGGCGCGCAGCGCGTTTCATCTGGTGAAATGGTTTTCCGGGGTGCAAGGCGACCGCGCGCCAACCGCCGAAGGGCTCAACTGGCCGGCTTTATTGATGTTGCAGCGCATCATCGGGCCCCGCGCGGGCCAATTCCGCGGCCGCGTTTTATCCTGTCAAACGCCGCGCGGACCCGGCGCGCGGTTTTTCTTGGCGCAGACCCTGCTCCGCCCTAGGCTTGGCGCAAAGCTTTCGGGCATAAAATAGGTGGGAGCATGCAGAAGATCGCAAGCCTGATGCTGGGCGCCGCGCTGCTGACCGCAGCGCCCGCCTTCGCTGCCAGCCGCTATGTCGCTTATGTCGGCACCTACACCGACGACAAGGCCAAGGGCGTCTATGCCCTGAAATGGGATGCGGCCGGCAAAAAATTCGTCAGCCTGGGGCTTGAGGCGGAAATCGCCAGCCCCTCCTTCGTCGCCGTCGATCCCACCAACCACTATCTCTACGCCATCACCGAGCGGGCGGCGCGCCGGGATTCCACCGGCTCCGTCTCCAGCTACAGCATCGATCCGGCGACGGGCGCGCTGAAGCTGATCAACCGGGTTAGCGCCCACGGCAACACCACCGCCCATCTGGTGGTGGACCATACCGGCAAGTGGCTGGTGGTGGCGAATTACGGCTCGGGCAGTGTCGCAACCTTCGCTATCAATCCCGATCATAGCATCGGCGAGATGAGCGACTTCAGGCAGCACAATGGCTCCAGCGTCGACGAGAAGCGCCAGAAGGGGCCGCATCCCCATGAAGCGGTGATGTCGGCCGACGACCACTTTGTGTTCGTGCCTGACCTGGGTCTGGACAAGGTCTTCGTCTATGCCCTGGACGGCGCCACCGGCAAGTTGACGCTTGCCAGCACCGCAGACACAAGGCCGGGCTTCGGCCCGCGCCACATGGTACTGGGCAAGGGCGAGAGGTTCGCCTATGTCCTGGGCGAAATGGGCTCGGGCGTAACCGTGATGGCCTATGACAAGGCCAGCGGCAAGCTGACCCCGGGCCAAGTCATCAATAATGTGCCGCCCGACTTCAAGGGTGAGAACAACTCCGCCGAACTTGCCCTGAGCAAGGATGGCCGCTTCCTCTATGCCACCAACCGCGGCCATGACAGCGTCACGGTGTTTTCGATCAGTGCGGAGAACGGCCAGTTGGCGAATGTGCAGAACATTTCAACCCAGGGGCATATTCCGCGCGGCATGACGCTCGATCCGGATGGCTCACACCTGCTGGTGGGCAACCAGGAAAGCGACAATATCGTGATCTTCGATCGCGATGCCAAAACCGGCAGGCTGACACCCACCGGCCAGGTGATGGCCGACATCCCCACGGCGGTGTGCATCCTGTTCATGCCTCTGGACTGACCGCGCGGCGGCAGAGGGCTTGATGGAGGATTTCATCCGTTACCCCGCCGGCTCATCGATTCGTCTAGCCGTTGAAGTCCACCAGCTTGATGTTGATCGCAAGCGAAATCCGGTCTTCCGGACCATGATGAGGATGCACCATGTGGTCGATCCAGGCTGGAAACATCACCAGCATTCCCGGTTCGGGTGCGATCCTCAAGGGATAGGCGTTGAACAGCGTCGGACAATTGGAAAAACCTGCCGCTGGCCGCGGATCGCGCAACTCCAGCAGGCCATCGGGGGCGCCGACGCTGCCGGGGATCGATGCTTTCACATAATAGACTACCGCCAGGTGCTGATCCGGATGATTGTGCAGGCTGTTGTAGTCGCCGGCCCGGTTGATGTTGGCCCAGCCAGCCCTGTGGAGTTTCAGCGCAACGGGGGCCGCCTGTCCGAAGGACACCAGGTGCTGAATTGCGCGGTCCAGTTCAGTGGCCAGCTTGCGCACTTCGGGTTCCGGCCAGTCGAAGAAGTCCGGCTCCGACTGCCAGCCCCCCGTGTTGCTGACCCGAACGCCCGCTTGCGCCGACGCGCGCGTCCGGATCGCTTTCTCCAGGCCCGCATTGGTGGCCGGATCGAGAAACTGTTTTCGCAGAAATAACTGAGAGCCGAACATCACGGACAGGTCCGCGTCGAGCTTCACCAACATTGCGGGAAAATCCCCAACGACGCCCCGCATATTATTCGCCAACCATCACCCTGAAGGCAAGTCGCTACCGGAACAGTGGCCGATTGCAGTCCGGCTTGGCATGAACACCGATGAACGATCGCGAACTGCGATGCGAAATGTCCGCATTTTGGCGGGTAGCGCGTCGCATTTGACGCCTTCAACGGCCGCCCGCTTTCTGGCCTCTTTGAGGTCAGGGAATGCTGAAAGACGCTTCGTCCGAATATCGGAACAAGCGGGAGAGGTACTCCTCTCCGGTAATAGTAGATGCCTTTTCGGCATGAGAGGTGCGAAGTTCGAGACACGTTATTAGGTCCTTGTGTATCATCGGTGTGTGACACGCAGGAACGCTAATCATCTGATCTGTAAGAAAACCAGTCCGAACCTGGAAAGTGGTACAGGACTGGTGCCGCCTGCGTGACTCGAACACGCGACCCCCGCATTACGAATGCGATGCTCTACCGACTGAGCTAAGGCGGCCCAAGGCAGCGACGGCCAGGAAAATGTAAAGCGGTTTTCCGTCCGGCCGCGCGACCTGCAGGTTCGTGGAAACTACGCACCTGCGGCGCAAACTGCAACACTCGCCCGCAATATCCCGTTAACCGCCCTGTGCCGACATTGCCGCCGGGCTTTGGCCGCGCAATGGTGGCGGCAAAGCAGCGGATTCGGCCATGAAATTCATTGCAGCGCGCCTGTCGCTGGCGCAGGGCGGCCTCGGTCTGCTGAATGGCGGCATCCTGCCGTTTTTCGGGGCGTTCCTGGCATCGCGCGGTCTGTCGGCCCCGGCAATCGCCGCCATCCTGTCGGCGGGACTGTTGCTGCAGGTGGCGATCTCGCCCCTGGCCGGGATCATCGCCGATGCGCGCAACGACCGGCGCGGCGCCCTCATCGCCTGCGCGCTGGTGGCATTGACCGGGTTCGGATCGCTGCATCTGGTAACGGGACCCATCGCCATCGCCCTTGCCGCGGTTCCCGCCATCGCCGCGTTCGGGGTGATCTTTCCCCTGCTGGACAGCGTCAGCATCCGCCTGTCGGAGCGCTTCGGCTTCGACTATGGCCATGTGCGACGCTGGTCGTCGGTCGCCTTCGTCACCGGCAATCTGGCGTCGGGCTTCCTGGTTTCCGGATTCGGCATCGAAGCGATCGCGGGCTGGACCAGCGGCGCGGCGGCGCTTTGCCTTCTGGCGATGCTGCTGCTGCCGAAACCTCGCCACGCCCCGGGCGCGGCAGGCTTCGGGCTGCGCTTCGCCGCGACCCTGCAGGAAGCCAAAGTGCTGATGCACTCGCCGGTCTTTGTCCTCTTCTTGCTGGCCTGCGCGATGGATCAGGGCAGTCACGCTTTCTATTATGCCTATGGCGGGCTGCACTGGCGTCAGCTCGGCTATTCCGGCGCCACCATCGGCATCATCTGGCCGCTGGGCGTGCTGGCCGAGATCACCTTCATGTCGGTGTCGCTGCGGCTGTTCAACCGTTTCGGCGCCGTCAACCTGCTGCTGGCCGGCACCATCGCCTGCGTGCTGCGCTGGACCATTCTGGCCTTCGATCCGCCTTTCCCTGCCGTGGTGCTGGCGCAGGTGCTGCATGGCGGCACCTACGCGCTGGCGCATCTGGGGGCGATGTATTTCATCGTCAAGGCGGTGCCATCGCGGCTGGTGGCCACCGCGCAGACGCTTTATGCGGTGTTTACGCAAGGATTGGGCCAGGGCATCGGCACCGCGATCAGCGGGCCGCTGTTCGCGCTTTATGGCGGGCGCACCTATCTGCTGATGGCGGCGATGGGGGCGGCGGGATTTGTCTTCACCCTGGCGGTGGCGCGGCGCTGGCACAAGGGCCGCATCCTTGCCGACCGCGAGGATCTGCAACCGCTGACCATTTAGCGCCCGCCGCGCGGGTGGGCCTTTTCATAGGTTTCGCGCAATTGGCGCGTATCGAGCTCGGTATAAATCTGGGTCGTGGATAAAGAAGCGTGGCCGAGAAGTTCCTGCACACTGCGCAGATCGCCGCCGCCGCTGAGCAGATGGCTGGCAAAGGAATGGCGCAAGGCATGGGGCGTGGCGCGCTCGGAAAGGCCAAGGCTGCCGCGCAGTTTCTGCATCAGGCCCTGCGCTTCACGCGGGCTCATCGCCCGGCCACGGCGCGACAGGAACAGCGGCGCGGAGGGCGCCCCGCCGAACGGAATCTTGCCGGCATAGGCATCCAGCGCCGCGCGCAGCACCGGCAGCACCGGCACGCTGCGTTCCTTGCGGCCCTTGCCCAACACGGTGAGGGTGGCGCCCAGCGGCACGTCGCCTCTTTTCAGACTGAGCGCCTCGCTGATGCGCAGCCCTGCACCATACAGAAGCGTCAGCAGCGCGGCATCGCGCGCCCCCAGCCAGTCGATGTCATGTTCTCCGGCCACTTCGATGGCCCGCGCCGCATCCTCGATGCTGAGCGGCCGCGGCAGGCGCCGCTTCATTCGTGGCGTGCGGATGGCGCGCGGCGCGGCATTTTCCAGCACCCCTTCGCGGGCGAGGAATTTGTAGAAGCTGCGCACTGCCGCCAGCATGCGCTGCACCCCGCCCGCGCCAAGCCCTTCGCTGCGCCGGGCGGTGATGAAGGCGCGGATATCGGCGGGCGACAGTGTGGCCAGCGACTTTTGCGTCACCGCGCCGCCCAGATGCCCCGCCTGAAAGCCTAAGAACCGGGTCACGTCGTCGCCATAGGCGCGCAAGGTGTGGGCGCTGGCGCGCCGCTCATGCGCGAGCTGGTCGAGCCAGGCCTTGCGCAGCGACTCGACGGTGCGCATCTCAGCCCTTGATGACGACATTGGCCTTCTGTGCGTCGGTCAGGAAGGTGGCAAGGCCCTTGTCGGTGAGGGGATGGCTGTAAAGCTGCTTGAACACCGAGGACGGGATGGTCGCCACATCGGCGCCCGCCAGCGCCGCTTCGCGCACATGCATCACATGCCGCACACTGGCCGCCAGAATCTCGGTCTTGAAGCCGTAATTGTCGTAGATGATGCGGATGTCGCGGATCAGGCCCAAGCCGTCCTCGCCGATATCGTCCACCCGGCCGATGAAGGGCGAAATGAAACTTGCCCCCGCCTTGGCCGCCAGCATCGCCTGCACCGGCGAGAAGCACAGCGTCACATTCACCATCACGCCTTCCGCCGACAATTCCCTGCAGGCGCGCAACCCGTCCCAGGTCAGCGGCACCTTGACCGCGATATGCTTGCCGATATGGGTGAAGATGCGCGCCTGGGCCATCATGCCGTCATACTCGGTGGCCAGCACTTCGGCACTGACCGGGCCGTTGACGATGCTCGAGATTTCGCGCAGCGATTCGACGTAATCGCGCCCGGTCTTGGCCGCCAGCGAGGGATTGGTGGTGACGCCGTCGATCAGGCCCGACGCGGCCATTTCCCGGATTTCCTTGGCGTCTGCGGTGTCGAGAAATATTTTCATGTCGGCGCGACCCTTTTTATTTGACGCCCGCCCGGCGGCGCGGCGATAGCTTGCCCCATGAGGCTCGACCCATGACGCGGGCACTTCAGCCTAGCAGCCTAGCACCCGCTTCCCAAGCGATTGGCAGGGGGATCAGCGCCGGCATTTTGCTGCCGGTTCCGCTGGCGGGCGCCTATGACTACAAGCTGCCGCTGGGCGTAAACGCACACCGCGGCGCGCTGGTTGCCGCCCAGCTCGGCAACCGCGAAATGCTGGGCGTGGTGTGGGGCCCGGCGGAAGGCACAGTGGGCGACAATCGCCTGAAAACCGCCGAACCGCTGGAAGGCGGCCCGGCCTTGCCCAAGGGACTTTGCGATTTCATAGACTGGGTGGCGGATTACACCCTGAACCCGCCGGGGGCGATCCTGGCGATGGCGCTACGCTCCCGCGGCGCCTTCGAGCCGGAGGCGCGGCGCATCGCCTATGTGCGGGGCGCGGCCACGCCGGCAAAATTGTCGGAAGCCAGGAAGCGCGCGCTGGCGATCGCCGAGGACGGACTGGCGCGTTCGGTGACCGGCCTGGCGGAGGACGCCAATGTGTCGGCGGCGGTGGTGCGCGGTCTCATCCAATGCGGTGCGCTGGCGACAACCGAGCTTCCGGAATTCGCACCCTTCCGCGAACCCGATCCGCATTTCGCCGCGCCTGAACTCAATCCCGAGCAAGCCGTTGCCGCGGCGGCGTTGCGGGCCGGGGTGGTGGCGGAGAAATTCTCCGTCAGCCTGCTGGATGGCGTCACCGGCTCGGGCAAGACCGAAGTCTATTTCGAGGCCGTGGCCGAAGCGCTGGCGCGCGGACGCCAGGTGCTCATCCTGCTGCCGGAGATCGCGCTGACGGTGCAGTTCCTGGAGCGTTTCGCGGCGCGCTTCGGGGTGAGGCCAGCGGAATGGCACAGCGATCTGTCCTCGAAGGAGCGCCGCCGGGTCTATCGCGCGGTGATGGCCGGCGAGGCGAAAGTGGTCGTGGGCGCGCGCTCGGCGCTGTTCCTGCCTTTCACCCGGCTGGGGCTCATCGTCATCGATGAGGAACATGAGCAGGCGTTCAAGCAGCAGGACGGGCCGATCTATCACGCCCGCGACATGGCGGTGGTGCGGGCGCGGATAGAGCAATGTCCGGTGGTGCTGGCCAGCGCCACGCCGTCGCTGGAGAGTTTCGTCAACGCGACGGCAGGGCGCTATGTGCATCTGACCTTGCCTGCCCGGCATGGCGTGGCGGCGATGCCGCACGTCAAACTGATCGATCTTCGTAATGAACGCGATCCAACAGAAGCCGAGCACAAGGGCCAATGGCTGTCGCCGCCGCTGCGCCAGGCGCTGGCCCAGACCCTGGCGGCGGGAGAGCAGGCGATGCTGTTCCTCAACCGCCGCGGCTATGCCCCGCTGACCCTCTGCGAAGCCTGCGGCCACAAATTCACTTGCCCGCATTGCGCCGCCTGGCTGGTGGAGCACAAATACAAAAAGCGGCTGGCCTGCCATCAATGCGGCCATGAGATCGCCGCGCCGAGCATCTGTCCCGCCTGCCAGGAAAGCGGCACCCTGATCGCCTGCGGTCCGGGGGTGGAGCGGGTGGCGGAGGAGTTCGCGGCGTTCTTTCCGGCGGCGCGCTATGCCATCGCCTCGTCCGACATGACGCACGGCCCCGCGGAGACGCAAGGCGCGATCCGCGCCATGGCGAAACGCGAGATCGATGTGCTGATCGGCACCCAGATCGTCGCCAAGGGCCATCATTTCCCGCAACTGACCTTGGTCGGGGTGATCGATGCCGATCTTGGCGGCTCCGACGGCGATGTGCGGGCGCGCGAGCGAACTTTCCAGTTGCTGCATCAGGTTTCGGGCCGGGCGGGACGGGCCGAGAAACCGGGGCTGGTGCTGATCCAGACCCGCAATCCCGAAGACGGTGTGATGCAGGCGCTGGCGAAGGGCGACCGCGATGGCTTTTACGCCCAGGAACGCGGCTATCGCGAGGCCAGCCATGCGCCGCCGTTCGGGCGCCTGGCCGCGATCATCGTCTCCGGCTATGACGGTGATGCGGTGCGGGCGGCGGCACGCGATCTGGGCCGCGCCGCGCCGGCGGGAAAAGACGTCAAGGTGTGGGGGCCGACACCAGCCTTCTATGCCCTGTTGCGCGGCCAGACGCGTGAGCGTTTATTGGTCCAGGCCTCGCGCAATATCGACATCCAGGCCTATCTGAAAACCTGGCTGAAGCTGATGAAGCCACCGGGCAGCGTGCGCCTCACCGTCGATGTCGATCCGATGAGTTTCTTCTAGGCGCCCAGCTTGTCAGCGAGTTCGGTTAGGCTGATGGCCTGGATATCGACCGGACCGGTCAATTTCTCGGGCCCTTTGGCGGCACCATGCTCCAGAGGCCGGGGGATGAAAGCGGTGCGCAGGCCCGCCTTGCTGGCGCCCAGGGTCAAGTCATCGTCGTGACACGCCACCATCAGGCATTGCGCAGGCTTGAGATCGAGGGCATCGGCAGCGGCGAGATAGACGCTTCTGTTGGGCTTGAAGTCATGGGCGATGTCGGCGCCCAGGATCGCATCCCAGCGCCAGCCATTGCGCGCGGCGATATCGGCCATCAGGGAGATATTGCCGTTGGAGCAGGCCGCCAACCGGTAGCGCCGCCCCAGCCGCGCAAGCCCGGCCTTCACATCCGGCCAGGCATCGAGGCGATGCCAGGCGAGATTGAGGTTCTGCTTCACGGACTCGGGCAGGCCCTGCACGCCGAACCGCGGCAGCACGCGGTTCAGCATCTGCAATTCCAGGGGATCGAGCTTGATATAGGGCCTGCGTCCGGCGCGCACTTCGGCAAGGGTGGGGGCGTATTCGGCACGCCAGGCCTCGGCAAAGGCCGGCCAGTCGAGTGCGATGCCGCGCGGCTTCAAAAGCTGTTCCGTCTCGCGCGCAACACTGCTGCGCCAATCGACCAGGGTGCCGAACACGTCGAAGAACAACGCCTTGATCCCGCCAAGGCCGGGCGCCGCCAGCGCCGCGCCCGCGGCAAGCGACAGGCCGCCCGTTATCGCGCCCCGCCGCGACACCGGCATCACTGCCCGCCCGGATTCTTGTCGGCCTGGAAGAAATGCAGATTGGCGGTGGCGGTGCCGGAGTTTGGTAAACCGGTGCGGGCGATCACCGCGACCCTGGTGCCGCCGCTGCCGCTGGCCGAGGGGCGGTGCCAGCGGCCGACCGGCGCGAACACGATATCGCCCTGATGGGCGGTGAACAGGGGCTCGCCCTCGATCTTGAAATCGACCTGGCCGTCCAGGATGAACCACCATTCGTCGAAGCTCTCGTGGAAATGGCCGAAGTCGCTGTCCGGCGGCGTTGGCACCGCCTTGGCGACGATGGTGCCGACGCCGGTATGGTCGTCCAGGATCAGACGCCCGGATTCTCCCGCGCCCAGCACATCCTTGTAGAAATCGACATAGACCTTGTTGTTGTCGTCATAGGAGCCGGTCCCGGTATAGGTCGCCTTGACATATTTGATGCCGGGAATCGGCGTCGGCATCTGGTCCAGCGGATAGATCGGCGCCTGGCCGGTGGGCCGCACCTCGAAGCGCAGGGACGGCGCATCGCCCACCGTCTCCATATTGTAGGAAAGGCGGAACGGCACTTCCACCATGAATCCCTTGGCAGCGACAAACGGCTGCTGGCCCTGGATGGTGAAACGAATCTGGCCCGACTGGACGATCCAGAACACCCGGTCGTCGGCATAGAATACCGTCTTGGTCTTTTCCCCAGGCGCCATGGAAATCCACTGGCCGGTGAAATCCTTGGTCTTGACCACGGTCTCGGTCCAGTCCGCCTGGCCTTTGTGTTTGGCGAGAAGATCGGCCAGCCGCCACACCGGCCGGTTGGGCGCGGCATAGGGCGTGGGTTTCACCGGCTGGGGCGCCCAGGCATAGAGCGTCGGCAGCTTGGGCGCGGTCTGCGCCAAGGCAGGCGGAGCGAGAAAACAAACCAGCGCCGCGATAGCAGTGCGCAGACCCGTTGCAGCCATGCCGATCTCCCCTAGCTGGACGAACTTCGGAACAATGGATGGCCGGGTCAAGCCCGGCCATGACAAGTAATTAGAGCGTACGCACATCCGCCAGATGGCCGGTCACCGCCGCAGCCGCCGCCATTGCGGGCGACACCAGATGCGTGCGCCCGCCGCGGCCCTGGCGGCCTTCGAAATTGCGGTTGGAGGTGGAGGCGCAGCGCTCGCCTTCCTTCAGCTTGTCGGCATTCATGGCGAGGCACATCGAACAGCCCGGATCGCGCCATTCAAAGCCCGCCGCGATGAACACCTGATCCAGGCCCTCTTCCTCGGCCTGGTGCTTCACCAGCCCGGAGCCAGGCACGACGATGGCGTTCACGCCCGCCGCGACCCTGCGGCCGCGTGCGATCGCGGCAGCGGCACGCAGGTCTTCGATGCGGCCATTGGTGCAGGAACCGATAAACACATGATCGACCTTGATGTCGGTCAGCTTCATGCCCGCCGTGATGCCCATATAGTCCAGGGCGCGTTGGGCGCTGGCGCGCTTGTGTTCTTCCATCGCGGCGGGGTCGGGCACATTGGCGGTGATCGGCAGCGCCTGTTCCGGCGAAGTGCCCCAGGTCACCATCGGCACGATGTCGCGCGCGTCCAGCGTGATCTCAGCATCGAACTTCGCATCCTGGTCCGACTTCAAGGTGCGCCAGTACATCGCCGCCGCCTCGAACGCCGCCGCCTTGGGGGCGCGCGGGCGGCCCTTGATGTAATCAATCGTCGTATCGTCCACCGCCACCAGCCCGGCGCGGGCGCCGCCCTCGATGGTGAGGTTGCACAGGGTCATGCGCCCTTCCATCGACAGGGCGCGCACCGCCTCGCCGGCATATTCGATGACATAGCCGGTGCCGCCGGCTGTGCCGATCTTGGCGATGACGGCGAGCGCGATGTCCTTGGCCGTCACGCCGTCGGGCAGCTTGCCGTTCACCGTGACGCGCATGTTCTTCGAATGCTGGGCGCGCAGGGTCTGGGTCGCCAGCACATGCTCGACCTCGCTGGTGCCGATGCCGAAGGCCAGCGCCCCGAACGCGCCATGGGTGGAGGTATGGCTGTCGCCGCAGACGATGGTGGTGCCCGGCAGGGTCCAGCCCTGTTCCGGCCCGATGATGTGGACGATGCCCTGGCGCACATCGTCCATCGCCAGATATTCGATGCCGAAATCCCTGGCGTTCTTTTCCAGGGTCTCGACCTGCAGGCGCGATTCCGGCTCGGTGATGCCCTTGTCGCGGTCCTTGGTCGGCACGTTATGGTCGGCCACCGCCAGCGCCAGTTCGGGGCGGCGCACCTTGCGGCCGCTGTTGCGCAGGCCCTCGAACGCCTGGGGGCTGGTCACTTCGTGCACCAGATGGCGGTCGATATAGAGAATGGCGCTTTCGCCGGGCGGCGCCTCCACCACATGGGCGTCCCAGATCTTGTCGTACAGCGTCTTGGCCATGGCTTTGCTCTTTGAAACTTTATTGCGCGGGACAGCCCCGCGAGCGGCCTACATATAAGTGAGCAGCGCTCAGTTCAATCGTCAGTGGTTCTGGCTGAAATAGAGCACCGCCATGATGATGACGATCGCCACCGCCTGGGCCAACACCCTGATCCGCATCAGCTTATTGGACCAGGTGCGGGACACGTCGCCGCCCTTGAACAGGGTGTAGAGCCCCAGGCACAGTACCAGCGCCACCATGCCGACCGCGACTGCGACAAGTATCTTGCCCATAGGCGCTATATCAGCCCGCAACCGGCGCAACGCAAGTCAGGCGAGGGCGTCGATCTGTTGTTCCGTAAAATTGCCAGGGACAATGGTGACAGGATGAGACTGTACCGCGCTGGCGAACATCGCGACCAGCGGCCCGGGCCCCTCCTTGGCGGTGCCCGAGGCCAGCACCAGGATCGAAATATCCTTGTCGTCCTTCAACAACTGCGCGAGGCAATCGGTCACCCGCCCCTCCAGGATCACCAGTTCGGGGAGGATGCCGGCCAGTTCATTGACGGTCTTGGCGGCGGCATAGATCAGGGCCTCGGCCTCGGCATGGGCCTCGTCGCGCATGATCTCCTCCACCCCGCGCCATTGCTGGAAATCGGCGGGCGTGGCGGCCGCCATCAGGGCTACACGGCCGCCGGTGTTCTGCGCCCTGCGGGCGGCAAAGCGCAGCGCCACGGCGCATTCCGCCGTCTTGTCCACGACGACCAGGAATTTGCGCGGAGCTTTGGCGGCGGGAATGCTCATGGCGGAGGATGCTGGCGCAACGGCCCGGCCACGGCAAGGGGAGGCGGGGACGGCAATTCCAACGAGGAATTCGACAGTCACGCCCGATTCAAAAGCAAGGACCGGGATGCGGCGGCCGGGCGCGGCGCCTAAGTTGAGCCCGTAAATGACGGAACACCCCGATGAAGACTTCGATCAGCAAACCCATCATGGCCGATCCCCGCTGGACCGCGATCCTGACGCGCGATGCGTCCCGTGACGGGAGCTTCTTCTATTCGGTGAAGACCACCGGGGTCTTCTGCCGCCCGTCCTGCGCGGCGCGCCAGCCCAACCCGAAGAATGTGGCGTTTCATGCCAGCATCATTGAAGCGGAGCGGGCGGGCTTTCGCCCCTGCAAGCGCTGCAAGCCCGACCAGTTGCCGCTGGCCGAGCGCCAGGCCGCCATCATCGCCACGGCCTGCCGCCGCATCGAAGCCAGCGACACGCTTCCCGTGCTGGGGGCGCTGGCGAAGGAAGCCGGCCTCAGCCCGCACCATTTCCACCGCCTGTTCAAGACCGTCACCGGCCTGACACCAAGGGAATATGCCCTGGCCCATCGCGCCGGAAAAATCCGCAAGCAACTGAAAAGGAGCAACACCGTGACCGATGCCATCTTCCATGCCGGAT
>Ga0265325_10000905_pt1 | contig 21387 bp, 17 predicted proteins | sample 41420metaG_FD_202090 | JGI IMG/M metagenome (GOLD analysis project Ga0265325, IMG submission 202090) | Rhizosphere microbial communities from Carex aquatilis grown in University of Washington, Seatle, WA, United States - 4-14-20 metaG | ecosystem: Host-associated > Plants > Roots > Rhizosphere... | reverse complement strand
CCAGCAGACTCCTGTATCTCAAGAGATGGTTGAGGTGAGCGCATGACGCCGGCCATCGTAAAAAAGGGGAAGCGCGGCGCAGGCGCAAAGAAAGCGGGAAAGAGTTCGTTGGAAAAGACGAGCGGCAAAAAATTGTTTGGCGAATTCCTCTTCGAGATCGGCTGCGAGGAAATCCCGGCGGGAATGATTGAGAGGGCTTTGCACGAACTTCAGGAATTACTTTCGAAGCATATGGTTGCTGCCGGTCTGATCGCCGACAGTTCAAGCAATACTTCCCCCGAATCTTCCATTGAAACATTCGGTGCACCGCGAAGGCTTGTTGCAATTGCGCGCCGCGTGCGCTTGAGACAAGAAGATGTAACGCGCGAAGTGATCGGTCCTCCGAAATCGGTGGCCTTTGATAATGTCGGCGAGCCGACCAGGGCGGCGATCAGTTTCGCGGAAAAGCAGGGCGTTCCTCTGTCGCAAATTTCTATTGTGAATACTCCGAAGGGCGAGTGCCTGGCGGTGAAGCAAACGGTGATCGGGCAGCCGGCCGGGCAGGTGCTTGAGAAGATTCTGCCCCAAGTGATCGGCGAAATTACGTGGCCGCGTTCGATGTATTGGACAGGGGCCAAGGGCTCGCGCTTCATCCGTCCGATCCGCTGGATCGTGGCGCTGCTCGGTGGCAAAGTGATTCCGGTGTCTTTTGCCGAAGTGCATTCGGGAAGTCGCACCGAGGGGCACCGGTTTCTGGGGAAGAAGGCCATTCCGGTCGCGAGCCCGGCGGACTACGAGTCGCGGCTAAAGAACAATTTCGTATTGTTCCGCCCCGAGGAGCGCCGCACGAAAATCGAGACGGAGCTGCGGTCGCTTGCTTCGCGTAAGAACCTTCGAGCGCATGAGGATTCGGGTCTTCTCGACGTGGTGACCTATCTCAACGAATATCCCTCGGTAATCATGGGCAATTTCGACGCCGGCTTTCTCGATCTGCCCGAGGAGATTCTGATCACGGTGATGCGCGGCCATCAGAAATATTTCGCCGTCGAGAGTCGCGACGGGGAACTGGTACCTAATTTTCTGGCGGTGATCAACCTGCCGGGGGATCCAAAGGGCTTTATCCGCGCAGGGCATGAGCGCGTGATTCGTGCGCGGTTTGCCGATGCGCAATTCTTCTGGACTGCCGATCAGAAGATCAAGCTGGGTGAATACCTCCCGAAACTGGCGACCGTGACCTACGAGCGGCGCCTGGGGAGCTACGGCGACAAAGTCGAGCGCATGCGTGCCCTGGCGCGCTGGCTGGCCGAGCAGTGGTTCAGCGCGGGCGTTGCCAAGGCGGACGTCGCTGGTTCTGACAGGGCAGCGGAGCTTGCAAAATGCGATCTGGTGACGGAAATGGTGCGCGAGTTTCCCGAGTTGCAGGGAGTTGTAGGGGGCCTGTACGCGCGCGCACAGGGAGAGCCTGAGGAAATCGCTTGGGCGGTCTACGATCAGTACAAGCCGATTGGACTGGACGATCCGCTACCGAGAAATCTTACCGGCTGTGCCGTCGCGCTGGCTGACAAACTCGATTCGGTGGTGGCATGCTTCGCGGTGGGCGCAATTCCAACAGGCTCGAGTGATCCCTTTGCTTTGCGGCGGGCGGCGATTGGGATAGTTAAGATAATACTTGAATATAAATTGCCGCTTTCACTTTCGGCGGCAATATCGGCAGCGGCAAAATTCCTCAAAGAACATCGCTCCAACATAGAAGCGTCCGAGGCTTCCCAGAAGCAGGTGCTCGAATTTCTGCTGGAGCGGGCGCGGTACATATTGAAGGAGCGCCGCGGCTTTGCCTTCGATGAAATTAACGCGGCGTTTGCGGCGGGGTCGGACGACCTCGTGGACGCGGTTGACCGCGTGGCTGCGCTGCAGACGATTCGCGGCAGCAAGAACTTCGCTCCGCTCGCTGCCTCGTTCAAGCGCATCCGCAACATATTGGAGAAGTCGGCCGGGAAGGGCGATAAGGTTCAGGGGGTGGTGAATCAAGAGTTGCTGCGGGAACCGGCGGAGCAGCAGTTGCAGATGGTGGCGCAGAGAGTGGGCGCGGAGGCGTCGCGCAAGAAGAAGGAAAAGAAATATCGAGCGGCACTGGAAGAAATCTCGGAGCTTCGCCCCGCCGTGGATTTTTTCTTTGACAAGGTTATGGTGATGGTTGAAGACGAGGAAGTTCGCAGGAACCGTATCGCGCTGCTCGGGGGGTTGTTGAAAGAGTTCTCTACGATCGCCGACTTCTCGGAGTTGAGCGCAGAAGAAGCCCAGGCCAAGAATTAGATTTGGCTCGTTAAAATTTTATTGAGGCGATGCTTTACTTGTGGGCGCGCCGACAAATTTTAAAATTAAAAATTTAAGGTGAAAGTTAGAGGAGAAAGATGAAATACGTTTATTTCTTTGGGGCTGGTAAAGCGGACGGCAATGGCGAGATGAAGGAGATTCTGGGAGGTAAGGGCGCGGGTCTGGCGGAGATGACCCGCATCGGGCTTCCCGTACCGGCCGGCTTCACGATTACGACCGAGACCTGCGACTACTATCTGACGCACGTTAAGAAATATCCCAAGGAATTGCGCGCGGAAGTGTCGAAAAACATCGCGCACCTGGAGAAGCTGACCGGCAAGAAGCTTGGCGATGCGAAGGATCCGCTGCTCGTGAGCGTGCGCTCGGGATCGGCGAAGTCCATGCCGGGAATGATGGAGACGATTCTGAACCTGGGCTTGAACGACAAGTCCGTGGAAGGACTCGCCAAGGCGACCGGCAATCCTCGTTTTGCCTACGATGCCTACCGTCGATTCGTGCAGATGTATTCGAGCGTTGTGATCGGCCTGCCCAAGGAAGACCTCGAGACCCGCCTGCGCAATCTGAAGAAATACCTGAAAGTTACCGACGACACACAGGTGACCGCCGAGGGCTGGCGCCAGTTGGTGGGTGAATACAAGGCCTATTTCAAGGAAAAGACCGGCCGCGATTTTCCCGAGGATCCGGAAGAGCAGCTGTGGGGCGCGATTGGGGCCGTGTTCGAGTCCTGGATGGGCGAGAAGGCCGTTACCTACCGGCGCGTCGAGAAGATTACCGGGCTGCTGGGCACGGCAGTGAACGTGGTGCAAATGGTGTTTGGCAATACCGGCGAGGAATCGGGGACCGGCGTTTGCTTTACGCGCGACCCGTCCACCGGTGAAAAGAAGTTTTTCGGGGATTTCCTGCTGAATGCGCAGGGCGAAGACGTGGTTGCGGGAATTCGTACGCCGCTTCATTTGAGCGAGCTCAAGAACCTGATGCCGAAGGTCTACAAGCAGCTCGAGCGCGTGCGCGAGAAGCTCGAGAAGCATTACCGCGACATGCAGGACATGGAATTCACCGTCGAGACCGGGACGCTATACATGCTCCAGACGCGCAACGGGAAGCGCTCGCCGGGAGCGGCGTTTCAGATTGCCGTCGATATGGCCAATGAGGGACTGATCACAGTTGAAGAAGCACTTGAGAGAATCAAGGCGGAAGATGTCGAGCGGCTCTTCTATCCCGTGCTTGATGCAAAGCTCGCGCGGGCGGAGTTGGCCAGCAGGAAGATCGCGAGCGGCATCAATGCGGTGCCGGGGGCGGCGGTCGGCAAGGCTGTGTTCAGCGCCGAGGATGCGGAACACTGGGCCGCCAAGGGCGAGAAAGTGATTCTCGTGCGGCGCGAGACCAGCCCCGAGGATGTGGGCGGGATGTATGTGGCGCAGGGAATTCTCACCGCCACGGGCGGCAAGACCAGCCACGCGGCGGTGGTCGCGCGCGGATGGGGGAAGTGCTGCATCGTCGGGGCGGAAAAGATCGATATCGATGCTGACGCCAAGACGATGAGCGTCGGCGGGCACGTCGTACGCGAGGGGGACTGGATCACTCTTGATGGGGGGGACGGCACCGTGTACAGCGGGCAGTTCGATCTGGTGCGTCCGGAGCCACCCAAGGCCTACGCGACATTGATGAAATGGGCCGATAAACACAGGAAAATCGGCGTCCGCACGAATGCCGACACCCCGCACGACGCCCGCCTGGCGCGCGAAATGGGCGCCGAGGGAATCGGTCTGTGCCGCACCGAGCACATGTTCTTCAAGGATTTCGAGCATCCCGAGAAGAGCGCCGACCGCCAGCTGGCCATCCAGGAGATGATCCTCGCGGATAATTCCGAGGCGCGGCGCAAGGCACTCGACAAGCTGCTGCCGTTCCAGCGGCGCGATTTTATCGGCATTTTCGAAGCGATGGCCGGGCTGCCGGTGACGATCCGGCTGATCGATCCGCCGCTGCACGAGTTTGTTCCGCACGATGAGGCCAAGCAGGCTGAGTTGGCGCGAAAGATCGGGATATCCCCGGAAGCTGTGGCGCGTCGCGTGGAGCAGCTGCACGAGGCCAACCCTATGCTGGGGCATCGCGGCTGCCGACTCGCCATCACCTACCCGGAAATTCTCGAAATGCAGGTGCGAGCGATCATCGAAGCTGCCATCGATTGTCAAAAGCGGAAGATTAAAGTTATACCTGAGATCATGATTCCGCTAACGCTCGACAAAAAAGAGCTGAAGATCCTCGATACAGCAACCAGAAAAGTTGCGGATGCAATCATTAAGGATTCTAAGGTAAAACTTGAATATCTTGTGGGCACCATGATCGAACTTCCGCGGGCCGCGCTGCTTGCGGATCAGATCGCCGAGGTGGCGGAGTTCTTCTCGTTCGGCACCAACGACCTCACGCAGACCACCATGGGCCTCTCCCGGGACGATGCCGGCCGCTTTCTGCCGGAATACGTCGACCAGAGCAAGGCCGCCATCTTCAAAGAGGACCCCTTCCAATCCATTGATGTCGAAGGCGTGGGTATGCTGATCAAGTGGGCCATCGAGAAGGGGCGAAAGACCCGGCCCAAGCTCAAGATCGGGATCTGCGGCGAGCATGGCGGAGACGCCGAAAGCGTGAAATTCTGCCACAACGTAGGCATGAACTACGTGAGCGCCTCGCCCTACCGTGTGCCGATCGCGCGTCTGGCGGCGGCGCAGGCGGTAATCGAGGGCAAGAAGAAAAGGAAGTAGAGGAAGCGCAGGAGGTGGAGGAGGCAAAGGAAGCAGAGGAAGCAGAGGAGAAAGGCTAAAACCTCCTCACGCTTTGCCGCCGCGAGAGATCTGCTCCGAGTATTCCCGGTTGTTTAGCTCTGTTGCACGCACATCGTTACACGCACTATGATCGGTCCTTGCAATCTGGAGGGCCGGTCATGCGTCGTAAACCCACCGTTTCAATCCGATTTTTCCTCAAGCTGGTTCTCATCCTTGCTGCATTAACCTCCACCGTCATTGCGCCGCGTCTTGCTCTTCGGGGGCAATGCCTAGCTGCGAACCCGGCGTTTTCGGCTGAGCGATTAATGGCCGACATTCGCACGCTTTCGTCGGATGAGTTTCAGGGGCGCGGACCCGGGACAAAGGGTGAAGAGTTGTCGATTGCCTATATCCAAAAGCAGTTTCGGGAGACGGGGCTGGAGCCGGGCAATTCCGACGGAACCTATTTGCAGGCGGTGCCGCTGGTGGGTACGCGGCCCGACCCGAACATGACGCTGACGTTTGCCGGGCACGGCAAGACGATGAAACTTGCCTTTGAGAAGGATTTTGTGGCGCAGACGCGGCGCACGGTGGATTCGGTACACCTGGACGCGGACATGATTTTCGCCGGCTACGGCGTGCAGGCGCCTGAATACAAATGGGATGACTTCAAGGGCGTGGACGTGCGGGGCAAGGTGATCGTGGTGCTGATCAACGATCCGCCGGTGCCGGACGAGCGGATGTTTGGCGGCAAGGCGATGACGTATTACGGGCGATGGACGTACAAGTACGAGAAGGCCGCGGAACTGGGCGCGGCGGGCTGTCTGATCGTGCACGAAACCGATCCGGCGGGATATCCGTGGGAAGTGGTGCGCGACAGCTGGAGCGGCGAGGCTTTCAATTTGGTGGCGCCGGATAAGAACATGCACCGCGCGGCCGTGGAGGGATGGATCACCCACGAGCAGGCGCTGGAATTGTTCCGCGCGGCGGGGCTCGATTACGAGACGGAAAAGAAAAAAGCGGTGAGCGCGAATTTCCATCCCGTGGCGCTGGGGATGAAGGCGCAGCTCGATATTCACAACACGCTGCGCACAATCCAATCGCACAACGTGATCGCCAAGCGCACCGGAAGCGATCCCGCGCTGAAGAATCAATACGTGATCTACTCCGCGCACTGGGACCATTTCGGCATCGGGCCGGAGGTGAACGGCGACCGGATCTATCACGGCGCGCGCGACAACGCCTCAGGAACCGCGGCGCTGATCGAGATCGCGCGGGCCTACGCGCAGTTGAAGCCGGAAAACGCGCCGAAGAGAACGATCCTGTTTCTCTCCGTAACAGCCGAAGAACAGGGGTTGCTCGGCTCGGAATATTACGCAGAGCATCCGTTATATCCCGTATCGCGCACGGCGGCCAACATCAACATGGACGCGATGAACGTTTGGGGCAAGACGCGCGACATCACCGAAATCGGGAAAGGGAAGTCGACCCTCGATGAGGTGGTGGCCGACGTCGCCGAGCAGCAGGGACGAACGGTGCGCCCTGATCCTGAGCCGGAGAAGGGGTCTTATTATCGATCCGACCACTTCAGCTTCGCGAAGGTGGGCATTCCGGCCTTCGACCCCGATCCCGGAATCGATTTTGTGGGGAAGCCCGCGGGGTGGGGAATCGCCAAGCGCCAGGAATACACGGCGAACGATTATCACAAGCCGAGCGACGTGATCAAGCCGGACTGGGACCTGAGCGGAGAGGCGCAGGACTGCCAGCTCTATTTCCTGGTGGGATTGCGCGTGGCCGATGCGCCGAAGATGCCCGAATGGAAGTCCGACGCGGAATTCAAAGCGATCCGCGAAGCGTCTCTCAAGAGCGGGAAGTAGCGACGCCGATTCGCCGCGTTGTCCGGTGTTCGCGTCGCCGTCTCACCCGGCGACGAACGGCGACGAACGGCTTCACAAAAGTTTGTATTGGTGAGAAAATGCCGCCCGTGTAACCGCCCTGAGGTGGGGTCCATCTAAATAGCACAATTGTTTTTCGTGCGGTTGGCTGTGCTACGGAACGAATTTGTTTACCCGCGCAAACGCTGGCTGTGGAGGCTGGCACGCGGAGCGGCGACAACGAGCAGCGAGCAGCAACAATGAGCAACACTAAGGGGATCTCGCAAATGAGGAAGCGCATAACGCGAACGCTTGCGGTTTCGATGCTGGCGGCCCTGGCGTTCTCAGCAGGGTTGGCCGCTCAATCCGGGCCGCCGCCGGTAGCGCCCGGGACGGGAATGGATCATGACCTGACGGGAGTGTGGGGTCTCTCCAGGGGCGTGCGTGACCAAGTGAACGGAATGCGGCGCGCCGAGCCCGCCGCGCCGATGACGCCCGAAGGGCAAGCGAAATTCGATTACAACACGCACGAGCTCAAGGACGACGGTCCGATCACTATCGACCCGGCCTACACGTGCCATTGGCCGGGACTGCCGCACATCTACTTCAGCGGCGCCTACGCGTTCGAGTTCGTGCAAACCCCGCAGCGGATTTTTATCTTCTACGAAAATACTCACCAGTGGCGGGAGATCTGGATGGACGGCCGCAAGATTCCCGAGGACTCCGATCCGCTGTGGATGGGCTATTCGGTGGGGCACTGGGATGGGAACGACTTGGTGGTCGAAAGCGGGAGCTTCAACGACAAGAGCTGGCTCGACGTGCGGGGGCATCCGCACAGCGACGCCTTGAAACTGACCGAGCGGTACCATCGCCCGGATCACGATCACATGCAAATTTCGTTTATCATCGACGATCCCAAAATGTACAAGGGGACGTGGGAGATGAAGAACAATTTCGATTTCAAGCCGACCTGGCAAATCGGCGAGGCCTTCTGCGTGGTGGAAGATCAGGCGCAATTCTTCCACCAGTCTCTTCAAAACCCGGAGAAGGCGGCGCCGGATAAGCAGAAGCAGTAAGAGGCGAACGTCGCAGCCTTGAGTTGGACACAACAAGGAGGAATTTGTGGTGAACGCGAAACTGGTGGCGGTACTTGCGGCGGTGATCGGGCTGGCGGCGGTTTCGTCGTCCGCATGGGCCCATCACGGGACCTCTTCGTACGATCTGACGAAAACGATCTCGACGAAGGCGACCGTGACGAGCCTGCAGTGGGAGAATCCGCACTGCGTGCTGAATTTCGATACCAAGGACGACAAGGGCGTCGTGACGCACTGGTCCGTGGAAATGTACAACCCCTTGTACATGAGCCGCGCGGGCTGGAACCGGAACATCCTGAAGGCTGGGGATGAAATCGACATCACGTTCCATCCGGCCAAGAACGGCACGGGCGCCGGGTATGTGCGGGATGGCGACGGCAAGATCGTATTCAACGGCAAGCAGATGAGCCTGGCCGAGCAGTAGAAACAGACTTTACGCGCCGGTGAGGGTAATCTCGCATTGAAAATTGAAAGGGAGGCACGAATGGCGAAAGCGATGTTGCAGATTTTTGCTGCGCTGGTGGTGTTTTCGGCCAGTGCCGCTGGCCAGACAAACGCCCCGGCGAGCGCCCCGGCGGATGCTTCGCCGAACGATTCCGCTGTGTACGTCACCAGCGATCAAATCCAGGACGTGGCGAAGCAGCTCTCGGCTGTCACCAAGGGAACCGCGTTTCGCATCGTGGATGTGGGGAATGCTTACGTAGGCGTGGCCCTGCAGAACCGGCTGAAAATCGCACCCGGCGGACGCGTGCCCGGCCCGATTCTGCACACCAATGTCACCGAGGTGTACTACGTGCTGTCGGGTTCGGCGACGATGGCAACCGGCGGCGTGATGACCGATCAGAAACCGCGCAAGGCCGGCAGCGAAGAGGGAACCGGGCCGGGATTCGACGGCACCGTTGCCAAGCCCAACGACGTTCGTAAAATCAAGGCGGGCGACGTGGTCATCATTCCCAAGAACATGGCGCACTGGTTCAGTGAAGTGCCGGAGGATATCACGTACTTGGTGGTGCGGATCGATCCGGAAAAGTCCATCGGCCTGAAATAAGCAGCGAGCGCGATTCCCGGAAAGAGACAGGAGAAAAAATGACCCGAGCGATACTGAAGATTTGTGCGGCCCTGTTGATTGTGTCCGCGGGGGCGGCGGCGCAAACGAATGACTCGGCCGTTTACGTGACGAACGAGCAGATCCAGGCTGCGACGAAGAACATCGCGTTTCGTATTGTGGACGTGGGGAATGCTTACGTCGGCGTGGCGATACAGCATCGTCCGAAAGCGCCGGCAGGCCAGGCAGGCCGGCCTCTGCTACACAGCACTGTTACAGAGGTGTATATCGTCACCGCGGGTTCGGCGAAAATGGCCACGGGCGGGATGATGGTAAATACAGGCACCTGGCCCGCAGACAATAAAGACAACGGCGAAGGAATTGGGCTGGGGTTCACCGGCACGGTGGCCAAGCCGAATGACGTCCGCTCGATAAAAACCGGCGACGTGATCATCATTCCGAGAGGCATGCCGCACTGGTTTACCGACGTGCCGGAGGACCTGACGTATCTTGTGGTGCGAATCGACCCGGCCAAGACGATCGTACCGAAATAGTCCGAGTGCGCTTCAGCGCGTTCATCACACCCTTCGCGATCCTTCCTGCAGTGCCTGGGCCCAGCCGCGGCCCAGGCTCGCACGCTGTTGACACATCCCTCCGGCGAACGTATCGTTCTGCGCAGAAATCGAGTAGGGAACAGAATTCAATCGAATCGCTCCCGGATGGGCAGGCGGCTGTGATTGCAGTCACAGACAAGAGCATCGGGTTGCCGGTACCTTTGCGTACTTGCAACTAAACCGGGAACGGGAGGTTTTCAGATGCAATCGCACCTGGCGGCCAGGCGTAGCGGTGCGTCCGTCACTCAGCGCCGTCTGCTTTCTTGTCTGGCTGTGCTGGCCACGCTGGCGCTTTGGCTGCCAGCGTCACGGGCGCAGGCGCCCGGGCAATACGCGCCGGCCGATATCGCGTTTGGTTCTCAAATATTCGCCACGCAGTGCACGCCCTGCCACGGCGCCAACGGCGATTCGGTGGCCGGCGTGAATTTTCGGGCCGGGCAGTTTCGCGTGCCCGTCACTTCTGATTTCGACCTGCGCACGATCATTACAACTGGAGTGGCCGGAACGGCCATGCCGCCGTTCAATTTCGATACGGCGGAGTTGACGGAAATCATCGCCTACCTGCGCAACATGAGTACCTTTGACGCGCGCGGCGTGACGATGGGAGACGCCGGGCGCGGACGGGAACTCTTCGAAGGCAAGGGCAATTGCGCGAATTGCCATCGTGTGAACGGGAAAGGCCCGCGCGTGGCCCCGGATTTGAGCGATGTGGGGTCGACGCGCACGGCCGACCTTCTCGAAAGAACGCTGCTCGATCCGACCGCGGCGATGCTGCCCGTGAACCGCTCTGTGCGCGCGGTCACCCGCGACGGCAAGGTGATCTCTGGGCGGCGGCTTAACGAAGACACCTACACTGTTGAGCTGATCGATGAACACGAAAACCTCGTGTCGCTCGAGAAATCCAGCCTCCGCGAGTACACGGTGAGCAAGACCTCGCCCATGCCTTCTTACAAGGACACGCTCAGCGAGAAAGAACGGGCCGACGTCCTGGCTTATCTCTTTTCCTTGAAAGGTTCGAAATGAGCGGCCGTTGGCACAGAGCGTTTTTGCCGCTTCTGTTGTCGCTGATGCCGTGTTCGCTCCTTGCCCAAGTGACGAGCGATCGCCTTCTGCATTCCTCGGGCGAACCACAGAGCTGGCTCACTTATTCCGGCGATTATTCGAGCCATCGCTACACCTCGCTGCAGCAGATCAGCCCGGCGAACGTGAAGGATATGGAGCTGAAATGGGTTTTCCAGGCGCAATCGCTGGAGAAATTCGAGTCGACGCCGCTCGTTGCCGATGGGGTGATGTACGCGACGCAGGCGCCCGATGATGTTATAGCGCTCGATCCCAAGACTGGCCGCGCCTTCTGGGTCTACCACTACGCCCCTTCGGCGGATGCCAAGCCCTGCTGCGGGCGCGTGAATCGCGGGGTGGCGATTCTTGGCGATACTCTTTTTATGGCCACGATTGACGCGCACCTGATCGCCATTGACGCCAAGAATGGGCACCCTGTCTGGAATGTGAAAGTGGCGGATGCCGCCGCGGGCTACGCCATGACGCTGGCCCCGCTCGTGATCAAGGACAAAGTGCTGGTGGGAGTCGCGGGCGGCGAATACGGCATTCGCGGGTTCATCGCCGCGTATGAGGCCAAAACGGGCACGCAGGCCTGGAAATTTTATACGATTCCGGGGCCCGGCGAGCCGGGACACGAGACCTGGAACGGAGATTCCTGGACGCATGGAGGCGCATCCGTGTGGGTCACCGGCTCATACGATCCTGAATTGAACCTCACCTACTGGGGCATCGGTAATCCCGGACCCGACTTCAACAACGCGCAGCGTGAGGGGGACAATCTCTATTCCGACTCGATCGTCGCTCTCGACCCCGACACCGGTGCTCTGAAGTGGCATTTTCAATTTACTCCGAACGATCCGCACGATTATGACGCGGTGCAAGTGCCCGTCCTGATCGATACCAACTGGAGCGGAACTCCGCGCAAGCTTTTGCTTTCAGCCAATCGCAACGGCTTCTTCTACGTTCTGGATCGAAGCACGGGCAAGTTTCTTCTGGGAAAGCCCTTCGCGAAGGTGAACTGGGCCAGTGGACTGGATGAAGAGACGGGAAGGCCGATCCTCACGCCTCAGCCTCCCGGCACGCCGACGTTTCCCGGGGTGCAGGGAGCCACGAATTTTTACTCGCCGTCTTATAGCCCGCGCACCGGGCTTTTTTATCTTTCGACATGGCAGGACTACGCCAACATTTTTGAGGGAGGGCCTCCCATTGAATACAGGGAGGGCCAGCGTTTTGGCGGCGGGATCGTGAATTCTCCGTTTCCCAATGCGCCGGGCGTATCGCGCCGGGGGCCGGTGAATGTGTACACCGACGCAGCAGGCCGCGGGGCGCTGATCGCGATCGATCCACACACGGGGCAGAAGAAATGGTCCTTCGATATGTTCGACGTGGATACCAGCGGGATCCTCACCACTGCCTCGGACGTTCTGTTCACGGGCGGGCGGGAAGGCTACTTCCAGGCGTTCGACGCCAATTCCGGCGCGCTGCTGTGGAAGGTGAATCTCGGCGGGGATATGAACTCGGGGCCGATGAGCTACCTTGCGGACGGCAAACAATACGTCCTGATTGCCGCGGGCAACTCGCTTTTTGCATTCGCTCTGCGTAAATGATGGAACTCGGCGGTTCGTCCCCGACTTCTCGCTCAAACATTTCAACCGCACCAGGGGTATACGATGTGACCAGGCTCTTCCGAAGGTCGAAAATGCTTGACAGTGAAAAACGCGCGACCTAGCATCGGAAGCCTCGCGAATTTGAATTCTTCGGTTAAATTTCAGCTATTTCATGCGTTGAATTAAGATGGTTACTGCAAATTGAGGAGGAGACTCGTGCCGCGTAAAGGCCAGGAGTGGAAGCGTTTCAATACCGCAATCATCTTTCCGGGAATTCTGGTAGCCTGCTCCGCTGTGTTGGCGCTTGCCGCGGGCTCGGTGGCTCCCGCCGCCGCTGTCCCGCGAGCGCAGGCGAAAGACGCGGCGTCCCAGATGCCGGACGGCACAGGCAAGAAGATCATCGTCGAAAAATGCCAGGTCTGCCACTCGCTGGAAAGAATTGTCACCTCGCGGCGCGAAAAGGATGACTGGCAGGCCGTCATCGACTTGATGGTCGAAGAGGGCGCGACTCTCACCGACGACGAAACCAAGACCGTGGTGAATTATCTCTCGGCCAATTACGGACCGAACGGGCCTGCGGCGGCTGCTCCGGTGACTCCGGCGGCAGCGCCCCCGGCGGCTGCATCTGCTCCCAGCACGATCGTCGACCCCGATCAGACGCAGTTTGTAACCCCGCCGGATTCGATGGGGCTTCCGTCTACCGTGCAGATGTCGATGATTTCAGGCGATTTCACCAAGCCCGGCCTGTTCTCGGCGCTGATGAAGATGCCCGCGGACCAGAAAATCGATCCGCATTCGCAATCGGTGGACCTAAACCTGGTCGTTCTACGCGGCACGTATGAAGTGGGGAACGGAGACACGTATGACGCCGGAAAGCTCCAGCCGCTGAACGCCGGGGAAGTCGTCCGCTTCCCGGCCCAGCTCCGCCATTTTGGACACGCCAAGGGCGCGACCGTTATCCTTGTGTATGGCGTCGGGCCAGTCTCGATGACCTGGGGCTCGAAGTAGGGCGTCAGCAGCAGTCAGTACCAAAAAAAGGGGCCGAGGAAGATTCTTCCTCGGCCCCTTTTTTTTTCAGGAATGCCAACTAGAGCCGCTCTCCCCCGGTAGCTTCCCGCGCCAGCGGCTTATCGCTCTTGGCGAAGTCTGCGCTGGACTCACCGGTCGAGGAGATATCCTGCGCCCCGGTTTGCTCCAGGATGATTTTTGCGCGCTTCGTCCACTCGGAACTGTCCGAGTGAACTGAGAGCAGAATGCCACCCTGGCGTACGCGCCCCTCGTAGCGCTTGGCCTCGTATTCAGGAATGCCCAGCCCGATCAACGCGCCGGTGATCCCGCCGAGCGCGCCGCCCACTCCGACTCCCGCGAGCGCCGCCATGATCGGCCCCGCAGCGATGAACGGCCCCACACCCGGAATCGCGAGAGCGCCAATTCCTACGATCCATCCCAGCACGCCTCCCACGACTGCGCCGGTTCCGGCGCCGGTTGCCGCGCCCTCGGGTGCTTTCGTGCCCTTCTCGTGAGCGAAATCCTTCGAGCCGACATTCTCAGGGAACAGAACGGAGATATCCGTGTTGCGGAAACCTGCCTTCTTGAGAGAATCGACGCCGCCCTCCACGGAGCTGTAAGTCGGATAGATTCCAAAAACCGCGGTATTTTTTCCTGCCATGATAACGCCTCCTGGCACTGCGATTTGGTGACCGAAACGCAATTCCCGTGAAGTGTATTCGCGCTCCCGTAGCCCAGCCATCGGAGGAAGGCTGTAACTGTCTGACATTGCTTGCTGTACGGGCAGAAGTCTCGCTAAGTGAGCAACATCCCGGCCATTTACGGTGTCTGCCAGAGCAACTTATTCGTTTTGTAGTTGAATCTAAATTTGAGACTTTGGTAGCATCAAGCGCACACAAAAAACTCAGTTTTTAAAGGGGTAAGCCAGCATGAAAGGAATGAATGTGTCATTGCGGGTCAGGCAGATCGCGGGAGCCTTTGTAGCGCTGTTGCTGATGGCTTCCTTCGCCACCCGGGTAGAAGCGCAAACGGCTCCTCCAAAGCCCTATGTCCCTTGGGTTGCTCCCCCTGAAGCAAAGGCGGTAAAGAACCCCTTGAAGAAGACACCGGATGTGATTGCCGCCGGCGCAGAAACCTTCCGGGAAAATTGCGAGGTTTGTCACGGTCCCAAGGGCGATGGAACCGGCCCCACGGCCAAGACTCTCACGATCAAGCCGGCGAACTTCACCGATCCCAAGCTGATGGCTCCGGAAACCGATGGCTCTCTCTTCTGGAAGATGAGCAAGGGTCGCGGTGCGATGCCCAGCTGGGAAGATCAGCTTTCGGAAACCGAACGCTGGCAGCTCGTGCTCTACATCCGCAGTTTCGGAGCGAAGGCCGGCGCCGCGAAGAAAGACGAATAACGCAGCCTTTTCTTAGTTGACCGATTTGAAAAGCGCGCTGGTTGGGGAAGGGAGTTCCCGGCCAGCGCGCTTTTTCTTTGCGCTGCGCTGAATGCCGCGTTTGCCGCTACGTGACAGTGACGTGATAGTGTAGAAGTCTCAAACCGCCGCACGAAGAGACCTGATGACCCGAAAACTGCCGTCGATTGTGATAGTCGGACGCCCCAACGTGGGCAAGTCCACCCTCTTTAACCGCTTAACCGGCACGCGCCGCTCGATCGTCACCAACGAACCTGGAATCACCCGCGACCGCATTTACGGAAAATCGGAGTGGGAAGGCCGCGAGTTCGAGGTGGTCGACACCGGCGGCATCGTGCCCGAGGACAAAGCGGGAATCCCCGGCGAAATTCTTCGGCAAGCGCGTGTAGCCATCGAAAACGCCTCGTGTGTAGTACAGGTAGTCGATGGCCGCACCGGCCCCGTCCCCCTCGATGAGGAGCTGGCGCAACTCCTGCGCCGGGCCGGCAAGCCTCCCGTGCTCGCCGTGAATAAGGTGGACTCACCCAAACAGGCCGAGCTGGCTGCGCAGTTCTACGAACTCGGGGACCGTATTTTTCCCATCTCCGCCGAGCACGGATTTGGAATCGACACCCTGCTCGATTCGCTGACTCAGGATTTTCCCGTAGGTGAATTTCCGGAGGCGCGGCCCGATGTCAGCATCGCGATTATCGGGCGCCCCAACGTAGGCAAGTCCACGCTGCTCAATCAGCTGGTGGGCGCGGAACGGTCGATCGTATCGCCCGAGCCGGGCACCACGCGAGACGCCGTCGACACGGTGGTCGAGCACAATGGCAAAAAATACCGCTTCCTCGATACGGCGGGCATTCGCCGCAAGGGCAAGACGAACCTCATCGCGGAAAAGCTGAGCGTCATCATGGCGCGCAGGCATCTCGAGCGCGCCGATGTCGCCATCCTCGTGGCCGATGCGTCGGTGGGCGTCACCTCTCATGACGCCACCATCGCGAGCTATGCCGAGCAGTCCGGCCGCTCCGTGATCATCGTAATGAACAAGTGGGATCTCGCTCTGAAGGCCGCGCAGGAGAAAGCCGAGAAAGAAAAGCGCGTGGGAGGAAAGGGCGGCGGCGGAAATCCCAGCAAGCTTCTGGCGGATTACGAACCGATGGTCCGCGGCAAGCTGAAGTTTCTTTCCTACGCGCCGCTGGTATTCCTCTCCGCTCTCACGGGCGATCGCGTCACCAAGCTGTACGCCCAGATCGACCGCGTAGTGGAAGCGCGCAACCGGCGCATTTCCACCGGGGAGCTCAATCGCTGGCTCGCGAATGTCGATCTCGATCGCGGAACGTCTCCCGCCAGCCGCCACGTAAAGATCTATTACATCACGCAGGCGACGGCAGCCCCGCCCACGTTCGTACTGTTCACCAACCAGACCAAGCCGCTGCACTTCAGCTTCCAGCGCTTCCTCGAAAACCGCCTGCGCGACGCCTTCGACTTCACCGGCACGCCCATCCGCTTCATGCAGCGCCTAAAGAAGCGCGACGGCCGCGGCACGGAGAAAAAGCGCGAGGCCCGCGAGCGCCGCTAAGCGGTTGTTCTGTGTCTTTCCGTCTTTCGCTTTTGCGGGTGCCCCACCCTTGCGTTTCCCAAGGGTGGGTCTTGCTCTTGCTCCGTGGCGACGCCTGCACCTGTGCGACCCCCGCCCTCACCATTTGTCATCCTGAACGAAGTGAAGGATCTGCTTTTGCCTTTTTTTGTCAGCCCGCAGGCGCGCAGAGCCTACCGCTCGCGGCGTCTTTTCCACGAGCCTTCGATCTCCGCGCCTCAGTCCGTTTCTTCGCGCCGTGCAATTCACAGATGTGGGGTTGACACCGCGCGAAATCGGCCTACGATACAGAAAAGCCATGGCGAGTGCCGCACAAGCTGCGCGCGAAATTCCGGAAAAGAGCCTGTTCCGCATCGGCGAAGTCAGCCGCCTGACGGAAACCAAGGCGTTCGTCCTGCGCTTCTGGGAAAGCGAATTCCCCACGCTGCAGCCGGTGAAAAGCCCCAGCGGACATCGCCTCTACCGCCGCGAAGATATCGAGACCGTCCTCGAAATTAAGCGCCTCCTCTATGAGCAGGGCTTTACCATCGCGGGAGCCCGCAAGCATCTCGCGGAGCAGGGAAGCGGCAACGGGAGCGTAAGCGGCAGCGCCAATGGAAGCATCGGCAGGGAAGCGGTCGCCGATTCAAACCAGGGCGCGCATGCGGTTCAGTCGGCCGCGCGGCCCGAACCTGCCAATCGCATCCCCAAAAAGCTCCTCCTCGATCTGCACGAAGAATTGCTCGCTGTCTTGACCCTCCTCAAAGGCGAGTGATACCCTGAACGGCAGTCGCAAACGGTCGGGACGTAGCGCAGCCTGGTAGCGCGCACGCTTGGGGTGCGTGAGGTCGCTGGTTCAAATCCAGTCGTCCCGACCATTTAACCTCTCATCCTGTCTCCTCCCGATGTCTCTCGTAAGCGATCCGATCGGTAAATAGGTTTTCGGCCCCGGTGCTGGCGGGCGGCCATTTCTGCTGCTACATTGGTAAAGAAGGCGGCGAGTGGCTGCAAGGCTCTCCCACAGCGAAACATCATGGCACTCCACATTCTGGTCACCAACGATGACGGGATTCACGCCCCCGGCCTGCGCGCGCTGGCGAAAGAGCTCGGCCAAATCGGCATCGTCACGGTCGTCGCTCCCGCCCACGAGCGCAGCGCCGCGGCGCAATCGCTGACCCTGCGCCAGCCGATTTATTGCGAGCAGCTTGCCGAACGCGAGTTCGCCGTGGACGGCACGCCCGCCGACGCCATGATCCTCGCGTTCAACACGATTCTCAAAGACAAGCCCGATATCGTCGTCTCCGGAATCAACCCTGGCGGAAATCTTGGCGAGAACGTCTATTACTCCGGGACGATCGGCGCCGCGATGGAAGGGGCCATCAATCGCACTCCTTCGCTGGCGGTTTCAGTGGCCTACCGCGGCAAGAATTTCGATTTCGCGCCCGCTGCGAGCTTTACGCGAACGCTGGTTCCCGTGGTTCTGAAGGAAGGCCTGCCGAAGGGCGTCCTGCTGAACGTCAATGTGCCGCAGCCCTGGAGCGGGGAAGTGCGTTTCACGCGGCAATCGTCCAAGATCACCCGCAACCTGCTGCAGGCGGGAGTCGATCCTCGCGGCCGCCGCTATTTTTGGCTGCACGAGCAGGAGCTTACCGAGGACATCGAACCGAACACCGATCATGCCGCCATCCGTGACGGAGCCATCTCCATCACTCCGCTCGTGCTAGATCACACCCACGCCCCGTCCCTGAATCATCTCTCGCACTGGGCCAAAGCCCTCGAAGACCTCGTTCGCCGCTAGCCCGCGCTTTTAGCCAGCATCGCTTTCCGTCGTTCTACTCCAAGGCAGCTTTCCCGTACCACGCGAAACCCAATCGGACAACCCCCCTGTACCGTGCTACGGTGGCCCGGTGGCATGAAAAACGAGCGAAAAAAGATGGCAGAAACGCGACAGCTGACTCGACACACTGAGACGAACGGAAACACATCTATGTCGTTGAAAACAAACAAAAGCGTACGCGCTCACTCGACACTCTTAGAGAGGTGCGCTGCACAGAAAAATTCTCCCGTTTGGGAAGCCTCGGCGGAAAGCCGGCCTGTGCTATGGTAGCTTCTGGCTCTTGCGGGCTCGCAAGCGCTCCCTTCATGTCGAAAAAAGCGACCGCGGAAAAACCTGAGGAACTTACCGTCGATGGCATCTTCGGCCCCGGCGGCCTGCTCGAATCGCGCCATTCCGGTTACGAATTTCGTCCCTCGCAGCTGGAAATGGCCCGGATCGTCGAAGAAGCCTTTCAACGCCACCAGCATGCCGTGATCGAAGCGGGCACCGGCACCGGCAAGACGCTTGCCTACCTCATCCCCGCCATCCGCAGCGGGCGGCGCGTGGTGATCTCTACCGCGACCAAGTCGTTGCAGGAGCAGCTTTTTCAGAAGGACGTCCCATTCCTGCAGAAGCACTTCGCGCCCAACCTGAAAGTCGCGCTCATGAAGGGCCGCGCCAATTTCCTTTGCCGGCAGAAGGTCTATCAGATGGAGGGCCAGCCGGTCCTCAAAGGAATGGACGAAATCGACTGGTTCTCGCAAATCCGCGACTGGGGAAAGCTCACCGACACCGGAGACCGCAGCGAGCTGACCTTTCTCCCCGACGACGCAGAGCTCTGGAACCGGATCGACGCGCGCCGCGACCTCTGCAACGGCCAGAAGTGCCCCGAATTTCAGCGCTGCTTCATCACGGCCATGCACCAGCGCGCCCAGGAAGCCAACCTGATCGTGGTGAATCATCACCTCTTTTTCGCAGATCTGGCCATTCGCCAGGACGATTTCGGCTCGATCCTCCCGGAATATTCCGCGGTGGTCTTCGACGAAGCGCACGAGATCGAAGATGTTGCCAGCGATTATTTCGGGCGCCAGATATCCAGCTACCGTTTCGACGAGCTCGCTCGCGACACCGAAAGCATGCTGCGCGTGCTGCGGATCGAGTCGGCTCCCCTTCGGCGCGACTTGGCGCGCGTCCGCGAGCGCAGCCGCTCTTTCTTTGAAACGTTCCCCGAGCGCGAAGGACGGTTTCCGTTCGGTCCCGCCGAGCGCCACGCCTTCCTGGAGAGCCATCGCGAGCCCTATGACGAGCTCGGCGCGGCCATCAAACGCGTGGAGGCTGAGCTGTCGGCGCTCTCGCCCAAGCCCGAGGAAGTGATTACCCTGGCGCGCCGGGCCGCCGAATCGCGCCGCGAGCTGGCGTTCCTGCTTGAAAGCGATGAAAAAAGCTACGTCTATTGGTACGAGCGCCGCGGACGCGGAGTTTTCCTCGCGGCCACTCCCATTGACGTGAGCCAGATCCTCCGCGAACAGCTCTTCGAGCGTTTCGACACGGTGGTGCTCACGTCTGCCACCGTCGCCGTTGCCGGCCGGTTCGACTACCTGAAGCAACGCCTGGGCGTGCTGCCCGCGAAAGAAGTGGTATTGCCGCCGGAGTTTGATTTTCACGAGCAGGCCCTGCTGTACATGCCCAGGTCAATGCCGGACGTGCGGCATCCTTCGTTCTCGGCCAGCGCGGCCAACGAAATCGTCCAACTGCTCGAAATTTCCGAGGGCCGCGCGTTTTGCCTTTTCACCAGCTACGCGCAAATGCGGGACGTGTACGAGCGCGTCTCCTCCAAGGTGCGTTTTCCCCTGCTTCTGCAAGGCACCGCTCCGCGCTCCATACTGCTTGACCGCTTCCGGTCCACCGCCAACGCGGTTTTGTTCGCCACGGCGAGTTTCTGGCAGGGCGTGGACGTCCCGGGTTCGCAGCTCTCCTGCGTGATCATCGACAAGCTGCCCTTCGCCGTGCCCAGCGATCCGATCGTCGCGGCCCGCGTGCGCGCGCTTCAGGAGGACGGCCGCAATCCGTTCGCCGAATTCCAGATTCCGGAAGCGGTTCTTGCGCTGAAGCAGGGCTTCGGACGGCTCATCCGCACCAAGACGGATCGGGGAATTCTGGCGATCCTCGATAACCGGATCCAGCGCATGCAGTATGGTAAAATTTTTCTCGAGTCCCTGCCCGATTATCTGACCACGCAGGATCTTGCCGAAGTGGCGCGTTTCATGGAAAATCACCCCGAGTAGGGGCGGCAGCGCGGCGTGACCGTTTCCGGCTCTCCGAACTCGAAGGAATCGCATGTACGAAGTCAGCGTGGATGAAACGTTTGCCGCGGCGCATAACCTGCGCAACTACCGGGGCAAGTGCGAGAACCTGCACGGGCACAACTACAAGGTACGCATCACGCTGGCAGGCCAGGAGCTCGATTCGACGGGGCTGCTTTACGATTTTGTCCAGCTAAAGAAGGCGATTCAGGAAGTGATTCGGTCGCTCGACCACACCTACCTGAACGAGCGCCCTCCGTTTGACGTTTTGAACCCTTCGGCCGAGAATATCGCGCGTTACATCTATGATGAAACAGCCAGGCAGCTCCCCCGGGGGCCCAACGGCGCGGGAATCGCAAGTATCACCGTTTGGGAATCGGATGTAACCGCGGCGACCTACAAGCCGTAGTACTACTTCAGATATCCGGGTGGCGCTGCCATTTTGCTTGCGGCTCAGCGCCTCCAATTTGTTATGATTGCCCGCCAATTCACGCGGGTGCTGGCGGTTCGCTATCGCCTGCCGAGTGTCACTTGGGCGATAATAGGTAACGCACTTTATAGTTGGAGGAGATAGCTAATGAGACGAACGATTCCCGCCCTGGGAGCGCTGCTGTTTGCCCTTCTGCTGGCCCCGATCGTGTGTGCGCAGTCGACTCGAATTGAGGGTCAGGTACTGGACCCTCAGGCCAATCCCTGGGCGGATGTAAGCGTGCAGATCAAGAACGTAGACACCAGCCAGGTGTTTACGGTGAAAACGGACCGCACGGGTCATTACAGCCAGCTCGTGCCTAAAGGTGGGATCTACGAATTCGTGCTCACCAACGACGCGGCGAAACTCAACTTCACCGAAAGACACTCCATTATGGAGGGCAGCCCCAATAACATCACGTTCAACTTCAAGGACCTCATCGCG
>Ga0265325_10000904_pt1 | contig 21411 bp, 18 predicted proteins | sample 41420metaG_FD_202090 | JGI IMG/M metagenome (GOLD analysis project Ga0265325, IMG submission 202090) | Rhizosphere microbial communities from Carex aquatilis grown in University of Washington, Seatle, WA, United States - 4-14-20 metaG | ecosystem: Host-associated > Plants > Roots > Rhizosphere... | reverse complement strand
TCGCGACGGTGACGAAAATGGGGCGACTGCTGCTCGACGCGCTCGAAAAGCTGGGCATGACGGCGTTCACAAAAACGTCCGGCGCAACGGGGCTGCACATCTTTCTGCCGGTAGAGCCTCGCTACACCTTCGAGCAGGCGCGGATGTTCGTGAGCGCCGTGGCGGCGATGGTCGATAAAGAGCATCCGCGGCTGATCACATTCGAGCGCAACGTAGCGAAGCGGCCGAATGGCATGATTTACATGGACGCGCACCAGAACTCGCGCGGGCAGTCGCTAGCGAGCGTCTATTCGATTCGCGCGTTCCCGCACGGGCCGGTATCGGCGCCCGTGAAGCCCGCGGAACTGACTCGCGATCTTCAGCCAGAAAAGTGGAACCTGAAGTTGATGCCGGAACGCATCAAAAAGGTGGGCGATCTCTGGGCGGGATTCTGGAAGAAGCGTCAGAAGCTTGAATCCTTGCTGGAGCACTAAATCACTATTCGGTTGGATATATCTTAGCTAATTGCCATCTATATTGCCGAAATCAGTACATTTTTTGGCGCTAGCCCCCTTGGTGGAACCCAGCTTGGGAAAGAAACCGCACATCTTGGTCCAATGAGAAACGTGGAAAAAGTCTTCGTAGGAAACCATGCCGTAGACAACAATGAAGGAATTCCCTTGGTTAAAATCATCAAGCTCCGCTTGGGTTACTGGATCGGTTTCAGCTGATACCCCGTCGCTTGCCGTACGCACCCTCATGAAAACAGGCGAGTCCATAGGCTGATTAGGAAAAAGGACACCCGTCGTAAAGCGAGAATGGGGCAAAGGGAAATTCAATCGCGGTTCTTCACCGTTTTTTACCATTTCGATCACGATATCGGCGCTAACAGACCTTGCAGGCGTCTTGCCCTCATTGACCACATGCGCCGAGGCCGTGATGGGAATACCCACTTGCAGGACGTCGCTATTAGATTTGAATGTAAGGTCGAGCCACGGGCGCTGGTCTTTCCGCATGGTGTCAAGCTGCCCCCCTAACAGAATGAATTGATAAATGGCGGCCCCAGCAAGCACGCCAGTGAAAATGACCAGGCACCAATCTGTGAAACTACTTCGGTCCCTGACCCACGCCCAAGTTCGGATACGAAATGGCCTTTGGGCAGGAATAGATTTGTTGGCTCGATCTGCGCTAACCTCCCTTTGACACTCCTCCGCCGTTTCATGACTTTCGCTCGGAGTAGGGTGCCCGCCTTCCTGTTTAGCGAGTTGCTCGGCAAAATGCCTGTGTTTACGCTTGCTCATAATTCCTTATCCGATAGTCATTCGAAATTAGTACACACTATCATTTTCCAGCTGGCGTTGACACGCAACTGCGGCTCCGACTACGCTCGGAGCTGATGGCACTCGCCCCGGCTTCTGCTTCGCCCGTCACGCTGCGTCCCCATCCGCACCTCTACGAAATCAACACGTGGGTATGGCTCGAACAGCTTTCGGCGACGCTCGGCCGCACGGTCAAGCTCGGCGACGTGCCGGACGCGGAGTGGGATGCGCTGGCCAAGCGCGGGTTCGACGTGGTGTGGCTCATGGGGGTGTGGCAGCGGAGCCCCGAGTCGCGGCGGCTTACGCTGGAAAATCCCGCGAACTTCCAGCGCTACGACATGGCGCTGCCTGGATGGCAGCTCGACGACGTGATCGGCTCGCCATACGCCGTCGCGGGCTACGTACCGGACGCGCGCATGGGCGGCTGGGAGGGCCTCGATCGCGCGCGGCGGAAGCTGCGCGACCGCGGTATCGCGCTATTTCTCGATTTCGTCGGGAATCACACGGCTCTCGATCATCCGTGGGTGCGCGAGCATCCGGAATACTACGTGCAGGGCACGAAACAGGATTTCGAGCGCGACCCCGGGAGCTTCCGCCTCGTGGAAGCTCCGAAAGGAATCTTTTTCATCGCGCTCGGGAAGGACCCTTATTTCCCTCCGTGGAATGACGTGGCGCAGCTGAATCATTTCAGCCCGCAGATGCGCGCCGCGCAACTCGCGGACCTCCGCACCATCGCCGGCCATTGCGACGGCGTTCGCTGCGACATGGCCATGCTGCACCTGCGCGACATTTTCGGCGGCATCTGGGGCCGCTTCCTCGGGAATACACCGCCCCCCGCAACCGAGTTCTGGACCGACGCGCACGCAACCGCCCCGCAGCTGATTCTGCTGGCCGAGGCGTACTGGGGCACGGGGCAGCGCCTGCTCGATCTCGGCTTCTCGTTCGTCTACGACAAGGATTTTTACGACGCAGTGCGCGATATCCGGGTCGAGGAGGTGCGCAACCGCCTCTCGGCTCCCGTGGAACTGCAGAGCCATTACACACGCTTCCTGGAGAATCACGACGAGCCGCGAAGCGCCGACGTGTTCGGCACGCAGCGGCTGCCCTCGGCGGCCGCGCTGATGGGAACGGTTCCCGGCATGCGCTTCTACTACCAGGGCGAGCTGGAAGGGTGCATCCCCCATCTGCCGATCACGTTGCGGGCGCCCGCGAATGTGCCGCCGGACGAGTTCTGCCTGGAGTTGTACGAGAAGATTCTCGAGATCAGCAAAGACGACGCGTTTCATCGCGGCCAATTCCGGCTGCTCGCGATATGGCCCGAGGGCGATCAGACAGCGCCGAACCTCGTGACCTATGAATGGCGCTCCCAGCAATCCTGGAAGGTGGCCGTCGTGAACCTCACCGGTCAGGCCTCACAGGGGCGCGTCCCCTTCGACGGCAGCGTGGAGGCGGACAAGGATTACATTTTCTATGACGAGCTGCACGATGTCCGCTATCCTCGAAAGGGCGAGGAGTTGCACGCGAAAGGCCTGTTCGTCCGCCTGGAGGGATTTCAGTCCCACTTGTTCGACGTGACTCTGGATAACAAGACATCGCAGTAGGGGGGAAGAATGTCAGCACTTCGAAGGATTCGTTTCGCATTCGCCGCAGCGGCCGTTCTAGCGGTCAGTGTCGCGATTCCAGGCACCGCTCTGCGCGCGCAAACGGCGCCCGGGCCGATCCGTCTCGAAGTGGACGCGTCGCACGCCCCGCAAAAAATCCTGCACTCGCATTTGCAGATTCCCGTGCAGCCGGGCGCGCTGACCCTCTACTACCCGGAATGGATTCCGGGCGAGCACATGCCCAGCGGGCCGATCATCAATGTGGCGGGGCTGAAGTTCAGTGCCGGAGGGAAAACGATTCCGTGGCGGCGGGATTTGGTGGAGATGTTTTCCATTCACCTCGACGTGCCGCCCGGCACAAGCATGCTGGATGTCGACCTCGACTTTCTGCTCTCCGCGCCGGCGTCGGGATTTTCCGCGGGCGCCTCGGCCACCGCTTTTCTCGATGTGCTCAGCTGGAACCAGGTGCTCTTCTATCCCAAGGGCTTCGCCGCGAAGGACATCACGTTTATACCCAGCGTGAAGTTGCCGTCCGGATGGAAATTCGGCACGGCGTTGCCAGGGCCGAAGCAGAACGGCGACACAATCAGGTTCGATCCCGTGCCGCTCACCACGCTGATCGATTCCCCGGTGATCGCCGGGCGCTACTTCCGCGTGATCCAGCTGACGCCGGGCGAAAAGCCGTTGCATGAGATGGACATTGCCGCCGATAGCGAGTCCGAGCTGGCGATGACTCCCGAGATGGAGATGCACTTTCACCAGCTTGTCGAGGAGACCGGCGCGCTGTACGGATCGCGGCACTATCGCGACTACCATTTTCTGCTGGCGCTGAGCGACGACGTGGCCCATTTCGGCCTCGAGCACCACGAATCGAGCGACGACCAGACCGCCGCCAACAGCCTCATCGACGAAGCCGAACGCGAGTATTTCTCGGATCTGCTTCCGCACGAATTCACGCACTCATGGAACGGGAAATACCGGCGCCCCGCGGGGCTGGCCACGCCGGATTACCAGCAGCCTATGAAGGACGATTTGCTGTGGGTCTACGAGGGGCTCACCGAATATCTGGGCGAGGTGCTCACGGCGCGCAGCGGCCTCGAGAACCCGCAGATGTTCCGCGAATCGGTGGCCTACCTCGCGGCGATGTTCGACCAGCGGCCGGGCCGCGATTGGCGACCCCTGCAGGACACCTCGGATGCCGCGGTCTTTCTCTACGACTCTGGAGTGGACTGGTCCAACTGGCGGCGCAGCGTCGATTTCTACCAGGAAGGCGAACTGCTCTGGCTGGATGTGGATGCAACGCTTCGCCGTCTTACGAAGAACAAGAAATCCATAAACGATTTCTGCCGTATTTTTCACGGCGGCACGGGCGGCGAGCCTGTGCTCAAGACGTATACGTTTGACGACGTAGTGTCGACCCTGAACGTGCTCGCTCCCTACGACTGGTCCGGCTTTCTCCGCGAGCGCCTTGATGCTACCCCGTCGAAAACGCCTGTAGAATCCGTAGAGAACAGCGGATGGAAGCTTGTCTACAGCGAACAGCCCAACGAGTCCCAGCAGAACATTGAAACGGTGAGGAAGTATCTGAATCTGAACCTTTCGATCGGACTGCAGGTGGACCACGACGGCCTCGTACTGGACGTGATCCACGATGGACCCGCCTACAAAGCGGGGCTGGGACCGGGCATGAAAATCACCGCAGTGGACGGCCGGCAATTCACGCTCGAAGCGCTCAAAGACTCGATCAATGCCGCGAAATCTGGCGCGTCACCGATTCAGCTCATCATTTCAAACGGGCCGCAGGTGCAAACGTATTCGATCGACTATCACGGCGGTCTGCGCTATCCGCACATCGAGCAGAACACCGGCGCGCCGGACTATTTGAGCGATATTATTCAGCCCCTGGCGAAATAAACGGGTCTGGCCGGGCCGCACGCGCGCCTGAGCGGGCGCCGTGCGAAAGTGCCTTCGCGAAAGAGGAATTTAGAGGATGAGGCCTAAACTGTTTGTGTTGGGCGGCGTGGTGCTGATCCTGCTGGCAGGCTATGCTCTGGCGCGACCGAACGTACTGATGCCGGCGAAGCGGCAGGATCTGATCATTCAAGGGCAACCGGTAAAGATCGAGACTCGCCGCGTCGTTGCAATCCCCCGGCCCATGAGCGCGCTCCTGCTGGTGTGCGGCGTGGCGTTCATCCTGCTGAGGAACCACGAACGCTAAAAGGGATCGCACACAAAAGCCACGCAGCGGCAGGCTCAAAACGCAAATTCCTGCTAGAATTCCCGTCGCGCAAACCTACCGGGGGCGAAGAGACGAATCGATGAAGAAGAGGGCGTGGACTTGTGCGGGCGCGGGCCGAGCGGCACTCGCGCTGATCGTGACTGTTTTTCTTGCCGCGGCGCACGCGGCTTCCGCCCGGCCAAAGCAGAACTCCGGCCAGGGAGATCCATCCGGCGTCGGGGATAAGGTCGAAGATAAGGTCGAGCTCCTCCACGTGCAGGGCAACGTGTACATGATCGCCGGCGCGGGCGGTAACATCACGGTGCAGGTGGGCGACGATTACGTGATCCTCGTGGACTCCGGCGTCCCGCAGAAGAGCGAGGAAGTGCTGTCGGCGATCCGCAGCGTCACGAACAAACACATCCTTTTCATCATCGACACCAGCGTCGACCCGGATCACACCGGCGGCAATGAAGCGCTGTCTAAGGCGGGCTGGGCGCTGCCCGATACCGGCCTGAACCCGCTTTTGAAGGGAGGCCTCGAGGGCCTGGAGATGCAGCCGGGCGCGCCGGTCATCGCACACATCAATGTCCTCGACAGGATGAGCGCGCCGAGCGGCAAAGCACCGGCCTTCCCGCAGGCGATGTGGCCCAGCGACACGTATGAAAATGACGACTGGAAGCTCTACAACGGCGAGGGCGTATTCATCTATCACCCGCCGAACGCGCACACAGACGGCGACAGCTACGTCCTGTTCCGCAAGTCGGACGTAGTGAGCACCGGCGATATTCTCACCCTGGCAAGCTATCCGGTAATCAAGGCCAGCGAAGGCGGCAGCATCGATGGACTCATTCGCGCGCTGAATCAAATCCTCGTGCTTCTTGAGCCCAAAGAGAATGAAGAGGGCGGCACCTATCTGATTCCCGGGCACGGGCACATCTGCGACCGGCACGACGTCGTCAATTATCGCGACATGGTCACCATCATTCGCGGACGCATCCAGAATCTCGTGAGCAAGGGCATGACCCTCGATCAGGTGAAAGCAGCGAAGACCACGGTGGACTACGACGGTCTCTACGGCGCAACAAGCGGTCCATGGACCACCGATATGTTCGTCGAAGCGATTTATCAAGAGCTCAGCAAAAACAAAACTCAACAGAAAACAGCCGGAGGCAGAGAATGAGTTCCCCGATTTCCAGCAATTTCAGCCTGCGGCGAACAGCCGCCGTCGCAGCGTTTTTACTGCTGGCCATGAGCGGTGTTCGCACCGGCATCGCCGCCCAGGCGGGTGCCCCGGCCGCCAGGAAGGCTCCGCTGACCGCAAAAGAGCAATCGCTGATCGATCTGACCGGCTACTGGGTCTCCATCGTCAACGAGGACTGGCGCTGGCGCATGATGACGCCCGCCAAAGGCGACTACGCCAGCGTGCCCCTCAACGCCGAAGGCAAGCGCGTTGCGGATACCTGGGATGCAGCGAAGGATGAGCGCGAGGGCAATCAGTGCCGCGCATATGGCGCGGGTAATATTTTGCGCATCCCGGAGCGCCTGCACGTCACCTGGGAGAACGACAACACTTTGCGCATGGATGTCGACGCCGGAATGCAGACGCGCCTGTTCCACTTCGACGGCTCGAAGTGGAATGGCGGCGCGCCGCAATGGCAGGGAGATTCGGTGGCCGCGTGGGAGAAGCAGGTGCAGTCCGGCGGCGCCGCGGGCCGCTTCGGCGGACCCGAGCCGGGCAAGGGTGGCACGCTACACGTAGTGACCACGCACATGAAGCCCGGCTATCTGCGCAAGAACGGCGTACCTTATAGCGCCAACGCTGTGCTCACTGAATACTTCGACCGCTTCGACAAAAATGGCGTCTCCTACCTGATCGTCACATCGGTGATGGACGATCCGCAGTATCTGAATGATCGCTTCATTATCAGCGGCCAGTTCAAGCGCGAGCCGGATGCCTCGAAGTGGAATCCCACGCCGTGCCGTCCGCTATGGCCGCGGATGACCGAAGCTGCCCACGGCGACAGGCTGACAGAATAAGCCGGCGGCACCGCCACTCCGGCTGATTCTTGGCCGAGTGGCTGTGCCGCGAGATTCGCGGTGAACTGAGATGCCGTCGCAAATACCTCCCGTGGCGCAAATTTTCGACCCCATGATATGATTCGGAATGGCACACCCAGCACCCGGCCATCTTCCCGTCGCTCCACCCTTGGCTAAGACCGAAAGTATTGCGCCTGAAGCGGAAATTGTCCGCTACATCGATCTCAAGCTGGCGGCTCTCGGCCATGCTACAGCCCGCTATGCCGACTCCGATTTTCTGGAGATAGCGCGCCCGCTGCTCCGCAACTATCACCAGAAGGACCTGATGCTGGGGAATCTGCTGTGTCCCGCAGACCGGCGCATTCAGGCGTTCCTCGACGACTATTTGAAAGACGTTTGCCCGAACGGCGCAGCGCCCATTCCCGGCAACACGTTCCTGCTCGACCGTCCCGGGCTCGCGCGCGTGCTGTCTTTGCCGCTCAGCGGGGACACCTTTTCGTCGCCTTACTTGCGCTCCTACCGCCTACCGCAGGGAATCCTGCACAATCCGAAGAGCGACCGCCGAACAACTCAGGGAATTTTTCACATCGTGGAAGGCGGACTGGCGGTTCCGGCGGATAAACTCACCGTATCCAAAAAAACGTTCGCTGCATTGCTGACCGCCGCCCTGAATCCGCCAGCCGATCTGATGACGCTTCCCTTCTCCGGCGACCGCGACGCAGCCGTCAGCTTGTTTGTCTCGCTGCTGCTGCGGCCGATCGTCTGCCCAGCCACGGAACGCGATCCGCAGAAGTCGATGGAAATTCGCTTCTTCGTGCCGGGAAGCCTCGTAAGCAATCTCGACTTCGTGGAAGGAATCTTCGGCAACGCGGGCGATCCGTATCTGCCCGAAAACGACGCCGCCCTCGACGTAATGCACTGGACCGGGCACACCGGGTGCGTGATCGTGGCGCCCCATCTGGCGGGAATCAGGAAGAAGGATGTCGGGCTGCCGCACGAGAAAGACGCCACCGAGCGCCAGCGCCGCGACGGAATGTTCTGGCGCGATCCCGAAGAGCCGTATAACGGCGGCGGTTCGTTCAAAGTCGCGTGCCGGGACAAGCGCGGCGTGATGGTGACGATCATCGCCGACAACTATTACGGCTACTGCAAAAAAGAAGTGAAGACGCAGATCAGCTACGCCGCCAACCTCTACGGTCTGTGCGAAGAGGAGCATGCCGGCGGCGCCATCGCATTCGCCACCTATGTGCTGGGGCAGGATTTTCGCGCCGCCAACGCGGTAAGCCTGAAAAAGGCGAGCTTCCGCGAAGCGATGCACCTGCTGGGATCGCTCGCGGAGCGAAAGCCGGAAGGCTATGCCGTCGACCGGCGCTACCCGGACATTTTGTACGTGCCGGAGAATTCCGAGTTCAGCGTGCGCCAGGGGACGGTGCAATGGAAACAGGACGGGGGGAGCGGGCAGCTTTCGCTTCGCGCCGATACCACCTACGTGCTTCCCAACGGCTTCCGCCTGCGCATGGAAAAGCAGTCGGGCGGCTCGGCGTGGAGGCTGGTCGGCGCGCGCCCGCGCGGGACCCTGTGCCATAAGCCCTGCACCGTCTCAGGCGGCGGCAAATCGGAAATTTCGAAGTCGATCGCCAACGTGATCCTAGAAGGGCCAGTCTTCGTGGGTGATTTTCACCACGACGTCGAGCAGGTGGCCGAAATATTGAAGAAAGACTTCTCGGCCATTTACAAAAACCGCCCTCGCGACCGGCGCGCGCAGCGCTCGCTGCTGAGCCCCGAGCGCACCATGGGCTCGGTAATCCAGCTTTTTACGCCGTCTCCCGAATACACCGACGAGCACAACGCATGGATCGGAACAATGCCGTACACGATCCGCGAGCTTCTGTTCACCGTAAAGCGTTACTACCGCCCCGAATGGGGTGAGAACTGGCGCGAGCATTTTGCCGTGGACCTCGTGAACGGCATGCCCGGCCACGAACTGAAGTTCGATAATCACAAGCTCGTGAATTATTACCTGCGCGTCGGCTACGACCGCGACGGCTCCTGGCGCATTTACAAACTGCGCCCCGATTTTCATCCCGCTGATAAAGTACAGGTGGAGGACGATATCACCGCCTCGGTGGTGCTGCCGCGCGAAAGCCTCAGCGGCCTTGACCCAGAATTCGATGAGCCCAGCGTCAAGCTGGTAGTGAATTGCGAGACGCTGCTCTTCCAGCGCCCGGACGACGCCATCCACCGCGGCGCGGACAAGCAGGCCGAACTGGACATCGCCAGCCCCGGCACATTTCTCTCCAACTACGAGCCTTTTACCGTGGAGCAGGCTGCAAAAATCGCCGGGCACGTCGCCGAATTCGACAGGTTCACCAGCCCAATGAAGAAGCTGCTCGGCAGCTTCGTTGCGAAAATGCCCACGGCGTACGTGGTGTCCTCCGCGCACCCGCGTCTGGTGGACGGCAAGCCGTCGAAAAATCCGCGTTACCTGCAAAGGCGCCCCGACCTGGAGAATCCGCGCGAAACGTATCTCGCGGAAATTGCCGCCCGGTTGGAACGCGAAATCCCCGAGGGCAAGCCGGTGCACTTCCCGGTGAATGCCGTGCTCGCGGGTCGCCGGAACAGCCCGCCCGATCCGGAAATCGGGTTGCCTCCGCTGGCCGTTTACAATCCCATTCACTACCAGGAACTGCCCGAGCTGTTCATGGAATTCGTGTCGAGCCTCACCGGCAAATCGCCCTCGACCACCGGATTCGGCAGCGAGGGCGCGCTCACCAAGGCTCCCTTCAACGCGCTGTGGCCGGTCGTCGACCTGAACAACGCGCTATTGTCGTTCATCCTGACTGGCTACGCGGGATTCACCACATCTGCCGGATATGTGGGGCCGGAAGTGCGCGTCGATCACGATGTCAGCATGCTCGTGCCGGAAATCTGGTGCCGCATGCGCGTCCACGAGCGCCTTCCTCGGTACATGATCGAAGAGGGGCTGCTCGAACGCATGGAGGATTTCACCTTCGAAGGCCGCACAATTCTCGCGAGCCGCCTCGGCTACCGCATCACCACGGCGTTCGTGGACCGTTTTCTCGGCCGTCTTTTTGAAACGCCCGACGCTGTGTTTCCCGAAGAAATGCTGCGTCCCGAGAAGCAGGGCGTTGCATTATTTGCCGCGGGCGTGGACGCCATCGTCGAAGCCCAGCGTCGCGTGGCGCTGAACTATTTTGAGGACGGCAGCGTCGCGGCCGCGTGCCCCCCGCTCAAAGCGCTCCTGCACATCATGGCGCAGGGATCCTACGAAGGAATGGGGCTAGACGATGCGTGGTTCCGGGAACTCTTTGAGCGCGAGGCCGTGCTGGCAAGCGATTGGTACAAGGAACGCCTACGCGTAAAGCAGGAGCGCGACACGGCGCTGTGGCATCGGCACGTGGCGGCTCTGGAAAAGTTCCAGCAAGCGGGAGCGTCCGCCGCCGATGGCTGCGATTTCAACGTGGAGGAGCGGCTACGCGAAGCGCGCTCGCAGTTGGCTCGTGTAAGCTCCCCCGCCTACCTCCAGGAATTGCGCGGCACCATCGGCGCAGACCCTTTCACCGGCCAGCTCAGCAACTAAAAGCCGTCAAGCCACGAGATAACGCAACGGGGCGCCTACCGCTCGCGGTCCCTTCCCACGAGCTTTTCTCCGCTACGTCATCTGCCTCCCCAACTCCTTTTGCCTCCAGGTGTCACGCCACCTTCAGCGGCCCGCTTGCCAGCGGCGAACCGTACATCTCCTTCAAACGCTCGGAGCGATAGGCGAATATTTGTCTAACGTCCCGCTCGACCAGCAGTTTGTTGATGAGCGCGCCGCCGGGGGGGGCGTACTCGACGCTGTCCTCGCACGTTGTTCCGCCCCCTTCTTCGGTAAAGCGGTGCTCGTGAATCCACAGTCGATAGGGGCCGTGCAATTGCTCGTCCACGAAACGGTTAGGCGGGTCCCACACGGTGATCCTGCTCCGCCAGCGCGCCGGAATGCCGTGGATTTTAAGGCGGTATTCGATTTCGGCTCCTTCCTGCATTCGAATCGGCGGCGCCGTGACCACGTGGAACTTCAGGAACGGCGGCGTGATCTTCTCCAGATTGAACGCATCGGAAAAGAACTCAAAGACCGCCGGACGTGGATGCGGCAGCCACAGCTTGTCGTGAAAATGAAAAGTCTTCATGCGTACCTCGCAACAATTCAGTTCTGTCAATCCGAGGGATGACGCCGCGCTTATCGCACAAACTCGAGTGCCGCCACGTTCGGGCAGGTATACCTTTTCCCGGGCGCGTACTTGCGGAGATATGCTTTCACATCGAGCTTCCGCCCGGTGTTCGCCGAGCTCATGTAGCGCACCTTGCCGAAAATGGGGCGCTCCGGCCCCCACGCGCGGTCATACCGGCCGAGGCACCAGAAAATGCCGCTATAGGAGTTCGGATCGCGCCCATCGAGAGCGTAGCGATTGTTGAGTTCGATCATCGCCGCGAGGGCTTCCCTCGGTGAGCGCGTCCATTCCAGAATCTTCTTTCCCCAGAGCATGCGGACATAGTTATGCATCCGCCCTTCGGTGAGGAGCTGGTTCTGCCCAGCGTTCCACAGCGCATCGTGCGTCTGCGCGCGGTCCAGTTCCTCGAAGCTGTAGAGCGAAGTTCGGCGGTCGCCTTCATGCTCTTTCAGCGTCTTTCGCGCCCAGTCCGGCAGAGATTCATAGCGGTCGTAATCCTTCCGCCAGTGGCAGCTGTTGAATCCCAACTCCCTCCAGGTGACAAACTGATCGACGAAGGCTTCCACCGCGCGGCTCATGCCCCACCAGCCGGTGCCGCTTCCGTTTGAGCGCACAGCAACCTTCTCAGGGGCCCATCGCTCTTTCCTGGCAAGGGCGGCGAAGAGTTCGTGTGCGGAGATATGCCCAAAATGGAGATACGGCGAGAGGCCGCTGGTGCCGTCGTCGGAGGGCTCGTTGCGCCGCTCCGGGTACGAACTCAGTTTGTCGAGAAGAAACCCAATCAAGCGTTTTCTTGCCGCAGCGCTTCCGCCCCGCAGGTTCGACTGGTTCAATCCCGCCGTGGGGGAAGCATCGAGCGAGGCCATAGGCCAGCGCCGTAGAATCGCCGTGGGAAGAGCCTTCAAGCGCGGCGCTTTCAATTTCGCTAAAGGATCGGCGCTCGGGACATTCAGCAGATGTTCGGGCAATTGCTTCTGCAGGAAGCGGCGAAACGAAAAAGCTGTTGGAAATTCCTTCGGGGCCGCGCGCAGCGGTAGAAGGCCGTTCGAATCGACCTGCTCCATCAGAACGGGCGATTTGCTCCCTGCCGCCGCAACCATTCGCGGAAGAAAAGAGCAGGGAAACTCGTCGGTGACGACTACGCTGGCTCGCGACGCAAGCGCGGCCAGCAAACCCTTGCCGTCGCCCGCCGCCTGCTCGAGATACGGATAGTACAACGCGTTAGCCCTCCGCAGCGACTTCGCGTTGGCCGTCATTCCATCGGCCACAAAGCGCCGCATCCGCCTGCTGTGCCAGGGAAAATCCCAGCGCAGCGCCTCGAAAATCACCAGCGGCCTGCGCAGCCGCTCGCTCCATTCCACCGCGCGGTCCAGGGCGAAATTCCACCCCGTCCGCCTCGCCGCAATCATCCAATAGAGGACGTAATCCCCATCCGCCCGCACGGGGGCTTGGTTGCAAGCTTGGACGCGAATTTCGGGAACGGGAGTCACAGTTTTTCTCTGAACGCTTCGTTTTCGGGCCGGCTCGTCACTCCGCCTTTGGCACTGCCTGATTGAATTCCTGCACCAGCGATGCTTTTTCGCGAAACAGGCCGCGGAGGGCCACGGTGGTCATCTGCGCTTCCCGGCTTCGCACTCCCCGGACCGCCACGCAGTCGTGCCGCCCCGTCGCGCGCAGCACGCAACCCAGCGGCCGCACCACGGACATAAACGTATCCGCAATTTCCGACACCAGATACTCCTGCACGATCGGGCGCGACGCCATCGCCTGAATCAGGCGCGGAATCTTCGACAGGCCCACGATCTTCCCATCCGGCACGTATCCGAAATGCATCTTCCCGCGATAGATCAGCAGATGATGCGGGCAGAGGGAGTAAAAGTTGATATCCGAGACCACGATCAGCTCCTGGTGCTTCGAGCCAAATGTCTTGAGAATCTTCGCCGGGTCCAGCCGCGCGCCCTGCGTAAGCTCGCGGTACAGACGCGCTACGCGGGCGGGCGTGCCCTCGAAGTGCTGATCGGCCATATCGAGGCCAAGCTCCAGCATCAACTCGCGGATAATATGCTCAAGCCGGTCGGGCTCCTTCTGGCCCGTCAACTGCAATTCCGTCTCGCGATGCTGCTCCCAGGCTCTTTCGGTCACCGCACCCATCGTTCACCTCGGCATCTCGTGAATTTTGCTGGTTCATCCCTATAAAACGGCGGTCCTGCCGGCCAGCGGGACAGGACCGCCTTTGTCCTGTGCGTTGTTGAAATGCAATATGGCTACCGCGAATGCTGCGGCACCGCTCCGCCATGCCACCGGTTTTGAATCGCCTTGAAGCCCACGGCCTGGTAGAGCCCCGCCAGCGCCACGAGCCCGTAGACGATTCCGCTCAGCATTGACACCTCACCGAACTTCATTCCGAAGATGGCCGCAACCAGGTCAAAATGAGCCACTGCCACCAAGCCCCAGTTGAGGGCCCCGACCACTACGAGAACCGCCGCCAGTACATCGAGTTTCTTCATGTCCCTTTTCCTCCGCCTTGCGCGTTTCTTGTTGACTACGCCTTTAACTATAGTGAACAATGTTTTAATCACAAGGACAAAGGTACGGCGGACACGAAGTCGATTGAGCCGCACTCAAATTCCTGCGGGCTTTTTGCTTCCTGCTCAAAAACGGAGGAAATCATGCTTTCCGAGACGCTGACGAAGGGACTCAACGAATACTCAATCGGAGAAAAACTGCACGCCCTCCGCCTGCGAAAGAAGATGGGGCTCGTCGAACTAGGCAGCCACACCGGGCTTTCCGCGGCCATGCTCTCGAAGGTCGAGCGCGGCAAGCTTTTTCCGACGCTCCCCACGCTCCTGCGCATCGCCATGGTGTTCAGCGTGGGCCTCGAATATTTTTTCTCAGACGATAAGAAGCGCCACGCCATTTCCATTGTGCGCCGGGCCGAGCGCAAGCGATTCCCCGAACGACCCGACGGGCGCGACATTTCCTTCCACTTCGAATCCCTCGATTTCACCGCCGTGGAACGCAAGCTCAGCGCGTTCCACGCCGAGTTTGAGCCGCTGCCTCCGGGAAAAGCGCGCCTGCACCAGCACGCGGGCGTGGAATTTCTGTCTGTTCTGCGGGGCAAGCTGGAGCTGCGAATCGGAAACGAAGACCACGCCCTCGAGTCGGGAGACTCGATTTATTTCGACTCCTCGCTGCCGCACTCCTACCGCAGAATTAGTCAAAAACCCTGCACCGCGATCGTGGTAACGGTGCCCTGAGCAGAAGTCGTCCTACGGCCCGTCACTCTGCCGAAATATCCATTCTGAAATACTGCGAAGCCCGTATAGACCGTATCGGCGGATACGGTAGGCTGTCGCCCGAGGTGCAAATTCGTGATACGAACGATTCTCCTGATTCTTCTGGTGCTTTTGCTTCTGGGATCGCTGCCCACGTGGCCTTACAGCGCAGGGTGGGGCTATTACCCAAGCGGCGGACTCGGCCTTCTGCTGCTGATCCTGATCGTTCTTGCGGTGATGGGTCGGCTGTAGCAGCTTGTTCGGCAAAGCCGGAGCGTTGGCATCAGCGGTGGCGGTGAGGGATCGGCGTTTTTATGAGTCTGCTAGCGGCGCGCGGCGAAAAATTCCCTGAGCAGTTGCGCGGACTCCTCCGCCAGCACCCCCGCAATCACCGCGGCATGATGATTGAGCTGCGGATGGTCGAATACCGAAAAGCAGGAACGCACCGCGCCCCCTTTTACGTCGTCCGCGCCGTAGACAAGGCGCGCGATCCGCGCCTGAATCATCGCTCCCGCGCACATCGCGCACGGCTCGATCGTGACGTAGACAGTGGCGTCGGGCAGCCGGTAGTTTCCAACGGCGCGCGCGGCCTCGCGAAGCGCGACGATTTCGGCGTGCGCGGTGGGATCGCAATCCGCAATGGTGCGGTTTCCGGCAAGGGCTACGATGCGCTGGCCGATCACCACGGCCGCGCCCACGGGAACCTCGCCGCGCCCCGCAGCGGCACGCGCTTCGTCAAGCGCGGCACGCATGTAGGACTCGTCGACGTCGTTTTGCTGGTTCACGGTGAGTCAGAATAACATGCAGCTCGGGAGGCCCAGCGCATGGGCGCGGGTTCTTTCACTTCATTCACCAAGAGGAGCGGCCATGGCTGGCATAGAACATTTCCGGCGTTTCGGGCATCCTCTGCTGCTCGCAGCCGTCATCGGTGCTACTTTTCCCGCCGCCTCGCCTGCCCGGCAGGGCGACGCGCAAAAGACGGCGCCCGCGACGTCCGCTAAGCCGGCCGCCACACAGGCGCCCACGAAATCCGCGAGCGCTCCGGCCGCGAACTCGCCGGCCGACGCCTGGAAGCTCCTGATGCAAGGCGAGTCCTCCACAAAGTTTCGCGATCGCTCCGACGCTCTTTCCGCGTTGACGATTCTCGATCGCGACCGCAAAGCCATTTCGGCCATCGCCGACGCGCTCAAAGACAAAGAAGAAACCATCCGCGTGCTCGCGGCAACCTCCCTGGGCGAGATCAAGGCCCGGTCGGCCATTCCTCAGCTGAAAGACACAATGAACAACGACAAATCGCCGCAAGTGAGCTTCGCCGCCGCCGAAGCGCTCTGGAAAATGGGCGACCGCGAGGGACGCGACATTTTCTATGAAGTTCTCGACGGCGAGCGCAAGGTAAAGCCCGGCCTGCTCAAGAGCAAAATGCACGAGGCCCGCCTGGAAATGCACGATCCCAAAGCGCTCGCGCTGATTGGCGTGAACGAAGCGAGCGGCGCGTTTCTCGGCCCCTTCTCGATGGGCGTTTCGATGGTCGAGGAGTATGCCAAGAACAACGGCACCTCGATCCAGGCGCTCTGCGCGCAGATTCTCGCACTCGACGAGAGCCGCGAAACCGTCGACGAATTGACCTACGCGCTCGACGACAAAAACTGGACGGTGCGCGCCGCCGCCGCCCGCTCGCTAGCGAAGCTGAACGTTCGCGCCGCGCTCCCCCAGCTAAAGGATATGATGGTCAACGACAAGCCCCAACCGGCACGCTTCGCGGCAGCAGCGGCCGTGATTCGTCTCAGCGGCCCGTCAGCCGCCAGAACCCGGGCGCCCGCCCCGAAACCGCCCCGGCAATCGTCGGTGCCCTCCCCACAAAGCTCGGCAGTCTCCGCTACACCTACAACTGCCTCAAACTAGCTGGGATCCAAATCCGCGGGCGAATTGTCTTGCTCCGCCAAACGCTGGGCGCGAATCGTCTCCGTGGAAGGGCGCATCTATCGCTCTGCTGCCGGCATCCGATGTTGCTGTACACTTTCAGCAGCGACGTTTGCGCAGCTTTTCCGCAAACAGGGGCGCACCCACGATGGCTACCGCACTCTCCGCTACCGACCGAATCGCGAAACGATCTCCCGCTGTGGCCAACCAGGAGATGACCAGCATCCCGTGGTACATCTGGGTGCTTTTCGCGGCGGTCGTTTCGGTGGTGGTCGGGGGCTACTGGGACATTTCCTGGCACATGTCGATCGGCCGCGACACGTTCTGGACGCCCGCGCACATCGCCATCCAGATGTGCGGCATCCTCGCCGGATTCTCCTGCGCATACCTCATATTTTCCTGTACGTTTGGCAACGATCCGGCGCTGCGCGCGGCCTCGGTGGAAGTATGGAAATTCCGCGGGCCGCTGGGAGCTTTCATAGCCTCCTGGGGCGGCGCGACCATGCTCAGTTCCGCGCCTTTCGACAACTGGTGGCACAACGCGTACGGCCTCGACGTAAAAATCTTCAGTCCGCCGCACGTAGTGCTCGATGGCGGCGTGCTTGCGATTCAGGTGGGCGCGGTGGTGCTCATCGCCAGCACGATGAACCGTTCCAGCGCCGAGCTGCTGAAAAAGCTCGACCGCCTTCTTCTGCTGCTGGGCGGGATGGTCACTATGCTCGCGCTGACGGTGGTGTGGGAATCCACTTACCGCGTGCTGATGCACAGCGCGGAGTGCTACCGCGCCGTGGCAATCGTCCTGCCCGTCGTGTTGATCGGCTTCGCGATTATTTCCAGGCAGCGCTGGGCGTGCACGATTGTCGCGGGAATTTACACCGCGTACGCGGCTTTTATGATGTGGCTTTTTCCGTTCTTCCCCGCCACGCCAAAGCTCGGCCCCGTGTACCAGCACATCACGCACATGGTCCCAATGGAATTTCCGCTGCTGGTGATCGTGCCGGCGTTCCTGCTCGATCTGGCGCGCCCGCGCGTGGCCGCTTGGAGTAGATGGGCGCAGGCGGCTGTGCTCGGAGCGATCTTTCTCGCCGCGTTTCTGGCGGTCCAATGGCCCTTCGCGAATTTCCTGGTCTCGCCCGCCTCGGCCAACCGTTTCTTCGGGACGAAATATTTCGCCTATTTCGCCAGCCCCAACGGCTTCGACGTCCGCCACCTCTTCCTCCCGGTCGAGCGTACTGCGGGCGAATTCTGGCGCGTCATGGCCGAAGCCTTCGTCTTCTCGATTCTGAGCGCCCGCCTGGGAATGGCCTGGGGAGACTGGGTCCGCAAAATCCGCCGCTAACCGTGAATTCAGCCGGGCCGCCCGGTCTTATCCAATTCGCGGTAGAAGCCCAGAGACTCGCCTCGCACCAGCTTGGTGATGAAGAGAATCTGTCCGTAGTGCGTTCCGAAGTGTTCCACCACCTGGTAAACGGCATGCAGGCCGGTGACGGTCGAGCCTTGAATGTGAAAGGTTGCAAGCAACTCGGCCTCGCTGAGCCGCGACAGGACCGCCGATGCCTCCCGCAGGGTGCCATCCAGTTGCGACAGCAGGGCACTTCTCGAAATCCCCTGGCGCGCGGCGAATTCCGCCGGGCGGTCGCGTGCGTCTTCCGACCGATTAAACGACGAAACGAGCCACTGTCGCACGTTCCCGTCGAGGTGCAGGATCAAATTGCCGATGCTGTTGCTGGCCTCGTTTGGACGCCACCACACCTGCCCGTCGGTAAGCGATTCGACGCAACCGCGAAGCCGCGGCCAGTATTGCTCCAGCAGTTTCTTGCGGGAGAATTCCAGAAACAGCGTGGTAACCGTGGGATTCGCCAGCTTGTCTATCGAAGTCGTCTTGTCCATTGCAGTGACCGGCTCTCCTAAGAATCGCTCTTGAGAAACAGTGCATCGGCCCACAGGGCTTTGCCGTCCACGCCGGTGAACGGTGGCGAAAGCGACCAGAGCGAGAATCCCTGATTCGCCAGCATGTTCCATAGCGCGGGCAAAGTGTCGTCGCCAGCATAATGGGATTGCAGATTCACTTCCATGAGCACAGCGCGGGTGTTCTCCAGAACGCGCCGCGCCCCGCAGAGAACGGCCCGTTCAAATCCCTGCACGTCGATCTTCAGCAGGTCCACCGTTCGCGGCTCCGCAAAGAGGCTGTCCAGCGTAACGACCGGAATCTGTTTTTTCTCGACAACGTGAGCAGCGTTCTTTCCGTAATGCGCCTCCAGAAAGTCAGACCGGGGCGGAAGAATCGAGGCAAAGTCCGAAGAGGCCGTCACGTGCAGTTCCGCCTGACCAGGCAACTCCCCGAGGGCCAGATCGAAAAACGTAACCCCGGGGCGCGTTCCGATCCGCTCGCGGCAGGCCCTCATCGCTTCCGGATTCGGCTCGAATATCCACACCTCGGGAATCGCAAGAAATTCCAGCAGGGAGCCGATCCATTGCCCGTGGTTCGCGCCCACGTCGATCACGAACGACAGAGGCAGCAATTTCTGCGGGAGGATCGCAAGGCGCGATTGCTCCCAAGCCGACCGTTTGGCCGCGGAAAAGGCATCCGCCCACGGACGCTTCGACACGCGCGAGAGCGCTTTCCGCGCATCCAGAATTTCGTCCAGGCAAACGGGAACCAGCGGCCTGAGCATCCATTTCAACGGAGCCATGACCCGCAATCATGCCCCATTTCCGTCGGGACTTCCCCGATTTTCTGCGCAGGGGAATCGTCTAACTCGCGGACAATCCCAATTAGCTGGGCTTATTCTGGCCCGTTCTATGCGGCTTCCAACGATCCCTGCTACGGCAACGGTGGATTTATGCCCGCGCAGCGGTTTCCTTGTGGGTCGGCAAGGTTACAACAACTGAAGTCCCATTCTCACTGGACTCGATCGCGAAGGTGCCTCCGATAGCGACGACTCGCTCCCGCATCCCTCTCAGTCCAACGCCCGACGCTTTGCCGGAAGCAATCTTCCTCTGAAGTTCCTCGTCGATTCCCTGCCCATCGTCCCGGATTTCCATCGCCAGTTTTCCTCCGGTATCGGATAGCCTGATGAAGGCGGACGAACCCTTGGCGTGTCTGTGAATGTTTGTCAGGCACTCCTGCGCGATACGGAATAGGACTAATTCTGAGTCCTGAGGCAGTCGTCCCAAATCCGGTGGGATCTCCAGCACGACACTCATCTTGCTGCGCTCGGCGAACCCGTCGATGTACCACCTTAAAGCCGAGCTCAATCCCATTTCGTCCAACAAAGGCGGATGAAGCAGGTAAGATACCGTTCGAATGTCGGCAGACGCCTGCTGAATGAGAGCTTTGTTTTCCTCGACGCGGCGCGCCGCATCCGCACTGAGCTTGTTCATTTCTTTCATAACTACTGCGACATTCATGCCGATCGCCGCCAGCAACTGACCCAGTCCATCGTGCAGCTCACGAGCGATCCGCCGCCTGTCTTCGTCTTGAAGTTTCAAGAGCCGGGCCGAAAACTCGCTTTCTCTTAATGCTTCCTCATAACGTCTCCGCTCACTGATGTCCCGGGCGATTTTGGAAGCGCCGACAATGCGCCCCTGAGCGCCCCGGACGGGAGAAATCGTCAGGGAGACATTCACGCGGGACCCATCTTTGCGGAGACGAACCGTTTCGAAGTGGTCGATGCGCTCGCCCTTCCGCAATCGGTCGAGAATCTTCCGCTCTTCCTGTTGAAGTTCGGCGGGAATAATTATTGTGATAGGCCGGCCGATTGCTTCCGCGGGGGAGTATCCAAAGATGCGCTGAGCCCCCGGGTTCCAACTTTGGATGACACCGTTCAAGTCTTTGGACACAATCGCGTCGTCCGAGGACTCCACGATGGCCGCGATCTGATTCCGGGACTCAAAGAAACCGACGGAGTGATAGGCGGCTGACGCGAATTCAGCCAAACTTTCCAGTTGTCGTTTGTCTTCGGCATCGAACTTGCGAACATCGTCGTGCGACACCGCCCACACCGTTCCGACCGCTTTTGTTCCCGAATAAAAGGGAACCAGAAGTGCCTCTTCGACCCAGGGCTTGACCGGTTCGAAATACGTGAAGACCTTTTCCACATGCTTGAACAGTAGCGGCTTGTTTTGATCGAGAACCGTTCCGCAGGGACCGAACTCTCGCGGGGTCCCCCCGCCAATGTGCTCTTTCCACACGCCGGAGATTGCAGGCCAATAAAATCTCTTACCGCCATCGCCGGTCGTAAGCAAGCTGACCCCCGCCGATCCACACTGCAATACATCCAGGATCGTATCGGCCAACGTCTGCAACACCGTCTGCGGGGAATCTGCGAGGGCCTGCATCAATGCAACCAGCGCCCGGCTCTGCTTTTCATGATCGGGCGGCCGTGAAGGACGGCGGTCCAATTCATCTGTGAAGAGAATCGAATCCAGTGAGACTGGACCCATACTGCCGTCGATCATCGGGACCTATCTCCAGGACCAAAGTAGGGTCAATACAAGTACGCGGAAAATGAGCCTAGCGCAAGGCCCTTGTAGCGCCCATAAGGTGTTTACTGTATGACACTTAAATCAGTGTAAGCCCACAAGTTTCGGCTCAGTTTACGCAGACTTTGGGCACTGCCTACCGGGCAGCTGAATTTCTCGAACTTCTGTGGTTTTTCCAGCAGTTGGATCCCTACCACGACAACTACCGTTTGCAAATCGGTTTTCACCTCTGCAAAGTAGAATTTGATGTCAGAGGAGTCGCTTTGAACCCGAATTCTGACAAGGAAAACGCCGCCGCAAGCTCAAGCCGAGCCAGGGCGCGGTTCCCGGTTTACTCCTCTA
>Ga0265325_10000898_pt1 | contig 21506 bp, 23 predicted proteins | sample 41420metaG_FD_202090 | JGI IMG/M metagenome (GOLD analysis project Ga0265325, IMG submission 202090) | Rhizosphere microbial communities from Carex aquatilis grown in University of Washington, Seatle, WA, United States - 4-14-20 metaG | ecosystem: Host-associated > Plants > Roots > Rhizosphere... | reverse complement strand
TCGAGCGCCAGCTCGATCAGGCGGTCGAGCAGATCCGTGTACGCGATCCCGGACGCCTGGAAGAGCTTCGCGTAGACGCTCGTCGCCGTGAAGCCGGGGATCGTGTTCAGCTCGTTCACGATCACCTCGTTGTCGCCTTCCCGGACGAAGAAGTCGACGCGCGCCATGCCCTCGCACTCGCTGGCGACGAAGGCCTCGACGGCGCGCTGCTGCACGAGCTCGATCGTCTCCTGCGGCAGCTTCGGCGGGATCACGAGCTCCATCCCGTCCTCCTCGTACTTGGACGCGAAGTCGTACCACTCGTGGTCGAGCGTGTCGATGCAGCCGGGGAGCGACGCGACCGGCGGCGGCAGACGGTTGCCGAGCACGCCGCATTCGACCTCCATCCCGCGCACGAACTCCTCGACGAGCACCTTCTCGTCGTGGCGGCGCGCGAGCGCCACCGCCGGGCCGAGCTCCGACTCGTCGTGCACCTTCGAGATGCCGACGGACGAGCCGAGGCGCGCGGGCTTCACGAACACGGGATAGCCGAGCGGGTTCTCGACCTCGTCGCCGAGCCGAATCGTGTGATGGCGGGCGACCGGGATGCCGCTGTCGCGCAGCACCTTCTTGAACAGGTCCTTGTCCATGGCCAGCGCGGACGCAGCAACGCCGGCGCCGATGTACGGGATACCGGCCAGCTCGAGCAGCCCCTGCACCGTCCCGTCTTCGCCGAACGGCCCGTGCAGGATCGGAAAGACGACATCCACTCCACCAAGTGCCGCAAGTGTTGAGGAACCGGCGGGCACGGGAAGCGTTTCGGCAGACGAGCCCCCAATAGCCGCCGGCGCATCAGCGCCGGCGGCCAGCTCCCAGCGGCCGTCGCGGCCGATGGCGACGCTGACGACGTCGTAGCGGGCCGGGTCGAGCGCGGCGAGCACCGAGCGGGCGGAGGCGAGCGAGATGTCGTGCTCGCTCGAGCGGCCGCCGGCGAGGAGCGCGACGCGGAGCCGCCGGCTCACGGCGTCGGCGTCGGCGTCGGCGTCGTCGTCGTGTCGGTCGTCGTCGTCGTCGTGTCGGTCGTCGTCGCGGTCGTCGTCCCGCTCGACTTGTACCTGCCGACGGTGAGGACGACACGGGCGTTGGGCTTCACAAGCGAGCCGCCCGCCGGGCTCTGGTCCAGCACGACCCCGTCCGAGTTCGGATCGGTCACCGTCTCGTACACGATCGTCGAGCGGAGACCGTCGGTCTGCAGCTGCTGCGTCGCCGAGCCGTAGTCGAGGCCCGTCACCTCCGGCACGGCGACCGACTGCGGCCCCTTCGAGACCGTCAGGCTGACCGAGGAGTTCTTCGCAGCGGTGGTCCCGGCGTTCGGGCTCTGGCCGAGCACCGTGTTCGCGGGCAGCGTGGAGTCGACGAAGGTCGGGATCACCTTGAACCCGAGCTGGTTCAGCGCGGCGGTCGCGACGCTGATCGAGTCGTTGACGACGCTAGGCACCGGGACGGGCGTCGGCCCCTTTGCGACGTTGATGCGCACTTTCGCGCCCTCGATCAGCTTCGTACCCTCCTTCGGATCCTGGGCCACCACGATCCCCGCCTTGGCGCCGCCCGGCACCGGGTGTACGTCGGGCGTCAACTTCAGCTTCGTCAGCGCCGCCTCCGCGGCGGCCGACGACATGCCCTTGAGCGGCGGCACCGCCACCTTCGGCTTGCCGCTCGAGACCCAGATCGTGATCGGGCTCCCCTTCGCGACGCGGTTGCCCTCGGTCGGCACCTGCTTGTAGACGAGCCCCTTCTGGGTCGTGCCGCTCGCGTGATGGTTCACGACCGGGCTGAAGCCGTCCGCCTTGATCGCGTCGCGCGCGGCCTGCTCCTGCATGTCGAGATAGAGCCGGACGGCGACCGGAGCGCTGTTCGAGAGCTTGTTCGAGATCTGGTGGTAGATGTACCAGCCGCCGACGCCGGCGCCTACGGCGAAGAGCAGTGCGGCGATCCACGGCCAGATCGGCCGCCGGTGGATCGGCTGCTCGAGGTCGTAGTAGATCGGCGGCGGCAGCGGCGGGATCTGCGACGCGTATCGCGCGGGCGTGATCATCGTCGCCGCCGTCGGCGCGAACGGCTCCGCCGGTGCGCGCATGATCTGTGTCGCGAACTCCACGGTCTCCGGCGTCACCGGCCCGCCGCCCGCGACCCGCTCGAGATCGGCGTCCATCTCCTCTGCGCTCTGGTAGCGCTCGTCCGGGTTCTTCGCCAGCGCGCGCATCACGATGAGGTCGAGGTCGTGCGGGATGTCCGGCCGCATCGTCGACGGCGGCTCGGGAACCTGCGACAGGTGCTTCATCGCGATCTCCACCGGCGTGTCGCCGCTGAACGGCACCGTCCCGGTCAGCAGCTCGTAGAGGACGATCCCGAGCGAGTACAGGTCGGAGCGCTGGTCGACGGCCGCGCCGCGCGCCTGCTCCGGCGACAGGTACTGCGCGGTACCGACGATCGAACCCGCCTCCGTCATCTGGCTCGCACCCGCGCGCGCGATCCCGAAGTCCGTCACCTTCACGCGGCCGTCGGAGTCGACGAGCACGTTGTGCGGCTTGATGTCGCGGTGGACGATGCCCTTCTGATGCGCGAAGCGCAGCGCCTTCAGGATCTGCCGTGCGTACCCGATGGCCACGTTGACCGGCGCGGGGCCGTTGCCGACGATCAGCTCCTTCAGCGAGCGCCCGTCGAGGTACTCCATCGCGATGTAGTACGTGCCCTCCGCCTCGCCGCGGTCGTAGATGGAGACGATGTTCTCCTGGGAGAGCGCGGCCGCGTTCTTCGCCTCGCGGCGGAAGCGCTCGACGAACTGCTCGTCGTTCGCGTGCCGCTCGTTCAGGATCTTGATCGCGACGCGGCGGCCGAGCTCCTGGTCCTCGGCGAGGTAGACGTTCGCCATGCCGCCGGCGCCGAGCTTGCGCAGAACCTGGTAGCGCCCGTCGAAGAGCGTGCCGATGAGCGTGTCGGAAACGGCCACGGGAGTCCCTAGAGGGTACTGGGAGCCTCAGCCATGCAGGAGCTTCTCCAGCACGAGCTTGGCGATCGGGGCGGCTACCGCGCCGCCGAATCCGTTCAGCTGCTTCTCGATCACGACCGCCACGGCCACCTTGGGGTCGTCGGCGGGGGCGAAAGCCACGAACCAGGCGGTGTAGACGCCGTTGACGTTGGTCTCGGCGGTGCCGGTCTTCCCGGCCACCTGGATGCCCGGGATCTGGGCGGCCGTGCCGGTGCCGGCCTGGACGACCGAGATCATCATCTGGGTCAGATCCGCCGCCGTCTGCGGCTTGATCGCCCGGCCCAGGTTGTCGGGCTTCGTCGCGCGGACGGTCGAGCCGTCGGGGCCGATGATCTTCTTCACGAGGTACGGCCTCGGCACGACGCCGCCGTTGGCGATCGTCGACGCGACGAGCAGCATCTGCAGCGGCGTGACGGCCAGATGTTCCTGGCCGAACGCGAGCCGGCCCGGGTCGACGGCCGTGTTGGGATGCTTCGGGTACTCGATCTTGCGGTTGTAGTAGAGGCCGCTCGGCGCACGCTCGTTCGCCGGCGTCTCGAGCGGAGGCGTCGAGTAGAAGCCGAACCTCTTCGCGTACTCGAGGATCGTCGCCGCGCCGATCTTCATCCCGACGTTGCAGAACACCGAGTTGATCGAGTGCTGGAAGCCCTGCGCGAGCGTCACGGTCCCGAACGCCTCTGGGCCCTTCTGGTCCGGGTTGCCGGCGTTCGACACCTTCTTGCCGTACTCCGTGCAGTAGCCGGGATCGTGGAAGATCGACGTCGGTGTGAACGCGCCCGAGTCGATCGCGGCCGCGGCGGTGACCATCTTGAACGTCGACCCCGGCGTGAAGAGGCCGGCGGTCGCGTTGTTGAGGAGCGCCGAGCCGTCACCGCAGGCGCCCTTGATCTTGACGATCTTCGCGTAGCCGCCCGGCTTGTCGATCAGATTCGGGTCGAAGGTCGGCGACGACGCCATCGTGAGGATTGCGCCCGTGCGCGGGTTCATGGCGACAACCGCGCCGCAGCGGTCGCCGAGCTGCTGGAGCGCGAGCTCCTGCGCCGCCGGGTTCAAGGTCAGCACCACGTTGTTGCCGCGAACGGTCGCGCCGCCGATCTGCTCGAGGGTGCGGTGGAACGCGTTGCTGAGATTCGTGTTGGCGCCGGTGAGGTAGTCGTTCAGCGACTCCTCGAGGCCGGTCTGCGTCCGCGCGGAGGTCGAGTAGCCGACGGTCTGCGCGGCGAGCCCCTTCGTCGGGTAGCGGCGGAAGTAGAGCGTCTGCCCGTTGCGCCGCACCCTGCGGTTCGCCGCGAGCAGCGTCAGGCCGTTGTCGGCGAGGATCAGCCCGCGCGCGACCTGGAACTGCGCGACGAGCTCGACCGCGTTGTCCTGACGGTCCTGCAGCCCGCCCGCGGCCCACGTCTGCCAGTACGTCGTCGCGACCACGAGCGCGACGAGCAGCACGACGGCGACGATCGCGAGGCGTGAGAGCTGGCGGTTCACCCGCCCGCGACCTCCGTGTTCGCACGGTGGGAGACGAGCATCAGCCCGGCGAGCAGGAGGAAGTTCGAGACGATGCTCGAGCCGCCGTAGGAGACGAACGGCAGCGTGATCCCCGTCAGCGGGATCACGCGGAGGATGCCGCCGACGATGATGAACGTCTGCAGGGCGAAGCCGAACGTGAGCCCGGCGGCGAGGAGCTTCGAGAAGCCGTCACCGGCGAGCAGCGAGACGCGGAAGCCGCGCAGGACGAACACCATGTAGATGAGCAGCAGCGCCGACGCGCCGGCGAGCCCGAGCTCCTGCGCGAGCGCGGAGTAGATGAAGTCGGTGTTGAGATACGGGATCAGCTGGTGGCCCTGTGTGTTCGTGAAGGTGCCGGCGCCGAGCCCCGTTCCTCCGTACCCGCCGTGTGCGATCGAGTAGAGCGACTGCACCTCCTGGTAGCTCGTGCAGTCCTGGCGCAGCGTCATCGTTCCCGAAAGCGGGCAGAACACCTTGTGCGTCGTCCACGGGTGCAGCCAGTTCGTCACGCGCTCGCGCACGTGTGGCGTCCCCTGGTAGACGGCCGCGGAGCCCGCGAGGAACAGCCCGAGCGCGACGGCGACGAAGCTCAGCCGTGCGGTCGCCGCATAGAGCAGGGCGAGGAAGATCCCGTAGTAGAGAAGCGCGCTGCCGAGGTCGTCGGTGACGAAGAGCAGGAGCATCGCCGCGCCCCAGATCACGAGCAGCGGCCCCCAGTCCTTCACGCGCCCCTGCGCGAGCACCTCGCGCTTCTCGCGGAGGTACGCGGCGAGGAAGACGATCAGCGCGATCTTCCCGAGCTCGCCCGGCTGGATCTGGAACGGGCCGGCGTGCACCCACAGGCGCGCGCCGTTGACCGTCTCGCCGATTCCCGGCAGGAGCGGCATGAAGAGCAGCGCGACCGCCCCGAGGCCGAACAGGTACTTGTAGTTCTCGAGCACGCGGTAGTCGCGCCGGAAGGCGAGCAGCGTCACCGCGAACGCAGCGACGCCGATCACGATCCACAACCCCTGCTTGAACGCGTTCGACGGGCCGAGCCGGTAGATCTCCGTCAGCCCGATCGCGGTGAGCAGGCCCGTGATCGGGAGCAGGTACGGATCGGCGCGCGGGACGGCGAACCGCGCGACGAGGTGCGCAGCGAGGTAGAGGGCGAAGAAGAAGGCCGCGTAGGCGAGCGAGCCGCCCGAGATCTCCGACTCGCGCGCGATGTAGACGCTCGCGAAGCCGATGCCGGTGAGCGCACCGACGACGACGAGCGAGAGGAGCTCGCGGTTCCGGTAGCTCAGAGGTCGAGTCAGGATGATCCTCGTCGGCTGGTCGCGATGGGCGAGTGCGAGGCAAGGACGCAGGGAGCGTCCGTAGCCAAAGCTACGGGCACGACTGAGGACGCCGCATCGCGCCGCCCAGCGTGGCCAGACGGCACAGGCGTCATTCTGACTCGACCTCTCAGCGCACGAGCCCCCAGACGAGCAGCACCGCCGCGACCGCGAGCAGTACGAGCATCGTCAGCACGAGCCGCGCACGGGCGCCGGGAGAGCTCCCCCGCCGCGCTGCCGCCTGTGTCTCCGGGGAGTCGGGTTGGGATTCGTCGAGCACGTTCTCGACCGTGTCGCCCGCGCCGACCGCGGGCATCCCGGCCAGCGTGTCGTCCTCGCGGACCGCGGGCATCGCGACGGTGTCGCCGCCGTCCGCGACGACCTCGAACGCGACCGCGGTGATGTTGTCCTCGCCCCCGTTGCGGTTCGCGGCCGCGAGGAGCGCTTTCGTCGCGAGCTTCATATCGCCGCGGTTCTGCTCGAGCAGCGCGAGGATGTCCCCGTTGTCGACCATCGACGTGAGGCCGTCCGAGCAGAGCAGGAACAGGTCGCCGGGCCGGGCGTCGATCGTGAACGCGTCGACGTCGACGTCGGGGTCCGTGCCGAGCGCGCGGGTGATCACCGAGCGCTGCGGATGCTGTTCGGCCTCCTCGCGCGAGAGCTTGCCGCTCTTCACGAGCTCGTTCACGAGCGAGTGGTCCTCGGTGATCTGCCGCAGCTTGCCGTCCCGCACGAGGTAGGCGCGCGAGTCGCCGACGTGGCCGATCGTGACGCCGTCGTCCTCGACGAGCGCAACCGTCATGGTCGTGCCCATCCCCGAGACGGTCGGGTCGACGCTTGCCCGCTCGTACACGCGCCGGTTCGCCTCCTGGATGAGCGCGGTCACGTGCTCGGGGCCGGAGGGTCCGCCGGGATCCGCGTCCTCCACCGCAGCGGCCGCGAGCCGCGACGCGACCTCGCCCGCCTGCGCGCCGCCCATGCCGTCCGCGACGCAGAAGAGCGGCGGCGCGACCACGTAGGAGTCCTCGTTCCGGCGCCGCGTGCGGCCCGTGTCGCTGGCGCCCGCGTACGCCCCGAGGCTCATGTGTCGAACCTCAGATCGGTCTCGCCGACGCGCAGAACGTCGCCGGGGTCGAGCCTGTGCGGCTGGTCGATGCGGTTGCCGTTCACGAAGGTCCCATTCGTCGAGCCGAGATCCTGCACCCAGACGCCGTCGCCGCGCGGCTCTATCCGCACGTGGCGGGCCGACGCGAACTCGTCTCCCTCGAGCGCGACGTCGTTCTGGGCGCCCCGGCCGATCGTGAGGTCGCCCCGGCCGAGCTCGAACTCGACGCCCTCACCGAAGATCGGGCTCGCGACGACGACGAGGCGCGCGGCGCGCGGCGGCGACACCTGAGCGCCGGCGAGCGGCGGGCGGAGGATCACGCTGTGCTGGGCCACCTGCAGCCCGCGGCCGGCGGTGCGCACGATCTGCCAGATGAACGCGTAGAGCAGCACGAGGAACGCGATCTTGAGCGCGAGGAGCACCTCCTCCAGAGCGGTCGAGGCGACGATCACGCGGACTCCGTCGAAAAGGTCACCGCGGTGGACCCGATCGTGAACGTCGCGCCCGAATCGAGCTTCGCCCGCTTGACGCGCCGCCCGTCCACCTCGACGCCGTTGGTCGAGTCGAGGTCGACGATCCAGAAGCCGTCGTCCTCCCGGCGCAGCTCCGCATGCCGGCGCGAGACGTTCGCGTCGTCGATCTGGACGTCGCAGTCCTTCGACCGGCCGAGGACGGCCCGCTGGGTGTCGATCCGCCGGCTCTGGCCGTCCCACGAGAGCACCGCGACCCCGGCTTCTGCCTCGCCGGCCTCGTCCTCGGGCTCCTCGGACGGCGTGTAGATCATCGTCGCTCCGGGCTCGACGCGCTCCTCGGGCTCCTCGCGGTGGCCGCGCCGGGGTTGCACCATGCGCGCCGCGATCCCGAACTCGCCCAGCGCGAGGTCGTCGTCGGTCTCGAGGACGACGCGAACAGGCGTGAGCAGCGCGTAGCTCTCACGCGTCGCGTGCTCCGAGAGGTACTCCTCGAGCTCCGCCAGGAGCGAGTTCTCGTAGCCCGAGAACTGCTCGCGGTCGCCGGTGGAGAGGTAGACGGTGTACTCGTTCGGCGCGTAGACGCGCGAGACGGAGACCGTCCGGTGCTCGTCCATCTCCTTCGCGAGCTTGCGCGCGATCTCGACCGGCTGGACGTTCGTCCGGAAGGCCCGCCCGAACAGGCCTTCGAACAACGACTCGATCTTCTGCTCGATCGCCTTGAGACCCATGGCTGCGGCCTGACATTACCCCGGCCGGGGGAAAGAGAAGGCGTCCTAGGCCCGCGAGGCGCGGACCGCGACCACGGTAGCGGTCAGCCAGGCGGCCGCCACGAGCGGTGCGGCGGCGGCGGAAGGCACGGCGAGCACCGTCAGGACGAGCATCCCGGCGCCCAGCGCCGCGGCGCCCCAGCGGCCCCGCGCCTGCGCGTACGGCAGCGCGAGCGCGACGGCGGCGAAGGCGGCCGCCTCGACGAGCAGCGCCGGATGCGCGGCGGCGGCGCGGGCGAGCGAGCCTGCGACGTCGAGCGGGTTCATGGAGCCGGTGACGCCGACGCCGAGGGGCGGCCGGGCACCCGTGAAGGGCAGCGCGGCGTGGCGGAGCCCGGCGACGACGCCCGCCACGAGCACCGCGACGGCAGCCTGGGCGGCCCGCCGCGGCCCGGCTCTGAGCAGCGACGCCGCGAGCGGGACGAGCCCCAGGGCGGCCAGCGGGGCGAGGACGGGCCCGAGCACGAACAGGAGGCCACCGCGCGGCTCGCGCCAGCAGAGGACGAGCCAGCCGGCGGCGAGGAAGGCATAGAGCAGGGCAAGGCCGAGCGAGACGTTCCCGAGCGGCAGGACGGGCACCGCGAGCGCCAGCGCCAGGCCGAGCCGCTCCCGCAGACTCGTGACCGCGATCGCCAGGACGGCGAGCCCGGCCGCCCACCCGTGCGGGTAGAACGGGAGCGCCTGCGCCGTCCAGCCGGCGAAGCCGCCGGCGAGCAGGGCCGCGCCCGCTCTCCCGATCCAACCAGGTTGCACGGCAATCTGGTTGGAGCCTTTCGCCTTACGCCGCCGGGGCGCCGCCGCGCCGCGCAGCGAGTGGGAGAGCTCGGCCGCGGACGGCCTCCGCGCCGGGTCGAGCGACAGGGAGCGGTCGACGAGCTGGATCAGGCCCTTCGGGAGGTCGGGCCGCAGCACGGCCAGCGAGGGCGCGCCGGACTCGATCGCCCGCGCGGTGTCGAGCATCGAGGTCTGCCAGAAGGGATGGCGCCCCGAGAGCGCCTCCCAGAGCATGACGCCGACCGCCCAGACGTCGGAGGCCTCCCCGGCGGTGTCGCCGGCCAGCCGCTCCGGCGCGATGTAGGCGAGCGTGCCGGGCACGTCTCCCTGGGCCGTGAGCGTCTCGGCCTCGGCGATCCGCGCGAGGCCGAAGTCGAGCAGCCGCACCGAGACCTGCTCGCCGTCCGCGAGCAGGACGTTGGACGGCTTCACATCGCGGTGGAGGATGCCGGCGGCGTGCGCGTGGGCCAGGCCGTCGCAGATCTGCGCGCACGCCTCGATCGCGGCGCGGTCGTCGAGCTCGCCGGCGCGCAGCGCCTCCCGGAACGTGCGCCCCGGCACGAACTCGTAGGCGATGTAGACGTGACGGGAGTCGCGGGCGAATGCGTAGGCGCGCAGGCAGCTCGGATGGCGCAAACGGGCCGCAGCAGCCGCCTCGCGCTCCGCGCGAGCGGCGGCCTTGCCCTCTCGGGCGACGATCTTGAGGGCGACGTCGAGCCCCGTCTGCTCGTCGCGTGCGAGCCAGACCGAGCCCGAGCCGCCGCTGCCGAGGGGCCGGAGCGGGCGGTACCGGTTGAGGACGAGCCCGCTCCCCTCGAGCGCTAGCGCAGCGTTCGACATGGGTCTGGACAGGTTGGCGGCCGAAGGGTTTTTTCCTCTCTGGGCGAACGCCGGAGTACAGTCTGGCCGGACTGGACGACGGAATGAACACCTTCGACGACAACGACATCGAGTTCGACTTCTTCGACGAGCCGGAGACGGTCGAGACGACGCGGCGCGGCCGCAGGCGCCCGCGGCCCGAGCCGCAGCCCGGACGCGGCGGCGGCGGCGACCCCCCGCGCCGGCCGCCGATGCACGCGCCGACCGGGATCGTGCCGCTCGCGCGGCTCGTCGGGCTGATCGCGATCGCCATCGTCGTCGTCGTCGCGCTCGTGTTCTGGGTCGGCGCGTGCCAGGGCAAGAGCAAGCACGACGAGTACGCCTCCTACGCGAGCAAGGTGCGGACGATCGCGCAGAGCTCGAACCGGCTCGGCGTCAAGTTCGCGAACAAGCTGATCCAAGCCGGCCTGAAGCAGTCCGATCTCGAGAGCAGCCTCCAGTCCTACGCCCAGCAGGAGCAGCAGGCGTACGACGAGGCGCAGCAGATCCGGGCGCCGGGGCCGCTGCGCGCGCTCCACCAGCGCCTCGTGGACGCGCTCGAGCTGCGCGCGAAGGGCCTCGCCGGTCTCGGCGACGCCCTCGCGTCCGCGTCGACGGCCGCGAAGAGCGTGGCCGCCACGACCGCGGAGACCGACACGCTGACCGCGCAGGGGCAGCTGCTCACGGCAAGCGACGTCGTGTGGGACCAGCTCTACCGGCTGCCGGCGACCCAGGAGATGAAGGCCCAGGGCGTGACGGGCGTCGTCGTGCCGCCGTCCCAGTTCATCGGGAACATCGACCTCGTCAGCGCCCGCTCGTTCGGCCTGCTGCTCACCCGCCTGGGCGGCGCCTCCACCGGCGGCACGCCGAGCGGGAAGCACGGCGACCAGCTCGTCTCCGTGGTCGCCAACCCGGGCGGCGTGCGGCTCTCGACGACGTCGGCGACGACGGTGAAGGTCTCGGCCGGCCTCACCTTCGTCGCGACCGTCCAGGACTCGGGCAACTTCAACGAGGTCAATGTCCCGGTCACCCTGACGATCTCGGTCGGCAGCAAGACGATCACGAAGCGCCGGGAGATCTCGCTCATCCAGCCGGCGCAGAGCGCGACCGTCAGCTTCGGCAACTTCCAGCTGCCGACGAACGCCTTCGGCGCGAAGGCGACGGTCACCGTGAACGTCGGCGCCGTCGCAGGCGAGATCAACACCTCGAACAACAAGTACAGCTACACGGTCTTCTTCACGCTCGGCTAAGGTCGAGGCGATGCACCTCAGTGCCTCGGTCGCCGGCTGGATCGCGATCGGCGCCGCCGCTGCGGCAGTCGTGGCGTTCCTGCTCGCGCTCGGGTACTTCCTCACGCTGCGGCGGGTCCGGCGGGACCAGCTCGTCCTCCTCGGCGGCGGCAAGGCCGACCTCGTCGACTTCGCCGTCTCCCTCCAGGGACGGATCGACGACCTCCACCGGGCGGTGGACGAGATCGCAGCCGCGCTGGCCCGCGTCGACCGGCGGGTGGACGACACCGTCTCGAAGACGGCGATCGTCCGCTACGACGCGCTCCAGAGCAGCGGCGGGCACCAGTCCGCCTCGGTGGCCCTGCTCGACTCCGTGCGCACGGGCATCGTGCTGAGCGCCATCCAGGGCCGCGACTATGCCCGCATCTACGTGAAGGAGCTCGACCGCGGCCGCGCCTCGGTGGCCCTCTCCCCGGAGGAGCAGGAGGCAGTGGAGCGGGCCATGTCCTCGTAGGCGAAAGGCCGCAACCAGGTTGCATGGCTCGTCCGCACGGGGCGACACCCGTGCAACCTGGTTGCAGCACTCGGTTTCGTAGGCCGGCACTGGTACTTTGTTCCGCAGGGTGCAGCAGGTTCTCGTCCTCAATGCGAGCTACGAGCCGTTGAACGTGTGCACGCTTCGGCGCGCGCACGTGCTCGTCTACAAAGGCAAGGCCGAGGTCGTCGAGCGCCTCGACCAGCCGCTCCGCTCGGCCGGCGGCACCTTCGTCTGGCCGCACGTGATCCGGCTCCTCCACTACGTGCGCGTCCCCCGGGCGATCCAGCGCAAGATCTCCCGCCGCGCCCTCTTCGCCCGGGACGGCTGGCGCTGCGTCTACTGCGGGACGTCGAGCGGCCGACTGACGCTCGACCACATCGTCCCCCGCTCGAAGGGGGGCGAGTCGATCTGGGAGAACGTCGTCACCGCCTGCGCGCCCTGCAACCTGCGCAAGGGCGACCGCACGCTCGAGCAGACCGGGATGATCCTGCGCACGACGCCCCGCCCGCCGCAGCCGGTGTTGTTCATCAAGCTCGCCGCGCCGCGCATCCCGCACCGCTGGACGCCGTACCTCGGCGACCTCGGCGCGGCCACCGCCGCGGCGTAGCTATCCGCGCTCGGCCGGCAGGCGGCGCGCCGACCAGTCGCTCCAGCTGCCTGGATAGAGCTTCCCCTCGCGGCCGGCGAGGAAGGCGCGGTGGAGGAGGACGCATGCGGTGATGCCCGACCCGCAGTAGGCGACGAGCTCTCCCGGCGGGAGCTCCGGCAACGGCTCCGTCCACGGCGCGTTCAGCGCCCCGGGGATGCGCCCAGGCGGACGGTCGATCGGGTTCTCCTCGCCGCGCCAGCGATTCGCCGTGCGGGCGTCGACGAGCACGAGCGTCGGATCGGCGAGCCGGCGCGCGAGCTCCGGCGCCGCGATCGTGTCGCCGGCGCGTTCGCGCGGCAGGAACTCCGCCGGCTCGATCGTCTCCTCGCCGCTCCGCAGGGGGCCGCCCCAGGTCTCGATCCCGTCGAGCAGGACGGCGCACTCGTCGTGCCCGAAGTGGCGGAGCAGCCACCAGAGCCGCTCGGCGCCGGCCAGGCTGCCGTAGGCGACCACGTGGACGCCGGGGCCGATCCCTGCGCTCGACGCCGCCGACGCGAAGCGCTCCCGAGAGGGCAGCGGATGCCGGCCCTGGTCTGCGACGGACGAGTCGGAGAGGTCCTCGTCCACGTCGAGGAACGAGGCGCCGGGCACGTGCCCCGCGAGATAGAGCTCGCGTCCGCGCTCGGGCGAGCCGAGCTCCCAGCGGCAGTCGACGAACTGGTAGCGCACCGGTGACGAGCCTAGATGACGTCGCCGGCCGCTCGAGCATGAGTAGACGCTGTGCTCGGCGACGCCGAACGTCGCGTTGCCGGTCTCGATGCCTTCGGCGTAGACCGCGGCGACCTGCGGCCAGTCCTCCGGCCGCAGGTCGCGCAGCACGACGGGCATCAGGCGTCGTAGTAGAGCGAGAACTCCATCGGGTGCGGGCGGAGGCGGACCGCATCGATCTCGTTCTCGCGCTTCCAGTCGATCCAGGTGTGGATCAGGTCCTCGCTGAACACGCCGCCCTTGAGCAGGAACTCGTGGTCGGCCTCGAGCGCGTCGATCGACTCGGCGAGCGAGCCCGGCACCGTCTTGATGTCGTGCTCCTCCTCGAACAGGTCGAAGTCGGCGGGCTCGCCCGGGTCGAGGCCCTTCTCGATCCCGTCCAGGCCGGCCATCAGCATCGCCGAGAACGCGAGGTACGGGTTCGCCAGCGCGTCGGGGCAGCGGAACTCGAGCCGCTTCGCCTTGGGCGAGTCGCTGTACATCGGGATCCGGATGCAGGCCGAGCGGTTCCGCGACGAGTAGGCGAGGTTCACCGGCGCCTCGTAGCCCGGCACGAGCCGGCGGTACGAGTTTGTCGTGGGCGCGCAGAGCGCGAGCAGCGCGGGCGCGTGGGCGAGCAGCCCGGCCGCGTAGGAGCGGCCGAGCGGCGAGAGCCCGGCCGGACCGGACTTGTCGGCGAAGAGCGGCGAGCCGTCCTTCCACAGCGACTGGTGCGTGTGCATGCCCGAGCCGTTGTCGCCGAAGATCGGCTTCGGCATGAACGTCACCGACTTGCCGGCCGCGAGCGCCGTGTTCCGGATCACGTACTTGTAGAGCATGATCTGGTCGGCCATCCGGGCCAGCGACTGGAAGCGCAGGTCGATCTCGCACTGGCCGGCGGTCGCGACCTCGTGGTGGTGGAACTCGCAGGCGACGCCGAGCCGCTCGAGCGTCAGCACCATGCGGGTGCGCAGGTCCTGCAGCGTGTCGTGCGGAGCCACGGGGAAGTACCCGTGCTTCTCCCTGACGGTGTAGCCGAGGCCCACGTCGCCGGAGTTCCAGTAGCCCTCCGCCGCGTCCACCTTGTAGCGGGCCTCGTTCGGGCCGCTCGTGTACGACACCTCGTCGAAGACGAAGAACTCGCACTCCGGGCCGATGAAGCACGTGTCCGCGATCCCGGTCGAGCGCAGGTACTCCTCCGCGCGCTTCGCGACGCGGCGGGGATCCTTGTGGTACGGCTCCCGCGTGATCGGGTCGGAGATCTCGCAGAGCAGGGACAGCGTCGGCGCCTCCGTGAACGGGTCGAGGATCGCCGTCGACGCGTCCGGCATGAGGAGCATGTCGCTCTCGGAGATGCCCTGCCAGCCGCGGATCGAGGAGCCGTCGAACCCGAGCCCGTCCTCGAACGCGGACTCGTCGAAGCCGGCGACGGGCAACGAGACGTGCTGCCACGTGCCGAGCAGGTCGCAGAACTTCAGGTCGACCATCACCGCGCGGGTTTCGCGCGTCCACTCGAGCGCGGCACGGGGCTCGACCTCGCCCTCGAGGTAGTGCCGCAGCTCACTGTCGATCTCGGCCATCCAATCCTCCTCCGGACCAAAGAAAAAGCCCCACGACTCCTCGAGTCGTGAGGCACCATTGCCCCGGGCGGCCGCCTCCACCGGCGGTTTGCCCGACCGCACGTTAGCCAGAATCGCGGGCAGCGGTCAAGTCAGCTCGAGCGATGCGGGCCGACGAACGCAGCCGCCAGCCCGAGGGCGACGAGGATGCCGCCGCCGAACCAGCGCTGGAAGCGCGCCACGCGCCGGGAGCCGCGCAGCCGCTCGGCGACGGAGCCGGCGACGACCGCGTAGAGGCTGTCGCTCATCATCCCGAGCAGCGCGAAGCTGAGGCCGAGCACGAGCACCTGCAGCCAGACGTGGCCGCGGGAGACGTCCACGAACTGGGGCAGGAAGGCGAAGATGAAGACGATCGTCTTGGGATTGAGCACGTTGACGACGACCCCGTCCGCGTAGAGGCGACGGAGGCTCCGCGGCGCCGTCCCGTGCAGCGCCTCGTCTCCGGCCCGTGTCAGCAGGCGCCGCACGCCGAGGAAGACGAGGTATGCCGCGCCGACGTATTTCACGGCGTTGAAGGCGACCGCCGACGCGAGCACGAGCGAGGACAGCCCCACCGTCGCCGCCGTGATGTGCACGAGCGTCCCGGTGCTGATCCCGAGCACGGAGACGAGGCCTGCCCTCCGGCCCTGGTCGATGCTCCGCCCGACGACGTACAGAACCGCGGGCCCGGGAATCGCGAGCAGGCCGATCCCGGCCGCGAGGAAGAGCGCATACGTGGAGAGCGCCGGCATCGACGGTCAAACGTACAACGCCGCGAGCTCGCGGCCCGTGGCCGCGACGCGGTCGCGCAGCTCGGCGGGCTCGAGCACCTCGAGGCCGGCTCCGAAGCGGAGCAAGTCCCGGTACGCCTCGCCGAGGTTCTCGAAGCCGAGCACGGCGCGGCCGTCGCTCTCCACGCGCGAGTCGTGCGGGAGAAACCGCTGCACCTCCTCGGAGACGCGCACCGTCACCTCGATGCGCGGCCGCTCGCGCTCGAACGCGCGCGACCACTCGTCCCAGAACCCGGTGAGCTCGAAGCCGTCGGGCCGGTCGAACGCCTCGTCGAGCGGTCGCACGGAGACCACGCGCGAGACGCGGTAGACGCGCATGCCGGCCGAGCGGTGCGCGATCAGGTACCAGGCGCCACCCTTGAGCACGAGCCCGAGCGGCTCGATCGTGCGCCGGACGACGCGCGGCCCTTCGCGGTAGCGGATTCTGACCCGGCAGCCGCGCCAGACGGCCGCGGAAAGCGCAGGCAGGTGCGGGACGCGGTCCTCGGCGCGGAACCAGCCGCGCGTGTCGAGGTGGAAGAGGCGCGACGCATGGGCCGCCCGCTCCTGGAGCTCCGACGGGAGCGCCGCCAGCACCTTCAGCCGGGCGGCGGCCAGCTCGCCGCCGAGCCCGAGCTCCGCCGCAGGGCCCGGCATCCCGGCTGCGAAGAGTGCCGCCGCCTCGTCGGCGGTGAGCCCGGTCAGCCGGGTGCGATAGCCGCCGGCCAGCCGGTAGCCGCCTGCGGGCCCGCGCAGGGCCTCGACCGGCACGCCGGCCGCAGCGAGCGAGCCGACGTCCCGGTGCACGGTGCGCACGGAGACCTCGAGCCGCTCGGCGAGTTCGGCCGCAGTGAGCTGGCCGCGCGTCTGCAGCAGGAGCAGGAGGGAGACGAGGCGGGTGGCGCGCATCGACTTCGACGGTAGTCGCTGAACATGACAGAAGATGTCCTCTTTGTCTGCGAGTCTCCCGGGACATGGCCGACAAAAACATCTGGAGCGACGACTGGGGCGAGCAGCCGGAGGACTGGTCGGGCGGCGGCGGCCGCTCGAAACGCCTGCCGCGGGCCGCCGAGCGGCCCGGGCTCGGCGTGACCCTCTACGAGCTCGACCCGGGCAACTTCGTCGTCTACCACTTCCACCACGCCTGGGAAGAGGTGCTCGTCGTGCTGCGCGGCCGGCCGACGCTGCGCACACCGGACGGGGAGCGGCAGCTCGACGAAGGCGAAGCCGTCCACTTCCCGCTGGGCGCGGAGGGCGCGCACGGGCTGCGCAACGAGACCGACGGGCCCGTGCGCTACCTGATGGCCTCGACGCTCTCGTCGCCGGAGGTGTGCGAGTACCCGGACCTGAAGCAGATCACCGCCCAGGCGCGCACGCCGTCGCTGACGGGCGAGCGGCTCTGGCTCATTCACGACGTCGAGGAGGAGGGATGAGCGAACGCGAGGAGGGCGGGTCGACCGTCGAGCTGCTGCTGCTCGAGCCCGAGATCGTGGCGTGGCTCGAGGACTACCGGCGGGAGCCCGAGGAGACGCCGAAAGACGAACCGCCCGAGGCGGCATGAGCAGGCCGAACGTCTTCGGCGGCGAGCCCGACATGACGGCGGAGACGATGAAGATCCGCAGCCGTTTCGTCGGCAAGGCCGCCGGCGCGAAGGAGCTCGGGGCGTCGGTCCACGAGCTGCTCCCCGGCTCGACGGGCTTCCACCTGCACGCGCACTACGGGATGGAGGAGCTGTTCGTCGTCCTCAGCGGCCGCCCGACGCTGCGCACGGGGGGCGGCGAGGAGGAGGAGCTCGCGCCCGGCGACGTCGTCTCGATGCCGCGCGGGATCGAGGGGCTGCACACGTTCGCGAATCCGACGGACGAGCCGGCGGTGGTGCTCGCGATCTCGACGATGCCGGTGCCCGAGGTCATCGTCTACCCGGAGCTCGGCAAGTTCGGCGTCGCGACGCGAAACCCGTTCGCTCCGCTCGCCGAGGGCGGCGACGCCGGCGTCGTCGGGATGTTCGACCTGCCGGCCGACGCGTGATTTGACGTTGTCCGGCTAAGCGCGTATCGTTCGGCGGCCATGTTGCTCGCGAACGTGATGAACCCGAATAGCGCCTCGCCGCGCGGCCGCTAGGGCCGCGCCCCGCCTGACGCGACCTCCCGTTCTCCGTTCCCTTCTCGTTTCACAAGGAGCAGCATGTCTACGTTTGCACCACCACCACGTCTAGACACGTCCGTCGACCGGGACGTCCCGGCGGTCGAGGTTCGCAACCTGACGAAGGTCTTCCGGCGCCGTGACCGGCGGGCCGGCAGGTTCGCGCGGCGGCGCCTGCCGGCACTGAAGGACGTCACGTTCACGATCGCGCGCGGCGAGTGCGTCGCCATCCTGGGCCAGAACGGCTCGGGCAAGTCGACGCTCGTCCGGCTCCTGTCCACCTTGCTGCTCGACGACGGCGGCGAGGCCCGCATCTTCGGACATGACGCGTTCCGCGACACGCGGGCGATCCGCCGGCTCGTGAACCGCGTCTCGGTCGAGGCGAGCTTCTTCAAGAAGATGTCCGCGTCGGAGAACCTCTCCTACGCGGCGCGCTTCTACGGCATGCCGCCGTCGGTGACGCGTGTCCAGATTCCTGCGATCCTCGAGAAGGTCGGCTTCCCGTCCGAGCGTCGCGGCGAGCCGATGGAGAACCTCTCGCGCGGCATGCAGCAGAAGGTGGCGCTCGCCCGGGCACTGCTCACCGCACCCGTCCTGCTGCTGCTCGACGAGCCGACGACCGGGCTCGACCCGCGTTCCAAGCTCGAGGTGCAGAACTTCGTCAAGGACGTGCGGGCGACGCACGACGCGACGATCCTGCTCTGCACGCACGACATGGCCGAGGCGGAGAACCTCGCCGACCGCGTCGGCCTGCTCGACCGCGGCGAGCTCCTCTTCCTCGAGCCGGTCGCGGACGTGAAGCGCCGGTACGGCGTCGAGACGCTCGAGCAGGCGTTCTTCGCGGCCACCGGCCGCTCGTTCGAAGAGGAGCACGAAGAGGAGGACGAGTTCAGGGAGGTGTACGCATGACCGCCGTCGGAGCGACGTTGCGCAGCGAGCTGATCGGGCTCGGCGGCATCGTCGAGCGCAACGTCTATCTCACCAAGCGCTACATCCTGTGGGACGTCGCGTTCATGGTCTGGACGATCGCGAACACGCTCACGATCGTGTTCATCGCCCGCGCGGTGCCGCTCTCGGCTGCCCGCACGAACGTCCTCGAGACGCAGCTGCTCGTCGGAGCGGTCATCTGGGCGTTTCTCGGGATCATCTTCGAGTTCCTCACGGAGACGGTCGCCTGGGAGCGCTGGGAGGGGACGATCGAGTACACGTTCATGGCTCCGCTCTCGCGGTCGATGCACCTCGGCGGCATGGGCGTCTTCGCCGTGCTCTACGGCCTGATCCGCGCGACGATCCTGTTCTTCGCGGTGGCCGCGTTCATCGGCATCCACATGCCGGACGCGAACTTCGGCGCGGCGCTCGCGCTGCTGGCGATTGCGTCGATCTCGTTCATCGGCGTCGGGATGATGACGTCGGTCCTGCCGCTCATCTCGCCGGAGAAGGGCGCGCAGCTCGGCTTCGTCGCACAGGGCCTGATGCTCGTCGTCTCGGGCGTCTACTACCCCGTCTCGGTGATGCCGCACTGGATGCAGTGGCTCGCCAAGATCTCGCCCGCAACGTATGCGCTGCGCGGCGACCGGGCGGCGATCGTCCACGGGGCAGGCGTCGCCTGGGCGGACGTGTGGCCGCTGCTGCTCATCGCGGCCGCAGCGATTCCGCTCGGGCTGGCGATCTTCCACCGCGGCGAGCGGTATGCGAAGAAGCACGGAAAGCTGAAGCGGTCGGGATGAGCGTCACCTTCAGGAAGATCGACCCGGCGCCGGGCTTCGACGAGTACCTGCCGCACGATCTGCTGCACTACGTGGCCGAAGCCGAGTGGGGCCTCGACGGAGGCCGGTCGGAGCAGCGTGCGAGCGTCCTCGTATACGCGTGGGCGGCACATCGCCGACACGGGAGGCTGCCCGAGTACTGGCGTGGCCGGCTGGCGGAGCTTCAACTGGACGAGCGGCAGCTCGAACGCGTTCTGGCGACGCTCGACGAGCTCGCGGAGCGCTGGCACCGTCTCGCGGTCGGCGAGTCGATCACGCTCGAGTGGTCGCGGCCCGAGCGTGCTAGCGCAGCCGCTCGAGGCAAGCCCGCAAGCCGTCCCGCCAGTGCGGGAGCAGAGGCGCGCCCTCGCGCTCGCTCCGCAGCACGGAATAGGCAGGCCTCGGTGCCGGACGGCCGAGCTCCTCGCTCGTGATCCGGCGCACGCGGCAGTCGAGGCCCGCCTCCTCGAAGATCGCCTCCGCGAAATCGGCCCACGTGCACTCGCCCTCCGCGGCGAGGTGCCAGATCCCGCTCGGCAGCTCGACGAGCTCGCGCGTGGCGGCGGCGAGGTGTCCGACGTACGTCGGGCAGCCGCGCTGGTCGGCGACGACGGCGACCTCGTCGCGCCCTGCGCCCAGCGCGAGCATCGTCCGCACGAAGTTGCGGCCCGTCCAGCCGAACAGCCACGACGAGCGGACGATCCAGGCGCCCTCGCCGGCCGCGGCCTCTCCGTGCAGCTTCGTTCGGCCGTAGGCGGACTGCGGGTTCGGCGCGTCCGACTCGACGTACGGCTCCCGCTTGCGTCCGTCGAACACGTAGTCGGTCGAGAAGAGCACGAGCGGCGCGCCGAGCTCGGCCGCGTGCTGCGTGCCGCCGACGTTGACGGCTGCGGCGCTCTGCGGATCGGACTCCGCGCCGTCCACGTCCGTCCACGCCGCCGCGTGGAGCACGAGGTCGATTCCCCCGAGCTCCGGCGGCGGGAAGGTCACGTCCCAGTCGGCGCGCGTCAGCGCGAGCGCGTCCGGGAACGTCTCGCACAGCGCCGCGCCGAGCTGCCCGCCGGCGCCGGTTACGACGACGCGTCGCGTGCCGAGAGGATCGGCGATGACGTGCTCCAGAGATGGCGGACGCGCTCGTCGCTCCACGGGATCCCGCGCTCGTCCGGGTCGTCCGGGTCGTACTCCTCGGTGACGAGGTACGCGAACAGACAGTCGGTCAGCGCTTCGTACCCATGCGCATGTGTGCCGGGCACGTAGACGGCGACCGGGTTCTCGTCGCCGATGTCCTCCGTGAAGACATCGCCGGTCGTCCGGTCGAGCACGACGACGCGCACCATCCCCGCGAGGCAGACGAAGACGTCGTCCTGGCCCCGCTCGTGGTAGTGGAGCCCGCGGATCACACCCTTGCGCGAGCGGGAGAGGTTCACCTGCCTGATCGGCTTGGGGAGGTCGCTCGCGCGCACGAGCTCGGTGAACCAGCCCCGATCGTCCGCACGCAACGTGAGCGGGAACGTGCGGAGCTTCATCGGTTGACGCCGTTTGCGCGCACGAAGTCGTTCACCTCGTAGTACGCGTCGATCGACTCGCCCGCGTCGCCCCAGAACCCCTCGACGACGTCCGCCTCCATCAGCCCTTGCTCGACGTACCAGTTGTTCACGTCGGTGATCTCGAGCTCGCCGCGCCCCGAGGGCTTCAGCGTCGGCAGCACGTCCCACACCTCCGCGTCGTAGAAGTAGGCGCCGGTGACGGCGAAGCGGGACGGCGGCGTCTCCGGCTTCTCGACGATGCTCGCAACGCGGTGGCCGTCCATCGCCGCGACGCCGAGGTGGCGCAGATGCTCGTCCTTCTCGACGCGCGAGAGCACGATCCGCGCCCCGGCCGGCTGCGCCTCGAAGTTCTCGACGGTCGGCCGGAGCGAGTTCTCGAAGACGTTGTCGGCGAGCAGCACGCAGACCTTGCCGCGGCTGACGAACCGCTCCGTCAGCCCTAGCGCCTCGGCGATTCCGCCCGCCTGCTCCTGGTAGGCGTAGAGGAGCCGGTCGATCCCGTACTCGTGGCCGTTGCCGAGCAGCCTGAAGAACTCGCCCGCGTGCGTGCCCCCGGTGACGAGCATCAGTTCGTCGATCCCGGCGTGCACGAGCGCCTCGACCGCGTACGTGATCATCGGCCGGTCGTAGAGCGGCAGCAGGTGCTTGTTCGTGATCCGCGTCAGCGGATGCAGCCGCGTTCCGGACCCGCCCGCGAGGATGACGCCTTTCATCTGCAGGCGATGCTAGTGGTTTGACCGGTGACGTTGCCCGGTTCCCGGGTTGCGAGCACCAAGC
>Ga0265325_10000897_pt1 | contig 21542 bp, 17 predicted proteins | sample 41420metaG_FD_202090 | JGI IMG/M metagenome (GOLD analysis project Ga0265325, IMG submission 202090) | Rhizosphere microbial communities from Carex aquatilis grown in University of Washington, Seatle, WA, United States - 4-14-20 metaG | ecosystem: Host-associated > Plants > Roots > Rhizosphere... | reverse complement strand
TCCGAATTTGCCGCTGCGCGTGACGGTCTCCACCTCGATCGGCTTCGCCATGATGTGCGTTGGCATGTTCATGGCGATCCTCGACGTGCAGGTCGTGTCGACCTCGCTGCCGACGATCCAAAGCGCGCTCGCGATCCCACCTGACCAGATGAGTTGGGTGCAGACCGCCTATCTCGTCGCCGAAGTGATCGCGATCCCGCTGACGGGTTTCCTCACCCGCGTCTTGAGCATGCGCTGGCTGTTCGTGACGGCCATCGTTGTGTTCACCCTGGCCTCATTGGGCTGCGCCGCCAGCGGCGGCTTCGCCGTACTGATCGCATGGCGCGTCTTGCAGGGCTTCTCAGGCGGTACGTTGATCCCGGCTGTCTTCTCGGCGGTGTTCTTGCTGTTTCCCGTGCAGCGACAGGGTATTGCGACCACATTCGCAGGCGTGCTGGCAGTTCTGGCGCCAACCGTCGGGCCGATCGTCGGCGGTTGGATTACGCAGACCTATTCCTGGCACTGGCTATTCCTGATCAACGTCATCCCCGGAGTTGTTTCGGCGGTCCTCGCCGGTCTTCTGTTGCCCAAGGCGCCGCCGCGTTTGGGCGAAGCTCGCACGCTCGACATTCTATCATTGACCCTGTTGGCGATCGCCCTGGCCGCGTTGGAGATAGCCCTCAAGGAAGCGCCAATGCGCGGCTGGCACTCCGGCTTCGTGCTGGCGCTGCTTGCCCTGAGCAGCGCAAGCTCCTTCGGCTTTGTCAGGCGCACGCTCAGTTCGTCGCATCCGATTGTGAATCTTAGCACCTTTGCCGATCGAAGTTTTGCGATCGGTTGCGTTCTCAGCTTCGTGCTGGGGATCGGTCTGTTTGGCTCCGTCTATCTCATGCCGGTCTTTCTAGCGTTTGTGAGGGGCCACAACGCCCTGGAGATCGGCAAGGTCATGCTCGTGACCGGGGTGGCGCAACTGCTGATCGCGCCAATCGCTGTCGCGCTCGAGCAGCGACTCGATGCGAGGCTTCTGACGGCCGTCGGCTTTGGGCTGTTTGCACTGGGTCTCGGCCTCAGCGGGCTGCAAACGCCGCAGACCGATTTCGAGGCGATGTTTTGGCCGCAGGTCATTCGCGGCCTGGCCATCATGTTTTGCCTTTTGCCGCCGACGCGGCTGGCGCTGGGCCACCTGGAAGCCAGTCGCGTGCCCGACGCCAGCGGCCTGTTCAACTTGATGCGCAATCTTGGCGGCGCGATTGGTCTCGCTCTGATCGACACGGTTATCTACGGTCGTTCGCCAGTCCTCGGCGCCGCGATCTTCGACAAGTTGCAGGCGGGCGATATCGCCACAGCCAAATTTGTCGGCCTGCCGCTCGACATGTTCGCTCAGCGCCCAGCCGGGCCGCTCGACGCAGGCGCCCGAGCTATGCTGGCGCCATTCGTCGAACAGGCGGCGTTGGCCCAAGCCATCAACGAAGCCTGGTTATTGGTCGCCGCGCTGACCGTTGGCGGTTTGCTCTGCGTGCCGTTCGCGAAGCGGTCGCCTGTGGCGAGGCCAGAATAGGCGGGGTCCCTCAGCGGAACAAGTTCGAGCGGGCGAGATCGATAACTTCGTCTCCCTGCCCGTTCAGCACCGCCTTCAGCGCGTATAGGCCGAAGCCGAGCCCCTGCGTCAGGCGGGTCTTGGGCGGCATGGCCAGTTCCTGGCGATTGGTCACCACGTCGAGGAGCGCCGGACCGTCATGCGCAAACACCGCGCGCGTGGCGGCCTCGAGGTCTGCGGGGTCCTCGACACGGCGGGCGAACACCCCCATCGCCTGGGCCATGGCGGCGAAGTCGGGATTGACGAGATCAACCCCGGTTTGCAGGTATCCGGCAACCTTCATCTCCATTTCGACAAATCCGAGCGTGCCGTTATTGAAAATGACAACCTTCACGGGAAGTTTATGCTGCGTAAGGGTGATGAAGTCGCCCATCAGCATTGCGAACCCGCCATCACCGGATAGCGAGACCACCTGCCGTCCGGGAAAGGCCGCTTGCGCCCCCAACGCCTGCGCCATGGCGCCGGCCATCGAGCCATGCGCAAACGAGCCAACCAGACGGCGGCGGCCGTTCAGCTTCAGGTAGCGGGCCGCCCAGATCGTCGGGGTGCCGACGTCGCAGGTGAACACGGCGTTGTCTGCGGCCGCGTCACTGACGACCTTGGCGAGATATTGCGGGTGGATCGGCTTATGACCCGCGTGGCCGACTGCGAGATCGTCGAGTTCCTGGCGCGCCTTGGCGTATTTGGCCAGGCCGTCATCGAGATGGGCGCGGTCCTGCTTCGCCTTGAGCCGCGGCAGCAGTGCCGCGATCGTGGCGCCGACATCGCCGATCAAACCGAGGTCGATCGGGCAGCGGCGGCCTAAGTTTTCCGCCCGCAAATCGACCTGGGCGATCTTCGCCTCGGTCGGATAGAATTGCCGATAGGGAAAGTCTGTCCCCAACATCAGCAGCGCGTCGCAACTTTGCATGGCGTGATAGCCGGAGCTGAAGCCGATCAGCCCGGTCATGCCGACGTCGAACGGGTTGTCGTACTCAACGCCCTCCTTGCCGCCCAAGGCATGCACGATCGGAGATTTCAGCTGGTGGGCAAGGCGCATCAGGTCGTCATGCGCGCCGAAGCAGCCACGACCGCAAAACAGAGTCACCCGGCTGGCGGCATTGAGCATCGCGGCAAGCTCATCAAGGCTGGCGTCGCTTGGTCGAACGATGTGCGACGGCGGCAGCAGGGCGGCGGACAAACGTGCCCCCTTGGGGACTTTCAGCAGGGCGACGTCGCCGGGGATGACGATGACCGCGACGCCGCGCTGACCGACAGCCACGCGAATCGCCGTCTCCAGCACGCCCGGCATCTGCTCTGGATTGCTGATCATTTCGCAGTAATGGCTGCATTCGCCGAACAGGTTCTGCGGGTGCGTTTCCTGAAAGTAGTTGCGGCCGATTTCCGAGCTCGGAATCTGCGCCGCGATCGCCAGCACCGGGACACGCGAGCGATGGCAATCGAACAGGCCATTGATGAGGTGCAGGTTGCCGGGACCGCAACTTCCGGCACAGACCGCCAGGGTGCCCGTCAAATGCGCTTCGGCGCCGGCCGCGAAGGCGGCGGCCTCCTCATGGCGAACATGGATCCAGTCGATCCGCCCCTGCTTGCGCACGGATTCGGTGATCCCGTTCAGGCTGTCGCCAACCAGGCCATAGATCCGCCGCACCCCGGCCTGAGCGAGCGTCTGTTCAAAAAGGTCGGAGATACTATCAACGCTCATAAGAACAGGCCTCGCCCTGACGTGTGGGCACGCGGATGTCGGCGGATGCATGCTGTGGGCGGCGTGGCCCACGACCAGGGGCGCCGTCAGTAAAGCGCTATCAGGAAGACGACTTCAGCACCGCGTCCGCCTTCCGGTCGATCTCGTCCTGTTCCGCTTTCGACATTCGGCCGCTATTGGCCGCCTGGCTCGCCCGAGCTTTCGCGTTGCGCGCATGGGCCTTGTCTTCAATTGGATAGGCGCGCTTCTCCGGTTCAGCGAAGTCCTTGGCGGAAAGTCTGTCGCGGTCATCGGCGTTAAGTTTCGTCAAAATGACAATCCCTCCGTTCGCAATCTTCAAGCTGTGAGCGTCTGATTTGCGGCTCGCCGAAGCACAGCTTCTGTCACCCGACGGGCGAGGTCATTTCATGCGGCGACACTGGAAAACTCGTTCGTCGGTCGCGTTCCGTTTGATGTTCGCCGCCTTTCCACCTCGTTGCCGAGGTCAGGAAGTCGGTCTCCGGCGCTAACGCCATTCCAGGCGTCTCCAGCTTGATTGGCGCTATCTGCGAACCAGGAGAACAATGATCACGATCACCAGCAAGAGACTCAGACCGCCGCCGAACAGGTGGAATGGCGCGCCCAGGTAAAACCCGCCGCCGCCGAAAAGCAGAACAAGAAGAACCAGAAGCAGGATTAGGCCCATGTTGGTTATCCCTTCGACGCAGAGTCGCGCGTGTTGGACGATGCCCGCGGTCGCGCCGGCGAAACAGCATCGGAATATACCTACTGGCCGCGCTCATTGGCCTCGGTGACGAGCAGAAGATCGGCTTGCCGAATTGCGATCTCGGCGTGAGTGGTTTCCGAGGCTGTTGCATCCCGACGCTAAGACTATCGTCAACGTCAGGTTCCGTGATGGCGACCGCTCCGGTCTCCACCGCTTCGAGCCACTCGATTGAATGGGGTTCTCGAGATGAACAAAGATCGCGCAGAAGGCGCTGCGAAGACCGTTAGCGGAAACGTCAAGGAAGCCGTCGGCAAACTCACTGGCGACCAGAAGACGGTTGCTGCGGGCCAGGCCGAGCAGAAGGTTGGCAAGGTCCAGAACGCCGTAGGCGGACTGAAGGACACGGTTCGCGACATCCAAAAAGGGAAGTAGCGCACGACGCTTTTCGTGCGGCGAGGCGCTTGCAACCCGGCGAGCGCTCGCCGGGCTGCATTCGTCGCAGGCTTGAGCGGGCATCGATAGAGCCGACTCGCTGTGGATGAACGCCTGGGCCGGCATCGCGACAGGCAACAACTTGCCGGGCGCCTTGCGATATAGCGCATCACCGCAATCTCGAGGAGATCAGTCATGGTCAGCACTGCTGACAGGATCAAAGACATTGGCCCAAAGCCGCAGTCGTTCGACATCGAACGCGCGACGAAGGAAAACACAAATTACCGGTCGGTCGCCTGGAGTGGGCGTTATCTGCAAGTGACGCTGATGTCGATCCCAGCCGGCGGCGACATCGGCCTTGAAGCGCATCCGGAGACCGACCAGTTCCTGCGGCTCGAGGCTGGCAAGGGCCGAGCGCAGATGGGCGCCGCGAAGGATAAGCTGACTTTTGAAAAGGACGTTTCAGACGGCTGGTGCGTCCTCGTTCCGGCGGGGACCTGGCACAACATCACCAATCTCGGCGCGACGCCAATGCAGGTCTATGCGATCTACGCGCCTGCCCATCACACGCCCGACAAGGTGCAGGCGACGGAGGCGGTGGCCGAAGCCGACAAGGGCGACAAGCCAGCGGCTTGGTCAGTGCAGCCAAAACATGCGCCCGACAAACACGGGTGACCCGTTTCATATGCAAGAATGGGAGCGTGCAGGTGTCACGCTCCGAGACCGATTTACACTCTGGGAAACATGGCGCCGCATCCGATATAGCCCCGGCCATATTGTGACCGGCGTGGATGGTGCGTTCGCGCGCCATCAGAGGCGACCAGCGTTCGATCTGGAGCGTCGGGGTTGCGCCTTTCGTTCAACACCGACGATCCAAGTCTTCTCAGAACGGGCTTGTCCCTGGCAGAGGGGCGTTGGGCCGCCACCAGCGCAAGCCGCAACGCTTGTCGGCGCCCTCGCCGCGCGCGGATTGTGAAAACTCGCCGATCGCGGCAGATTTGCCGCCAAACGTGACGCCGTCTGGCGAATGTCGGTTTGAGAGTGGTGATGCAGCAATCGGCCCCGGGCGCAGCATCCAATCCGCGCCTGACCGCGATGAGTCTGGCCGCGCTCGGAATCGTCTTCGGCGATATCGGAACGAGCCCTCTCTATACCCTGAAGACGGTGCTCGATCTGACTGGCGCGCACCCCAATGCGCTGACGATCCTGGGATCGCTGTCGCTAATCCTGTGGACGCTGTTCGTCATCACCACGATCAAATACGTCAACTTCGCCATGCGCGTCGGCAACGACGGCGAAGGCGGCATCATCGCACTGATGACGCTGCTTGGCGTCAAGAAACGGCGCCGACCGATCCTTATCGCCGCTGGCTTGTTCGGCGCGGCGCTGATCTATGGAGATGGGGCGATAACCCCGGCGATCTCGGTGCTCTCGGCGCTCGAAGGCATGGAACAAGTCGCGCCGTCGCTGCAAACCTACGCATTGCCCGCCGCGGTGGCCATTCTGCTTGCCCTGTTCGCAATCCAGCCGCAGGGCACGGCCCGCATTGGTCGGGCCTTCGGCCCGATCATGCTGATTTGGTTCGTCGTCATGGCGGCGCTCGGCGTCTACGGCGTATTCCAGCACCCCTCCGTGCTCGTCGCGATCAATCCGGCTTACGGGCTAAGGTTTCTGGTCTCCGGCGGCCTGACGGGCTTCTTAGTGCTCGGCGGTGTCTTCCTGTGCGTCACCGGCGCCGAGGCGCTCTACGCCGACATGGGGCATTTCGGCCCCAAGCCAATCCGACTCGCCTGGAACTTCGTGGTGTTCCCCAGCCTCATCATCAACTACGCCGGACAAGCGGCGCTGGTTCTCGACGGCGCTCCGACTGACGGCAACATCTTCTACCGCCTGTGCCCTACCCCGCTGCTGACCCCCTTAATCCTGCTGGCGACGTTCGCGACAATCATCGCCAGCCAATCGATCATCACCGGCGCCTATTCGATGACGCGGCAAGCCATTCAGCTCGGCTGGCTGCCGCGCCTCATCATCAAGCAAACGTCGGCGGAGGGCTACGGCCAGATTTATGTCGGCGCCGTCAACTGGCTCCTGATGATTCTCACGCTCGGTCTGGCGATCGGCTTCGGCAAGTCGAACAATCTCGCCGCCGCCTACGGCATCGCGGTTTCGCTGACTATGCTGATGACCAGCGTGCTGCTGTTCATCGCCATGCGCGAAATCTGGGGCTGGAGCCTTCTCGCCGCCGGCGCGGTCGCCGGACTGTTCATGATCGTCGACGGCGGCTTCTTCGTCGCCAACATGGCGAAGGTGCTCCAAGGCGGCTATATCCCGCTGCTACTCGCTTCCGCCGTCTATAGTGTGATGTGGATCTGGCATCGCGGCGCGACGGCGGTGCACAACCAAGTCGTCGCAGAGCAGACGCCGACAGAGGTCTTCGTCGCCGAGTTGAAATTGGGCCGCATCGCTCGCGTGCCGGGCTCGGCGGTGTTCCTTGCCCGCGCCAATGAGGACACTCCGTCCGTCTTATCCTGGCATGTGCGCAAGAACCGCTCGCTGCACGAATATGTGCTCGCCCTGACGCTCACCGTCGTCTCGACTCCGCGCGTCGAGCCCGAAGACCGCGTGACGGTGACGCGCGAGGCCGATAGATACTGGCGCGCCGAGGCGCGCTACGGCTTCATGGAGCTGCCCGACATTCCCGCTGTCATCGCCGAGTGCAAGGCCAAAGGAGCCGAGATCGACCTTGCCGACGTGACCTATTACGTTGGCCACGAAACCATCGTACCGCGCGAAGACGGCCAGGGACTGCCCGTTTGGCAGGAAGCGCTCTACGCAGTGATGGGCCGCAATGCGGCGCGCATCAGCGATTACTTGAAGCTCCCTTGCGACAACGTGGTCGAAATCGGGCGTGAGATCGAGATCTAGTGGCGGAACTTTGACGCTTGGTGCCCGCCACGCGAGGCGGCTATGGGCGCTTGGCGAGCCTTCCGTCCGCCCTGGATTTTCTCACGGTTTGCGCCCGTTGCAGCCGCTCCCAGACAAAGCGGGGCTTTTCCAAACCGGTCGCGATGCCGCGCGGCGCCTTCGGCGACCGTTGGCGGTTTGCGGTCATTCGGCCCAATCAGACCCTTTCCCTGGCTTCCGTCGGCGACCGACACCAGGCCGCCCTAAAGCCCTGAAGCCACCATCGCTCGCGCCTGAAGCCGAGGCGCAGCAGCGCATCGCCAAGCTGCGTGAGTAGATTCCGATTCTCTTCGAGAATTCACCGCAATGCGAGACAATCAGGGCAGTGAACAGTGTCTCAGTTTGAAAATACCGCGGATCGACGCGCGCTCGCGTCGAGTTCGCGTTCCAGGGAAGGCTTGCTGCAAGGCACGAGGATCGACATGGGAGAGTATTATGATAGGGTCGCGGCACTCCGCGAAGACAAGGCGGCAGCAGTCGCCGCTCTCGACAATATCGAGACGGGCGCGAGCATCATCCAAGATGGCGCAAACGTGGCCGAGCAACGGCGGCGGTATTATCAGAACGTTCTTGCCAAGATAGACGCACTCGTTACGGCCTATGAGGATATCGATGGCCCCCGAGGCCTGAAGGCGTGAAGCGCCCCGCTGGTCGGCGCTGTCAATTTCCTTGCCCGTCGCGACGCGCATAACTTTGACAGCGTTGCCGATGACGTTGGCGCCGCGGCTGTCGCCTTTAGGACCGCGGGGAGTTTTCCAAATCTTTCCGCCGCCGATCTCGATCGGCAATATGCACACGTTGGCTGTCTTCAAAGACAGATAGAAGCTCTTTGAAACGAGCGACGTTGCCTCCGATCAGTTCCGAGGACGCGATCGCAATTCGCTGGCGAGCAAGGATGGCCTCGCCCTATGTGACATGTCTCTCCGCTTGCGCCAGAGCCCTCTCAACAGAATCACGGTTCATGTCGCAAGGCGTATCACGACGTGCATCGGCAACGCGAATTCACCCCACCTAGCGCAGTTGTTTCAGCGTCAATCAGAGGTCAGACCGTAGACTGTCACTCCGAGCGAACTTTGACCCGTTCGGTCCGTTTGAGACCAATAAGTTACGACGCCGATCGGCGTGACAAATCATTGATCCTAAGCGGACCGAGCGGGTCACAATTCGCGCCGAACGACAATTGGCTTTTGGACGCGTCGCCGAATCACAGTCGCAGACAGCCCACGGTTTGGTGCCTGGCGCGGAGCAGAGCGCGGTCGCTGATCCCGTGATCGGACAGCAGCCAGTCGGTCCGCGATTTGGGGGGCGCCCGCCTCAGCCCGACAGGCACTGCTCGACGTATGAGTAGATTCCGATCCTGCGAGAGATGACGCTGCCCGGTTATCACAGGAGTGTGCCGAGCATCGACATCCGTGCGCAGGGGAAACATGTGACTGGAACCGCGCAGGTGCGCTCAGCGCAGGGGAGACGCTCGCCGTTGCAGTTTGGTTCTAGCGGCGCTTGCACGACGATTCCGCGCGAGCCGGTTCGCGATTGGCGCGTGGGCTGGATAACCGGGCACCGCTCGCGCGTGATCGCATTCGCGGCGTTGGCAATCGCAATTCTGCTCGCGTCGCATTCGCTGTCGCCGGCCGACACACCGCCTCGGACCCTCGTCGAAGAAATCGCCTCATGGGCGAGCCTCCTTTGGCTCGGCGCGTTATTGCCGGGCTCTCTCGGCTTGATCGGCACCCTCCTCTATCGATTTCCGTCTGACCTCGACGAAGTACGGCCGATCAACAAGACGATCTGCTGGCGCATTGTCACGGCGGGAAAGAACATCGACGTCGTCCTGAGCACAATTCGCCGCTGCCAAGCCGAAATGGCCAAAACGCCGCTGGCGCCCTACGTTATTGAGGTCGTAATCGACGAGTGCGCCAACGTCGCCCTGCTGCCGGGCGAAGCTGTCGACGTGCGCGTCATCATCGTCCCGCGCGAATACGCTACGCCCAACAATTCTCGCTTCAAGGCGAGGGCGCTGCATTACGCCCTCTTGAATTCGCAAATATCCGACGCGGCCTGGGTGGTGCATCTCGATGAGGAAACGCAGCCGACGCCGTCGGCGATCAAGGGCGTTTGCAAGTTCATCAGTCAGGAGGAAGCGTCAGGGCGTCTGCGCGTAGGCCAGGGGGCACTGCTCTATCATCGCGAATGGGAACGGCACCCGTTTCTCACATTGGCCGACAACGTCCGGACGGGAGACGACTTCGCGAGGTTCTATCTACAGCATCGTCTGGGCATTACGATATTCGGGCTTCATGGTTCATTCATCGTCGTTCGCAACGACGTCGAGAAAGCGACCGGCGGTTTCGATTTTGGTCCCCATGGCGACCTCACGGAGGACGCATTCTGGGCCGTAACGGCGATGCAGAACGGCGTGCGTTGCGCGTGGGTCGATGGTTTCCTGGAAGAACAATCTTGCATGTCAATCATCGATTTTCTGCGCCAGCGCCGGCGTTGGTTTCACGGACTAGTGAAAACTGTCCTTTTCGCGCCGGTCAAGCTGCGTTGGCGCTTTTCCCTCGGGCTGAATACGATGCTTTGGGCGCTGGCGCCGTTCGCCGTGCTCTATACGGTTTTCACGATCTTCAACGGCGTCGAAATCCCGCCCGCCGTTCGGGTCCTGGCGAGCTACTCGTTCGCAACGTTTGCCCTCTGGTACGTCACCGGACTGAAAGCGAACATGGACGAACACGGCATCGAGAACTTCTGGAAACGCTGCCAGCTGGCGCTGTTACAGATACTTCTCGTTCCAGTGTTTTGTGTCTTGGAGGGGCTCGGCGTGTTGTGGGGACTGGCCAGTCAGGCGAAGGGATTCGAGGTGGTAAAGAAATAGGCGGCGGCGTCGCCGGACCCATCGAGAAAGGTCAAGACAGTGCGAGAGAGAACGACGCGCGACCCGTCTGCCGCATCCGCGGCCATGGACGTCATACCGAGAGCTCCGCGGGCTGACTCATAGGGGATCGGTTCGATTGTCGGCGCCTTCGCGGTCCCCACGCTGATTGGAGTCGCCTTTGGCTATTTGCCGGCTCGAAGCGCCGCGCGGCTTGATCCGGTCGTCGCACTCGCTAGGGAATGGCATATGCAAAGGTTACGCGGGAAATGGCATTGAAAAGCCAAGCTGGGTTGTCTCCGGCCGGGCGTGTCGAGCTTTCCATGGGCGCGTTCGCCGGCCGCGTCGTGGTGTTCCTTGTCGTCGTCGCGATCGCGGCGGCGCTCTGGCGTATGACCGACATTCTGGTCCTGCTCTTCGGCTCAATTCTACTCGCCATTGGTCTGAGCGCCTCCGCGCGCTTCATCTCGCGCCATACCGGCGTTCCTGAAACTCTCGCGCTCGTCGGCGTCATCGTCATCGGTCTGACAAGCTTTGCCGCCGCGATGTGGCTCTTTGGCTCGGTCGTCCGTGTTCAAATGGCGCAAGTCGTCCTTGCCGCGCCCGCGGGGCTTCGCGTGTTTTGGGATAGGGTCGCCGCGGATCCGTATGGCCGTCAAATCATCGATCAAGCGCGGCTGATGAATTTGTCGGACGCAACGAGCTGGGCGACGTCGATGGCCGCGGGCGCGGCGACGACCGCTACGAAGAGCTTGGGCTATTTCGTGATCGCGATATTCGTCGCGATCTATCTGGCGGCTCAACCGGAACGTTATCGCCATATGTCTCTGCGGCTCGTGCCGCCCGTCTACCGAAAGACCGCGCGACGCCTGTTCGACGTCATCGGAGATACTCTCCAACGGTGGCTAGCGGGTCAGGTCGTCGTTATGGCGACCATCGGCGTTCTGAGTGGACTGGGCCTCTGGTTTCTCGGCATCGAGGCGGCGTTCGCGCTCGGCCTCATGGGCGGATTGTTGAGTTTCATTCCCTATCTGGGCGCGATCCTCACGGCGGTTCCCGCAACGCTCGTCGCGTTGACCCAAGGACCGAACCAAGCCGGCTTGGTGATACTGATGTATCTCGCGGTTCATTTCGTCGAGGGCAATTTCGTCACGCCCCTGGTCCAGGCGGAGGTGACCTCCTTGCCGCCAGTGTTGGCAATCCTTTCGACGGTCGGATTTGCAGTGCTGTTTGGTCCCATCGCGGTTCTACTCGCCGCGCCGCTCATGCTCCTGTTCATGGCGACCGTGGAGGTCATCTATGTTCAGGCCGGGTTGGGGGAGGCGGAGGAATCGCCATGAACGTAATTCAAGGGCACGCTCATCCTCCGCTCGCGCAAGTTCCGCCCCTTCGATCAACGGCGGAGCCACCCAAGACGGAGACGTTGCCCGCGGAGGGGCTTACCTCGGAGGCCGCCGCCGCCGTCTTGCTGCGGGACGGCCCGAACGAATTACCCGGCGAGGGACGGCGTAGTCCGGCGCGTCTCATCGTCGACGCGCTCCGCGAGCCCATGTTGCAACTCCTTCTAGCAGCGGGCGTGATCTATCTGGTGCTGGGCAATCAAACGGAAGCACTGATCCTGCTAGGCTTCGCGCTCCTCAACGTAGGAATGGTGGTCTTCCAAGAAAGCCGCACTGAACGGGCATTGGCGGCGCTGAAGGACCTGACAAGCCCGCACGCCCTCGTGATCCGCGCTCGAACTCGGCAAAACATTTCCGCCTCAGGAGTCGTGGCCGGCGACATCCTGATCCTCTCTGAGGGCGATCGAGTGCCCGCGGACGCGTTGCTGATTTCGGCGACGGAATTGGAGGCCGATGAGTCGCTTCTTACAGGAGAGTCCATTCCTGTCCGGAAGAAAGTCGGTGCGGACTCGGCGACGGATGCGCGGCCCGGCGGTGAGGAGAGTGGCGACGTTTGGTCTGGCAGTCTCATCGTCCGCGGCGCTGGTGTCGCGCGCGTCACGGCGACGGGCCCACGAACGGAAATCGGGAGAATTGGCAAATCCCTCGCATCGGTCGAGAGCGCGCCGACTTCGCTGCAACTCCAAACTCGACGACTGGTCAAGGTCTTCGCCATTTTCGGCATCGGCCTCTCCGTCGTGCTCGCGGTCACCTACGGCTATCTGCACGGCGAATGGCTGCAAGGAATCCTTGCCGGCATCACGTTGGCGATGGCGACATTGCCGGAGGAATTCCCGCTCGTCCTGACGATCTTCATGATCCTCGGCGCGTGGCGCATGGCGCGGAGCAATGTCCTAACCCGCCGATCCTCGGCGGTCGAGGCGCTCGGCGGTGTCACTGTTTTATGTTCCGACAAGACCGGCACGTTGACCCTCAATCGAATGACCGTCGCTGACCTGATCGCGGACGGGAAGCGGCTCACCATCGCGCCTCAGGGCGAGACGGTCCTTCCCGAGGCGTTCCATCGTCTCGTCGAATATTCCATCCTCGCCAGCCGTACCGATCCCTATGATCCGATGGAAAGGGCGTTCGTCGATCTCGGCGCGCGGTTCTTGAAGCAAACTGAGCATCTTCACGCCGACTGGACGCTCGCCTACGGGTTTCCCCTGCAACCTGACCTGTTGGCCATGTCGCAAGTCTGGCGTCGAAAGACCGGGAATGGCTTCGTGGTCGCCGCCAAGGGCGCTCCAGAAGCCTTGGCCGAACTCTGCCATCTTTCCGCGCAGCAAAGAGAGTCTGTGCGCGCGGATGTCGCGCGGCTCGCGTCAGAGGGCCTTCGCGTCCTCGCGGTTGGCGATGCGGAGTGGGCCGGCGAGGATCGGCCAAGCAACCCACACGTCTTCGACTTTCGCTTTGTCGGCCTGATCGGTCTTTCCGATCCGTTGAGGCCCGAGGTGCCCGCCGCGGTCGCGGCTTGCGTCGGTGGCGGCATCCGCGTCGTCATGATCACCGGCGATCACGCAGCGACCGCGCTCGCCATCGCCAAACAGGCGGGCATCGCATCGGATGACGTCGTCACCGGCAAGGAACTCGCCGAACTCGATGAGGCCGCCTTCACGCAGCGCATCGCGCGGACGAGCGTATTCGCGCGCATCATGCCGGAGCAAAAACTGCGGCTGGTCCAGGCTTTCGCGAAAGGCGGCGAGATCGTTGCGATGACCGGCGACGGCGTGAATGACGCGCCATCCTTGAAAGCCGCCCATATCGGGGTCGCGATGGGCGGTAGGGGAACCGACGTCGCGCGCGAAGCCGCCGCCTTGGTGTTGCTCGACGACAATTTCGCAAGTTTGGTGACCGGAGTTCGGTTGGGCCGCCGGATCGCCGACAATCTTCGCAAGGCGATTGAATACATCCTGGCCGTGCACGTGCCGATCGCGGGCATGTCGCTGATTCCGGTCCTGTTCGGCTGGCCGCTGGTGCTCGGCCCGATACACGTCGTCTTCCTTGAATTGATCATCGATCCCGTCTCCTCGATTGTGTTCGAGGCGGAGCCGGAAGAGGCGGGGCTCATGTCGCGCCCGCCGCGGAAAGTCGACGCGCCCCTGTTTGATACGGAGCTTCTCACACATGGCGTCTTGCAAGGCGCGGTCGTGTTGGCCGCCGCACTCGGTATTTACTATCTCGGCGTCGGCGACGCGCGCGGCGAGGAAGTCTCGCGCTGCATGGCGTTCGTGACCTTAGTCCTTGGCAATCTTGGCCTGGTCTTCACGAACCGTTCGAGTTCGTCCAGCGCGATCCTCGTCCTGGCGCGGCCCAACCGCGCGCTCGCCTTGGTGTTGGCGGTCACCCTGTCAGCCCTGGCGTTGGCGCTGTGGGTCCCTTGGCTACGCGATCTCTTTGGCTTCGCGCCGCTGGGTTGGCCGCGTCTCGCGGAGGCGGCGGGCGCCGCGCTGGCCGCCACGATCGTCAATGACCTGATGGGAATCGCGTGGCGGCGCTTCCGATCCGCCGCGCCCACGCAAGCCCTTCAGGAGCGTGCGACAGGTTCTTCGAACGTGTCGAGCAATTCGAACCCCTAAAGGAAGGCGTTAGCGATGAGCCGACTTCACGTCGAAAATCATCTGATGTCGCGCATCGGTTGGCTGCGAGCAGGTGTCCTGGGCGCCAACGATGGAATCATTTCAACCGCGAGTCTGATCTTGGGCGTAGCCTCGGCAGCGTCTTCGCCCGGTCAGGCCTTGGTTGCAGGCGTCGCCGGATTGGTTGCGGGCTCGATGTCCATGGCGGCGGGGGAGTACGTATCGGTCAGTTCCCAATCCGACACAGAGCAAGCCGATCTTGCACGAGAATCGAAAGAGCTTATCGACTCCCCTGCATTCGAAACCGAAGAACTCACGCAAGTCTATGTCACTCGCGGCGTCGAGGTCGCACTTGCACGGAAAGTCGCTGAGCAACTGATGCGAAAAGATGCGCTGGGCATACACGCCCGCGAAGAGTTGGGCATATCCGAGATCACGACGGCGCGCCCTGTCCAAGCCGCCTTCACCTCAGCCGCTAGTTTAGCGGTAGGCGCCGCGGGCCCCCTTGCGCTCGTCGTCCTGTCCCCAGCAGGTCTGCTCTTGTATGTCGAGGCAGGGGGATCCCTCATCCTGCTTGCGATTTTGGGAATGATCGGAGCCAAGATCGGCGGCGCCGGTCTGCTGATTCCCACGATCCGGGTCACATTCTGGGGCGCACTGGCTATGGCGATTACGACGGGGATTGGCGCGCTCGTCGGCAAAGTCCTGTGAGCGGATCGCGCAGGCGAAAGCACGCGTTGAGGCTATACGGGCGAAAGTTCGCGTTGGGGACGCGATTCTCTCGCCTGCATCGTCGCCTAACGGAAAGGTCCCTCGGCGACGCGGAGCGTGCAAAGGAAGCCGGAGGCATTGAGGTGAGGACGGAGTCCCTCAATGCGAAATGATGAAACAAGGCCGCGCCGGCGTGAAGTCCAATAAGCTATAGGATCGCATTGCCGGCCCAAGTGTGAACCTGGGTTATGGTCGCGCCCAGGTCGTGAACCGGTGCAACCCACGGTCCGATATTGTTGGCGCCAATGAGAGTAAGGGAATGCCCTTCGAGCCAAGCCCCGACAATCGCGGTCAAAGGAACAGCGATCAGGAGAAGGTAGAGCGCCGCGTGCATGAGTTGCCCGGCCATGGACGCGCTGGGGGAACTCGTAGGGCCATCTGTCGCAGTGCGCCGGACGCCCGCCGCGCGGTGGAAAGGCGATGCGTTCGATCTGAGCTATATACAGCTCGCGAGGCCGGCGGCCATGCGGCGCTCCTCATCGTCGATCTTATCTGCATCGGCCACGGCCGCTTGCTTGCTCGCTTGCGCCAGCGCGCTGTGGGGGCACGGCGGCGGCGAGAAGAGCAAGTCGAAAAGCCAGGCGAAAGGCGAGAGTGCGCCGTGCGCCAGGGCGGAAAGCATCCGCAAGATTGTTCTGAGCACAATGCTGCTCCCGAGTAGGTCCGCTCAGAAGATAGCTCGCGAGCTAGCAAGGCACACGCGGCAGATCCGATATCCCACCACGGCCAGAGTCGAGGGTTCAAATTGGCACAGGCACGGCTGTCCGCTTCGACAATTCGATTGCCCAAACCCGTCGGTCCGTTCCCAACCAATCACTTCTGCTTCGCGCCCTTTGCGGCCGCACCCCGTTTCAGCGACGTTTCTCGAAAGCGGACAACGGGAGCATTTCCTATCGATCTGTTGCAGTTCCGCAACGGTCCGCGAACAAGTTCGCATTAAGGCCGAAATTGGCGAACTGTAACTTGAATGTGGCCCCGCGGCTTGTAGCGATTAACGTAGCGGACGGGAGAGCCTCCGCGAGGATGTATCTGCGGACCGGCTCGGGTCACGCAGTGGGGGACAAAAAGCATGACACTGATGAAGAGCCTATTGCTCGGTTCGGCCGCCACCCTGGTGGTTGCCGCCGGCGCGCAGGCCGCCGATCTTCCGACGAAGAAGGGCGCGCCCGCGGCTGAATACGTCAAGGTTTGTCAGGTCGGCAGCATCGCCGGCTTCATCATTCCCGGCTCCGACACCTGCCTGAAGATCAGCGGTTACGTGAACGCGCAGATCGCAGTCGGCAACGTCAGCGACGAGCGGCAGCTGCAATATGTGCCCGGCGGTACTTACGGCACCGAGGTCACCACGCACGCCGCCAAATACGTCAGCGACATCGGCTTCTCGACCCGCGGTCAGGTCAACTTCGACGCCGTGACCAACACGGCGATGGGCCCGTTGCTTGCCCACATCGAGATCCAGTCGAACTCCGGCACCGGCTTCGACCCGCTCGGCAACGGCGCGGTGCTCAACGCCGGCTACGTGCAATGGGCCGGCCTCACTGCCGGCAAGCATGGTTCGTTCTACGACTATCTCGCCGGCGGCGACACGTGGAAGGACTTCTTCTCGCCCGACCACAGCGGCACGCCGATCAACCTGCTGGCCTATACCGCCAGCTTCGGCGGCGGCTTCTCGGCGACGTTGTCGTTGGAGCAGAACGAGTCGGTCGCCAATGTCAACATCCCCTATGACTTCAGCCCGAACGACATTGGCGTCTACGCCGCCAGCGGTACGCCGCTCGGCGTTCGCGCCCCCGACATCATTGCGGCCTTGGACGTGACGCAGAGCTGGGGCGGCGCCCATCTCGCCGGCGTGGCGCACAACGTCCGCGTCGAAGACAGTGACGCCGACAACGACCTCAACACCTGGGGCTACGGCGTCATCGGCGGCGTGACCTTCAACCTGCCGATGCTGAGCCCCGGCTCGAAGATCGCGTTCCAGGGCGCCTACGCCCATGGCGCGATCGGCTACTCGGGCGCCGGTTCGCCGGGCTGGGGCGAGCAGGACCAGGGGTTCAACACCAACGGCAACGGCACGCTGTTCCCGATGGCCGACGCGATCAATGTCAACGACGATAGCTGGTCGTTGTCGAACGCCTGGTCGGCGGCGGCGCAGTTGACGTGGAAGGTCTCGCCGAATTTCGAGATCGATCCCGAGATCGCCTACGCCAGCGTCGATTACGGCAACGCAGCCGCCAGCTCGTGGTACCCCGTGCTGTCGCAGAAGGCGACGGCGTGGTGGATCGGCGCGGTGTTCGACTGGTCGCCGGTCAAGAACCTCGATTTCGCCCTCGACGCCGTCTACGAGTCGTCGCATCAGGCGACGCCGTTGTACTGGACGACCTACAACTCAACGGCCTTCCACAACGACTCGGATGGCTTCAACGCCCGCCTGCATGTCGTTCGCTCGTTCTGAGCGAACTCTTCACACCTCCAGTGTGAATACCTCGGCCCCGGAGCGAAAGCTCCGGGGTTTCTTCGTTTCGGAGAGAGCATTTCGTCGAGGACCGTTACTACCGGCGACAAACGACCGGCTCAGGTCGACGGGTTCCAAGTGTGTATGTCAGCTGCGGCGAATCGATTGCCCAAACTTGCCATTCCGCTATCGGCCAACTCCGACCGCTCGGGGCGGCAGACGCGACTCTATCGGCCATACTTTCGCATTCGGTTTGAGCCGGTACCCACTGCGTTACGCCATTGACCTTCTGGGTAGCGACAGTCGTCGTCAGCGCAGGCGCTCGCGGAATGTGAGCGGACGCGGCCTGGCCGCGTTCGATAACGTCCGTCAGCGCTCACCCCAGAAGGCTGAGGCCGATCGTGCCGCGCGTAAGCGCCACAGGGCGAACACGAACAGAGCGATTGCCCATACGAAAGCCGGCGCGGCCGCTCGCTGGGCGTTTCTTCAAAACGCCGATTGGCGCGCCAATCCTCCGACGATGGTGGCTCGATTGGCGTCGCCGCGTGCCCGCGGCACGCCGACGAAGCGCTAAGCCGACGCCCAATTTGAGCTGAGGAATGGGTCGCCGTCGCCGCGCGTAGACAATTGCGCAACCATGATCCTACCCGGCCACGGCCGCATGATACTCGATTAACCCGCCTGATTGATCATCCGGCGCGCCCCGACCTTCACCCTTTCCACGTAATCTCAGGAGGTCATGACCGTGCCGACCGATTCTATGGTGTTGGGTTCGACCGTTGAGGCGCGTCGCCAACTGGAACGCGCCAAGCTGAGACTGCCGGGTCGCTGCTTGCTCGCCGGCCGCATCGAGAGCCTTTGCACGACCATCGATTTGGCGGCGTGCGGCATCGCCGTGGAATGCGGCGATCAGGGTCAAGTCGGCGATCATGTCGTCGCCTATATCAACCAGCTTGGTCGTGTAGAAGGCGAAATTGCGCGCCAGCTGCAAAATGGCTTCGCCTTCAAGATCGCCGCGCCGCCGCGCAAGATCGACAAGCTCGCCGATCGGATCGCCTGGCTTATCCAACACGACGTGTTCGGCGCGCCGGACAATCGCCGGCGGGAGCGCGTCGAAGTCGACGATGGACACATTGTGGTCACGACGCCGGACGGCGAGGAACATTTCGCGACGCTGATCGACGTCTCAAGCGATGGGGCGGCGATGAACATGGCGATCGCGCCGCCTATCGGTTCATCAGTGACCGTCGGAGGAAGACGGGCCCGCGTCGTTCGAGAATTCGACGGCGGCGTCGGCGTCAGATTCCAAAACATCATTCCCATTCAACACGTTCTCGCGATCCTGAACTCAGCAGTCTGGAAGCAATCGTGAATCGCCTGTTCATCACGCGGTCGGCGGCGACCGCCTCATCTGACTCCGAAGGCCAATCTGCGGCCGGTCCGTTCGCATATCTTCCGTTGGGGGCGCCTTCGCCGTAAAGCTGCGCAGCCGGCGGTCTCCCCAACGACAGCATCAAGAGCGCAGCGACCGTCAGCAGAACGGCAGGGCTCAAAATGCTGGCGAGGGGTTGCAACTCAGCGTCGCCGCGCCTGGGTCATTTGAATGCCCCGAAGTGCTCAGGCGACCGCAGCCTTGGAAAAACTCATTGGGTCGTGAGGCGCCAGTGCGGCGGCACGATTACGGATTCGTATTTTGCGATAGGCGCGCCTCTATCGCAAATGAAGTGGCTTATAGGCAACCGCCGCCTCTTGCTCGAAGGTCCCCGCCCACATATGGAATCGTCTACCGCTTCGCTGCGTCTCGACGCGCCGTCATATCGCCAATTCAAGCTGGTCGTCGCCTCGCTGATGCTCGTCCAGGGCGCGCTGTGGATCGCCACGCCGCTGCTGTTAAACGGATCGATCCCTCTCGACGTGGCCGAGGGCGCGGTTCTGGGACCGGAATGGCGGCTCTCCTATCCGATCCATCCACCCTTTACCGTTTGGCTGACCGGGCTCGCCTGGATGCTCGGCGGATTTCGTTACGCCGCCGTCGACGCGATCGGCTTCGTATTGGCAAGCGGCGCCTTCGCCGCCGTCGCCGCGCTGGTCACCAAGGTCGATCGCCCAGCGAGCGGCCTTGTAACCTTGCTCATCGGCTTCGCGACCCCCTACGCGACCTATGTGCCGATCGGCCTCAACCACAATATCGGTCTCATGCCGTTCTGGGCGGCGGCGCTGGCGGCCGGATGGTACGCCTTTGAAGGCGGATCGCTATTCCGATGGGCGGTATTCGGCCTGGTCGTCGGCCTCGGGCTTTGGGCAAAGTACGCCATTCTGCATCTCATCATTCCGCTCGCTGCCGTCTTCTTCCTCGTGCCGCGTTGGCGACGGCAAGCATTCACCCTCGGCCCGTGGCTCGCTCTGTTGGTCTGCGCCGCGGTCGTCGCTCCGCAGGCCGTCGATGTCGTCCGCAACGGATCGACGACGGTGCAATATGCGACACGCACGGTAGATTCGACGCCCTTTGTGCGGCTCCTCTGGATCGCGGAATTCGCGCTCGACTGCGCGTTGGCGCAGGCGTCGATGGCGATCATCGCGCTTGTCGCATGTGGGCGTGCCCCGCTCATCGCCGCGATCCGCGCGATGATGTCGCCAAAGAGCGCAAACCACTTTGACATCTTCTGCAACGCCGCGGCCCTGGGGCCGATCCTGGTCATTCTCGTCGCAGCACTCTTTGGGGTTCATCCGCACTATCTCTGGATCACCGCGCCCTCGCTCAGTTTCGCGCTTTGGTGGGGACGGGCGGCAGGTCACGCCGGATTCATCGCCGCGCCGCGCCGCGCCTTCGCCGTTTTCGCAGCGCTCGCGGCGTTTTGCGTTGTCACCTATGTCGGGACGCGCGAGATTGCGCCCCGACTGGGCGGCAAGCTTCAGTACGTCGACTCCGACGGCCCGGCGCTCGCAGCGCTGGCGCAGTCGTACTGGTCCCAGCATCAAGCCGGTCCGATTCCCTATATCGTCACCTTCGGCGAACAAAGCGGACTGCAAGCGGGCGGATCGATCGTCTTCGATCTGCCGTATCGAGTTCGGTTGCTGCAAGACAACGATCCCGCCAACGAGCCCTGGACAAATCTTGCGGATTTGAGCCGGCGCGGTGCGCTCATTGTTTCAACGCGCCGCCTGACGCCTGAAACGTGGATTCGCAGCGCGGAAATTCAGGACATTCAAGAACTCAAACGGCCGATGGCGCGCGGCGCGACCTCGGACTCGATCTTCTTCGCCATATTGCCGCCCGACTCGTTGCGGGCGGCTGAACCGCAAGGCGTTGCTTCATTCACAGAAAGGTCGGTGCATGTCCGGTCAGCGGACCGCTAAGGGCAAGACTCTTACGATCGTCGTTCCCGTCTTCAACGAGGCGGCGAATGTATCTGCCTTGGTCGAACGGATCGAACGCAGCCTCGCGGGCATCGACGAAAGTTGGTCGATTCTGTTCGTCGATGATGGGTCCAACGACGGGACGGTTGGGCAATTGCGCAACTTTGCGCAGACCAATCGGCGCGTCGAGGCGATCGTGCTCAGCCGTAACTTCGGCAAGGAGGCCGCGATGGCCGCTGGCCTAAGACACGCGCGCGGCGACGCGGTCGTCCTCATGGACGCCGACCTCCAGCATCCGCCCGAGGTCATTCCTAAGTTCCTCGAGGCTTGGCGGGGCGGGAGCGAAGTCGTGCATGGATTGCGGCGAGGGCGGGTTGGCGAAAGTCTGCCGCGCTCTCGCTTGTCGAAATTCTTCTACCGTCTGTTTGCGCGCGTTTCCGACCTCCGCATTCCCAAAGGCGCCACCGACTTTGCCCTGCTCGACCGCAAGGCGGTCGACGCCATGAATACGATGGGCGAACGGACTCGATTCACCAAGGGGCTCATTTCCTGGATCGGTTTCCGCACCAGCTTCGTGCCATTCTCAGTCGAGATGCGAAACGAAGGCGAGACGCGCTGGGGCCTGATCAAGCTGGTGTCCTACGCGATTGATGCGTTCTCGTCCTTCTCGTCCTTGCCGCTGAAGGTATGGT
>Ga0265325_10000895_pt1 | contig 21553 bp, 15 predicted proteins | sample 41420metaG_FD_202090 | JGI IMG/M metagenome (GOLD analysis project Ga0265325, IMG submission 202090) | Rhizosphere microbial communities from Carex aquatilis grown in University of Washington, Seatle, WA, United States - 4-14-20 metaG | ecosystem: Host-associated > Plants > Roots > Rhizosphere... | reverse complement strand
GTTCTCCGGCCTGTTCATCGGCCCCACCAGCCAGGCGCCGCGCATCGACGAGGCGCGCCACGATGTGCTGTACGAGCTCGAGATCGCCTTCCGCAAGGTGCCGCCCCGGGGCGCCGCCAACATTCCGCCCTGGCTGGTGGACCGCATCTTCCGCAATCTCCTGGCCGACGGCACCGGCAACACCCACCGCACCGAGATCTGCATCGACAAGCTCTATTCGCCCGACGGGCCCACCGGACGTCTGGGCCTGGTGGAATTCCGCGGCTTCGAGATGCCGCCCCATGCCGAGATGAGCCTGGCCCAGCAATTGCTGATGCGCGCCCTGATCGCGCGCTTCTGGCGCACGCCCTATCATTCCGACCTGGTGCGCTGGGGCACCAGCCTGCATGACCGTTTCATGCTGCCGCATTTCGTGTGGAGCGATTTCAAGGACGTCATCGCCGATATGAAGGACCATGGGTTCGAGTTCGACGATGCCTGGTTCAAGCCGCATTGGGAGTTCCGCTTCCCGCATATCGGCGAAGTGCAATATGGCGATGTCGCGCTGGAACTGCGCACCGCGCTGGAGCCCTGGCATGTGATGGCCGAGGAAGGCGCCCCCGGCGGCACCGCGCGCTATGTCGATTCCTCGGTCGAGCGGGTGGAGGTGAAGGCCAAGGGACTGACTCCCGGCCGCCACAAGGTGCTGGCCAATGGCCGCGCCATGCCGATGCGCCCCATCGCGCAGGGCGCGGCGGTGGCGGGGGTGCGCTTCAAGGCCTGGCAGCCTGCCCATGGCCTGCATCCCACCATCGCGCCCCAGGTGCCGCTGACCGTCGAGGTCTGGGATGCCTGGCGCAGCCGCAGCCTGGGCGGCTGCACCTATCATGTCGCCCATCCGGGCGGCCGCAATCCCGAAATTTTCCCGGTTAACGCCTATGAGGCGGAAGGACGCCGGCTGGCGCGCTTCGAGCCCCTGGGATTCACCGGCGGCGTGTTCGAGGCGCCACGGGAAGAGGCCAATCCCGACTTTCCCTGTACCCTGGACTTGCGCCGAAACGTGTAGTCGGAGAGTCTGATTCACCGTGTCGGACGTCGCCGAACCCAGCACCGCCAAAACCCCCGCGCGCTTCGACGAGTTGCGTGACGCGGACGGGACGGTGCGCCCGCACTGGCGCGCCTTGACCCGCACCCTGACCCAGCTTCCGCCGGAGGAATATGGCCGCCGCCAGGCCTCGGCCCGCGCCACGGTGCGCGACAATGGCGTCACCTATAATGTCTATGACGAGCAGGCCGGTCAGGCGCGGCCCTGGCAACTCGACATCGTGCCCTTCATCGTCTCGGCCAGCGACTGGAAGGCGATCGAGGCGGCAGTGATCCAGCGCGCCATGCTGGCCGATCTCATCCTGCGCGATGCCTATGGGCCGCAGCGGCTGATCCGCGAAAGCGTGGTGCCGCCGCATCTGGTGCTGGGCCATCCCCAGTTCCTGCGCCCGCTCTGCGACACCAGCCCGGTGCATGGCGTGCATGTGCATTTGTATTCCGCCGACCTGGCGCGTTCGCCCGACGGTTCCTGGCGGGTGATGGCGAGCCGTGCCGACGCGCCGGGCGGCCTGGGCTATGCGCTGGAGAACCGGCTGGTGGTGGCCCAGACCTTCCCCGAAGCCTTTGGCGACATGCGGGTGGCGCGGCTGGCCTCGTTCTTCAATGCCTATCGCGAAAATATTCTTTCGCTCGGCGCCTCGCGCCGCGATCGCGCCGTGCTGCTGACGCCGGGGCCTTACAACGAATCCTATTTCGAGCATGTCTATCTCGCCCACTATCTGGGCCTGACCCTGGTGCAGGGCGACGACCTCACCGCCCGCAATGGCGAAGTGTTCCTCAAGACCCTCACCGGGCTGGAGCGGGTGTCGGCGATCTTCCGCCGGGTCGATTCGGATTTCTGCGACCCGCTGGAATTCCGCGGCGACTCGGCGCTGGGCGTACCCGGCCTGGTCGAGGCCGTGCGGGCAGGCGGGGTGGTGCTGGCCAATGCGCTGGGCGGCGGCGTGGTGGAATCCCCGGCGATGGACGCCTATCTGCCCAATATCGCCCGCGCTCTGCTGGGCGAGGAACTGAAAATTCCCGACATCGCCACCATCTGGTGCGGCACCGAATGGGGCCGCAAGGAGGCGCTGGCCCGTCTCGATCATGCCATGCTGCGCGACGCCTTCGATGCGCGCCCGCTATTCTCGCGCCGTTCCTCCGCCCGGATGGGTTCGCAATTGAGCGCCGCCGAACGCCAGGATGCGATCGACCGCATGGCGACGCGCGGCGAGACCATGGTGGTGCAGGAGATTTCGCCGCTTGGCGTGGCGCCGGTGTATGAGAACGGCAAGTTCGGCACGCGCCCGATTTCGCTGCGGGTCTTCGCGGCCTGGACCCAGAGCGGCTGGATCGTCATGCCCGGCGGCCTCACCCGCGTCGCCGCAGACGACCGCGCCAATGCGCTGTCGATGCAGTCGGGCGCCGCCAGCAAGGACGCCTGGGTGTTGTCCACCGCGCCGGTGGACAATTTCAGCCTGCTCGCCAATGGCGGCAAGATGCTGGAGATCAAGCGCCATGGCGAATCCGCGCCCAGCCGGGCGATGGACAATCTGTTCTGGCTTGGCCGCTACGCCGAGCGGATGGAGAGTTTCGTGCGCATCCTGCGCGCCGTGGCGACGCGGGCTGGCGACGAGCCGGCGAACGCGCTGGACATCGCCCGCCGGCTGCTGGTGCCCTTCTCCCGGGCCAGCGACCAGCCGATCGAGGAAATCGGCGAGGACGGCGACCTGGCGGCCGAACTGCAGCTGATGATCTACAGCCGCCGCCACAGCCGCGGCCTGCAACGGCTGTTGTCGCGGGTGGAGAACACCGCCTGGTCGGTGCGCGACCGGCTGTCGCTGGATACCTGGCGCACCATTCACGCCCTGACCGATGCCAGCGGCCTGCCCGGCGAGGAAACCCCGTTCGAGGGCCAGGGTGCGCGCATCTATCTGGATGCGCTGGTGCGGCGCTCGGCAGCGCTGTCCGGGCTTGCCGCCGAGAACATGACGCGCGGCCCCAACTGGCTGTTCATGGATCTGGGCCGGAGGATCGAGCGCGCCCAGCAGCTTGCCTGGCTGCTGCGCCAGAGCGTGGCCGAGGCCGATGCGCGCGAAGGCGAGACCATGCGGGTGCTGCTGGAGATCGCCGACAGTTCGATGACCTATCGCTCGCGCTATCTCAATGTGTTCCAGCTTTTGCCGGTGATGGATTTGCTGCTGCTGGACGAATACAACCCTCGTTCCGCCGCCTTCCAGCTTGCCGCCATCGAGACCCATCTGCGCGAGCTGCCGCGCATCACGCTCGCCCAGCGCAGCGACGTTCCCCGCACCCTGGCGGCGGAAATGCGCCAGCGCGCCGCCAACGCCCAGCCGGCCCAGCTTGCCTTCTGCAAGGCCGGGGTGCGGCCGGGCCTGATCGAGCTGACCGACGCGATCTATTCCGATTGCGGGCTGCTGTCCGACGCCATCGCCGACGCCTATTTCCAGCATGCCGTGAGGCATCGCACCGGCTCGGCGGGGACGAATTGATGTGCTTCAACATCACAAGCTGTCATCCCGGGCGGCGCGTCAGCGCCGGTCCGGGACCCATGGAGCCGCTGGCTGGATGGATCCCGGCCCTGCGCATTGCTAACGCAATGCTTGGCCGGGATGACAGATGTGGCGTCGAAGCGGGGGGTGCCTGATGGACTATTTCGTCCGCCACCGCACCACCTACCGCTATGTGCAGGACGTGTCCTATTCCTGGCACATCGCCCATCTCGCCCTGCGCGAGACGGCGGTGCAGGCGGTGCATGAAAGCCGCATCACCTTCAATCAGGAAGCGGCCAGCCGGGTGCGGCGGCCGGATTATTTCGGCAATCCCTGCGAATGGTTTTCCTTCGATCAGCCCCACACCATGCTGGAAATCCTGGCCGAGAGCCGGGTGACGGTGGACAAGCGGCCCGAGCGCGCTTCCAAGGACAGCCTGACCTGGGAAGAGATGCGCGCCGGACTGGAAGCGCCCGCCGACGCCGAGGCGCGCGACGCGGTGCAATATCTGTTCGATTCCCCGCTCACCGCCTTCAAGAGCGACATTGCCTCCTATGCGCGGCAGAGCTTTCCGCCCGGCCGCCCGCTGCTGGCCGGGGCGATGGAGCTGATGACTCGCATTCACGCCGATTTCCGCTACGACACCAGTGTGACCGACGCGACCACGCCGGTGGACGCGGTGTTCGAGATCCGCGCCGGGGTGTGCCAGGACCTCGCCCATGTCGGCATCGCGTCGATGCGCAGCATCGGCCTGGCGGCGCGCTATGTCTCCGGCTATCTGCTCACCCAGCCACCGCCCGGCATGCCGCGGCTGCTGGGCGCCGACGCCAGCCATGCCTGGTTCTCGGTGTGGGCGCCGCCTTTCGGCTGGGTCGATCTCGATCCCACCAATGCGGTGATCGTCGGCGAAGGCCATGTCACGGCGGCCTGGGGCCGCGACTATGGCGATGTCGCGCCGGTGGGCGGCATCATCCTGGGCGGCAGCGACCATGACATCGATGTCGCGGTGGATGTGATCCCCTCGGTCGACAGCTTCGTGGACCGCAAGCCAGGCTGACTATTTTTTGCAGACAAGACCCATTGTCTGTTCCAGTCGCCCATCCAGGGAGACCATTTCCAGCGGCCCCAGCTTTTCCGGTTTGAGGCCCGGCCCCGACAACAGGAAGATGCTGCGATAGTCATGGCGCAGCGGCCAGAAGCCGTGATCGCCTTTTTCCGGCGGCGGTTCATGCGGCACGTCGCGCTCGCTGCGCCCGAACATCACATGGTCGGCGGGCTCGAAGGCGATGGCGTCGCCCAGGCCGGGCGCGTATTTGGCCAGCTCCTCATGGGGTATTTCGCGGCCGACATCGCCCTTGCCGATCTGCGAACGCAGCCAGTCCGCCACTTTGGGATCGCTGGCGACGGCGATGCCGCCCATCGCCTTGAGGTCGCCGGTGACACCGGCGGCAGCCGCGATCGCCCGCAAATTGGCGATATGATCCACCCGCTCGAAGCCGTGGTCGGAAACCAGCGCGAAGTCATAGTCCTTGGGCAGCGCCTTCAATATATCACCGATCAGTTCGTCGGTGCGTTCCATGATCGCGTTGGCGTTCCTGTCGAACGGTCCCTGGTCATGCGCTTCCGAATCCAGATCGACCAGATGGGCAAGCAGCAGATCGGGCTTTTTCTGCTTCAGCAGATAAAGCACCGCCTGGGTACGGGTGCGGTCGTCCACCCATTGCTGGGCGAAGGAGGGATAGGCGCTGGTGATTTCAGCGACAAGGCCGGGCGTGCCATATTTCTCCACTGACTCCAAATCCATCGAGCCGCCATTGCGGCGGACGAACACTTCGGGAAGGTTCCAGGTGATCCTGGCTTCCATGGTCACCGGCCAGGTCACCGCCGCCGTGGTGCGGCCTGCCTCGCCGGCGCATTGCCACAGGGTCTGGACCTTCAGCTTGTTGGCCGACCAGAAGCTGAGCGCGGGATCGAGCGTGCCGCGGGCATTGGAGAGAATGCCGCTCTGGTCCGGCCGCGCCCCGCTGATGATGGCGGTGTGCGACGGCCAGGTGATGGTCGGCCATACCCCGACCACCCCGTCGGCAACCTGGCTTGTCGCCAGCAGCCTGCGGATATTGGGAATCCTCAGCCCCATCGCATCGCGGTCGCGCAGATAGCGCCAGTCCAACCCGTCGATCGACAGCACCATCAGCTTGTGCGGCGCCGCCTGTGCCGCCGTCGCCGCGGCCAGGCAAAGACCTGCCGCCAGGACCAGCCTGCGCATCAGAACGACGCCCCCACCCCGACCCAGAAGGCGCGGCCATTGTTGAGGGCGGAATAGTTGAGCTGCTGGGTCGGCCCCACCACCTTCTGCGAGATGCCGTTCAGCAAATTCTTGCCCTGCACCCGGAACGAGATGTTGTCGTCCAGCTTGTAGCCGATCTGGGCGTCCAGGGTCGAAAGCCCGGCCCACCATTGATCGTTGACCGCGTTGCTGGTGTCGAAGCTGATCGGCATCTTGCTGGTATAATTGTAGGCGAGCTCGCCGCTCCATTCGTCATGGCTGTAGAGCAGCGAGACATTGGCGACGAATTTGGAGGATTCCATCAGCTGCGGCAAGCGGCGCAGGGTTCCGTCCGACATGCGGATATGGGGCGGGTCCTGGCTGATGAGGGAGACGTTGCCGCTGCCGCCGAAATCGGACAGGAAATCCGGCAGGAAATCGAACTTCACGTCCGACAGGCCGAACTCGATGCCCTGCACCGTGGAATGGTCGGCGTTCTGGGCCTGGGTGATGGTGAGGGTGACGGGATTGGGATAGCCCGGCACCGTCGCGTTGTTGATGGTGGTGTTGAGGGTGACGATCTCGTTCTCGATCTCCTTGTCGAAGATCGCCACCGACGCCAGCACGCCCTGGGCGGGATACCATTCCGCCGACAGGTCGTAATTGGTCGATTCCCGCGGCTTCAGGGTGGGGTTGGAGATCGATTCCGACGCCAGGTTGCCCGACACCGAGGCCGAGCCGTTCTGTGCGAGATTGGAATAGGTGGGCCGGGCGAGGTTCTGACTGATCGCGGCGCGCAGCTTGATGTCCTCGACCACATCCCAGGAGACATTGAGCGAGGGCAGCAGCCGGGCATAATGGGACGGGGTGTTGGTGGCGACGAAATTGCTGGTCGAACTGAACGGCACCGGCTGATAATTCTGGATCAGCATGTTGGTGTTCTCGTAGCGCAGACCGGCCAGGGCATAGAGATCGCCCCATTTATACTGCGCCTCGGCATAGAAGGCCTGGATGCGCTCGGTCAGGTGATAATTGCTGATCGTGCTGTTGAGCGCGTTGCTGGCGAAAGGCGTGAACAGGCCGGGATTGGCGGTGACGAAAGCGCGCGCGCTGTCGGGATTGACCAGCAGCAGGCTTTGGCCCTCGCCATCGTAAAGGCTCAAGGTCTTGTTAATGACGCCGGTGGTGGCGAGGGTCGGGGCGGTGGCGGCGGTCGCGTTCACCCGGTTGTAGGTGTTGTAATATTGCTGGTGCAGTTCGCGCCAGGTCCAGCCCGCCTTGAAGCCGAAGCCATCGGAATCGGAATCCATATTGTCGCTGAATTCCAGCTTGGTTTGCGGCAAATGGCTGAGCGAGGTGTCGACCTGATCCAGGTGATAGACCATGTTGTAATTGCCCGGATTCATGAAGGCGGCGACGCTGTTCGGGGTGAACAGCGGCGCCTGGGGCGCGTCCAGGTCATAGGCAAAGCCGAAGGTCGAGGCCGGAATGGAAGACGGCGGCAGGAACTGATCCTCGTCGGTGGTCTGCTTGTACTGGCCGACCCCGTAATTGACCGTCAGGTCGAGATGCATATGGGCGTCGAAATCCACCCCGCCGCCGGCATCGACATAGCTGAGCTGGCGGTACTGCACATATTTGTCGAAATCCACTTCCGGCGAGCCGGCGGCAAAGCTGCCGGTGGTGGCGGTGGCGATCAGCGGATTGCCGGAACGGTTCAGATATTGCGAGTAGCGATGCTCGTTATTGATGAACTCGAAAAGGCCGCCTGCGAGATGGGCGTGGAACATGCCGTGATCGTTGTAGTCCAGCCGCCCGAAGGCGCCCGGCCGGGTGCGGTTATTGTCGTAATAATACCAGCGGTGGCGGTCAGGGATGGGGATGTCGCCCGTCACGTTGCTGCTGGGCGACAGGGTCGAACTCGCCGCGCCATTGCTGCCCAGCGGGACGGTCGCCGTGCCCGAGCCGACGCCCGTGGAGGGATAATAGGAATAGCCAAGGGTATAGGTGTTGAGGGACGAGGAGGAACGCATCATGTAGCTGCCCAGCAGCACGATGCCGAACTTGTCGCCGTCGAAGGTGTTGCTGTAGATCGCATCGACCTGGCCGGAAGGCAGGAACCCGTGCACATGTTCGGTCGCCTCCCAATAGGCGTAGTCGACATTGGCGGTGAAATGCTCGCCCGGCCGGTCGAAGGCGGAGCGGGTTTTCAATTCCGTGACACCGCCGGCGGCGTCGGAGACTTCGTCCACCGTCCAGCTCTTGTTGACGGCGACCTGGCTGACCAGCACCGAAGGCAGCACGTCGAGCGACACCTGGCGACGGGTTTCCTCGGTGGAGGGAAGCTGCAGCCCGTCGATCTCGATGGAATTATAGTCGGGGTTGAGGCCGCGCACGGTGAGGAACTGGTCTTCGCCGCGGCCATTGTTGATCTGCAGCACCAGGCCTGGGACCTTGCGCAGCGCGTCGCCCAGGCCGAATTCCGGGATCGAGCCGATTTCGTCGGAGGAGATGCCGTCCGTCACATTGACCGACTGGCGCTTCTCGTCGATGGATTTTTCCAGGGCGTATTTCTCGCCCGTCACCGTCACGGTTTCCACATTCTGCGCCGCGGCGCGGCCGGCATACAGCGCAAAAACGCAAAGGCTGGTATTGAGCAGCCGCGCGCGAAACAAGTCCGACATGAAGACCCCTCGTTTTTGTCGTTACCGGAAAGCAGGCCGGGGTTAAGGGTGCGGTTCGAAGGATCCGCGAAGGCTTGATGAAGATTTGACGACGCCCCAGCGGCAAATTATCCATGCGCGCGATCTGCGCGATTTCCGGGCAACAGCATGACCACATCGCTTGTGATGTTTCTTGCACTCGCCACCGCCGCCGCGACCATGGTCGGCGGCCTGCTGGCAGTCGCCCTGAAGGATCGTCTTCCGCTGGTGCTGGGATTTTCCGCCGGAGCGGTGATCGGCGTCGCCTTCTTCGACCTGCTGCCGGAGGCGATGGCGGCAGGCAGCGGAGCCTATGCGCCGCAATCCCTGCTGGCCTGGGCGGGTGTGGGATTTCTCGGTTATGCCCTGCTCGACCGGCTGGCGGCGCAGCATGGCGAGGCGGGTGTGCCGAATGCCTCGCGCGGTGTCATCGGCGCGATGAGCTTTTCGGTCCATAGCGTGCTCGACGGCTTCGGGATGGGAGTTGCCTTCCAGGCTGGGCGGGGCATCGGGCTGGTGGTCGCCGCCGCGGTGCTGGCGCATGATTTTTCCGACGGCCTCAATACCGTCAATGTCGTGGTCAAGAATGGCGGCACCCGCGGCCGCGCGCTGCGCTGGCTGGCGGTCGATGCGCTGGCGCCGGTGCTGGGCGCGGCGCTCAGTCTGATGATCATGCTCCCCGCCAATGTCATCGCCGTACTGCTGGCGGTGTTCGGCGGGTTCTTCCTTTATATCGGCGCCGCCGACCTGCTGCCTGCCGCCTATCGCGCCCGGCCGCAACCTTCGACCGCCTTCGTCACCCTGGCGGGCGCGGGCCTGCTGTATCTGGCGACACGGCTGGCCGGCGCACTGTGAATTCCGTCAGCGCCTAGGGCGGCGGGATCTGTGTCAGCAACGGCTTGCCGGCGAAATGAGCGTCGAGATTGTCCAGCACCAGCTGGCTCATGGCGCGGCGGGTTTCCACCGTGCCGCTGCCGATATGGGGCAGCAGGGTCACATTGTCCATCGCCAGCAGCGCCTCGGGCACCTTGGGTTCATGGGCGAACACGTCGAGGCCCGCACCGCCCAGCTTGCCGGACTTGAGCGCATCGACCAGCGCGTCCTCGTCCACCACCGCGCCGCGCGCGACATTGACCAGGATGCCGGCGGGCCCCAGCGCCGCGATCACCTTGGCGTTGACGATGGCCTTGGTCTCAGCCGTCGCCGGGATGATGACCACCAGGAAATCGCTGTTGCGGGCAAGTTCCTCCAGATCGGCATAATGCTTGTAGGTCACACCTTCGACCGGGCGGCGGGTGGTGTAGGCGATGGTCATGTCCATCGCCTCGCCGCGCCGCGCGATCGCCTTGCCGATGCGCCCCAGCCCCAGGATGCCCAGCCGCTTGCCGCTCACCGTGCTGGCGAGGGGATAATCGCCCTTCTTCGCCCAGCTGCCATCGCGCACCCAGCGGTCCGACGCCACCAGCCGCCGCGCCGTCATGGTCATCAGGGCGATGGCAAGGTCGGCGACGTCGTTGTTCAGTACATCGGGCGTGTTGGTGACGGGAATGCCCTTGGAGCGGGCATACTCCACCGGGATGCCGTCATAGCCCACGCTGCCCGAGCAGATGATCTCCAGCCTGGGCAACCGGTCGATCAGGCCGGGCTCGGGACCCAGATGACCATTGGTCACCACAGCACGAATGTCGCCGGCAACCTTGTCCAGCCCTTCGCGGCTGTGCAGGCGATAGCGGGCTTCGAGCTTGGCCTGCACTTCCGGCCGCAGCTTGAACAGTTGCAAAACGTCGATCGGCATCTTTATTGGGCTTCGGCCATCGCCTTCATCGCGTCCAGCCCGTCACTGAAGCGCTTGGTGCGCGAGGCGCGGTCGGCGGCCTTGGCCTCCGCCGTCGCCAGCGGAGCGGCGTCATAGAACAGGGTGTAGACCAGCCTTGTGTGCCTGCCGCCATCGGCCGGCTCCGCCGCCAGGGTGCCGTGATAGAGTATGGTCGTGGCCGGCTGGGTGTAGGTGTAGGAGTGGGGCGTCTTGGCCACCATCACTTCGACAATGGTGTTGTTGTCGCGCTTGAGATTGCGCACCGTGCCGACGCTGTTGCCGTCACCGCTGGCGATGCTGCAGGGCACCTTGAACCAGTCCTGGATGGCGCAATAGGGACCGACCTTGGCCCAGGTCTTGTCGGGCGTCTGGTTGACATCCTTGGTCAGAACGATGGTCACATAATCGGGGTCCGCCGCCAAAGCGGGCGTGAATGCCGCGCATGCCAGGGTGATTGCTGCACCTGCGAGTATGAGTTTCATGTCCGTCTCCCTTACCTGGCTGCGCTTTTCCGCCCGCTTTATCTCTGATAAAACCCAATGCCGTCAAACCCAGGCCGGAATCATGAGAAAAAGCATCCTCGCAGCCGCGGCGATCGCCGCCGCAGGCGGGGTGCTGGGCCCGGCGCTTGCCGCACCTGATGGCGATCTCAAAGTGATCACCGGCGCGGGCATGACCGCTCCTGTCAATGTCATTGCCGCGGATTTCGGGGCGAAGACCGGCAGTCATGTCATCGTCATCGGCGACACCACCGGCGGGGTGCAGAAGCGGCTGGAGAGCGGCGAGCAGGCCGATCTGGTGCTGGTTACCACCGCGGTGATGGACAAGCTGACCAAGGAAAGCCTGGTGGTGGCTGACCACAGCGACATTGCTCGGGTGATGGTCGGCATCGGGGTCAGGAAGGGTGCGCCCGAGCCCGACATTTCCTCTGCCGCGGCGGTCAAAAGCGCGCTGCTGGCAGCGAAATCGATTTCCTATGTCGATCCGGCGGCGGGCGGGGTCACCGGACCTTTCTTCGCCGCCCTGTGCCAGCGCCTGGGCATCGCCAGCGAGGTCGCCGCCAAGACGGTGCTGAAAAAGACCGGCGGCGAGGTCGCGGCGGCAGTCGCCGGCGGCGAGGCCGAACTGGGCGTCACCCTGGTGAGCGAATTGCTGCCCGACAAGGATGTGACGGTGGCCGGACCGCTGCCCACCGAGATTCAGATCGACATGATCTATACCGCTGCGCTGGCCACCAACGCGGCCCATGCCGACGCGGCCCGCAAGCTGCTGGCACAGATGCGCAGCCCCGCCGGCCAGATCGCCATCCGCCAGGCCGGGCTTGTCACCATCGCCCCATAACAACAGACAGTTCAACAGGAAGGACGCATCATGGATCGCCGCAAATTCTTTTCCGTCACCGGGGCCGGAGCCGCCGGCCTTGCCGCCGGGCTGGCGCCGGGCGCCGCGAACGCGCAAAGCACGGCCTGCGCCAGCGCCAAGCTGCAGCCGCTGAAAGCGCGGCTGGGTCATCAATTCGGCTCGCTCACCGATCAGACCGCCGACTGGGTGGCGCGCTTCGGGGTGGACGCGGTGTGCTCCAGTCCCAAGGTGGCCGATCCCGAGCGGCTTTATCCCACCGTGGAAGAGCTGAAAGGCATGCTCGCCATCGCCGACAAGCACAAGGTGAAGGTCGAGATCGTCGACAGCGTGCTGCTGACCTCCTCGCTGGTGGACAAGGAAAAGCATCCCGCCATCGTGCTGGGCCAGTCGCCGGAGCGCGATCATGACATCGAGGCGTTCCAGAACCACATCAAGAATTGCGCCGCCACCGGGATCCGCTGCCTCAAATACAATATGAGCATCCTGGGCGTGGTGCGGCTGGAGGAAATGAAGGGCCGCGGCGACACTTTCTACAACCGCTGGAACTACAAGGACGCGGTGGCCAAGAATCCCCCGCTGACCAAGGCCGGCAATGTCAGCGAAGAGCAGTTCTGGGAGCGGATCGACTATTTCCTCAAGCGGGTGGTGCCGGTGGCGAACGAATACAAGGTGCAGATCGCCTGCCACCCCCAGGACCCGGGCATGCCGCCGGAAGGCTATCGCGGCGTCCACACCGTGCTCGGCACCATCGACGGGTTGAAGAAATTCGTCGGCATGTATGAAAGCCCCTATCACGGCCTCAATTTCTGCCAGGGCACTGTCAGCGAAGACCTTGAGCATCCCAATGACGAGATCGGCGATGTGGTCCGCTGGTTCGGCAGCCGCAACAAGATCTTCAATGTCCATTTCCGCAATATCCGCGGCCACCGCAGCGATTTCGTCGCCGAGATGTTCCCCGACGAAGGCGATGTCGATTTCGTCAAGGTGCTGAAGGTCTATCGCGAGGTCGGCTATCCCTATCTCCTGATGCCCGACCATGCCCCGCGCGTGGCGGGGCCGGGCTATGAATGGGGCGCCAACGAGAATTTCGCCTTCGAGTTCGGCTATATCCGCGCCCTCATCCAGGCCGAGAAGCACATCGTCTGAGCGTATTCAGGCCGTAAGGGAAAACAGCGCAGAGCCAGGCTCTGCGCTGTTTTCACGTGTGTCTCTGGCGGAGTGTCAGCCGCCGGCCGCGGTCAGCGCCGCCTTGCAGGCATCGGACAGCTTGTCCTTGTTGTCGTTCAGGCAGGCGCGGCGTTCGGGTCCGCGCTTGTCGGCGCAATATTTCTGGCCGTCTTCGCGGCACTCCGGGATGCGTCCGCCGCCGGGGGCCGGGGCGGCACCGCCAGCCGGAGGCGGGGTCTGGGCAAAGGCGCCGGCCGTGAATGCCAATGACGCGGCTAGCGCGAGAGTGATGGTCTTCATGCTGGTATTCCTCCTTGAGGGTCTCTGAAGCCCTTTCGAGCTGCGCCCGGCGCCTCTTAGATCAGACCTGCCATCCGTCCTTCATGAAATAAAGGACAGCGGCGCTATCTGTATTCTATAGACAGGATCGATATTCGCGCCTGCCTCAATCCGGCAGAGCGATGCGCGTCGCCATGCGCCGCCTATAGCCTATAGCAATGGCGCGAGTGGTCGATTTGCATCAGCGCGCGGAAATATCTCGTATCGAGATGTGTCAGAGCGGCTTCACGGACAAATGATTTGACATCCTAAACGCAAGTTCGGAATCTGACCCCGAGCATGTCGCCACGGCAACGCCGGGGACACATAGAAAATGACTGCCGTCCGAGGGAACACGCCACGTTCTGAAAACTGATTCTGCCGCGCCGCAGCAAGCGGCGCGTTTTTGCGCGCGCACAACAAAAACACGATTCAACCACAGGGAGACACCATGTTCCATCAATCCAGCCGCCGGCCTTTCTCGTTTCTCAAATCCGGCGGTTCGGTCGCCGCCCTGGCCGCGGTCGCCTCCGTGGCGCTGACCGGCGCGGCGGCGGCCCAGACGCCCGGCGATACCGAAACCGTGACGGTGACCGGCTTCAAGGCCAGCCTGGAGCGGGCGCTGGACGCCAAGCGGCAGGCGACCGGTTCATCGGATTCGATCCTGGCGGAAGATATCGCCAAATTCCCCGACCTCAATCTGTCGGAATCCATCCAGCGCATTCCCGGCGTCGCCCTCAACCGCTCCAATGGCGAAGGCAAGCAGATCGCGGTGCGCGGCCTGTCGCCCCTGTTTACCACAGTCCAGATCGACGGCATGGAGACGATCACCAATTCCGGCAACAATGTCGGCCGTTCCTTCGACTTCAATGTGTTCGATTCCGACCTGTTCTCCGGCATCACGGTCAACAAGACCTCCTCCGCCGACCTGCATGAGGGCGCGCTGGGCGCGACGGTGCAGCTCTCCACCGCTCATCCCTTCGATCATCAGGGCTTCACCCTGGTCGGTTCGGGCCAAGGCAGCTACAACGATCTCAACGGTGCAGTGAATTCGCGCTTCTCGGGCCTGGTGTCCGACACTTTCATGGGCGGCACGCTGGGCGTACTGTTCGCCGGCGCCTATCAGAGCCGCAATGTGCTGTTGTTCGATACCGACTCGGTCGGCTTTCAGAACGACAATACTGGCCAGACCGCCAGTCACGCCTCGCCGCTGATCGCCGGCTGCCAGACCAATGTGCCCGGCTTGGCCGCCCAGTGCGCCATCAACCAGCGGGTCCACAGCGTCACGGTGCAGGGCACTGGGCTGCCGGGCACCATTCCCCAGGTGGCAGGCACGGTCGAAACCAACGGCAACGGCCTCGTCAGTACAGCATTTCCCACCGGCAATGGCGCGAACTACACCGCCAGCCAGCTGCCCAACGATTATGACGTGGTCAACGAGGCCTATCACGATCGCTTCCCGCGCTACATTCCCGGCCACCAAGCCGAAAAGCGCACGGGCTTCACCGGCTCGGTCCAGTGGCAACCCGACGACCAGACCCTGTTCACCCTCGACGCATTATGGTCCGATCTCTATCTGGTGCAGGACAATTCCGACATCGTTTCGCCGACCTGGGGCACCTCCGGCGTCAGCAGCAATCTGGCGCCTGGCGGCGCGCCGCCGCTCAAGGCGCCGACCCTGGGCCTAGGCAGCATCAACATCATCAACTACACGGTCAACGAAAAGACCAACAATCTGCAATCCCTCGCCGCGACCAATGTCGGCCTGACCTCCGAGCGCGCCGGCACCATCGCCGATACGCGCTTCTCGCAAGTGTCGCTGACCGGAAGCCACGACTTTTCTGATGGTTTCAAGGTCGACGGCCATGTCGGCTGGTCACAGTCACACTATGTCACCACACTCTCTTATTTGTTCAAGATGGATTACGACTGCACCGCGGCGACTGCCACCGGCGGCAATATCGCCAACTGTCCCGGGGGCGTGGCGGGCGGTGTCGGCACGGCCGCAGCGCCTTACATCGTGAACTTTCCCGGCAGCCAGGAAATCAATTTCGGCAACAGCGTGGGCCAGATCGATCCCACCTCGCCCAACGGCTGGTTCGTCACCCAGTATCGCAACACGCCGGTGTTCAACTTTACCCAGTATCATTCCGCGAGCCTGCACGCTTCCTACAAACTGAACGACGAGATCACTTTCGAGGCCGGCGCCGATTACAAGAATTTCGGCTACCGCACCCAGAAGCTCGCCCGCTTCAATGGCAGTACCGCCAACCTGGACAGCTTCATTCCGACCGACCTGGAGAATGCCGATCTTTCCACCATCACCGATATCTATCACCTGGAAGGCATGGGCGCCCCGGCCGGCACCGCGACCTCCTGGATCACGCTGTCGCCCACCAAGCTGAACAAGCTGTTCGGGGTGTTCAACCAGAGCGCCGAGAACTATGTCTGGCCGACGAACGGCACCAATTCCGCCTCGGGCGCCTGCCCCACCACCGGCTGTTCCGCCTTCCAGCTTGGACCCGGCCAGTACCTGACCTCCAACGGCTCGATCAACGAGGACGATTCCAGCGCCTGGTTCATGGCGGACTGGGACACCAAGATCGGACGCATCCCATTCCGCGGCAATATCGGCGTGCGCTACGCCCTCACCGACACGGTCGGCTATGGCTACAATTATGACACGACCGCCAAGGCAATCGTGCCGGTCACCATTCCCCACACCTATCATGACTGGCTGCCTTCGATGAACGCGGTGCTGGAGCCGGCCGACGACTTCCTCATCCGGGCCAGCATTGCCCAGGTGATGTCGCGGCCCAACCTGCCCGACCTGGTGCCGGGCATCAGCGCCAGCAAATCGGGTACCGGCGCACTCACCATCGGCGGCGGTAACGCCCTGCTCGATCCCTATCGTGCCAATGACGCGGACCTGTCGTTCGAATGGTATTATGACAAGGGTGCGCTGTTCTCGATCGCATTTTTTTACAAGCATATCGACGACCTGATCGCCACCCAGAACACCAATATTCCCGTCACTGGCAATCCGTTCGGCATTCCCACCAGCATCGCGCTGGCGGCCTGCGGCGGCGTATTCCTGCCCAATTGCAACGCCGACAATCCCGCCAACTTCCAGTTCAAGGTCAACCAAAAGGGCTCGCCGCTCTACGGCACCGAGATCAACTGGCAGCAGCCTTTCGACTTCCTGCCGGATATCTGGAGCAATTTCGGCGTCCTGGGCAATGTCACCTTCGTGCAGGCGCGGCAGAACTATCTCGCCGCCAACGGTTCCATCCAGGCAGTCGCAGACCTGGAGAACATGTCGCGCACCAGCTGGAACGCCACCTTTTATTACGACGATGGCGTTTTCCAGGGCCGCGTGTCGGCAGCGGCACGCAGCCGCTATCTGGACACCGCGGGCGTCAATCCGGGTAATGGCAACGACGTGCGCATCTTCCAGGGCAGCACCAATATCGACGCCTCAGCAAGCTACAAGTTCGACGACAGCCTCACCTTCACCTTCCAGGCCATCAACCTGACCAACCAGCCGGTCATCTCGTATCTGGACTCGGTCGGCCAGCGTCTCAATCACGGGGATTGGACGGGGTCGGAATATTATCTGGGCGTGCGCTACGCCTACTAGCAATCGTCGTACATCCTGCGACAGCGCCGGGCTGAACGAGCCCGGCGTTTCCGCTTCCAGCCCGCGCCTTCCGCTGCTAGTCTTGGCCGGGACAAGAAGAACATGGGGAGTGACGCAATGCGGCTCGCAACCGGTCTGATGGCGGGGGCCCTGGTGGCATGCACCGCCGCATCGGCCCAGATCAACGATCCCGGTCCTTCCACGCCGGGCGACTGGACGGTCTATCCCGGCACCTACAATTCCCAGCGCTATTCGCCGCTGAAGCAGGTGACCACCGCCAACGTTGCGGGGCTGCAGGTCAAATGGGTCTATCACTTCTCCGGCGCGACCAAACTGGAAGTGACCCCGGTGGTGAAGGACGGGGTGATGTATCTCGCCCAGTTCAACCGGGTCGACGCGATCGACGCGCGCACCGGCAATGTGATCTGGCGCTACCAGCGCCCGCCCGCCTCCACCGCCGCCTATCGCGGCACTTCGGTCTATGACGGCAAGGTCTATGTCGCGACCAGCGACGCGCATCTGGTGGCGCTGGATGCGCGCAACGGCGCGGTGGTGTGGGATGTGCCGGTCGATGGCGGACGGCCGCTGTCGGGCGCCGCGCCTTTCGCCGCCAAGGGCAAGATCATTGTCGGCGTGCTGGACCAGCCGGACGGCTATATCCAGGCCTATGACGCCGCCACCGGCAAACATGCCTGGACCTGGCATGCGATCCCGAAGCTCGGCGAGCCGGAATCCAAGACCTGGTCAGACGGCCAGGTGGATGGCGGCGGCGCGGTGTGGATGAGCGGCTCCTTCGATCCGGAGCAGAATGTCATCATCTATGGCACCGGCCAGCCCAACCCGCCCTATTCCGCTGAAGTGCGGATGGGCGACGATCTCTACAGCGATTCCATCGTCGCCATCGATGTCGATACCGGCAAGCTGAAATGGTTTTTCCAGACCACGCCGCACGACCAGCATGACTGGGACGCCGCCAGCGGCACCCTGACCCTGTTCGACGCCGTGTGGCAGGGCAAGCCGCGCAAGCTGCTGATGCAGAACAACCGCAACGGCTTCTTCTTCGTGATCGACCGCACCAATGGCAAGTTTGTGCGCGGCAATGCCTTCATCAATGACATGAACTGGGCTTCCGGGCTGACAAAGGAAGGCCGGCCCATCGTCCTTCCCACCAGTGCGCCCTCGGTCAAGGGCACCCTGACCTGTCCCACCACGGCGGGCGCCACCAACTGGCCGTCCTCGACCTACAGCCTGGATACCGGCCTGATCTATTTTCATACCATCGAAGGCTGCGGCATCAACTATCGGGTCAGTTCGGAGCCGGGCGCCGGCACCAGCTATATCGAGAGCCCCGAGGAGCGGACGAAATGGATCAGCCATATCCGCGCCTTTGAGCCACTGACCGGCAAGCTGGTGTGGGACGATACCGAAGTGCGCAACAACCATTACGGCCCTGGCCTGCTCAGCACCGCGGGCGGGCTGTTGTTCGCGCCGGAGCAATATGGCCAAGTCTCCATGCTGGACGCGCGCAGCGGCAAGCGGCTGTGGCATCTCAACACCGGCGATTACATCACCGCCAGCCCGATCACCTACATGGTGGACGGCAAGCAGTATTTCGCCATCGCGGCCGGGACCAACGTGTTCTCCTTTGGCCTCTCGGACGACGCGAAAGGGGGTGCACAATGAACCGCCTTCTCGCAGCGATGCTGCTCACCGCCTGTGCCGCCCTGCCGGCGGCCGCGCAACAGCGGGCGGCGGCGCCCACGATGTCGAACCCCAGTCCCCAGACGGTGGCGGAGGGCAAGGCCGCCTATGACAAGAACTGCGTCTCCTGTCACGGCGCCAATGGCACCGCGGGCGAGCGCGCGCCTGCCATCGTGTTGACCGGCATGACCACCGCACTGCGCAGCCAGCTTAGCGAATCGCAGATCCGCGGCATCATCCATGACGGCATTCCCGACACCCAGATGCCGGCCTGGGGAGGCAAGCTGTCCGATGACGACATCGGCAAGATCGTCGCCTATATCCATGCCCTGCGCGGACCCGCGTTGGACAGTCCGTGGCCCGGCGATCCGGCCCGGGGCGAGCAGGTGTTCTGGGGCAAGGGCGAGTGCGGCACCTGCCACATGATCTATGGCCGCGGCGGCGTGGTCGGGCCCGACCTCAGCAACATCGCCGCCATCCGCAAGGCGGCGGCGATCAGCGACGCCCAGACCAAGGTGGAGCACAAGGTCTATGGCGATGGCGGCGTGGCCCCGTCGGTGATCCCGCCCATCGACCGCAATCCCGTGACGGTGGTGACCAAAGCCGGCCAGACCATCGACGGCGTGATGCTGAACCAGGATTCCTATTCGGTGCAGATGATGGGCATGGACGGCAAGCTGCATCTGCTGGACCGCAACGACCTGACCAGTGTCACCATCAAGCCGGGCACGGTGATGCCCACCGACTATGACAAGCGGCTGACCAAGGACGAGTTCGGCGACCTGCTGGCGTTCCTGACCCGCCAGGGCAAGATGCCGGCTACCCCGACGTCCCGCCGCGGCGCCGATTGAGGAGATGCCGATGAAACGTCTTGCCCTTGGCCTGATGCTCACGGCACTGGCGCTTCCCGCCTGTGCCGACGATTTCCTTTATGCCGGCGCCTACACCAGTGGCACCTCCAAGGGCATCTATGCCTGGCGCTTCAACGAGAAGGACGGCTCGGTCAAATCGCTGGGCCTGGTGGCGGAGACGCCGCAGGCCGCCCATGTCTGGGCCACGCCCAATGGCAAGTATCTCTACACCGTGAACTGGCTGAACGACGGCACGGTCAGCGCCTATGCCATCGATGCCAAGACCGGCGCGCTCAACTTCCTCAACAAGACCAGCGCCCAGGGCGCGCTGCCCAACCAGGTGGTGGTCGATCCCAGCGGCCGGGTGGCGGTGGTGGTGAATTATGCCAGCGGCTCCGGCGCGGCTTATAAATTGGAGCCGGACGGCAAGCTTGGCGAGGCCTTCTGGGTCGACAAGCACACCGGCAAGCCGCTGTCCGACAAGCAGCCAGGCGCCAAGCAGCATGGCATCCAGTTCAGCAAGGACAACAAATTCATGTACATCACCGACCTGGGGCTGGACCGGGTCTATTCCTATCATTTCGACGCGGCGGTGCCGTCAATCGCCGCCTGCGACACGCCCTATGTGAACACCCATGCCGGGGCGGGGCCGCGGCGCATCCAGATGTCGCCGGACGGCAAGTTCCTTTATGTCGATCACGAAACCGATTCCGAAGTCGGCGTCTACACCATCGACGGCTGCACGCTGAAGGAGATTCAGGTCCTCAGCACCCTGCCCGCCGGCTCGAAGGCGCGCAATTCGACGGCCGAGCTCACCATCGACAAGGCCGGGCACTATCTCTATGTCGGCAATCGCGGCGATGACACGGTCGCGCTGTTCGCCCTCGATCCCAAGACCGGCATGCTGAGCCTGAAGGAGAACATCCCCTCGGGCGGCAAGACGCCGCGCAATCTGCGCTTCGATCCCAGCGGCAACTGGTTCTTCGCCGCCAACGAGAATGGCGGCAATATCACCGAGTTCAAGGTGGACAAGGCGAGCGGCCATCTGACGCCCACCGGCGTCGCAATGCCGATCAACACGCCGGGCGGGATGTACTTCGTCCGGGCCAAATAGTCCGCATCCCGTTCGTCATGGCCCGGCTTGTCCGGGCCATCCAGTTTTCTGGAGGAACTGGATCGCCCGCATAAAGCGGGCGATGACGGTTGGGGAGCAGATTACTTCGGCAGCTTCAGGAACTGATCCGGCGTCAGGGCGTGGTCGGTGTAGCGCGCCTCGGCAATCGCGCCGTGGAAATAGTTCACCCGGTTCATGCGGGTGCCGACCATCATATGACCCGGCCCGTGCGGCACGTAATTGTCGATCTCGGCCTCGCCCTGCAGCTCGCCATTGACATAGGTGCGGAACATCTTGCCGTCATAGACCTGCGCCACCGCATACCAGGGGCCGATGGGATGCAGCTTGTCGGGGAACATCAGCGCCTTGCTGCCGCCATGGTAATTGACGAAGCCGTCCAGGTACCACTGGTCGCCCTTCACCCGCAGCTCGAACATGTGGCGGGGATTGGGATCGGAGGTGCCGCCCGGATTGGCGTCCAGGCCGGTGGCGGGATCGGTCTCGGCGATATGCATCCAGCGCTGCTGCTCGTCGCCGCCATCGGGGCGGAAGATCGCCTCGATGGTGAAGGTCTTGGCGCCGATCAGCGGACGGTCGGGGAAGAACAGCGCATCGTCCTTGCCGTTGAACGCGATCGCCTTGCCCACCGGCGAGGCGATGATGGTGGGATGGCCTTCGACCTTCGGCACCACGCCGCCGATCATTTTCAAATTGTCGAATTTCCATACCCCGTTCTCGGCGGCGGTGGCGGGCAAGGCCAGCGCGACAAGGCCAAGCGCGGCGGCAGCAAGCAGAATACGCATCGTCATCCCTCCCGGATGGTTGTTGTTGTGGCCCGATCAAACCACAGCCGCCGCGCCTTTGCCACAGGGCCGCCGCAATCGGTTCAGCCGGGGTTCAGGCCCGGCCTCCCAGTATCGCGTCCAGGGCAGATCCCTGCCCGACCTGAAAGGTGGATCGCCATGATGAAACGTCTGATCGGTGCAGCCCTCGCACTTTCGCTGCTGGGCACGACTGCCGCTTCCGCCCAGCCCTGGCATG
>Ga0265325_10000892_pt1 | contig 21560 bp, 27 predicted proteins | sample 41420metaG_FD_202090 | JGI IMG/M metagenome (GOLD analysis project Ga0265325, IMG submission 202090) | Rhizosphere microbial communities from Carex aquatilis grown in University of Washington, Seatle, WA, United States - 4-14-20 metaG | ecosystem: Host-associated > Plants > Roots > Rhizosphere... | reverse complement strand
ACCGACGAGATTGGGCGCCAGCGGAATGTCGGTGGCGATCACGGATCCGCGCAAGATTGCCGCTGCGCAGCCATTCATCACGTTGGCGGCGAACAGCAATTCCGGCACGGCGACTATCAGTGCCGGGTCGGGCACTCAGCCGGCGACACAGAACACGGTGGCCATCCAATTTACATCGGCTACGCAGTTCAACGTCGTGAACACGGATAGTTCCACGACGCCCGCAACTACGACAACGCTGGCGACCAATGTCGCCTACACATCCGGGGCGGCGATCTCCTACGGCGGCTGGACGGTGCAGATTACCGGCACCCCGGCGAATGGCGACACCTTCAGCGTCTCTGCGACCGGTGTCGCTGACAGCCGCAATGCAGTGGCGCTGGCCGCGCTGCAAACCAAGAGCACCATGATCGGCGGCACCGCCAGCTATCAGGAAGCGTATGCCCAACTGGTCAGCGAAGTCGGCAACAAGGCCAGCGAAGTGTCCAGCATGGCCACCAGCCAGCAAACGGCTGCCGATCAGGCGGATTCGGCGCGCAAGTCGGTCTCCGGTGTCAATCTCGACGAGGAAGCCGCCAACCTGATCAAGTACCAGCAGGCCTACCAGGCTTCGGCGAAGGTGATCAGCATCGCCTCGAAGCTGTTCGATCAGATACTCACTTTGGGGCAATAAGCCGTTACGGGGAACGCCATGAGAGTCAGCAGCAGCATGATGTTTGACGCAGCCGTCACTGGAATCAACCAGCAGATGTCGTCGCTAGTTCATCTGCAGGAACAGATCAGTGCCAACAAGCGCATTCTCACGCCATCGGATGATCCGGTTGCCGCCGCCAGGGCGATCGAGGTGCAACAATCGTTGGACACCAGCAACCAATTCACGACCAACCAGAAGAGCGCCACATCGGCGCTCGATCAGGAAGATTCGGTCCTCGGCTCGGCGAGCGACATTATCGGTCAGATACGGGACCTTGCCATTCAGGCAGAGGATCCAACATTGACGGCGGCAAACCGCCAGTCGATCGCCACCAGTGTTCGTTCGCTGTTCAGCAACTTGCAAGGCGTCGCCAACAGTACCGATGGCGCGGGCAACTACCTGTTCTCCGGCTACCAGGGGAAGACCCAGCCATTTTCTGGCGATGTCGACACGATGAACAACACTCCACCGTCTGTCGGCTCTGAGATCAGCTACAAGGGCGACGATGGTCAGCGGACAATGCAGATTGCGCCGTCGCGCTACATCGCAGTCAGCGATTCAGGCAGCGATGTCTTCATGCGCACCGGCAACGGCGAAAGTGTCTTCAAGACTATTGCGACGCTTGTCAGCAAGCTTGAGGGGCCGATGCCGGCAACGTACTCAGCTGACCTCAATACCGCGGTGAGCCGCCTCGGCCAGGCCAATAGCCATGTTGTGGATGTCCGCGCCTCGGTCGGATCGCGCGGCGACGAAGTGACGACAACCGGTTCCATGACCAACGACCTGACGCTGCAGTATACGACCCAACTGTCGTCGCTTCAGGACCTCGATATGGTCAAGGCGCTGACACAGCAGACCCAGATCCAAACCAACCTGACGGCTGCCGAGAAATCGTTTGCCACCGTATCGCAGTTGTCGCTATTTACCTACCTATGAGGCGCTCGATCGCTCCGGCGCTCGCCATTGTTCTTGCGGTCGGCGCCGGCGTGCCGGCGGCCGCGTGCGCACAGTCTTACGTTCCTTCGGATGGCTCGATCATTCCGAACAAGGTTCTCCGGTTGTCGCCGTCGGTCAGTATAGCGCTGGAGAAGATCGTCTACTGGGGCGTTCTTGGTGGCATTGCCTACGCCGTTCTCGATCCCCTGGCGCCGACCTGGGACATCGAGGAAGCGCCCCTGGGCTCCGAATACATTCACTTTTCGCTGCAGATGAAGCGTTACTACAGTGGCGGCGCCGGCGAGGCGCGGGCACTGTTCAACCGACGCGCCCGTGAGTTGATGCGCTTGAACGAGTTCGACGACTATCAGGTCGTCGAATACAACGAGAGCCTCGAATCTTCCCTGCTTGGCTCCCGCCGCAAGGCGGAGGGCGTGATCCAGTTGCAGCACAAGCAGAAGTCGGCGGTTACGCAGCTGCCGCCCGCATGACCTCGCGCAAAACGAAGAAGCTCTGATCGAACAGGCGCTCCATGGCGGCGCCGAAATAGGGCAGCGAGATCATCAGCACGGTGAAGCCGGCGACCATCGTCACCGGGAAACCGATCGCAAACAGGTTCAATTGTGGGGCAACCCTGGCCAGAATGCCCATGGCGATGTTGGCGATCAGGAGCGCCGCGACGAGCGGTAGCGACAGCAGCAGGCCGGCCGAAAATATCGTCGTTGCCCAGGCCAGAATCATGGCGAAGCTGCCGCTGGCAATCGGATGTAGGCCGATTGGAAACAGCTGAAAACTCTCTGCCAGCACGGCGAGCAGCAGCAAGTGGCCGTTCATGGCCAGGAAGATCAGGGTTGCCAACAAACCCATGAATTCGCTCAGCACCGGCGTTTGCGCCGCATTGCGCGGATCGTAGAAGACCGCGAAGGAGAGGCCCATCTGCAGGCCGATCAATTGCCCCGCAGTGTCTACGGCCGAAAAGGTGATGCGCAGGACAAAACCGAGCAGGGCGCCGAGCAGAATCTGTTCGCCGAGGATCAGGAAGCCGAGCCAGGATCCGGCGGCAATCGGCGGCAGCGGCGGCAGGCCCGGTGCCAGGGCAAAGGCCAAGGCCAGTGCAATCAACAGGCGAATCCGCGGCGACAGGCCGGCATTGTTGAACACCGGTGCGGTTAGCATCATGCCGCCGACGCGAGCCAGGGGAAAAGCGAACAGCGCCAGCCAGCGGTCGAGCTGAGCCGAACTGAAATCGATCATCAGCCGATCAGGCTTGGAATGGATTCATAGAGCCGGCGAATGTAGTCGGTCATGATGGTGATCATCCATGGGCCGAACACGATCAGGGTCAGGAAGATCACCACCAGCTTGGGTACGAACGACAGCGTGCTCTCGTTGATCTGGGTGGCTGCTTGGAAGATGCTGACGATGAGGCCAGTGACCAACGCCGCCAAGAACAGCGGTGCGGAGACGAGCAGCGCCACTTCGAGCGCACCGCGTCCCAATTCGACGACTGTGGTGGGAGTCATCTGGCGATCCTCCTAGCCGAAACTGGTCACCAGCGAAGCAATCAGCAGGTTCCAGCCGTCGACCAGCACGAACAGCATGAGCTTGAATGGCAGGCTGACGATGACTGGCGACATCATCATCATGCCCATCGACATCAGTACGGACGCAACGATCATGTCGATGATCAGGAACGGGATGAAGACGATGAAGCCAATCTGAAAGGCGGTCTTCAGCTCGGAGGTGACGAAAGCCGGGATCAGTACACGCATCGGCACGTCGTCGGCCCTGGCCGGTGCCGGCTGCTTGGCAATCCTGGTGAACAGCGCCAGGTCGGCATCGCGCACCTGCTTGAGCATGAAGGTGCGCAGGGGCACGGCGCCACGATCGAGGGCCTCAGTGAACGTGATCTTGTTTTCCGCCAACGGCACGTAGGCATCGCTATAGATGCGGTCGCCGACGGGCGCCATGATGAAGAACGTAAGGAACAGTGCGAGGCCGACGAGCACCTGGTTCGGCGGCGAGGTCTGCGTGCCGAGCGCCTGCCTCAGCAGTGACAGGACGATAATGATGCGGGTGAAGCTGGTCATCATCAGCAGCATTGCCGGCAGAAAGGTCAAGCCGGTCAGCAGCAGCAAGGTCTGGATCGACAGCGACCATTGGGTGCCGCCGCCGGCAGCTGGCGTGCTCGTTATTGCCGGCAGGGCCTGAGCCAGGACAATGCCTGGCAAGACCGCGAGCGCGGCGCCGATCAGGGCCTTAACGCGCATGGCGATCCAGCGCCTGCTTCAGGCGCGCCGCAAAGCCGGCCGGATTGCTGGTCGGTGGATCGATAGGTAGGCTGTCGCGCGGCAGTTCCGCCAATGCGGTGATGCTTCCCGGAGCGACCCCGAGCACCAGGCAGGACTTGCCGATGTCGACGATGACGATGCGCTCGCGACTGCCGACCGCGGCCGCCGCGACGATACGCAGCATGCCGGCGGCGGCACCGCGAGGTGCGGATAGGCGACGCAGTAGCCAGAGGCTGGCGAACAATAGTGCGACGACAACTACCAGGCCAAAGAACATGCTGACCAGGCTGTTGCCAAGGTCAGGCGTTGCCGCTGGCTCGGCGGCAGCCAGAGTTGGCAGCAGGACGGCGGACAGCGAAGCGAGTAGGCGAGTGGACATCGATGCAGGCGGAGAAACAGCGCCTTGCCAGCATACGAACACCGCCGTCGTCGGGAACGGCGGAGCAGAAGCGGAAAGTGGGGTCTTCCTAGCGGTTCAGCTTGCGCACGCGTTCTTGCGGCGTAATGATGTCGGTCAGGCGGATGCCAAACTTGTCGTTGACGACCACGACTTCGCCCTGGGCGATCAGGGTGCCGTTGATCATGACGTCCATCGGCTCGCCGGCCAGGCCATCGAGCTCGACCACCGAGCCGTGCGCCAGTTGGAGCAGGTTGCGGATCGAGATCTTCGTCCGCCCAAGTTCCACGGTGAGACGTACCGGGATATCCATGATCATCTCGTAGCCTTGCGGCTGCGCCGCCTTGTCGGCACCGCTGCCGAATTGCTCGAAGATGTCCGTGGCGGCCGCAGGCTGGGCGGCCGGCGTCTCGCTGACCGCCTGCTCGTTCATGGCGGCGGCCCAGTCATCGTCCGATACCTGGTTCTCTTCGGCTTGATCGCTCATCGTCTGCTCCTATCCTGTTTCGGCCTCTTCCTGGGCCAGAAAGTTCTCGATCCGCAAGGCATATTGGCCGCTACGGATGCCATATTTGCATTTCATGATTGGCACGCCATCGACTAAGGCTTCGACCGTATCGCCGATCGTCAGCGGCAGCACGTCGCCGGTCTTCAGGCGGAGAACCTTTTCCACTGTGAGTTCGCTCACTGCCAGAGGTACGGTCAGTTCCACCTCGGCGAGCTGTAGCTGGCGGCTCAGCATGCCGCTCCAGCGGCGGTCGGCACCCGCCTGTTCGCTGTGCATCGTGCTGTAGAGCACGTCGCGTATCGGCTCGACCATCGAATAGGGAAGACAGAGGTGCATCTCGGCGGAATTGCCGCCGAGTTCCATCGTGAAGGTGATGGCAACAACGATTTCCGACGGTGTCGCGATATTCGCGAACTGGGTGTTCATCTCGGAACGCACATAGTCGAACTTGATTTCGAACACTGGCTTCCAGGCCTTCTCGTACTCTGTGAACACAACACCCAGGAGGCCATGGATGATGCGCTGCTCGGTCTGGGTGAAATCGCGACCTTCGACGCGGGTGTGAAAGCGGCCGTCGCCGCCAAACATGCTGTCGACCACCAGGAAGACCAGATTGGGGTCGAGGACGATCAGCGCCGTGCCTCGCAGCGGCTTCACCGTGACCAGATTGAGGTTGGTCGGCACCACCAGATTGCGGATGAATTCGCTGTACTTCTGAACCTTGATCGGTCCGACGGAAATTTCGCAACTCTTGTGCATGTAGTTGAACATGCCGATTCGCAGCAGACGGGCGAATCGTTCGTTGATCAACTCCATGGTCGGCATTCGACCGCGGACGATACGTTCCTGGCGGCCCAGGTCGTAGGGTTTGACGCCGCCAGGAGTGTCTTCGGCGACTGCCTCCTCGGTTTCGCCCGTTACGCCCTTGAGCAGGGCGTCGACTTCTTCCTGGGAGAGGAAATCCTGGCTCATGTCTTACTGGACGATGAACGAGGTAAACAACACTGCTTGCACGGGATCGTCGGCGCCAGCGGTGTCCGAGGGTTCCTCGGGCTCTTTGCCCTTCTTGCGTGGTGCCGGCGGTTCGATGATGGCGTTGATGGTTACCCGCATCTCGTTGGCGAGCTTCTGTACGCCCTGTGGCGTACTCAGTTCCGATGCCTTCTTGCCGGAAAGGATTAGCAGTACCTTGTGGCGAATCTCCGGTGTGTAGAGCTTGATTTCTTCGCCGAGGTGGGCGTCGAGCACGCGTAGTTCAGGGGTTGCCTGGAGGTACGCCTCCTGCCCCTCGTTTTGCAGTTTGACCGTGAAAGCATCGAGCTTTACGAACACCGGTGCCGCCGTGTGATCCTTCTTGCCTTTCTTGGCCTTTTCTTCCTTCGCCGGCGGCTCGTCGCCTTCTTCTTCGCTGACGGCGGGCTTCGATTTCATCAGGAAGAACGCCGCACCGCCGCCGATCAGGGCAACCGCGACCACCGCGGCGATGATGATGACCAGCAGTTTGCTCTTTTTCTTTGGCGCCGCCTGTTCTGCTTCGGCGCTTTCTGCCTTCTTGGCTTCCGCCATGATTCAGTTCCCCAAGTTTGATGTCAGGTGTCAGGCAAACACGTCGACCATGCCGCGGCCGCTACTACGCCAGGATCCCGACGTGCCGGTTACACTTGCGGTCGAGGTGACGTCGCTGGCGAGCGCTTGCGATGCCTGAATCCAGCTTGGATTATCGCTGTTTTCCCGGTTGTTTGCCGATTGCCCGAATGTGTCGGTGCCAACCTGGGTCTGGCCCAGCGTCACGCCGGCGTCAGCCAGAATTTCCCGCAATCGTGGCATGGCGTTTTCCAGGGCTTCACGCACGGCCGGGTTTGCGGAAACGAATGTGGCGGTTGCCTGATCGCCGGAGATCGACAGCGAAATCCCGATACGACCAAGCTCCGGGGGCGTCAAGACCAGCTCGGCGCGACTGTGTCCCTGATTGGCCATCCAGGCCACATTGTTGGCGACGTCGTTCTTCCAGGTAGTGGTGCCGACGGCACTGTCGATACGGTTGGCGACCGCGGCGACATGCTCGACGGCCGGCGCGCGATTGGCTGCGGCGCTGGCCTGGAGACTGGCATCGCCGGGAACCACGAACGCAGCGGTCTCCGACTTGGCGCCGGCCTTGGCTTCGCCGGCAGAATCCGACTCCGCGGCAAGATTTGCCGCGGCGCTTGCCGTTGCCAGTGCCAGTGACTCGGCCTTGGTTCCTGCAGACTGGGCGGTAGTGTCCTGGCTGGCGCCGACCAGCGCCGGAACGACGGTAGTCGGAGCGACGATCGCCGGCGCTGCGGTCGGCACCAACTGGGCCGCGGCCGCTTGCGCGTCCACCTCGTCCTTGGTGAGGTCACGGCTGTTGCGCACCCGCTTGCCATTTACGGTCGGATCGCCATCGGTGGTCGTCACCGACCCCTGTAGCCCACCTGTCAGGGCAGCCAGCGCCTGGTCGAGAGCATCACTGGTCAGGCTGCTATCGGCGCGCAAGGCGTCGACAGCGGTCGTCGGCAACGCAACGCCCGTGTCGGCGGATATCTGTTGCTGCAACAGGGCGGCGAAGGGATTTGCCGCTCCTGATGAGGTGGCCGCCGTATCGCCCGACATCGAGCCGGCTACTGGGGCGGCCGTCTTGGCGGAGCTGACGGCTGCTGGGGCGACGCTGATCTGGGGCATTGCGGGTTCCTCGCGCTAAGTCTGCAATCCTAAACGCAAGGAGCATGCCACTGGCTACAGTCAATCATCGCGATTGCGATCGTTGGGGCGCAGGCGCGCGGCATGCTCGTCCGTGATCTTCTGCTCTCGGTGGCCTTCTTCATAGACCTGCTGCGTTCGATGGCGTACCGCCAGGGTGTCGAAGGCCTTGACCCGGCCACGGCGGTCGAGCCATTCGCGCTGCCCGGCAGTTCTGAGTTCGTGCGACTGGTCGACCAGTCGCTGCGCGTTGGCGAGCGCGGCGTCGAGCTTGTCCAGGAAGTGCTGGAAATTGCGCCATTGCTCGCGGCCGATGCCCTCGCGGGCAGATTCGAGAAACCGCGCCTGATACTCGGCGCGATAGTGCACCAGCAGATCGAGACGCTCCGCCGCGCGCTGTTCGCCGGAGATCAGTTCGCCCAAATGGCGAGTGGCTTCCTCCAGTTTCATTTGCGACAAATCGAGAACCGACTGCAGCGGGAATTTTTTGCTCATTGTTGCCGGTTGGAGGTGAAAAACGCTCTGCCCAATTTGATTCTAGCCTAGCCGAACAGGGCTGCCAGACGGCCAACGCTGTCATCGGTGGTTGCCCTCTCCTCGATCTGCTGCTGGAGAAATTGCTCCATCTGCGGATAAAGCGCGATTGCCGCGTCGAGCAACGGATCCGAGCCGCGGGCGTAGGCGCCGACGGCGAGAAGATCGCGGGCGCGCTGATAGCGGGAATAGAGTTGTTTGAAGCGTCGCACCAGCTCCATCTGGCCGACGCTGATGAGGTTGGGCATGGCGCGTGAAATCGACTGCTCGATGTCGATGGCCGGGTAGTGTCCGGCATCGCCCAGTTGTCGCGACAGAACAATGTGGCCGTCGAGGATGGCGCGGGCGGCGTCGGCGATCGGGTCCTGGGGATCGTCACCTTCGGTCAGGACAGTGTAGAAAGCGGTGATCGATCCGCCGCCTTCCGGGCCGTTGCCGGCGCGCTCGACCAGTTGCGGCAAGCGGGCGAACACCGAGGGCGGATAACCGCGCGTCACCGGCGGTTCGCCGACGGCAAGCGCAATTTCCCGCTGCGCCATGGCGAAGCGGGTCAGCGAATCCATGATCAGCAGGACGTGGCGCCCCTGGTCGCGAAAATGCTCGGCGATGGTGGTCGCATACGCCGCGCCCTGAAGCCGGATCAGCGGACTTACGTCAGCCGGGCATGCCACAACGACCGAGCGGTGCAGTCCGGCTTCGCCAAGGTTCTGCTCGATGAACTCCTTGACTTCGCGGCCGCGCTCGCCGATCAGGCCGACGACGATGACTTCGGCAGCGGTATAGCGCGCCATCATGCCCAGCAACACGCTCTTGCCGACGCCTGAGCCGGCGAACAGGCCCAGACGCTGACCGCGGCCGACCGTCAGCAGGGCGTTGAGAGCTCGAATGCCGACGTCGAGGGGCCGGATGATCGGCGCTCTCTGCAGCGGATTGAACGGACGGCTGACCAGCGAGCGTAGCGGCTTCGCTTCGATGGGTCCAAGGGTATCGAGCGGCCTGCCGTTGCCATCCACCACGCGACCGAGCAGTTGGTCGCCGACCGGCAGGCGCTTGGCACGGTCGAAGGCGCGGCGGCGCGGCAACGCCGACTGGCCGATTCGCGGTGGTGGCGGCGGCGTCTCCAGCGGCAGGACAGGCGCGCCCGGCGCCAAACCGTAGACATCCTCGCTCGGCATCATGTACAAGCGTTCGCCGGCGAAGCCGACGACCTCGGCTTCCATCTGGCCGCCACCGGGGACCAGAACCCGGCAAGCCGACCCCAACGGCAGTTTGAGTCCCGATGCCTCGATGACCAAACCGTTGATGCGGGTCAGACGCCCGCTGGTCAGGTAAGGATCGGCACCTTCCGCACGTTGTCGGCAGTCTGCCAGCAGTTGTCGCCAGGCCGCGCAGGAGGGTGTCACGGCTGCTCCGGATCCTGCCAGGCCGATTCCAGGCCGATGCTCTCGATCACTCGCCGCCAACGCGTTGCCAGGGTGGCATCCACCTGGCTGCCGCCGGTCTCGATCATGCAGTCGCCTGGTTTCAATTGCGGGTTTTCGTGCAGCCGATGGCCGCCGTGGGTAAGCGCCTCCCCCATGTGCGTGCGCACCAGTGCCATGTCGCTGGTACTCAGATAGATGACCGCATGCTGGTGCGGCAATTGCGCCAGGGCTTCGCGGACGACATCGAGGATGGTCTCCGGGTGAGCGGAAAGTTCGTGCCGGACCACTTGCCGCGCTACCTCCAATGCCAGCGCCAGGAGCTCATCGGCGACCTGTTGTTGGAATTCAGCGAGCGAGCGCTCGAGTTCGTCGGCGACCTGGCCCAGCCGCGTCGCTTCTTCCTGTGCCGCCGCCCGACCGGCCGCATAGCCAGCCGTGTAGCCCTCACTGCGCGCCTGGTCGCGGATGCGATCGGCTTCGCCGGCGGCAGCCTCGGTCTTCTTGGCGGTGACCTCATTCGTGTCAGTCGTTGCCGGCTGGTCGAAACTGGCCAGTTCCCAACGTTCCCAGGCGGTCAGTCCGCTCATATCATCTGATCCTCGCCGCCCTTGCCACCCAGGACGATCTGCCCCTCATCGGCCAGCCGGCGCGCGGTCTTGAGAATTTCCTTCTGCTCGCCTTCGACTTCCGACAGCCGAACCGGACCCTTGGCCTCGAGGTCTTCCTTGAGCATTTCAGCGGCACGTTGCGACATGTTCTTGAAGATCTTTTCGCGCAATTCCGGCGACGAGCCCTTGAGGGCCAGGATCAGCGAGTCGGACTGGATTTCCCGCAGCAGCAGCTGGATGCCGCGATCGTCGACTTCGAGCAGGTTCTCGAAGACGAACATTTCGTCGAGGATCTTCTGCGCCAGGTCGGGATCATATTCGCGGACGTTGTCGAGAATCGACGTCTCGGCCGCCTGGCCGACGAAGTTGAGAATCTCGGCAGCATGGCGAATGCCACCCATCGCCGTCTTCTTGATGTTGCCCGAGGCGCCGGCGAGGACGCGCTTCATGGCGTCGTTCAGTTCGCGCAAAGCTTCCGGCTGCACACCGTCCAGCGTCGAGATGCGCAACAGCACATCATTGCGCAGGCGCTCGGAAAAGTGCTTGAGGATTTCGCCGGCATGGTCGAACTCGAGGTGGACGAGGATCGTGGCGATGATCTGCGGATGCTCGTTCTTGATCAAGTCGGCCACCGTGGCGGCATCCATCCACTTGAGGCCCTCGATGCCAGCAGTGTCACCGCCTTGCAGGATGCGCGAGATCAGGTTGGCCGCCTTGTCGTCGCCGAGCGCTTTGGTCAGCATGGCCTTGATCTTGGCCTCGTCGACGTCGAGCGGCGTTCCCTTTGCCGAATGGTGCTCGAGTTCATCGAGCACGGCCTCGACCCTTTCGCGCGGCACAGCTTTCAACTGGGCCATGGCCTGGCCAAGCTTCTGCACTTCCCGCGGACCGAGGTGCTTCAGGATTTCCGCTGCTTCGTCCTCACCGAGAGACAACAGCAGCATGGCGCTCTTTTCCAGGCCGTCATCTGGGCTCGCCACCGACCCACTCCTTGATTACGCCGGCAACCAGTTTCGGATCCTGTTTGGCTAGATCGCGTGCTTGTTGAAGCTTGTTGTCATAGGATTTCGTCTGTGTGCCCGGACGGTGATTCTCGACGGCCATGTCGGCACGATTCGCCTCCTCAACTTCGACACGATGGGCGGCTGCAGCGAACATCTCGAACAGCGGCTTGAACGCCTTGTTCCAAAGAACCCAGGCCAGAATGCCGAAGGCCAGCCACTTGGCGATTTCCTTGGCGGTGGCGATGAGCCATGGGTCTTTCCAGATCGGCGTATCAGCCACGGCCTCAACTGTCGCCGCAGCAAACGAGACATTGGCGATGTTGACCGTGTCGCCGCGATCCTTCTGATACCCAACGGCTTCCTGGACCAGGGCCGTGGCCTGCTTCATCTCGGTCTCGCTCAGTGGCGACGCCTTGGCCTTGCCGGCGTCCTGTTTGTTGTTGACGATCACTGCTACGGCGATGCGCCTGACGGCACCGACGGCGCCCTTGGTGTGCTTGACTGTCTTGTCGACCTCGTAGTTGACCGTCGCATTGCGGCTAAAGTTCTGCGCGCTACCACCGGCACCGGCAGCGCCGCCGCCAACTGCTGGGCTGGTGATGGGCGCCGTTGCGGGTACTGGCGGCTGGTTGGTCAGTGCCCCCGGCACGCCTTGGGCGCCGCCGGCACCGCCGCCGGCTTCGCTGGTTTGCTGACTGCGGATGGCTGTTTCCGGTGTTGGGTTGGGGCGATAGGTTTCGGCAACCTGTTCGGTCTGCGAGAAGTCGATGTCGGCCGTGACCTGGGCGTGGACGTTGCCTGTACCGACCATTGGCGCCAGGATCGCCTCGACCCGCTTGCGGTAGTCCTGTTCGATTTCGCGGATGTAGTGAATCTGCGCCGGGTCGAGGCCGGAGTCCTTCGCTGCGTCGCCCTGCTGCGAAATCAGATTGCCGTCCTGGTCGATGACGCTGACTTGTGTTGGGCTGAGTTGAGGAACGCTCGAGGAAACGAGGTGGATGATGCCGGCCACCTGAGCGGGTTCGAGGTGGCGTCCGGGATGCAGGGCCACCAGTATCGAAGCCGTAGGCTTCTGCTCGTCGCGCAAGAAAGCCGTCTGCTTCGGTATCGCCAGATGGACGCGCGCCCCCTTGACCGCCTCGAGTGACTGGATGGAGCGGGCCAATTCGCCTTCCATTGCCCGCTGATAGTTGATCTGCTCGGCAAATTGGCTGATGCCGAGTTTTTGCGTCTCCATGACCTCGAATCCGACCAGGCCACCTTTCGGCAGGCCTTGCGAGGCCAGGCGCAGGCGGACTTCGTGGACCATCGTGGCCGGCACCAGAATGGCGCCGCCGCCTTCGGAAACCTTGTACGGGACGTTCTGCTGCTCCAGGGCAGCGATGATCTGCCCGCCGTCCCGTTCGCTGATATTGGCGAAGACGACACCGTAGGGTGGATCCTTGGCCCACAGCCAGCCGCCGACGAGCAGAGCCACGGCCAGGGCGATGGCCAGCATCGCACCCAGCTTCTGAGTCGGGCCCAGGCGGTTGAAAGCCGCAAAGCTCAAGGGCAGGGACTGTTCAGCGGTCGCCATTGTGTCTCGTCGTCGGAATAACGGTTTTCCCGGCTATTGAAGCCGCTGCCGGATTGTGGACTCCACAAGCAAGCCCGGTTCCAGCAAGAAGCGGCAAGAATTGCCGGTAATTCGGAAGTTGTTGCAGTAGGCTGATTCTGCCATGATGGTCGGGCCATGGATACTTTGGACGCACCATCTCTTGCCGGGCTTGACAGCGCTCGCCTCGCCGAAGCCTTCCGCATATTCAACCAGGCATCGGAAGAACTGACCGCGGCCTATGGAGCGCTTGAACACCAAGTGGAGTCGCTGACCGCCGAACTCGCCGAAGCCAACGCGGAAACGCAGCGGCTGCGGGAAGAAGCCGAACGCAACCGCCGACTGGCGGCCATGGGCGAAATGGCCGCCGAGCTTGCGCATCAGTTGCGCACACCGCTGGCGGCGGCACTGCTCTACGCTGGCAACCTGGAAAATCCGGGTTTGTCGGAGAGCAGCCGGATTTCCATCGCCCAGAAGACCGTGGGGCGGCTCAAGCACCTGGAGCACCTGATTCAGGATACTCTGCTGTTCGCCCGTGGCGAGGTATTGGGCCGCGAAACTTTCCTGGTCACTGATTTGCTGGCGGATTTGACGGCCACTTTCGAGCCGCTGGCCAGGAAGCACGGCATCACCCTGCGTACGATCGTACAGACCGAGTGCAGCGTCACTGGCAATCGCAAGGCGCTGGCCGGCGCGCTGACCAATCTGCTGGAGAATGCCATGCAGGCGGTCGATTCCGGCGACCAGGTGACGATTTCCGCTGCCCAGCGCGACGGACAATTGCTCCTTGGTGTCAGCGACAACGGCCGCGGCATGTCGTCGGCAATTGTCGCTCGGTTATTCGAACCGTTCTTTACCACACGCAGCGACGGCACCGGCCTTGGCTTGGCGATCGCTCGAGGCGTTGCCCGCGCGCACAGTGGCAATATCGAAGTGAACTCGCAGGAAGGCGTTGGCACCGAGTTCGTCATCACCCTGCCCATGACCGAGACCCCATGCCAGAGAACCTGAAGATACTTGTCGTCGAGGATGACGATGCCTTGCGCGATGCCCTGTTGGTCACGCTCGATGCCGCTGGGCATCAACCCACGGGGGCGGCGGGCGGTCACCAGGCGCTGGCCGCGCTGGCCGCCGAGCGTTACAGCATGGTGGTCTCCGACTTGCGCATGGCGCCGATGGATGGCTTGCAATTGCTGGCCGAGATACGCGGCCGCTACCCAGGGTTGCCAGTGCTGCTGATGACGGCCTTCGGCGACGTCAATAGGGCCGTCGAGGCGATGCGCGGCGGCGCCTGCGACTTCATGCTGAAGCCATTCGAGCCGAAAGCATTGCTCGATCAGATTGGCCGTTACGCAGTCGCGCCGCAAGCCGATGGCGTGGTGGCGGCGGATCCGGCCACCAACGCCGTGCTTCTGCTAGCGTCGCGAGTGGCGCGCACGGACGCGACTGTCCTGCTAACTGGCGAGTCGGGAACGGGCAAAGAGATTTTCGCCCACTATATCCACGATCAATCGCCGCGTCGCAACGGTCCATTCGTTGCCATCAACTGTGCCGCCATCCCCGATAACTTGCTCGAGGCGACCTTGTTCGGCCACGACAAGGGCGCTTTTACCGGCGCCCAGGGGGCTCAGGCAGGCAAGTTCGAACAGGCGGACCATGGCACTTTGCTGCTCGACGAAATTTCGGAGATGCCGCTCGGCCTGCAGGCCAAGCTGCTGCGGGTGCTGCAGGAGCGGGAAGTCGAGCGGGTCGGTGGCAAGCGGCCGACTGCGATCGATATCCGCGTATTGGCGACATCGAATCGCGATATGAGTGCGGAGGTCGCGGCCGGCCGTTTCCGCGAGGATCTGTTTTATCGGTTGAACGTCTTTCCGCTGCACATCCCGGCACTGCGCGAGCGTCCAGGCGATATCCTGCCGCTGGCGGAGCACCTTCTGGCAATCCATGCGACGCGCCTTGGTCTCGGTCGGCGTCTGGCGTTGAGCGCCGGGGCCAAGGCAAGAATTGCCGCCTACAGTTGGCCCGGTAATGTCCGCGAACTGGAGAATGTTCTCCATCGGGCGGCGATCATGGCTACCGGCGACATCGTCGAACCAGATCAGTTGGCACTCGGTGGCGTCGCGCCATTGACCGTGCCAGGCTATTCGACGCCCCCACCGGCAGCGGTCCATACAGTCGAAACACCTGCCGCCATGCGGGATCTCGAGCGACAACACATCCTCGAGACCTTGGCCAAGGTGGGGGGCTCACGCAAGAAGGCCGTGGAATTGCTCGGGATATCCGAGCGCACCTTGCGCTACAAGCTGGCTCAGTACCGTGCCGAGGGTCTGGTTGATGAAACCTAGACCGGCACAAGCTTTGCTACTAGAATTTTAGGAAACCACAGTCGGATTCGTTATGGCCATCGATACCAGCAAGATCGATCAGATGTTGACCCAGTTGCGGGGCGCTGCGGCACTGACCCAGGGCAAGACGGCCGACCAGGCCGCCGCGGCTGGCGCTGCTGATTTTTCGCAGGCGCTCAAGTCTGCCATCGACCAGGTCAATCAGGCACAGCAGCAGGCGCAGCAGATGACCGAGGATTTCACCGTTGGCCGGAACAACGTTAACCTTCAGGACGTGATGGTGAACCTGCAAAAGGCGAACTTGTCCTTCCAGCAGATGGTACAGGTGCGCAACAAGCTGGTATCGGCCTACAACGACATCATGACGATGCAGGTGTAGGTGGGTGTCAGGCCAAGCCAGTGGTGCGGGCTTTGCGGTCTCGTTCTGTTTTGATCACGTAACGCTGCACCAGCGTCAGCATGTTGCCCGGCAGATCGACGAACTGGCAGCCGGCACGGTGAACCTGCACTCCGGACGGCATAGTAAGCTCGAACAAGGTGCGCACTTCCAGCCGTACCGCAACCATGCCGACCTCGGGCAGATCGATGCGGCAGTTTGAGAACTCCATGCCCTCGCTGAGGAGCATCCCCTGCGGCGGGACCATCACCGCCAGGCCGCCACCGCTGATGTCGATGATGTTGGCCGTGAGAGCTTCCTTGCCGTCATCGAGTGGAATTCGGCACTTCAAGGACTCGGCGACCGGCAGCGCCAAGCGGTAGAACTCACGTCGCTGCAAACGCAGCACCGACTCGGGAAGCGTGCTGCGAAAGGCCGCAACGTCTTGGTGCCGAGTCTCAAACAGCCTGGACAGCGTAAATTGCACCCGTACCTTGTTGTGACGAGTGACGGCAAACAGTCGATCGGCGACCAAGGCACGTTGATTGATTGCCGGGTCACCGCTTCGGTCAAGGACAATCGAATCGTCCTCGACGGCAAGGATCTGGGTCGGCAGGGAATCGCGGCCGTCGTTGAAATACAGGCTAATACGGTCACCGGTGCCGCAGAGCTCGCGGAGCAGGAAGATGACCTCGCTGCGCCCGTGAAGCAAGAACTGCCGGTAGTCTGTGGCTTCCAGGGGCGGATCGCTGAGCGGCAGCGAAGGAGCAGGTAGGCACTGGGCGGAATCGGTCATGACCGGCGGATTTTACCCGCTTGGCTGACTTGCGGCATGCTCGTTCAAGCGCCGGGTTGCCGCTGTTCGATGCGATAGAGCCAAGCCAACAGTTCGGCGACGGCCAGATACAGTTGGGGCGGAATCCGTTCGTCGAGATCGACCTGCATCAGCAGAGTCACGAGTTCGGGCGATTCATGGACGAAGATGTCATGGGCGCGGGCGCGGTTGATGATCTCTTCGGCGATCAAGCCGCGTCCCTTGGCGACTACCTTGGGGGCGGCGTCGCCGGGGGCATAGGCGAGAGCGACGGCCAGGGCGCGGCCGTCGTCGGGCTGCGAACTACTCTTCTTCGCCACGAGCGATCTCGATTGCCTGCAGCTGCAGCCCGGCGTCGGTCAGTCCGGTCGCCAGCGCTTGTGCGTTGGCGCGCAGGTCGCCGGCGGCGTCATCGCTGGCTGTGCGGATCTTGACCCGCAGGCTGTTTCCGGCCAGTTGCAGGGTAGCGTCGAGGGCGCCTAGCCGCGGCATCGAGAGCCTCAACGTTGTATTCCATTTCTCGGCTTGAGCGGGCGCGGCGGCGGCATCGCGATCGTCCACCTGTTCGCGACCGACTTCGAATTCCATGTTTTGGCCAGGCCACACTTCGCCGTGCCAGACCATGCGCTGCGTGGCGATGGTGTCGAGCTGCTGCTGCACCAAGGGGCGCAGGGCGTCCGGCACGCTTTGGGCGAGGTTGGTCGCTTCATTGCCGGCGCGCGCCGGCTGGGCGGACGGCGCTGTGCCCGCCTGCGTTCCTGCCGCCACCGTTGTTTCCCGGGCCGATGCGGGAGCCGGCGCGGCGGAATACTGCGCCAATTGGCTATGGGGTTCCGCTTGCAAGCTTTCGATGGCGCGCCGACCGGCCACCCACTCAGCCTGATGGGCTTCGTAGAACAGGCCACTTTGGCTGACTGCCTTTGCCAGCACCGGAGCCAAGTCGCTGGCTTTCTGCGGCGGCTGGTCCAATAGAGGCTGGCCGCCATTCAAGGGGGCCGGCTGTGGTGTCTCGCCTTCGGCGGCCAGCAATTGGCCGATCATCTGGCCAGCGCGGGAGATCAATGCCTGCTGGACCGGGAGCTCAGTTTGTTGGGCTGCGTTCGCTTGACCTTCGACCCGTTGCGCGACGATGGCCCGTGCCGTGCGATCGACGACGACCAGTTCAAGGGAGTCGCCGGGTTTTGCGCCCTCTGGCAGCTGCAGCGTCAGCAACTTGCCGGCGACCAGTGCCTTGTACAGGTTGTCCGCCAAGGTCTCGACGACGCGGGCGGTAAACGCTTGTCCGGCTTGCAGTTCGGGCAACTCACCGGAAATCTCCCGTACCGGCGATAGCGGTTGCAACAGGTTGGCTTCCGTCTGCATGCGCAGACGGACACCTGCATCGGGGGGGATCAGCGCCATGGTCGAATCCGCCAACCGCGGCTAGGTTGGGGCAATCAGGCGGGGCCGCACGACGGCAGCGCCTGTCTGTAGCCAGTTCCGAGGTAGGCGCGGACGCGGTCCATCCACGGTTCGGTGTGACGACGAATCTCGGCATCGTCATCCAGTATCTGCTGAATCAATACCGCCTTGCGCGATGCGTCGACCGCGGCTAAGCGGTCGCCGTCGCCGGCAAGCGTATCGGCCAGGCGCGTTACCTGGTGCTCAAGCTCGAGCAACCTCGGCCAGTCGCCAGCGCGCGCAGCCGCAACCATGCTGGCTGAAAGCAGCGCAATTTGCTCATAGGTCTCTAGCTGGATGGCCATACATGGCATGGTACGGGTCGGGCGGCAGATGTGTTCGCGGAAAGAACTACTGGATCGCTGGCTTATTCCAATCGGGAAAACCGAGCCAACCGGGGATCTAGTCGGCACCGTACTGCTTTAGCAAGCGCTGTTCCTGAAGATTGCTGTGCATCGCCGATTTCAAGTCGGCCATCCAGCTTTCGACCAGTTTGCAGGTCTCGGCATCCAGCGCGACATGTTCCTCGATGAGCTTGGCTTTGCGACCAATCGCCGTGGAATCAAGCCGGACTGTCGCATCCAGCTGCTTGATAATGTTCAGAATGTGGTCTCGGTCATGGCCAAGGCTGACCAATCGGTCCCACTCGCTGGCGCGCGCCGCAGCCAGCAATTGCCTTGTTAGCGCAACAAATGCCTCGTAGCGCCCTACCAGTTCTTCGGCTTTGGCAGCCATTGCACAGGCCTAGGCCCGCACTTGGCCGCTCAGGCGGCGCTCGCCTGCGGGCGCGGTCGGCGTGACTTGCGGCCGAATGGCATTCCAGGCTTCCTGAAGTTCGCTCAGAAGGCGGGTGATTTCATCCAGGACCGCGAGGTCATTGTTCGCGTTGGCGACGACCAGACGCTTGACCATGTAGCCATAGAGAGCGGACAGATTCTGGGCGATTTCGCCGCCAGCCTTGATGTCGAGACCAGCCTGCAGGCCTTCACCGATGATGGCGATGGCTTTGGAGATGGCCTCGCCCTTGGCTGCGATATCCTTGTACTGGATCCCGCTCTTGGCCCGGCTGATGGCAAGAAGTGCGCCGTCGTAGAGCATGGCGACGAGTTTGTGTGGGTCTGCCTCCATGATGTCGGTATCGAGACCGACGTCCTTGTAGGCGGCAATTGCGGACATGGCGTTCATGATGACTTGGTCGCGTATGCGGATTGTTGGGTCAAGTAATTTGTGGTCGAATTGGCCTGCGCGAGGAACATGTTCAGGTTGCTGTAGGTCGTCGTGTACTGCTGCTGCAGCGCGGCCATGCGCACATTGAGGTGGTCGATCTGATCGTTGAAAGTACTGATCGAGGTCGTCAGATTGGTGGTTCGCGTGCTGATCAGCCCGCCGACGTTGAGTGTTGAGTTGGCCCAGGTATTGAGGCGGGTGGCGAAACCGGTTGTCGACGTAAAGAGACTGCTGACATCGGCGAAATTGGTGCTGAGCGCCGAACTGAGCTTGCTGCTATCGACTTGCAGCGTGCCGTCCTTCTGGATGGAAATGCCGATGTTCGAAAGGTAAGAATAGGTACCGCCCGAGGCGGCCGTGGTCAGGACGCTCCTGACTTGATCCATCATCATGCGCACCGTGCGATCGCCGGCGAGAATGGGCGGCGTGGTACTGCTCCCCGAGGCGGCGTAGGCAGACACAGAGCGCATCTGGCTGTACAGGGCATTGTAGGCGCTGACGAGACTGTTTATGGCGGTTTGAACCGAGTCGGTGTCGCGCTGGACCGTCAGGGTTGCCGGGTTGGTCGTCTTTGAGGTCAGAGTGAGCGTGACTCCCTGGATGGCTCCGGAGACGACATTGGACGAACTGGTGATGGCGATGCCATTGACCGTGAGGGTGGCATCCTTGGCGGCCTGAGCTTCGGTGACGGTCGATGACTGCCCGCCGCCGTAGGCCAGCAGGGTCGCGAGTGCTGCGTCGCCGGTGGCGGTAATGCTGCTGACGGCGTTGCTGCTGCCGCTGGCACCGGCGCTGATGGTCAAGCGGTAGGGAGTTCCGCTGCCGTCATTGACGATGCTGGCCGTGACACCGATACCCGCTGCGTTGATGGCATCGCGGATATCGCCTAAGGTCGCGTTGGCACCAATGGACACATTCTTGCTGGCGCCGCCAACGACGAAGGTGAGCGTCGAGGCCGTGCCGCCGGTGATGGCGGTCGTCGCTGACGCCCTTCCAGCCGCCACCAGCGTCTGGGCTTGGGCCAGTTGGGAAACGACCACCGAGTAGTTGCCCGCTACTGCCGTGCTGTCGGCAGTCGCCTTGAAAATGCTGCTATCGGAAGGTACTGCTGTGTAACTGCTGAAGGCACTGGTCAGGGCGGTCAGCGACGATTGCAGTGTCGACGTCAGGCTGGAGAGCGTGCCGAACGTGGAAATCTGGCTCTGGTAATTGGTGATCTTGGTGTTGAGGGTGGTGATCGGCTGGCGTTCGACCGTCATCAACTGCGAGACGAGGCTCGGAACATCGAGAAGCGAAATGCTGGAGGCGGACGTTGTGGCCACGATCTGCTCCTTGTTTTAGGCGGTTTGGCTGAGCAGCAGCCCCTTCTTGCCCTTCAATTCCTGGTCGATCTGTGCGGCGATGGCGAGGACGACTTTCGGCGGCAATTGTCGAATGACGTCGCCGGTTTCGGCATCGACGACTTTGACAATGACTTGCTGAGTGCCTGGATCGATGTTGAACTGCAAGTTGCTGTTCGCCGGCTGCATCGCTTTGTTGATGTCTTCCACAGCCTGGCTCAGTCTTGCCGCGCTTGGCTCAGCGGCCGACGCGGTCTTTGCGGTCGAGGGCGCCTCGGTCGAGACGCTCCTAGGGGCGCTAGGGGCGGCATCGCCAGCAACACGGGCGTCAGCCAAGCTTGCTTGCGACGGGCCCAACATGTTCTGGATGATCATCTTGATTCCCCAGTATCAGATAGCCGGCCGGATTTCTCCGGCCGGCTGGCTAACTTACCATCTAACCTATCCGGCCGGTATCAGCCTATTTTAGCAGCGTCAGCACCAGGGACGGGTTCTGGTTCGATTGCGCCAGAGAGGCCATACCCGCTTGCTGCAGGATGTTGTTCTTAGTGGAATTGGTGGTTTCCACGGCATAGTCGGTATCCATCACGCGACTGTAGGCGGCCGAGGCATTGACCGACCCAACCTGCAAGGCGTTGACCGCGGAGGTCAGGCCGGCGATATCTGCACCGAACTTTGCACGGTCGGCAACGATGGCGCTGATCTCGGTTCCAAAGGCCGCATAGTTGGCGAAGGTGGTGGCAGAGCCGAAGGTTGTGCCGGCGCCGCCAGCGGTGCCGCCGCCGGTGTCGACCGTGGCAGCGGTACTCGCCGTGACCAGGCCCGACAGCCGCGTATTTTCGGCGATGAGCGAGGTGGCTTCATCGTTGGTGACTGCGCCGGTTTGGTTGAAGATTTCGCTCAAACGGACGGTATTGTCCTGAATCTGGGCCAAATAGCCGTCGTTGGTCTGGGCGGTGGAAATCGCGTCGTTGGCGTTGCGGGCCAGCATGGTGTCGGCGCGGACTGTCATGTCCAGAGTCGATGCAGAGGCGAGGCCGGTCGCGTCGTCTTTGGCGCTGTTGATGCGCAGGCCGGACGAGAGGCGTTGTTGGGCTGTCAAAAGGGCGTTCGCGGACCGGTTGAGGGCGACTTGGCCGAACAGTGATGCGACGTTGGTGTTGATTGTTTGCATGATTATCTCCGACTGGCTGGTTACTCTTACGATGACGTTTCGGCCATCAGGTCCTGTTCATTCTTACTGCTCATGTTCCTAATTTCGGCTGTTGGTGCGAAAACTTTAGGGGGAATTCCACTTTGCTTTCTTTCAG